>JABAOE010002514.1_pt9 | contig 31835 bp, 31 predicted proteins | sample 7062141 | NCBI WGS metagenome assembly JABAOE01 (sample SAMN14538627, study PRJNA623070) | marine sediment metagenome | biome: marine biome [ENVO:00000428]; feature: marine pelagic biome [ENVO:01000023]; material: deep marine sediment [ENVO:00002113] | place: India: Gulf of Khambhat ...
GGCCAACGATGCCGCACTTGATGCCCATGTCTTACTCGCCGCTATCGGCCGGGTCGGACTCAGCCTGCGGCTGCGGGCCCTTGGCACGCGTATGGAGCTGCGTCTTGGCGCGCTCGGGACCATCGCTTAAGAAGACCGGGATTGCCTCGGCGCCCGCCACGATAGCCTCTAGCATGAGCTCTAGCTGCTCCGCCGTCGGGCGGCGCAGGACGTAACCAGAGACCTCGTCTTTGCGTCCCGGCCCCGGGTGGCCGATGCCGAGCCGCAGCCGCCAGAACGCTTTGCCGATGTGAGCGACGACGTCGCGCATACCGTTGTGCCCGCCGTGCCCGCCGTCGAACTTGAGCTGCGCGCGCCCGGGTTCGAGATCGAGCTCATCGTATGCGACAAGCATTCGCTCGGGCGGAATCTTGTAATAGCTCAGTGTCGCAGCGACGGATCGGCCGCTTTCGTTCATATAGGTCTGAGGTTTCAACAAGCGAATCCGATCCGTACCGATCGTCACGTCGGTTGTCTCAGCCTGTAACCGCTTGTCAGCCTTGAACGTCGCACCGCACTCGCGCGCGATGAGGTCCGTTAGCCAAAAACCCGCGTTGTGACGGTCCTCGAGATGTTCCGCACCCGGATTGCCAAGACCGACGATGAGCTCGATAGTCTGACTCATTGGAAAATTCTAACCTCCAAACACGAAGGCCGCCCTCGGGCGGCCTTCGGCGTCGAGACTTGCGGTCTATCAGTCGGACGACTCTTTCGGCTCTTCGCCTTCGCCCTCTGCAGGCGCCTCGCCCTCGGCTGCTTCGCCCTCGGCGGCAGCTTCGAGCGCCTCCTCTTCCTCGACCTCGACCTCTTCCTCTTCCTCGCGTCGCGGCGGGTTGATGGACACGACGGCCGGGTCGCGATCGTGCGTGAGCTCGGTGAACGTCACGCCCTCGGGTGCCGTGACGTCGGACAAGTGCAGGAGTTGGTTGAGCTCGAGATTACTGATGTCCAGCTCAATGAACTCCGGTAGGTGCCGCGGTAGGCATGACACCTCGATTTCTGTCATGAGCTGCGCAACCTCGCCGCCCTGCTGCTTGACGCCGATGGCGTCTTCCGCGCCGAGGAAGTGAATCGGCACGTTCAACGTGATCTCCTCGTCCTCGAGAATTCGCTGAAAGTCGATATGTAAGACGAGTCGTTTAATTGGGTGACGCTGAACATCCTTGACGATCACGGGCTGGGCATTTTCGCCTTCCTTGAGTGAGATGATGCTCGTGTAGAACGCCTCTCTCTCCATCTGATGCATGAGCGTGTTCTGGTTCACGGCGATCGCTCGCGGGTCGCGCCCAGCGCCATAGAGCACGGCCGGCACTATACCGGTCCGGCGCAGGCGGCGGCTATTGGCCGTGCCTTGCAGATCGCGTGGTTCGAATTCCAGCTCGAAGCCCTTGCTCATGCCTCTCTCCTCCCGGCCCTATGTCCTCCCGGGGGCGCGGATGATACCAGGAAACGATCCCTGGGGTCAGAGTAAAATCCCGAGGGGATTTTACTCTGACCCCAAAGATCCTCAGTCCACGTACAAGGAGCTGACCGACTCGGCATCGCTGATGCGCCGCAGCGTCTCGGCCAGCAGCTCGGCGACGCTGAGCTGGCGGATCTTGTCGCAGCCCTGGGCCGCCTCGCTTAGCGGAATCGTGTCAGTGACAACGAGCTCGTCCAGGACCGAATTCTCGAGGCGCTCCACGGCGGGGCCCGACAGCACCGGATGCGTGATATAGGCCACCACGCGCTTGGCACCGTGTTGCTTGAGGATCTCACAGGCTGCGCAGAGCGTGCCTGCCGTGTCGATGAGGTCGTCGATCATGACGCAGGTCTTGCCGTCGACCTCACCAATGACGTGCATGACTTCGGCCTGGTTCGCCTGCGGGCGGCGTTTATCGATGATCGCAAGACCCGCATCGTCGAGGCGTTTGGCGAGTGCGCGCGCTCTGACGACACCGCCAACGTCTGGCGAGACAACCACCATCTCCCCGTATTCCTGTTTCCAAACATCGCCGAGTAGCACGGGTGAGGCGTAGACGTTATCTACGGGTATGTCGAAGAATCCCTGAATCTGATCCGCATGCAGATCGACCGTGAGCACGCGATCGATGCCGGCGGCGCTGATGAGCTTGGCGACGAGCTTTGACGTAATCGGCACGCGGGCCGCGCGCGGGCGCCGATCTTGGCGCGCGTAGCCGAAGTACGGAATCAGCGCCGTAATTCTGCCGGCTGAGGCACGCTGGCAGGCATCGGCCATGACGAGCAGCTCCATGAGGTGCTCGTTCGTTGGCGGGCAAGTGGGCTGGATCAAGAAGACGTCGCGCCCGCGAATGTTTTCCATGATCTCGCAGTTGATTTCGCCGTCGCTGAATCGTCCGACGCTGATCTTGCCAAGCGGGAGCCTGAGGTGATGCGCAATGTCCTGCGCGAGTGCGCGGTGGGCGTTGCCCGAGAAAATAGTCGTCAGTCCAGGATCCAAGCGCGCGCTCCTCAATATCGCAGTCTAGAGATGGCTGGGGTGGCAGGATTCGAACCTGCGAATCACGGGATCAAAACCCGTTGCCTTACCACTTGGCTACACCCCAGGAGATAGGGCGGTATTGTGCTGCCGCCGCCCGGCCAGTTTCAAGGCGCCGGGTCGAAGCTATCGACGACAATACGAAACTCGAGCGCGCCGTGACTCAGGTCGATGCGCCGCGGCACGAGCACGCCGGCTGCGAGCTGATGGCTCACGAACCTCAGCTGCCACAGCCGCTGATCGAGCTCGGCGAGCAAGCTGTCCGCGCCGATGCGTGTTTGCGCGGCGAATTCGGGATCGGGCAGGCCGAGCAGCCAGCTCTTGAAGCTCGTGACCGGCAGCCACCAGCCCACGAGTGCCGAGAGCTGGGCTTCGGGCTCATCGAGGTTCCAAGTCTCGCCGCGTGCCTCGACCGTGAGCGCCTCGGTGGGGCCCGACACACGCAGCACGTTTGTACCGAGCGGGCCGCGGACCGTCAGTGCGAGCGCATTGGTCTCCTGCGACCACTGGAAGCGTCCCTGAAACGCACGCTCGCCCGTGTTGACGGCGATTCTGCCGCGCAGCGCCCAGGCATCGAGCCCCATGAGGTAGTTGCGCCGCTCGTCGTAGCTCAGCTCGTCGCTACCCGGCTGCAGATGCGTGCAGCCCGTCAGAACGACACCGACGACCAGCGCGGCTGCGAGCGAGTCGCAGCGTCGGATCATGGCCCGAGGCGTTTGCTGACGTCGATCAGGTAGGGGCTGTCCGGGTGCGAGGCCAGCTCTTGCTCGAGCAGCGAGCGGGCCTCCGCCTCGCGGCCCATCGCCCAGTAAACATCGACGATGTGCGCTGCGACTTCCGGATCTGGGAACAGCTCGAACGCGCGCTCGAGATACTCGAGCGCTGCATCATAGTCGCCGAGATGGAATAGCACCCAACCCATGCTGTCGATAATTGCGGCGTTGTCCGGTTCCAGCGACAGAGCTTGCTCGATGTAGTCGTAGGCTTCCTCGTGCCGGTCGAGCGAATCCGTTAGCAAATATCCGAGCGCGTTCAGAAGTCCCGCATCGTCGGGCGTATCGGCAATGATCGCCTCCAGTGCGGATGCTGCCCGGCGTAGGCGCCCTTGTTCCTGGTAAAGCAGCGCCTGTGCGTATCGCAGCGACAGGTCATCGGGGTAGAGGCGCAAGCCCTCGCGGAGTAAATCATCTGCCAGATCGAGCTCGTCTCGCCCGACGGCCGCCTGAGCACGAGCGAGATAGATTTGTAGCCGCGCCTGTGCGAGAACACGGTCCTCGGGGTGGCGCCCGATCGCTTCGGCAACCAGCGCTGCGGCTTCGTCATTTCGCTCCATGCGCAGCAGCAGATCGCTTTGCGAGACGATCATCTCGATCTCGTAATCCGGGTTGCCGAGGCCGAATTCCCGCAGGTGCTGCAGAGCACCTTCCTGGTCGTCGAGCTGGGTATACAGGACGTTCGCGGCGCGCAGCTGCGCCTCCACGACGTTAGAGCCGCTCGTCACACGTGAATAGGACCGCAGCGCTTGCAGCGGCTGCTCCTCTGTCTCGGCGATGCGGCCCAAGTAGTAGAACGCCTCCTCACGAAAGCGCGGCTGTGCTCTGAGCTGCTCGAAGTACCCTTGCGCATCCTCGAGCTCGTTTTGCGTCAACGTCAGAAAAGCGAGCGCGCGGATAGCCTCTGGCAGGCCTGGATTGGCGATCAGAATTTCGTCGAGGCGCTCCCGCGCCGCGTCGGTACGCCCCGCTGACAGCAACAGCTCTGCGTACTGAAGCTGCACCTCGAGCTCCGCGTCCTCGGTCACGAGCGCCTCGACGAGCGCGACGCCTTCGTCGGCGCGGTTCGTCAGCACGAGTGCGCGTGCAAGGAGAAGCTGTGCCTCTATCCATTCAGGACGAAGCTCCACGGCACGACGCGCGCTCTGGACGGCGCGCTCGAACGCATCGGCGCGCATCGCGAGGCGTGCGAGTCCGTAATGACCTTCGGCGATGTCGGGATGGTTGTCGACGAGGCGCGCGACCAGCGCCATGACAAGGTCGTTCTCGGCTTCATCGAAGATGGCCTCGATGATTAGCGCGAGGCCGGCGGACTCGTTTCTGGCTAACGCCAGCAGTTCTTCGAACACGGCAACGGCGCCGTCGAGGTCACCGCTGCGTAGCAGGAATAGGCCTAGGAACTGGTTCGATCGGGCATCTTCCGGATCTATCTCCTGCCAGCGCCGCGCCGCAGCGAGCCCGATCTCATTGAGCTCGAGTTGATGGGCCATCTCCGCGGCGATCCCGGCGAATCTCGGTTCCTCCGAGATCATCGCTGCGGAGAGATAGTGTTCAGCCGCCTCGATGAACTGCTCGCGCTCGCGAGCGAGTTCCGCGAGCAAGACGTAGGAGTCGACGTCGGCTCTGCGGTCGCCGCGCTCAGGCAGGCCCGTCGTCGCGCAGCCCGTGAGCGAGGCCAGGACGATTGCCGCTACGATTTTGCAGGGAGTGCCCATGATCAGCGGAATCGACTATACCGCAAATGGCGTGGCTGGCATCGTGGCTTGAGTCCCATACGCGATTGGCTGACAATTCCTTGCCTGCTCAGGGCGCCGGAGAGCGCCCACTATAACGACACCTAGGAGATCATCGTGGAAGGTTTGCAGGCCATGATAGGCCAGTGGGGAGACCCCGCGTTCTTGGGGCCATTACTAATCGCCTGGAGCGGTCGCCTCATCTCCGCCCTCGTCATTTTCGTTGTCGGACGCTGGGTCGCCAAGGCAGTTGCGGGATGGGTCCGCCGCGCCATAACCAAGGCCGGTGTGGACGAGACGCTCGCGCGGTTCCTCGCAAACCTCATTAATATCGTGCTCGTTGTGCTCGTCGTTCTTACGGCGATCGGCGCGCTCGGCGTCAACACGACGAACTTCCTCGCCATTGTCGGTGCTGCAGGCTTGGCTGTCGGCCTGGCGCTCAAGGATTCGCTGTCGAATTTCGCTGCTGGGGTCATGCTCGTGTTCTTCCGACCGTTTAAGGTTGGCGACTATATCGAGGCTGCCGGTATCGCAGGATCGGTTGAGAGCATCCGGATCTTCAGCACAGTCCTGAAGACACCCGACAATCGTGTCATCACGGTTCCCAATGCACTGATTTACGGTGCCACGATCACGAATTTCTCAGCCCAGGACACGCGCCGCGTGGATTTGCTGATCGGCATCAGCTATGACGATGACATCGGCCGCGCCAAGGCGCTCATGCAGGGCGTGATCTCAGAGGACCCCCGGATTCTGCAAGAGCCGGCTTCGCAGATGCTCGTCATGGAGCTGGGTGCCAGCAGCGTCGACATCGCCGTGCGCGTATGGTGCTCGACGTCAGACTACTGGCAAGTCAGGAGCGACCTGCTCGAGAAGATCAAGACGACGCTCGAGAGTGCGGGCCTTTCGATTCCGTATCCACAGCAGGACGTGCACATAGTCAGTTCCGTCGCCGGGAACGCGTGAAGCCGTCGATCGAGGAAAAGCTGACGCGACTCGTCGAGCGTTACGAGGAAATTGCTCATCTGCTCAGCGATCCCACGGTCATAGCGGATACGGATAGATTCAGGGATCTGTCGAAAGAGTACGCCCGTCTAGAGCCGGTCGCCAAAGATTTCGGCGCCTATCAGGCGCTGGCGCGCGACCTCGCCGACGCGCGGGAGATGTCGGCCAGCGACGACGCCGAGCTCAAAGCGCTCGGCGAAGAGGAGGCCGAGTCGCTCGCCGCCCGAATCGAGGAACAGGAGCAACAGCTCGCCGTTCATTTAATTCCGGTCAACCCCGACGACGACGCAAACTTGTTTCTCGAGATTCGCGCGGGTACTGGGGGCGACGAAGCCGCGTTGTTTGCCGGTGATCTGTTTCGCATGTACAGCCGTTATGCCGAGCAGCAGGGCTGGCGTGTAGAGATTCTTAGCGCGAGCGAGGGTGAGCACGGCGGCTACAAGGAGCTCATCTCGCGCGTCGTCGGCAAAGGGGCATACGCTAAGCTCAAGTTCGAGTCTGGCGCGCATCGCGTGCAGCGCGTGCCCGAGACTGAGTCCCAAGGCCGCATCCATACCTCGGCCTGCACGGTGGCCGTTCTCCCCGAGCGCGAAGACGTCGAAGACGTCGAGGTCAACCCGAACGATCTGCGCGTCGACACCTACCGTGCCTCGGGCGCAGGTGGGCAGCACGTCAACAAAACCGATTCCGCGGTTCGTTTGACGCATCTGCCGACGGGCATCGTCGTCGAGTGCCAGGATGAGCGCTCGCAGCATAAGAACCGCGCGCGTGCGATGACGTTGCTCAAGGCGAAGCTCAAGGATGCCGAGATCGCGCGCCAGGAAACCGAGGAGGCCGAGCAGCGCCGCAGCCTCGTGGGATCGGGTGACCGCTCCGAGCGCATACGCAGCTACAACTTTCCCGAGGGTCGCGTCACGGATCACCGGATCGATTTGAAGCTCTATCGGCTCGGCGAGATTCTCGAGGGCAATCTCGGTCTACTGATCGAGCCGTTGACGAACGAGCATCAGGCGGATCAGCTCGCGGCTGTTGGCGTGTTGCAGTGAGTGCCATGGTCGCGGCCGAATCTTCGATGCAAGCAGCCACGTTGGGACAGCTGATCGAGTTGGCGACGCATGCACTTACGGTCACCAGCGAGAGTCCACGGCTCGATGCCGAGCTACTGCTTGCCGAGGCGGCAGGCCTCAATCGAAGCACGGTTGTCGCGTTTCCCGAGCGCGCCGTCGGTGCTGCCGTACGCGAGACCTTCGAAAGGCTCGTCGCAAAGCGGCGCGAAGGCATGCCTACCGCGTACTTGCTCGGGCAGCGTGAATTTTTCTCCTTGATGCTCGAAGTCGGTCCGGGCGTGCTCGTACCGCGGCCGGAGACTGAGCTCGTTGTCGAAACGGCGCTGGATTCAATTCCCGTATCTGAATCGCTCAGCGTGCTCGATCTCGGCACCGGTTCCGGTGCAATTGCCCTTGCCATCAAGCACGAGAGGCCGCGGGCTAGCGTCTTGGCGGTCGACTCGAGCGCGGCAGCGCTCGAGATTGCGCGGCGTAACGCAGCCGCGTTGGACATCGACGTCGAGTTTATACAGTCGGATTGGTTCAGCGCGCTCGAAGGCCTTCAGTTCGATGTCATCGTCGCCAATCCACCTTACGTTCGTAGTGATGATCCCGCGCTGGCGACGGCGTTGCGACACGAGCCCGCCGCTGCGCTCGACGGCGGTCGAGAGGGTCTCGATGCGATCCGTGTCATCGTTTCGACCGCAGCTCGTCACCTGACGCCCGGTGGCCATCTGCTCGTCGAGCACGGCGAGGATCAAGGTGAGCCAAGTCGAAGCCTCGCCGAGCAGGCAGGGTTTGATGACGTGCGCACGTTTACGGATCTCGCCGGCCGAGACCGTCTCCTCGTTGCGAGAGCGCGATGAGCGAGCAAACGCGCGACGCGCGGCATATCGCGCTCGATGAAATCGGCGCCGAAGGCCAAGCCCGCATTGCTGCGGGTAAGGTTTTCATCGTCGGCCTCGGTGGGCTCGGCTGCCCGGCCGCAGAGTATCTTGCGGCCAGCGGCGTCGGCACACTCGTGGTCAACGATTTCGATCACGTCGACACGACGAACCTGTCGCGGCAGATTCTCTACGGGCCTAAGGATGTCGGGCGGCTCAAGACAGAGGCTGCCGCCGAGCGGCTGACGGCGTTGAACCCTGACGTGTCAATTCGTTGTCTGTCGGAGCGCCTCGATGCGGATCAGCTCGAAGCCGAGTTTCGCGACGCGACGCTCGTGCTCGACGGCACGGACAATTTCGCTTCCAGGCTTGCGGTCAACCGTGCGGCCGTCCGCGCGAAAGTACCGCTCGTCTTCGGTGCGGCAATTCGCCTCGAAGGCCAGCTCGGCGTCTTCGAGAACAGCGGCGGCGGGCCATGCTACCGCTGTCTTTACGATGATGAGGACGAATGGCTCGGCAACTGCCAGGGCAACGGTGTGCTGGCGCCGGTGCCAGGCGTCATCGGTACGCTCATGGCCGTTGAAGCATTGAAACTACTTGCCGGCGTTCCGACCGAGCTGCTGCATCGCATGCTACTCTGGGACGCGAAGAGCGGTGATTGGCAGAGAATAAGCCTGGCTACGCGCGCCGACTGTCCAGACTGTCAGCAGGGCCCTTGAAGATTTGTCTGCCGCGCTGTCGTCCGAGCTCGACCGACCCGTGCACCGTGTGTCCAAGCCGGGGGGCTTGCAATCGAGATCATCTTGGCCGAAGTTAATCAATTGGTGTTCTCTACGGACTGTCGATGCTCTACCGGGCTCTGTAGGTGGATCTCATGAAGATAACAGCGACCGCTTTGGGTATTCTGGCGCTGCCGCTCGCCGCATCAGCGCACCATTCACTCGCCGAGTTCAGCGGTACCGCGCAGCAGGAGCTCGAGGGTGAGGTGCTGCGCGTCATGTGGAGCAACCCGCACATTCGCTTCACGCTCAGGAGCCGGAACGAAGCCGGCGAGACGGAGACCTGGCAGCTGACTGGGCAGGATCTCAACAATCTCGATCGCCGCGATGTTCCGCGCGATCTCGTCGCGGTCGGGGACGTGATTCGCGTGGCCGGTACCTTGTCGAACCGGCGTGCGCGAAACTTGTACGTCAGTAATCTACTCACGGCGAACGGCACGGAGATCATCGTCAGGCCTTCCGCCGAGCCCATGTGGTCGCAGACCGCTGTAGGTCTAGTGACTCCGGCCGATGATCGTCAGGCTGCGGCCACCGAAGGCCAGACGATCTTCCGCGTCTGGAGCTGGGACAGAAGCAACGGTGTTCCGAGAGATTCCCGGCATTTTCCGTTCACAGCGGCCGCTGTTGCGGCGCGCTCGGCTTGGGACGAGGACGATAACTTTGCGGCCCGCTGCGAGCCGGAGGGCATGCCCCGGATAATGACGAACCCGCATCCGTTCGAGTTCGTAGATCAGGGCGCTACGATTGCCTTGAGATCCGAGCTCTACGATCTCACGAGGATCATTCACATCGACGATGCAGTGGACCCGGCCGCCCAGCCAGCTTCGCCACTCGGTTACTCGGTTGGGCGCTGGGAGGACCAGACCCTCGTCGTCTCCACGAGCCGCGTCAACTGGCCCTATTTCGACAACATCGGGACGCCTCAGAGCGAGACGGCCGAGTACGTCGAGCGCTTCGCGCTCAGCGATGACGGCAGTCGCTTGGACTATCGGCTGGTCATCACCGATCCGACAACGTTCGGCGAGCCCGCGGTCTACGAGCGCTTCTGGCGCGCGCTCGGCGAGGAACTGCAGGCTTATGACTGCCAGGTCTACTGAGGCTCGCTTGCGGACATGCGGAGGGATCTACACGTGAGAGTTGGCTATGCCTTGATTGCAGTGACGATGCTCGCCGTCGCGGCGCCCGTGTTCGGACACCACAGCGATTCGATCTACGACAAAGAGAACTTGGTGACGATCGAGGGCACGGTCGTCAGGTTCGAGTGGCGCAATCCGCACACCTTCGTGCAGATCGAGACGGCAAACGGCGAGGGCTCGAGCCTCACGACCGTCGAGGCGGGCTCCATTTCCTGGTTGGGTCCGCTCGGCCTGGCACGAGACTCCTTCGAGGTCGGCGACCGCGTGACCGCCAACGTATACCCACACCGACGCCGGAACATGCAGGTCGTGCTCGGGCGGGACATCATCACGCAGGACGGCAGAGCGGTACCGCTGAACGCAGACTCTCCTTATATTAATCGCTCAGATAGCACGGGCAGCGCCGCGGATATCTCGGGCACATGGCTCATGCAGAGCGGTGCGACGGATCGTATGCACGAGGCGCAGCGGTCTTGGCAGCTCACGGAGATGGGCCAGGCTGCGTTGGCTGGGCATAACGGGGTATCTACGCCGCAGTCGGAGTGCGTGCCGATGAGCGTCCCGAATCTGATGTACTACCCCGTAGTGACAGTCATCGACATCAACGACGACGCTGTGCATATGCGAGTCGATTGGATGGATTCCGAAAGGACAATCTACATGGATGGGCGCGCGCATCCGGATGCCAGCGAGCGATTCCTGCACGGGCATTCCGTCGGTCGCTGGGAGGGCGAGGGACGTCGGCTACTCGTCGTCGATTCAGCCAACTTTGCCGATCACGGTGCGGGAACGGGGTACAGGATACCTTCCGGTAGCGGCAAGCACGTCACTGAGCGATTCGAGCTCAGTGAGGGCGGTACGCAGATTTTCTATACGGGTGTGCTCGAGAGTCCCGAATATCTCGCGACGCCGTCTACGTGGAGTTTCGTGTTTGACCATCGACCGGATCTCGAGCACTCCGAACGAGGTTGCGACTTAGACAGTGCCCGACGCTTTGTGATCGAGTAGCTTGGCGTCGCTTCTAAATCTCGATAGAGTTCGCCGGCCGTGAACCGAAAAGCCGCCGCATGACACACAAACAATTCTTTTTGCTGCTGATTGCCGGTGTCTGGCTCGTTGGTCGAGCTGCGTGGGCTCACCACTCACCGGCGGCCGAGTTCGACCCCGATGTCCCTGTGAGCGTGACCGGAACGATCCAGAGAGTCGAGTGGCAGAACCCGCACGTCTGGTTCTTCGTCGACGTGACCGAGGATGACGGCAGCGTGACGACGTGGGGTTTCTCGACGTGGCCGCCGGGATTGCTCATGCGTCACGGTGTCACGAAGGAAGTCTTGACGATCGGCGCCGTTGTCAACGTTGAAGGCTCGCGGGCGCGCGACGGCTCCAACAATTCCTCCACTCGGCGCCTGACGTTCGCCGATGGCTCGGCCGTCCTAGGCACGCGCGAAGACTATCTCGGACGATAGTCTCGCGCCTGGCGTCGAGCGTGCTTTGCGGCGATCTATTGGTTGGCGATCAGCGTTTGGTAGACGCCGATCACGTTGCCGGGGCGATGGTCTTCGAATTCGATCAAGTGATCGTAATCTTCCATTAGGACCGTATCGACGAGCTCCTCCACGGTCATCCCTGCCGCCATGCCTGCCGTAACGCCAGCGATGAGATCCTCCATGTAGCGTCGTGCCTCGACGGCGTCGTCCTTCGTGCCGGGCAGCTCGTGACCCGGCGAGATGATGTCGAAATCGAGTTGCTCGACGCGTCGCAACGACTCGAGCCAGTCCGGGAAGAAGCCGCCGTAGACGTCGTAGGCTGGCGGACGTTTTGGCGTCAGATAGTCGANNAGAGACTCGAGCCAGTCCGGGAAAAAGCCACCGTACACGTCGTAGGCCGGCGGACGTTTCGGCGTCAAATAGTCGACCGTGTGGAGTACCCGCTCGTCCGGGAACAGCAGATCGGTCGTGTCGTCGGTGTGGTTGCGTCCGGTGTAATGAAGCTCGACAGTCTTTCCGCCGAGCGTGATCGACGCCTGGTCCGCGTAATAGATGTCGGGCGGCACCTGCGAGCCACCCGAGCGTCGCATCCACATCTCTGCGTGACTCAAGCCTCTGTCTGAGTTCGTATCCAAGGCATCGAACTCTGCGTGATGCGGCGTTCCGACCGCTTCGTCGAGCTGAATGAGACCATCGCCGTTCGCATCCCAGAGCTGTTGGCGCGCATTCAGAGGTGCATCAGCCGCTGGGGGTTGCATGTTCTTGCGCATGTTCTCGTGGCCGACGAACGTGGCTGTATCCGCAAAGACCTCACCGCCGCTCGCGTGATCGTTGTGATGATGGCTGTAGATCACGTACCGGACAGGGAGTCCGAACCGCTCGTCGAGCTCGGCCTTGAGCCACGTCGCCATCTCGGTATTCATCGGATCGACGACGATGATTCCAGCTGGTGTTACCGCGAATAGACCGAAGTCCCGAATCTGCCTGAATCGGTACAGGTCACCGGTCAGATGAGTGATCTCGTGTCGTGGTAGGTCCTCACCTGAACCGAGACCCTGATACTGTTGAGCCTGAGTGGAATGGATCAGCCCGCAGGCGCTTCCGATCAGCAGAGCCAGAGACAGTGAGTATTTGCGCATCGGATAACCTCGTGCGTTCGTTTATTGGCGTGTGTGACGCAGCATGTGTTGACGCACAACTATACTGCGATGCTCGGGCCGTTGCATTGAGCCTGTAGTTGCCAACTTCTAACCGATAAGACTGAAATTGCCCAGGACGTTCGCTTTTGGTCGGAAGTGGCCGTCAGCCAAAAGCTAATATAAGAACGTCTAGAGCCCCTAAAAACTCAGTGTGTCTAATCAGGCTTGATACGCAAACACATCAATCGGGAGTATTAGAGTTGTATACCCCGCGTCACGGAGAATTGCGAGACAATTCTGCTGCTCGTCGCGTTCTAGATTGACGTATTCGTATCGAAGCATGTCTGGCTTCATGGTGTCAAAATCGATCGATCGCAGGATCTCGAAATCGTAGCCCTCCGCGTCTATCTGAAGATAGGTGATATGACTAATCTTGTGTTTCTTGAGTAGATCGTCAAATGTGATGCAATTAACTGTCTCCATGGCTAGATCTTCTCTGCTATCGCTCGCGAGACCATTCTTCTCCGGAACAAACGACGCTAGACCAGAGGTTGGAAAGTCTCCGATATAGTCGTGCCTAGATTTATAAAGTGTACGAGGACCCGCGCATTCCGTTATCGCAACATTCTCTAAGACTATCTCCGGGTATTGCGCGTAGGCACGCCTAAGTTTACTGAAGGCCTCTTTTTGCGGTTCTACAAGCACTCCTCGAAGACTGTAACGTCGTACGTGCTCGTAGAATCTGTCGTCACCCTCGTTAGCCCCAATCTGTATAACGAACGAACTGGCCGATTTCTTCATTTTGGCGCGAAAAATTTGTTCCGCACGCCGTTCTTGGAGAGCAAATCCGAGATGGTAGACGGACTCGAGCAAATAAAATGTGCGCGAGCCCCGCGGTACAAAGGCCTTCACGAATTTTCTGAGTCCATGCATTTGAAGCAGGTTAACGAGGTGATATGTCGTTGGGCAAGACCAAACGACTTCATTGAGATCTGGAAGCATGCACAAGTGAACGCTTACCAGTTCTCATGCAGCACCCCGACACAATTACCGAGAGTGATAGACTTGTGGCACGCTTCAATTAGAGCCTACTGGTAGTGGTGGGAAGTAAGACGGACGTTCGCTATTGGCCGATAGCTGCCGCGCGAGAGCTGAATAGAAGGGAGGGAGAAGGAGAGTTCAGGCTTGGCTAGTTTTCTGTTCTATCTCATCATTGTTCTGGCCGCAGTTGGTACGGTCGCTGTGATTCTGGCTGTCAGGCAGACGAACCGGTATTTCCTAGCGGTGACACAGGCGACATGCGTTTCTTGCGGTGCCGCTTTCGGACAAGTTGCCGGGAAAGAGGCGCAACGGGATTTCGAAGAGGCGTTCAAGAAGGTTTTGTATGAGAATCCTAAGTGGCTCGTTAACCCGGCACGAGAATGGCCTGTCGAGTGCCCCACATGCGGGACGCGCCAGAGATACGTTCTGGACGAGCAGAAAACCTTGGCAGAGGACGTGGACGCCCACGGACAATAAGTGGCTCCTATTCGTCGAAAGCGGCTGTTCGAACCACGGATATCATTGGCAACGAACGGACCGCTAGAACGAGAAGGTGTTGAGGCATCTGACCAAACCTGAGAGGTCAAATACCGGTATGGACAGCAAAATGAGATACCAAGAAAGTCTGTCGGTCCTTGTCCTAGCTGCGCTGGGGATCAATCCTGCCTATGCGCACCACGCCGCCTCGGCCTCGTTCGACGTCAACGAGAATGTCGTGATCGAAGGCTACGTGAATGAGTTCATATTCAAGAATCCTCACGTGAATATCATATTCACGGTCACCGACGATGACGGCGTCGAAACACAGTGGATGGCAACGGCACCGGCGACGGCTCCGATGCGCCGTTGGGGCTGGACCGCCGATACGATTCAAGAAGGCCAATACCTGCGCATGGAGGGCCACCCGAGGCGAGACGGAGGGCCGATGATCCTGATAGAGGGGCAGGCTTTCCGCGAAGGAAGAGACACGGTATTCGAGATCGATCCTGCTGACGGCTCGGTGATTCGCACTCTGGGGATGAATCGCGTCGAAAGACGCGTCGCCGACGCGCTCCCACAGACGCTCAGCGATGGCCGCCCTAATCTCACCGGCACCTGGCTGGGCGGGCGCCCCGGGAGCGCGGGTAGGACCCCGCCGCCTTTGAACGAAGCGGGCAGAGCGATACAGGCAGAATTCGATGCCGCTAGCGATCCCGCGTTTACCGAGTGCCAGGACCCGGGGCTCGTGCGAACGGTCATGACAATCCACTCTGTCGAGATCGAGCAGCACGACGATCGGGTGGCCATTACATTCGAAGGGGGTGGTGACGGGCGCGTTATCTATCTGGATGCGCGGGGGCCGGAGACAGACGAGCATACCCGGCTCGGTCACTCGGTGGCACGCTATGAGAACGACGCGCTGGTGATTGAAACAACGCAGCTGGCCAGCCGGCTGTCGCTGATCAGCGGCCACTTGCTGAGCGATCAGGCCACGACGGTCGAGACCTATCGGCGAGCGGATGACCCGCAGCTCGGGCCCCGACTCGAAATGAACCTCGTCGTCTCTGATCCCGTATACCTCGACGGCCCCTGGGAGATGGGCTGGCAGAAACCCTACGCGGCCGACGAGTACGAGTTCTCGGGCGTCGATTGCCGGGTACCCTTCCAGGCGAGCTCCAACTGAGGCAACCTACACAAACTAGAATAGTCATTCACCGGGTGCAGCACGTTCGCACCAATTGCGGAGAGAGTCATGAAGGCAGTACTTTTTACGCTTACTACTTTGTTGTTTCTGACAGCTACGGTCACTGCGCAGGATTCGGGTGCTCCGCCTGCTATCTATAAACCCAGTGCCGAAATCATGGCGGAGCTGGACCAGGCCGAATCAGCGTCGGCTTCCGCGGGAGGTTGGGCGGTCACGGTCTCGCCGGGGGTCACGGTGCGCCGCCGCAGTAGCTCGGTCGCTCAATACGCGATCTACCACCCTTTCAGCACCGAGATCTACCGAATCCTCGAGGGCAGCGGAACGCTCGTAACGGGCGGCCGTCTCGAGCTGCCACTGGCTGAGTCGAACAACCCGAACATAATCAGGAGCGAGAAGGGGATCGAAGGGGGGTTGGCGCGGACAGTGAGCGCGGGCGATGTATTGGTTCTGCAGCCCGGGACGCCACACTGGTTCAGCTCCATCGACGGGGAGTCCATCACCTATATGGAGAGCCGGATCCGAGTAACCACGCATCCGGTTCATTATCAGTAGAGTTGTAGCGCGCCCCTGCACTCGCCCATCACGAATTACGAGTCGCTATGAGATTGATCGTTGCGCTAGTAATTACTGCACTACCTGCGGCGAGCATTGCTCATCATTCTCGCGCCGAATACGTAGAGGAGATCGAGATCACCGGCACGCTCGTCGATGTGCTTTGGCGTAATCCCCATCCGGGATTCACGATCGAGGTTCTCGAAGGTGGCGAAAGGACGCAGTGGACGGTCGAAGGCTGGAGTTCTCTGTACACATTCGATCGGACCGGGATCACGCGGGATCGCTTTCAGATCGGCGACGTGCTGAGTGTTGCCGGCTTGGAGTCAGCCCGCCGATCCGGAAGGATGCTCGGTACGCATATCTTGCTGGCCGATGGCACTCAAGCGATCCTGAGGCGGGAAGCAGAGCCTTATCCAGGTTGGTCCTCGGAACAAGATATCGGCGGCCGGGAGAACTGGCAAAACGAGACACAAGCAGCGGTCGTAGATGCCGCGGAGGAGAACCGTGGGTTCTTTCGGGTATGGAGTTATCCATCACCGAGTATGCAGACGAGGGCCAACTTGCCGCTTACGGACTCCGCTGAAGCGGCGAGGGCCAACTTCGACCAGGTTGATAATTACATCATGCGGTGCGAGTCGAAAGGCATGCCGGCCAGCATGACGACGCCGAACCCCTACGAGTTCATCAACAATGGGGACACGATCACGATCCGCGGTTACGAAGGTGACGTGGTGCGAACGGTCTACATGCGTGTTCCCCCGCACCCACCCAATCTGCCGCCGAGTCGGCAGGGATTTTCTGTCGGAAGACTGCTCGGCAACTCGCTCGTTATCTATACGAATCGAATCGATTTTGCCTATCTCGGAATGACGGGAATTCCGCTGAGCGAAGATCTTCGTGTCGTCGAGCGGTATACACTGAGCAATGATCAGTCTCGACTGGACTTTAGAATTACCGCGACTGATCCGCTGAGCTTCACGTCTGAAGCCAGCTGGGAATACTATTGGTTGGCGCTGGGTGAATCTTTCGGGCAGTACGACTGCGACGTTCACTGAGCCCATTGATGATTTGCAAGATAGCTGGAGCTTTCAAATGAGAAGACTATTTCTAGCAACGACGCTTAACCTGTTCGTGGCCGCCGGCGTGCTGGCGCAGTCGAACTTGCCGTTTGACGTAGAAACCATCACGTCTTTCGACGAGCCTTGGGCGCTCACCTTCCTGCCGGACGGGCGCATGCTCGTGACGGAGAAAAAGGGGAATCTATTCATTGTCACCCGCGACGGGCAGAAGTCCGATGCGATCGACGGCGTGCCCGATGTCGACTACGGGGGCCAGGGCGGTCTCGGTGATGTCGCGCTGCATCCGAGCTACCCGGACAACGGCATCGTTTACTTGAGTTACGCCGAGGGCGGCGTTGGCGATACGCGCGGCGCGGCCGTCGCGCGGGCGGTGCTCAACGAAGCCGACGGCGGCGGTTATCTGTCGGATTTCGAGGTTATCTGGCGCCAATACCCCAAGGTTGTCGGGTTCGGTCACTATGGTCACCGGATACAGTTCGACGACGATGGCTACCTGTGGATCTCGTCGGGCGACCGCCAGAAGTTCACGCCGTCTCAGGACATGCAGTCCAATATGGGTAAGGTCCTGCGTCTGCACGACGACGGATCGATTCCCGACGACAACCCTTTCGTCGACTACTTCACCAACCAAAATCCGTTCGCCGATGACATCGGCGTCTATGGCCAGATCTGGTCGTTGGGCCACCGCAATCCGCTCGGGCTCGCTTTCGATCTCGACGGCGGACTCTGGGACATGGAAATGGGACCGAGCGGCGGTGACGAGCTGAATCGTATCCGGCGCGCCACCAACTACGGCTATCCCATCGTCTCAAACGGCGAGCACTACGACGGCCGTCCAATTCCAAACCATGACACGCGTCCGGAATTCCAGGCGCCGGCAATCTGGTGGACGCCGGTCGTCTCGCCAGGAAATCTCATGTTCTATGGCGGCACCCAGTTTCGCGACTGGCGCGGCGACGCATTGATCGCCGGTCTATCCTCTCAGGCGATCGTCCGTGTCGAGATCGACGGTGACACTGCGCGCGAAGTCGAGCGCTACGACATGGGTGCTCGAATTCGCGGCGTCTTCGAAGGGCCGGGCGGCGCTCTCTGGGTGCTCGAGGACGAGGAGGAAGGCAGCATGGGGCGTCTGTTAAGGCTAACGCCGAGCCGCTGACCGAGTTGCGCGGCGTTTCTTGGTCCAAAATAGGTAACGCGGATGCGTTGGCGGCGACGACAGCGTCGCGTTAGAAGCAGGCCTCGGCGCTGGCTCAAATGGACTGCCACGACGATCTGCGTTTTACTCTTGCTGAGCTGGGTGCCCGTGCTCGCGCTACGCTGGGTGGATCCACCGATTACGGCCTTTATGCTGCTCGACTCGGAGGCGCGCGCGGATCTCGACCACGAGTGGACGGACTGGGCGTCAATCAGCCCGAGCGTGCCGCTCGCCGTGATCGCATCCGAGGATCAGAAGTTTCCATCGCATTTCGGGTTCGACCTCGAGTCGATTCGCGAAGCGATCGACGACAGCGAGAACGGCGGCCGCTTACGCGGCGCATCGACGATCTCCCAGCAAGTGGCAAAGAATCTCTTCTTATGGAACGGCAGGAGCTTCGTGCGCAAAGGTATCGAGGCGTACTTCACACTGCTCATCGAAGTCACTTGGCCGAAACAGCGCATACTCGAAGTCTACGTCAACGTTGCCGAGTTCGGACCGGGCATCTACGGCGTCGGTGCGGCGAGCCGGCGATTTTTTGGCAAGTCACCGTCGACGATCAGCGAGCCAGAAGCTGCGCTGCTCGCCGCAGTGTTGCCGAGCCCGAAGCGCTTGCACGCCGATCAGCCATCGGCCTACGTGCGCGAGCGTCAAAGCTGGATACTGAGTCACATGCGCCGGCTGCAGCGTGAGCGCGTGCTCGCATCGTTGGAATAGAGGCTAATTCGAATTGCTCTGAACTCGATAAGCACCACTCAATCGTAGCGCCTTGCGCGTCACGATTGGCGCGAAGATCTCGAGCACGACAGTCGAGGCAATGATGATTTGCAGCACGACGGCACCGTACTCGGGAAATCGCTGCGAGGCCATCAGCGCCATGCCAATGGCAACGCCGGCCTGCGGAAATAGAGCGAGGCCGAGCCACTTGTATGCAGTTCGTTCGACACCTGCGAACCGAACTCCGACGCGAGTTCCGATGTAGATGCCAGCACAACGTGCGACTACGTATAAAGCCGTTAGCGCTCCCGCGAGTGCCAGGGCGCTGATTTCAAGCGAGGCGCCGGCAAGCACGAAGAAAAGAATCATGAACGGCCATTCGATGCCTTCGATCGCGTCAAACGGTCGTTCATGATGTCTCGCAAGATTCGCGACCGTCGCGCCCATCGCCATCGCGGTCAATATCGAGATTAAGCCGAGCCATTCTGCGATACCGGCGCCGAGCAATACGAAACCCATCGCTTCCGCAAGCGTCGGCTCGCCGCGTCGGATGCGGCCGGTCAGATAAGCCATGGGCATGCCGAGCAAGCCACCCAGCGCCAGGCTGCCGCCAATGTCGATAAGGCTCGACTCGAGTCCGCTGCCAACAGAGATATCGCCGTTCAGCATGCCGGCGACCGACACAATCAAGACGAATACGAGTAAGCCCCAGACGTCATCGAGCGCGACAATTGAAAGCAGCGCATCGACGATCTCGCCCTGCGCGCCGTCCTCGTGCACGACGTCGTATGTAGCGGTTGGCGCCGTCGCGGGCGCAATCGCTGCAAGCAGCAGGGCCACGATCGGAGTCGCGCCGACTAGCCAGAGCGCGATCCCGACAGTCACAGCGGCGCCGAGGACCTTGAACGTGGAGATCACAATGATGGTCTTGCCGTGGGCTCTCAGCGCGGGGAGGCTGAACTGGTGACCGAGCAAGAAACCGATCAGGGCCAAAGCGATCGTCGTCAGTGCTGGGAACCACTCGTCGACAAAATCGATGGGGATGAGCGACAAGCCTCCAGGTCCAACAGCCAAGCCACCGAGTAGCAGCAGCGTTACGCGCGGCAGCGACGTGAAGCGACCTAAGAGATCGGCACCGAGTCCGAGCAGGAACAGGAGTCCCAGGATTAGCAGAATGTCTGTTACGTCCAGAGCGCCGACTCCGAACCGTTAGGCTTGGAGGCCGGCGCGGGTCGTGTCCCCGGAGGCACGTTCCTCGTGCATGCCGAGTATGCGGCTCGTGACGATGCCGGCCGTCATAGAGCCGCTGACGTTGAGCGCTGTGCGTGCCATGTCGATGAGTGGCTCGATCGAGATCAATAGTGCGACGAGTGCGACGGGAAAGCCGAGTGCCGGTAGAACGATCAGTGCTGCTAGCGTTGCGCCGCCACCGATACCCGCCACACCGAACGAGCTGATCGCAACGATGCCGATGAGCGTGGCGACAAACGTCGGATCCATCGGATTGACGTCCATTGACGGGGCGATCATGACGGCCAGCATCGCAGGATAAATACCGGCGCAACCGTTCTGTCCGATCGTGGCGCCGAAAGAGGCAGATAGATTTGCGATCGGGACGGCAACGTCGAGCTCTTTCGTTTGCGTTTCGACGTTCAGCGGTATCGTTGCAGCCGAGCTCCTGGACGTAAACGCAAACGCGAGCACGGGCCAGGCGCTCTTGAAGTATCTCGCAGGGCTCATGCCGGCGCCGGTAAGAATTAGTGCGTGCACGACGAACATGATGGTAATCGCGAGATAGGAAGCCACGACGAAGCTCAGCAGGTTCAAAATGTCCTCGGCGCTCGAAGTTGCAGAGACTCTCAGCATCAGCGCAAAGACTCCGTAAGGCGTCAAGGCGATCACCATCCTGACGAGCTTGAGCACAACGGCCTGCGCCGTTTCGACAAACGATCGGAACGCCGCGCCGCGGGTCTCGTCGTCGCGCGTGAGATGAAGGCCGGCGATACCGAGCAGAATGCCGAACACGACGACCGCGATGATGGACGTTGGCCGTGCACCGGTCAGGTCGCTGAAGATGTTTTGCGGGATAAAGCTAAGCAGCATCTCGGCCAGCGTCATATCCGCAAGCGTCGCCTGGCGTTCCGACAAGATCTCAGCCGTCGCCATCTCTCTCGCACCTTCTGTCAGGCCTTCCGCAGTAAGCCCGAAGACGTTGGCGATCACGATTCCAACGAGCGCGGCGATCATCGTCGTCAGAATGAGAAGGCCCACTACGAGTCCGCCGATCTTTCCCAGCGTGGCGGCTTCATCCATGCGCACGACCGCAGCCGTCATCGACACGAGAATCAGCGGCATGACGATCATGCGCAGCAGGTTGATATAGCCGCCACCGATGACGTTGCTCCATGCAAGGGTGCCCGTGATCGTGTCCTGGTCAGCGGCGTAGAGCGTTTGAAACAGAATCCCGACGGCGGCGCCGCCAACGAGCGCGATGAGAACGCGTCGCGACAGACCCATCCCAGTGCGGCCCAGCTGGAACAGCACGAGTACGCCCGCGGCGATGATGAAAAGGTTGATCAGGACGGTTAGGCTCATGAGCTGCTACGGCGAGTTCCAAGCGGATAGACGCAGGTGAGACGAGCGATGTTAATCGGGCTGATGGTGGCACTTATTGTACTGGTTTCGTTGGCCGCCGGTCTGATGCTCAAGCTCGGCTCCGACAGCCGCGCAATGTCTCCCGTTGTCGGCGTTGTTGACGGTCGACTGCGCTCCTGCCCATCGACACCCAACTGTGTTTCGAGCGACGCGCAACCCGCAGACAGCCACCACATCGTGCCAATTGCCGATCCAACCGGCTCCAAGTGGGCCGGCCTCGTCGAGACCGTCGGAGGCATGAAGGGCGCGACGTTAATTGAGCAGCGCGACGACTACGCCCATTTCACGTTCACGACGGGGTTTTGGCGTTTCGTCGACGATGTCGAGTTTCATCGTCGTTCCGACGCCGCCGAGATCGCGATCCGATCCGCATCCCGTGTCGGACGCAGCGATTGGGGCGCAAACCGCAACCGCCTCGAGTCGATCCGCGCCACGCTCGAGTAACGGGCTTACGCGCCCGGCGCGCCGATTGCGGCTTTCGGCCTGGACGCCTGCCGGCTCAACTTTTGGGTCTGGCAGCCGATAGAGAGAGGGAGACCGCGGCATCTGCGAGCGGTCTCTGGCTTACCGTCCTCTCGGAGGCATGATGTCTGCCGCTCAAGCGCCGATCAGCGGTCTTTTTGCGCGTGTCTATCGGGACATGCTCGCCGACCAAACCGAACTGCCGGCCCTGCCCGATGTGGCACTGAGGATCCGTGCGGCTATGCAGCAGCCACACTACAGCGCGACCACGGTGGCGCGAGTGATCGGTGCCGACCCGAGCACGTCCGCATACCTGTTGCGTGTAGCCAATAGCGCGCTCTACCGCGGGGTTACTCCCGTCGAGAACGTCGAGAACGCAGTCACGCGTCTCGGCATGGACTCGACCCGAAATCTCGTCACGGCACACGCCCTGCGCGCGATGTTCAAGACGCGGTCCCCACATCTGAGCCGCTTGATGCGCGCGACGTGGCGGAACAGTGCCAGAGTTGCGGCACTGGCCTTCGTCATCGCGAAACACTGCCCGGGATTCTCCCCCGACCGCGCCTTGCTCGCGGGCCTGCTGCAGGACATCGGTGTCTTGCCGCTGCTCAATGCACTCGAGCGCAGTGATGGCGCACTGCCCGATCCGGCGCGCATCACGGATACGCTCGAGGTGCTTGCGCCGAAAGCGGGCGGAGTTCTGCTGAAACACTGGGAGTTCGAACCCGATATCGTTGAAGTCGCGCGAAGCCGCGGGGACTGGTGGCGTATTTCTCAGCCTGGCCCGGATCTGGCCGATCTTGTGATGGTCGCACACCTGCATGCGCGCGTTGGCGGTGAGGACATGCATGAGCTGCCTCTGATCACCGAGCTTCCGGCGTTCGTGAAACTCCCCTTGGCTGACCTCGGTCCGAGTGAGAGTCTCGCATTCCTGAAAGCGGCCGAAGCCGATATCCAGGAGCTGCTCCGAATGCTGGGGGTGTGAGTCAGTCGATGGCTCGAGTGCTCGCCGTGTGTGCGTGGCGTTACGCGGCTTGGGCGTCGTAGCCGAGATTCGGTGCGAGCCAGCGTTCGGCCACATCGAGACGCCAGCCCTTGCGGTTGGCGTAGTCCTCGACCTGGTCGCGGCCGAGCTGGCCCACGGAGAAATAATGGGCATCGGGATGGGCAAAGTACCAGCCGCTAACAGCCGCCGTCGGTAGCATTGCGAAACTCTCCGTTAACGTGATTCCGGCCGTGTGTTCGACGTCGAGCAGCTTCCACAGCGTTGCCTTCTCAGTGTGGTCCGGGCAGGCAGGGTAGCCTGGCGCCGGACGAATGCCGCGATACTGCTCGGCGATCAAAGCCGCATTGTCGAGACGCTCATCCGGCGCATAGCCCCAGAGCTCGGTGCGCACGCGTTGATGTAGACGCTCCGCGAACGCCTCGGCCAGACGATCCGCGAGCGCTTTGAGCACGATGGCCGTGTAGTCATCGTGCGCGGCTTCGAGCCGAGCGACATGCTCCTCGAGCCCGACGCCTGCCGTGACGGCGAATGCACCGAGATAATCGTCCGCTGTTCCGACCGGTGCAACGAAATCGGCAAGGCAGTCGTTGGCTAGATCTTCTCGTTTGCGACGCTGTTGGCGTAAGTGGTGCAGCCGTGCCAGTGAGGTCGAGCGCGTCTCGTCCGTGTAGAGCTCGATGTCGTCGCCCACGGCATTCGCGGGGAAGAATCCGACGACACCCGCCGCGCCGAGCCAACGCTCTGCGACGACGGTGTCGAGTAGGCGCCTCGCATCGTCATAGAGCGAGCGTGCGGCAGCCCCCGCCTGTGGATCGTCGAGAATGTCGGGAAACTTGCCGCTGAACTCCCAGGCATTGAAGAACGGCATCCAGTCGATGGTCTCGACGAGATCCTCTAGCGGGTAGTTGTCGAGTCGCTCGATGCCGAGCTTCGCCGGCCGCGGCGGTGCGTAGCTCGACCAGTCGAGATCGGATTTGTTCGCACGCGCGTCCGCGAGTGACAGCTCGGGCCCGCGGCTGCGCTTACCGGCGTGGCGCGCGCGGCGCTGGGCGTGGTCGGAGTCGATTTTCTCGACAAAGCCTCTGTTTTCCGCACCGATCAGCGACTGCATGACGCTGACCGATCGCGACGCGTCCTTGACGTAAACGACGGGGCCCGAATACGCCGGATCGATTTTGACGCTCGTGTGCGCGGGCGATGTCGTCGCGCCGCCGATCAGGAGCGGAATGTCGAAGTCCTGGCGCTGCATCTCGGTAGCGATATGAACCATCTCATCGAGCGACGGCGTAATGAGACCCGATAGACCGATGATCTCTGCGCCGGTCTCGCGCGCTGTTTCCAGAATCTTGTTTGCCGGCACCATGACACCGAGGTCGATGACCTCGAAGTTGTTGCACTGGAGGACGACGCCGACGATGTTCTTGCCGATGTCGTGAACGTCGCCTTTGACGGTCGCGAGCACGATCTTGGCCTTGGTTGCGCCCGTGCCTTGTTGTTCCTGAATGAACGGGACGAGATGGGCAACGGCTTTTTTCATGACGCGCGCGGATTTCACGACCTGTGGTAGGAACATCTTGCCGGTTGCGAAAAGATCGCCGACGACATTCATACCGTCCATGAGTGGGCCTTCGATGACGCTGAGCGGGTGGTCGGCATCCTGGCGCGCGAGTTCCGTGTCATCGACGATATGCGCATCGATGCCTTGTACGAGTGCATGCTCGAGGCGTTTCTCGACCGGCCATTCCCGCCATTCCTGGGTTGCTTTGGCGTTTTTGGTCGAGCCGCCTTCTCGGAAGGACTCTGCGATCTCGAGCAGGCGATCCGTCGCATCGGGACGGCGGTTCAAGATCACGTCCTCGACCGCGTCTCGTAGCGCGGCTGGTATGTCTTCGTAGACGGCAAGCTGCCCGGCGTTGACGATGCCCATGTCCATGCCAGCGGCGATGGCGTGGTAGAGGAACACCGAGTGCATCGCCTCGCGCACGGGGTTGTTGCCCCGGAACGAGAATGAGACGTTGCTGACACCGCCGCTCACGAGCGCGCGGGGTAAGCGGTTCTTGATTTGTCGTGTCGCCGCGATGAACGCGACGCCGTAGGCGTCGTGCTCGGAGATACCCGTTGCGACGGCAAAAATATTCGGGTCGAAAATGATGTCCTCGGGTGCAAAGCCGACCTCGTCTACCAGTAGCNNGCCTTCCTTGAGACTGATCGAGTTGACGACCGCCTTGCCTTGGACGCACTTGAGTCCTGCGCGAATGACACTCCACTTGGATGAGTCGAGCATGATCGGCACGCGTGCGATGTCAGGCTCCGAGGCGATGAGCTTGAGGAAGCGTTCCATGGCCGCGGCCGAGTCGAGCATGCCCTCGTCCATATTGACGTCAATGATCTGAGCGCCGTCGGCAACTTGATCGCGCGCGACGTCGAGCGCCTTCTCATAGTCTTCCGCCTCGATGAGCTTGCGAAAGCGCGCGGAGCCTGTGACGTTGCAGCGTTCGCCGACGTTGACGAACAGGCTGTCGGGACTGATGTTGCAGGCCTCGAGGCCGGCGAGCCGCGTGTGTGCCGGCGGATCAACCTTCGCGCGCGGCGGCGCAGTTGCCACGGCACGGGCGATAGCGCGAATGTGCTTAGGGGTAGTGCCGCAGCAGCCGCCGACGATATTGAGCCAGCCCTGCGCGGCGAAATCACCGAGAACCTGCGCCATATGCTCGGGCGTATCGTCGTACTCGCCGAACTCGTTCGGTAAGCCCGCGTTGGGGTGGATGCTGACCCAGGCGCCGGAAAGCTTCGACAACTCCTCTATATAAGGGCGCAAATCTTCGGCACCGAGCGCGCAGTTCAGTCCGATCGCGAACGGTTGTGCATGGCGGATCGAGTTGTAGAACGCCTCGAGCGTCTGTCCTGACAGCGTGCGCCCGGAGGCATCGGTGATCGTGCCCGAGATAATGATAGGCAAACGCGAGCCGCGCGTTTGGAACAGTTCCTCGAGCGCATGGATTGCAGCCTTGGCGTTGAGCGTGTCGAAGATCGTCTCAATGAGAATGAGATCGACACCGCCGTCGACGAGCGCGGCCGCGGCTTCGGTGTAGGTAGCGGCGAGCTCATCGAAGGTGATGTTTCGCGCGCCGGGATCGCTGACGTCCGGCGACAGCGAGCACGTGCGATTCGTCGGGCCGAGCACGCCGGCGACGAAGCGCGGAACACCGCTGGCGGCGCTGACTTCGTCGGCGACCTGTCTAGCCAATCGCGCGGCCGAGGCATTGAGCTCGCCGACGAGCTCAGCCATGCCGTAGTCCGCTTGCGACGGTCCGTTGGAGTTGAACGTGTTCGTGCAGATGATGTCAGCGCCGGCTTCGAGAAAGCTGCGGTGTATGGCGGCCATGTGCGCCGGCTGCGTAATTACAAGAAGGTCATTGTTGCCCTCGAGGGGCTGGGGCCAATCGGCAAACCGTTCCCCGCGAAAGCCGGCCTCATCCAAAGCAAGGGCCTGGATGCTCGTGCCCATCGCACCGTCCAGAATAGCGATTCGCGAGTCGATCAGTACTTCGAGCTGCGCGCGTGCTTCAGGCGACATCCGTGTCTCCAACAGGCTCGATCCCGAGCGCTGCGCAAATTTCCAGCGTCAGTCCGGCTCGGTTCAACGTATAAAAGTGAAACGACTCGACGCCGTGTGTTCGCAGTCTCGTGACCTGCTCGATGGCCGTGTCCGCAGCGATGGCGCGTTGCGCCGCGGGGTCATCCGTACGCGTCTCAAACCGTTCATGTAGCCAAGCCGGTACGCACGTTCCACACGCGTCGGCGAATTTGAGCATTCGGGTGAAGTTTGCGATCGGCAAGATGCCCGGCACGATGGGCACATCGATGCCGCAATCGACGCAGCGATCGCGAAAGCGTAGAAACGCATCGACGTCGAAGAAGAATTGTGTGATTGCGCGCGTCGCACCGGCGTCGATCTTGCGCTTGAGATTGGCAAGATCGAAATCCGCATCGGGCGCCTCCGGGTGTACCTCGGGATACGCGGCAACCGAGATGTCGAAGTCGCCGATGCGCGCTAGCCCTTCGACGAGGTCGATGGCGTAGGCAAAACCGTCCGCACGCGGTGTGTAGTCGGTGGTTTCTTTCGGTGGGTCGCCGCGCAGTGCGACGATGTGGCGAATACCGTCTTGCCAGTACGTTTCCGCAAGACCCAAAACCTCATCGCGGCTCGCGCCAATGCAAGTCAGGTGCGGCGCGCAAGTCAGATCGGTCTCGCGTTGAACGCGCTGCACGATCCGGTGCGTACGATCGCGCGTTGACCCGTCAGCGCCGTACGTGACCGATACGAACTGAGGACGCAAGGGTGCGAGCGCCTGCACGGACTTCCACAGCGTCGCCTCCATCTTCGGCGTCGCGGGCGGGAAGAACTCGAATGAGATCGGATGCGCCATTGTCGCGACTCAGTCCGTGCTCGCTACGATGGGTTTCTCGGCCAACGCGATGTATGCGAGCCCGTCGGCGCTATGCATGATTTCGATACCGGTCAGGCCGCTAGCTCTGAGCCAACTGATGAGGTTCTGCTCGTCGATTCCGGAAACACTCGTCTCGACGATGAGTAGACGACCACCCGGCTTGAGTACGCGTGCCGCCTCGGTTACCGCTTCGCGTGTGCGCCCGGCGACACCAAGCACTCGATCCATCGTGATCGTATCGAACGTGCTGTCCGTGTAGCCAAGCGCGTACATATCGCCGTCTTGCACCGAGCAATTGGCGAGCCCGTCGGCAAGCGCACTCGTGCGCGCGACGAGCCGCATCTCGCGTGAGTGATCTACGGCGACGACGTGCTCGGCGAACGGCGCGAGCATGTGTAGCATCGTGCCGGTTCCCGTGCCGACATCGAGCAGCCGGCCGAGGCTCGGTCCCGTGAGGGTGGTAACCCCGAGTGAGGCGGCGAAGAGCGACTTGGCGGCGGCCGCGACGTCTGCGGCTGTCTGCGAATCCATCGACTTGATGCCGAGCTCGGCCAGTAGCTCAGCGGCGCGTGCGCGGCGCTTGTCCAGGATGATTCGCAGCCGGGATTCGTCCTGCGCGACGTTGGGGTCCTCGGGAGACAGCGCATCGAGAGATTGCTCGACGAGCGCACGACGTGCCTCGTCCGTGTTGGCGCGGTAGTAGACCTCGTTCTGGTCGCGCGCCCGATGCAACAGGCGGGCATCGCAGAGTAGCTTCAAGTGGCGTGAGACGCGCGGCTGACTCAGACCCGTGACCTCCGTCATCTCGCTGACCGTCAGCTCACCCTGCTCGAGCGCGTGCAGCAGCCGCAAACGGCTTGGGTCGCCGATCGCTCGCAGCACAGTCGCGAGTTGTTCTGCGTTTTCCATCTGAGATTATTAGATTATAAAGATATCTTTATATACTAGCTTCGGCGCCGACTGTCAAAGCACGCTGCCTGATTATGTTGAATAGTCGGCCTGACGCTGGAAGCCGCATAGGCGCTGGGCGGCGGCGTGCGTTCTCATGCCCCGGCAGGGGGCCTCTTAGGTTATGTCAAACCGTGGCAGTTAGTGCAGGGGCTGGGCCGGTGCTTGGCCGGCGAAAATCGCTTCGATCTGAGCACTGTCGTAGCGAAAGGCCCGGTTACAGAATTCGCACGTAAGCTCCACATGGCCCCGCTCACGCAGCAGATCGTCGACCTCGGCGGTGCCGAGCATGCGCACGATTCGGGCAAGGTACTCCGGCGTGCAGCGGCAATCGTGCGTCACGGGCTGAGACCGGAAGAGTCTTAGCGTGTAGTCAGCGAATACGCGCTTCAGCAGATCTTCGGCAGGTTGCTCGGCCATCTCGTCGTCCTTGATCGTGGCCGCGAATGCCGTCACCGTTTCAAAGTCCTCGGCGTGCTCCTCGTTACCGGGCAGCGCTTGCAGCAATAGGCCGCTCACGCGTGCTTCGTCGCCGAACAGGTAAAGCCGAGTCGGCAACTGCTCAGACTGTGCGAAGTACGCCTCGAGGCACGCGTGCAGCTCAGGGCCGACGAGCGGCACGATGCCCTGGAACTGCTGACCCTGTTCGCCCGTATCCAGGTTCACCGCGAGTCTGCCGCTGCCAAGTAGCGGTTCCTCTTCATGCATCTCGCGCACCTGGGCCATGCCGCGCACCTCGAGCTCGCTCGAGCATTGAACGAGCAGCAACTTTACGCGTCCGTCGCCGTGCAGTTGCAGAGACACACGCGGATGGCCCTTGAGACCCGTCGCGAGCAACACGGTCGCTGCGACGGCCTCGCCGAGCAGTGTTCGCAGCGCTTCGGTGTAGTGGTGCTGGGCGAGGACCTGCTGCCAGGTTTCCTCGAGACGCACGAGCGCACCGCGGATCTCAAGGTCCTCGAAGACGAAGGTTCGAACCTCGTTCAACGGCTCAGTCTGCGAGTAAGCGTCGCAAGATCTCGTTGACCTGCTTCGGATTGGCTTTGCCTTGGGACGCCTTCATGACTTGGCCGACGAGGAACCCGATGACTTTGTCGTTACCGTCGCGGAACTGCTGCGCTTGCGCTTCGTTGTTCGCGAGCACGTCGGCGCAGAGTGCCTCAATGGCACTCGAATCGGTGATCTGCTCGAGTCCGCGCTCCGCGATGATCGAATTGACCGTGCCCTCGCCGGCACGCAGCGCATCGAAGACCTCATTGGCGAGCTTACCCGACAACGTGCCGTCGGCGATCTTATCGACGAGCGCGCCCAAGTCCGCTGCGCTGACCTTCGAGTCAGCGATCTCGAGACCCTCCTCATTGAGCGCGGCGATGACCTTACCCTGAACCCAGTTTGCGATCGTTTTCGGTTCTGCTTCGTTCGCCGCCTCTACGGCCGTCTCGAAATAGTCTGCAAGCTCAGCACTCGAAGTCAGCACGTCAGCGTCGTAATCGGAGAGTCCGTATTCCTCAGCAAACCGAGCGCGCTTTGCGTCAGGGAGCTCTGGAAGGCTTTCCCGAATCGATGTCACGAGCGCGGGCTCGACGAGCACGGGCAAGAGATCGGGATCGGGAAAATAACGGTAGTCGTTCGCTTCTTCCTTGCTGCGCATCGGCCGCGTCTGGTTGCGATCTGCATCGTAGAGCCGCGTTTCCTGAACGACCTCGCCGCCGTCCTCGATCACGTCGATCTGACGCTCGACCTCGATCTCGATGGCTTTTTCGACGAAGCGAAACGAGTTCAAGTTCTTGAGCTCCGTGCGCGTACCGAGTTTTGTCTCGCCTTTGGGCCTTACCGAGACGTTTGCATCGCAGCGGAACGAGCCTTCCTGCATGTTGCCGTCGGAAATCTTCAAGTAACGCACGAGCTCGTGAATCTTGCGCATGTACGCGCCGGCTTGTGCGGCCGATCGCAGGTCAGGCTCGGAGACGATCTCGAGTAACGGGGTCCCCGCGCGGTTGAGATCGATTCCGGAGGAACCGTGAAAACTCTCGTGTAGCGACTTGCCGGCATCTTCCTCGAGATGTGCGCGCGTAATGCCGATCGTTTTCACTTCGCCGTCTTCTGTGACGATGTCAATGTGACCGGAATGCACGATGGGTAACTCGTACTGAGAGATTTGATAGCCCTTCGGCAGGTCCGGATAGAAATAGTTCTTGCGAGCGAACACGGAGCGCGGCGCAATCTCGCAATGCGTCGCGAGGCCGAACTTGATCGCCATGATCACGGCCTGCTCGTTGAGCACGGGGAGCACGCCTGGGTAACCGAGATCGACGAGGCAGGCCTGGGTGTTCGGTGGCGCGCCGTAGGCCGTCGAGGCACCGGAGAAGATCTTGCTGTCCGTCGCAAGCTGCGTATGAATCTCCAGGCCGATGACGATTTCCCAGTCCATGTCGTTCATCTCACACGTACGCGTCGGGCATCCGACGGTGCCAGTCCGTCTCGAGCTGGAAATGATGCGCCGCCTTGAGCAGACGACCTTCCGTCAAGTGTGGTGCGATGAGTTGTAGGCCCACGGGTAGATTGCCGACGAATCCACACGGGATAGACATAGCCGGGAGCCCTGCGAGATTTGCGCCGATCGTATAGATGTCGTTGAGGTACATCTGTATCGGATCGTCGACCTTCTGGCCAATCTTAAAAGCCGGCGTCGGCGTTGTCGGTCCAGCAATCAGGTCGACGTCGGCGAACGCGCGCTTGAAATCCTCGGCAATGAGCTGGCGAACTTTCTGCGCTTGGAGGTAATACGCGTCGTAGTAGCCAGCTGAGAGCACATAGGTTCCCGTCAGTATTCGACGTTTGACTTCTGCACCGAAACCTTCAGCACGCGTGCGCATATAGAACTCGATGAGATCATCGGTTCCTTCGGCGCGATGACCGAACCGCACGCCGTCATAGCGCGAGAGGTTCGAAGAGGCCTCGGCGGGTGCGACGACGTAGTAGACGGGCACCGACAAATGGACATGGTCTAGCTGTAGGGGTTTGAGTGTCGCTCCGAGTTTCTCGAAAACCTTGAGGCTTGCATGCACGGCAGCCGCGTTGTCGTCATCGAGCCCATCGTCGAAAAAATTCTCGGGTACACCAATGCGTAACTGCTCCCACGGCGTGTCGATCTCGGCGATGTAATCGGGCACGGGATCATCGAGCGACGTCGAGTCGTTCGCATCGAAACCCGCCATCGTTTGCATCATGAGCGCCGCATCCGCTGCACTTCGCGTCAACGTGCCGGCTTGATCGAGACTCGAAGCGAACGCGATCATGCCGTAGCGCGATGCGCGTCCGTAAGTCGGTTTGAGACCGGTCAGTCCTGTCAGCGCTGCCGGTTGACGAATCGAGCCACCCGTATCGGTTCCGGTAGCACCGCTACACAGTCCAGCGGCGACGGCCGCAGCCGAGCCACCTGAGGAGCCGCCGGGCACGCACTGAAGATCCCATGGGTTATGGACGGGGCCGTAGTAGCTCGTCTCGTTCGACGAGCCCAT
>JABAOE010008324.1_pt1 | contig 31785 bp, 28 predicted proteins | sample 7062141 | NCBI WGS metagenome assembly JABAOE01 (sample SAMN14538627, study PRJNA623070) | marine sediment metagenome | biome: marine biome [ENVO:00000428]; feature: marine pelagic biome [ENVO:01000023]; material: deep marine sediment [ENVO:00002113] | place: India: Gulf of Khambhat ...
GGAGCTGGCCTCTCAACTGGTGGAATACGTGAAACGCATGGGATTCACCCATGTAGAGTTCCTCCCCGTCATGGACCATCCCTTTTTTGGTTCTTGGGGCTACCAGATCACGGGATATTTCGCCCCCTCGGGCAATTACGGTACTCCTCAGGATTTGATGTATCTCATTGATACCCTCCATCAAAATGGTATCGGTGTTATTCTTGACTGGGTCCCCTCCCACTTTCCCACAGACGAGCATGGTCTCGGGTTTTTTGATGGAACGCACCTCTATGAGCATGCGGATCCACGCCAGGGTATGCACAAGGACTGGAATAGTTTCATATTCAACTATGGACGAAACGAAATTAGGAGTTTTCTCATTAGTAATGCGACTTACTGGCTCGACAAGTATCATGTAGACGGCCTCCGGGTGGATGCTGTAGCCTCCATGCTCTACTTGGATTATTCACGCAAAGAGGGGGAATGGGTTCCGAACCAGTACGGTGGACGTGAGAACCTGGAAGCCATCGCCTTTCTACGTCGCTTTAATGAGGAGATCTACAAGAGTTTTCCGGACACCCAGACCATGGCCGAGGAATCCACGGCTTGGCCAATGGTGTCCCGCCCGCTTTATGTCGGCGGCCTGGGCTTCGGTTTGAAATGGGATATGGGCTGGATGCACGACACCTTGGAATATATGTCTCAGGATCCCATTCACCGGAAGTATCACCATAATAAGCTGACGTTTCGAATGATCTACGCTTACCATGAAAACTTTGTCCTGCCCCTTTCCCACGATGAAGTCGTCTACGGAAAAGGATCCCTGCTCGGAAAAATGCCCGGGGACGATTGGCAAAAATTTGCCAACCTGCGTCTTCTTTACGCGTACATGTACGCTCAACCATCCAAAAAACTATTGTTTATGGGTGGTGAGTTCGGGCAGGTCAGAGAGTGGGCCCATGATGAAAGCCTTGAATGGGACCTGTTGGATCAGGAATTCCACGCAAAACTTCAAAAATGGGTCATTGATTTAAACCATTTTTACCGCAATGAGCCAGCGCTCTACGACTTGGACTGTAATCCAGCCGGATTCGAATGGATTGACTGTGGTGACCACGAGGCTAGTGTGATCAGCTTGCTTCGTAAGGGAAAGACCACGAGCGATCTTATCCTGGTTGCATGTAACTTTACTCCGATTCCGCGCCATAGTTACCGCATCGGCACCCCGCGTAAGGGTATCTGGAAAGAGGTTTTGAATAGCGATGCAAAGGACTATGGAGGCAGCGGACAGGGAAACTTTGGAGGGGTTGAGACCGTTCCTGTGCCACTGCACGGCAGACCCTACTCCGTAACGATTACCATACCGCCTCTGGGTGCGGTTTATTTCAAGAGTGAAGCAGCAAATCCGTGAAGCAGGGAATTGAGTTGACTCTAGGTGCTCTCTACTCAGGAGAACACTGCCGATTCCAGGTTTGGGCGCCTTTTTACGAAAAGGTCGAACTTCGAATCGTGGCCCCCTCTGAAAGGATCGTGCCCCTGGAAAAGGACCAGCGAGGGTATCATCGTGCGCTGGTGCAAGATGTCGAGCCGGGAACTCTGTATTTCTACAGGCTCGATGGTGAAAGGGAGCGGCCGGATCCCGCCTCTAGATGTCAACCTCATGGTGTACATGGTCCCTCCCAGGTGATCGAATGCAATCATAAGTGGCACGACGACCCCTATTGGAGCGGCATCCCATTAAACGATTACATCCTTTACGAAGCGCACGTAGGGACGTTTACACCCGAAGGTACTTTTGACTCCATGATAGCCCACCTTGACGAGCTCAAAGAGTTGGGAGTGACGGCATTGGAATTGATGCCCGTTAATCAATTTCCGGGCGAGAAGAATTGGGGCTATGATGGAGTCCAAATTTTCGCTGTACAAAGTTCCTATGGGGGTCCGGAAGGACTTAAAAGGCTCGTCGACGCTTGTCACCAGAGAGGTCTTGCCGTTGTCCTGGATGTTGTTTACAACCATCTGGGACCCGAGGGAAACTATCTTGCCGACTACGGGCCCTACTTCACGGATCGTTACCACACCCCCTGGGGTTCCGCGCTAAATTTCGACGGATCCCACAGCGATGAGGTGCGTCGATTTTTCATCGAAAATGCCCTTTATTGGGTGAAGGAATTCCGGGTGGATGCGCTTCGTCTGGATGCGGTGCACGCCATCTTGGATCGTTCCCCTTTACCCTTCTTGGAGGAACTGGCTACGGTGGTGCATGAGCAGGCAGATGCTTTGAAGCGGAAGATTTATCTCATCCCGGAAAGCGCTGCCAACGACGCGCGGATCATCAGAGACCGTGAACGCGGTGGCTTTGGCTTGGACGCGCAATGGAACGATGACTTTCATCACGCACTTCATGTGCTCCTGACGGGTGAGCGGGCAGGATACTACCAGGACTACGGCACCGTTGAACATTTGGCGAAAGCTTTTCGGGAAGGGTTTGTTTACTCGGGTGAGTACTCCACCTACCGGCAACATCGTCACGGTATTTCTTCCAAAGACTTGCCCGGCGAACGCTTTGTGGTTTTTTCACAGAACCACGACCAGGTGGGCAATCGAATGAGGGGGGAGCGCTTAAGCCGACTCGTTTCCTTCGAAGGGTTAAAAGTGGCGGCCGGCCTTGTGATCCTGTCGCCGTTCATCCCGTTGCTTTTTATGGGAGAAGAGTATGGAGAGGTGGCGGCCTTTCCCTATTTTGTAAGTCATACTGATCCTGCCCTGATTGACGCCGTGCGCAAAGGGCGCCGTGAAGAGTTCGGTGCCTTCGAATGGGAGGATTCCTTGGATCCGCAGGATGAGACGATCTTTTGGAGCGCCAAACTGAACCACTCTTTACGTTTGGAAGGTACTCATCGGATCCTTCTGGATCTTTACAAGGAGTTGATTGAGCTGCGCAAAGGATTTGGCCCTCTGTCAAAATTGCGCAAAGAATCGCAAGAGGTGATGAGCTACGAACAAACCAAGGTTCTGACCGTCCATCGTTGGTATCGAGATCAAGGAGCGCTGATTGTTTTCCATTTAGGCGATGGCGACCTTACCGAAGAACTTTCTTTCCCAAAAGGTCATTGGCAGAAACGGTTTGATTCGACCGATGAGCGATGGAACGGGGCGGGGAGCTCGCTGCCCCAGGAATTGACTTCCGAAGGCAAAATTGAATTGAACCTCGCTCAGAAATCTTTTGTCCTATACGGTTGCGAGGAGAAGACCTAGTTGGAACGCTACATTTGCATTCACGGTCATTTTTACCAGCCTCCGCGGGAAAACCCATGGCTTGAGGCCATCGAGCTGCAGGACTCGGCGCGGCCCTACCATGACTGGAACGAACGGATCACAGCGGAGTGTTACGCGCCAAACGTCGCGTCACGCATTCTCGATGGGGATGGTCGCGTCGTCCAGATTGTGAATAATTGCTCAAAAATTAGTTTTAATTTTGGCCCCACGCTGCTCAGTTGGATGGAGGAGAAGGCTCCTGACACCTATCGGGGCATTTTGGAAGCGGACCGGGAGAGCCAGAAGAATTTTTCGGGACATGGTTCAGCGATTGCACAGGTCTACAATCACATGATCCTTCCTCTGGCAAATCGAAAGGACAAGTTCAGTCAGATCCTGTGGGGGATTCGCGATTTCGAAAGGCGCTTCGATCGGCCTCCCGAAGGGATGTGGCTTGCGGAGACAGCGGTAGACATTGAGACGCTGGAAATCCTTGCCGAGTTTGGGATCCTTTTTACCATACTGGCACCCCGCCAGGCCCGCAGAATACGTCGCATGGGAGCACGAAACTGGCGCGACGTGAGCGGGGAGAAGATCGATCCCTCCATGGCCTATGAACAGCGCTTGCCATCCGGTAAGAAAATTAACTTGTTTTTTTACGATGGTCCCGTCTCGCGGGCAGTCGCCTTTGAGCGCTTGCTCACTCGAGGTGAAGATTTCGCCAACCGCCTGTTGGGCGTCTTCGCCGATGGTCGCACCGGACCCCAGCTCGTTCATATCGCCACGGATGGTGAAAGTTATGGGCATCACCATAACTTTGGCGATATGGCGTTGGCCTACGCGCTGCATCACATCGAGTCGAATAACCTCGCGAAAATCACCAACTATGGCGAGTTTCTCGATATGTTCCCTCCGACCCATCAGGTCGATATCTTTGAAAAGTCGTCCTGGAGCTGTGTCCACGGGGTGGAGCGGTGGTGGACCGATTGCGGTTGCAATTCCGGAGGGCATTGGGACTGGAATCAGGCATGGCGAACACCCCTCAGAGAATCTCTGGATTGGCTTCGTGATTCCCTGGCTTCCCCTTTTGAAGAGAAAGCGCGCCAAATATTCAAGGACCCTTGGGAAGCCCGGAACGAATATATTAACGTGATTCTTGATCGTTCCACTGAAAGCGTTGACCGCTTTTTAAATGAGCATGCGTCCCGGATGTTGAATGAGTCCGAAAAGATCACGGCTCTCGAGCTCATGGAACTGCAACGCCACACCATGCTTATGTATACGAGTTGCGGTTGGTTTTTCGATGAACTGTCCGGCCTCGAGACCGTCCAGGTTATCCAGTATGCCGGTCGCGTGGTGCAGTTGGCGCACGAGCTCATTGGAGACTGGGTTGAGCCTCAATTCCTCGAGCGCCTTGAGCGGGCAAAGAGTAATATCCCTGACCATCAAAACGGCCGGCGCATCTATGAGAAGTGGGTCAAACCGGCAGTTTTGGATTGGGAAAGGGTGGGGGCCCACTATGCCATCAGCTCTGTTTTTGAAGACTACACGGATCAGACGAAGATTTATTGCTACACCGCGCAGCGAGAGCAGTACAAAATCTTCACGGCAGGTAAAGCCAAGATGGTCGTTGGCCGAGTCAAGTTGACTTCGGAAGTCACTGCGGAATCCACAATCCTCAGCTTCGGCGTGCTCCACTTTGGTGATCATAATTTGAGTGGGGGAGTCCGGGAATTTCAGGGAGAAGAGCAGTATCAGTCCCTGTTGCGGGATGTAGAAGAGCCCTTTTCAAGGGCGGACTTTGCCGACGTTATCAGGCTGCTCGATAAGGATTTTGGTGAATCCACATACTCCCTGCTCTCGCTTTTCCGCGACGAACAGCGAAAAGTGTCAAATCTAATCTTAGAGTCAACGCTTGGTGAGGCGGAATCCGTATACCGCCAGCTCTATGAAAATCATGCCCCGATGATGCGCTTTCTTACGGACCTCCGAATTCCTTTGCCGCGCGCATTTTACACGGTTGCGGAATTCGTTCTCAGCGCGAACTTGCGTCATGCCTTTGAAAATGGAGAACTCGACAGAGGACGAATCATGGCGCTCCTGGATGAGGCAAAAGTTGCCAACGTCGAATTGGACGGGGCTTCTTTAAGCTACTCCATTACGCAGTCGCTCGAGCGAATGATGGATGCCCTTTATAATAGTCCGGATGAACCGGATCTCCTAGAGCGACTGGGCGCTGCAGTCTCCCTCGCCCTCTCCCTACCCTTTAGGGTGGACCTTTGGAAGATTCAGAATCGGTATTACGAAATGCTTCAGACCATCTATTCGGAGTTTCAAGCCAAGGCGACCAAAGGGAATACAGAGGCAAAGAATTGGGTGCAACGGTTTGCGTCGCTGGGAAATACACTTTCCGTAAAAGTGCCGTGAAACCATCGTGTGATTCAGTATGCGAAACAGCGTCCATCGGCTCCGAAGCAGCCCGAGATCTTATCTTGAGTGCCCACGTGCCGTTGCTGAATTTTGTCGTCAAGTGTGGCGGGAATGGGTGCTTTAAGGATTCCAGGTGCAACCTACCGTTTTCAATTCAACCGTGGGTTTCGCCTTGCGGACGCTCGTGCTCTAGTCCCCTATCTTCACAAACTCGGGATAACGGATCTTTACGCTTCCCCCATTTTTAAAGCGCGATGGGGCAGCCTCCACGGTTACGATGTAATCGACCCGACACAGATGAATCCCGAGCTGGGGTCGGAGAAAGATTTTCAGGCCCTTCGCCAAACACTTAAGCGCCACAATATGGGACTCTTGCTGGACCTCGTTCCAAACCATATGGCGGCGAGCAGTGAAAATCCCTACTGGTTAGACGTACTGGAACACGGCCAATGCTCACACTATGCCTCGACGTTCGATATTGACTGGGGGCAGGATCCCAACCTCTCGAATACCAAGGTCATCCTTCCCGTTTTAGGTGATTCGCTCAGCCGCGTCTTGGAGCGACGCGAAATATCCCTGACTTTCAACTCACAGGGCCTGTGGTTCAGCTACTATGACAATCGGTTCCCGCTGGACCCCAAGACTTACGAGTATCTTCTTGCGTATGGATTGGCGAGCTGGAGAAAGGCCTTGGGTGAGCAGCATCGAGCGGTGCGGGATGTCATGAAGCTTGTCGAAGCCATGAGGCGCCTGCCCGATCGAACAGAGTCCAATCCCACGAAGGCGAGCGAGAGAGCACGGGGGACCAAGCGGGTCAAAGCGCGACTCTGGGAGCTTTACCAAACAACTCCCGAGGTCACCGAGCTGATCGACCGAAACCTGAAGATTTGTAACGGCACTCGGGGGTATGCAAAAAACCTGACCTTGCTAGGACAATTGGTGGCTCGCCAAGCGTATCAGTTGGAGTACTGGAGGTCCGGCGCCGGGAAGATCAACTACCGTCGTTTCTTTGATCTTAACGACCTGGCGGCGGTTCGTGTCGAGTTGCCGGAGGTCTTCGAAAAAACCCACGAGCTGATCAGACGGTGGGTCCGAAAAGGCGCCGTTACCGGGCTCAGAATCGACCACGTGGATGGCCTCCGTGATCCGCTGGAGTACCTCGTCCGCCTCCAAAAACTTGCCGCACGTGGGCAACGCTCCAAATCCGGCTTTTTTATTGTCGTGGAAAAAATATTGTCAGAAGGAGAGCCGCTACCGGAGGAATGGCCGGTGTTCGGAACTACGGGATACGACTTTCTAAACAGCGTAAACCGGGTTTTTGTAGATGGCGAGGGCTTGAATCAGTTAAGCCGCGTCTATGAGCGGTTTACCGGCATGCAGTCTGGATTCGACGATGTCGTCTACCAGCAGAAAAAAAAGGTCATCGAAGGTCTGTTCAAAGCGGAGTTTGACCGGTTGGGAGCCTCCCTTAATACCCTGATCACCCGGGATCCGTCGGCGCCTCCGTTTGCGCTCTATGAACTCACACAGGCCCTGGTGGAGGCCACCGCGTGCCTCGCGGTTTACCGGACCTACATTCGGACCCCGGTAGTTTCTACCCAGGATCGAAATTGCCTTGTGGTTGCCCTGAGAGAAGCAAGACGGCGGAACCTGGCGTTGGGTGCTTCGGTCTTTGATTGTCTTGAAAATATCCTCCTCCCAGAAAATAGGAGCCGGTCCACGGATTCCGATGTCCTTCGTTTTGTCATGAAGTGGCAACAGCTAAGCGGTCCGGTTATGGCCAAGGGATTTGAAGATACAAGTCTATATATCTACAACCGGCTCATTTCGTTGAACGATGTTGGCGGCAATCCCTCCCCGGTAAAGTTGGACCTAGAGGATTTTCACGCCTGTTGCGAGGAACGCTCGCAGAACTGGCCCCATTCGATGAATGCCACTTCGACGCATGATACGAAACGAGGTGAAGATCATCGAGCGAGGCTAAACGTCATCTCTGAGTTCTCAACCCAGTGGCAGCGCCATGTCCGTCAATGGTCCCGATGGAATGCACCCAAGAAGCGGCGAGTGAGTGGAATCCGCACGCCGGATGCCAACGAGGAGTATTTCCTCTATCAAACGCTGCTAGGCGCCTGGCCTTTTTCGAAGCGAGAGGTCCCAGCCTTCAAGAGACGGGTGAAGGCTTATATGGTCAAGGCGGCACGTGAAGCGAAAGTTCACACCAGCTGGCTGAATGTCGACGAGGCCCATGAGAGTGCGTTATTGAGCTTCATCGATGCCATCCTGGAAAACGATCCGGGGAACAAGTTCTTGAACGATTTCCTCGAATTTCAGCAAGAAATCTCCTTCTACGGTGCGATCAACTCCCTGGGCCAGCTCCTCTTGAAAACAATGGCCCCAGGCGTGCCGGATTTTTTTCAGGGCACGGAGCTCTGGGATTTGAGCCTTGTTGATCCCGACAATCGACGCCCGGTGGATTTCCCTGCACGGCGGAAACTGCTTGAGCAGCTTAGCATTGGGAAACGAGGCGGCCTAGCGGGATCAACTACGAGGCTCCTGAATGGCTGGAGAAACGGGGGGGTCAAACTTCACTTGATTTCCAGGGCACTGGAGTTTCGCCGAGCCCATCATGGCTTGTTTCTACGGGGGAATTACCTTCCCATGCAGGCCTCAGGAAAACGAAAAGACCACATCTGCGCGTTTGCCAGATGCGAGAAGAGTCAGTGGTGCGTTGTGGTGGTCCCGCGATTGTGTACCCAACTCGTGCCCGAAGGCAAGTTCCCTCTGGGTCCGAAGGTTTGGGGCCGAAGCCTTCTCCATCTTCCCCAGGGTGCTCCCGATGGTTGGCGGAACGTCATGACCGGAGAGTCCTTGGTGGCAAACTCGGAAGGGGGACTCAAGGTAATAGCTCTACATGAAGTGTTCTCCCGGTTTCCCGTGGCATTGTTGTCCGCGCCAGGTGATGGGTGACCCAAATCCGTCCCCCTGTGTGCGATGCTTGTTCTCACACCCCCATGCTGTGGTATCCTTGAATTTAAGGCAGCGATAGGCCCTGGTGGCCCATTGAATTCAAAGGCCGAATTCTGCCAGGTGCGGTTCGAGACCCGCCGCTCCACCTGCCGGGAGTTATTAAGTAACCAGGAGATTTGATCATTCTAACTGTATTGTTGTCAAAGTACGTTTCAACTGCAGCCCGTGATGACTAGCGCGAGACCTCACATCAAACCCGTCATTGGTTGGAGGGAGTGGGTTTCCCTGCCTGGGCTCGGGATATCGTCCATCAAGGCGAAAATTGACACCGGAGCCCGATCCTCGGCGCTGCATGCGTCGGAAATGGAAATCTTTCGACGCCGTGGCCGGGACATGGTGCGATTCACGGTGTATCCCTACCAGCGCAACAGTCGGGACAGAGTCGTTGCGGAAGTCGAGTTGTACGACCGCCGTATGGTTCGAAGCTCGAGTGGTGACGCTCACCTTCGCCCGGTGATTCTCACGGAGTTGATGCTGATGGGCGAGCGGAAATCCATTGAGTTAACATTGATCGACCGTAGCGCCATGGGCTTTCGCATGTTGCTTGGGCGCGAGGCCATTCGAGGCGATTACGTTGTAGATCCAGGCCGTTCCTATCTCGGCGGCAAGGTTTCCCAAAGACAAAATAGACCCACAGGAAGAAGACTATGAAAGTAGCGATCCTCTCACGAAGCCCGAACAGTTACAGTACCCGGGCGCTAATAGAAGCCGGACTTAGGCATGGGCACCAGGTCAAGGTTCTCGATACCTTGAACTTTTCCATCTCCGTGGAGCCGGGACGCCCGGGATTGTTTTACCAGAGTAAACAATTCAGCACCTACGACGGCATCATCCCGCGCATCGGCGCGTCCATCACATTCTACGGAACCGCAGTGGTACGTCAGTTTGAACAGATGGGCGTGTATACGTTGAACACTTCTCAGTCCATCATGACCTCCAGGGACAAGCTCCGCTCCATGCAGATTCTGAGCCGACATCGAATCGGTCTTCCCGCCACGGCCTTTGTGCGCAATAAGCAAGACGTCCTTCCCGCCATTGAGCGGGTGGGTGGGGCTCCGGTGATCATCAAGCTGCTGGAGGGGACGCAAGGGATTGGCGTGATCCTTGCGGACACGGAAAGTGTGGCGGCGGCCATCATCGAGACGCTTCAGAGCACCAAGCAAAATGTCCTGATTCAGAAATTCGTGGCCGAGAGCAAGGGCAGGGATGTTCGTGCCTTTGTGGTGGGGGACCGCGTGGTGGCGGCCATGCGGCGGCGTGCTCAGGGGCAGGAGTTTCGGAGCAACGTCCATCGTGGCGGCACCACAGAAAAAGTAACGTTGGATCCCGTCTTCGAACGCACGGCGGTGCGCGCTACACAGATCCTGGGACTCCACGTGGCGGGGGTGGACATGCTGGAGGGGGAAGAGGGGCCTCAGATAATGGAAGTCAATTCCTCTCCGGGATTGGAAGGGATCCAGACGGCGACGGGGATCGACATCGCGGGTCATATCTTAGAATACATGGAACAACAGGTTCTCTTTCCGGAGATCGATCTGCGGCAGCGGCTCACCCTGGAGGCGGGCTACGGTGTCGCGGAATTTCAGGTTAGCGGGAAGTCTGCGCTCGCGGGCAAGACCATTTCCAACTGTGGTCTGCGGGAAGAAGACGTTCTCGTACTGAGCATCGACCATGATCATTCGGTGATCCCAAATCCCAAGGGTAGTCGCATGATCAGCGCAGGGGACAAGCTGCTCTGCTTCGGCAAACTGTCGGCGCTGAAGGATAGGATTCCGGCAAAGAAAAACGGCGGGCGAAGGATCAGGAAGTAAGAGACTACATCCCCGCAAGCGGAGAACTCATGGCTCATTCAAAGGATTTCAAGATCGGCAAGATCCCGGTGCCCATGGGGCAGACCGTGGACATTCAGCTGGAGGTCAGTGAACGCTATACGGGAGAACCTGTGAGTTTACCTATCCGGGTCATTCGGGGCGAGCATCCAGGCCCCTGCGTGTTTGTCACCGCGGGAATTCATGGTGACGAACTGAACGGCGTCGGCATCGCCCACGAGCTCGCGTTTGGGAAGCCCCTTGGGCTCCACAAAGGAACTCTGATCATGGTTCTTGTGGTGAACGTCTTTGGGTTTGAGACGCAGCTTCGCTATATGCCCGACCGGCGCGATTTGAACCGATGTTTCCCCGGGAGCACGGATGGGAGCCTGAGCAGCCGGGTGGCCCATACTATCTTCAAGGAGGTCGTGGCCAAAAGCGATTACGGTATCGATCTTCACTCGGCAGCGGCGCCGCGCATTAACTTCCCCAACATTCGAGGGGATCTGGATCTGGCGCCCATCCGGCGTATGTCTGAGGTCTTTGGCTGCGAAGTGATGGTCAACAGCAAGGGGCCCATGGGTTCCCTGCGGCGGGAAGCCACGAAACACGGCTGTCCCACAGTTATTCTAGAAGCTGGAGAGCCCTTTAAGATCGAGCCTGCCGTTTTGAAAATCGGTTTTCGCGGTGTGGTCAACGTACTCAAAGAGCTTGGCATGGTGCCGGGACGTCCCCAGGGCCCGCATCACCTGGTGCGAGTGGAGAAGTCCATGTGGGTCCGCGCCCAAACGGGCGGTATTCTACGTTACCATATCTCGCCCGGAAGGGCTGTGAAAGCCAATCAACCCGTGGCTACGACGGTCAGCGTCTTTGGTAAAGAGCAGAGCGTCCTCAAGTCGCCGGTGAATGGAGTGGTCCTCGGTATGACGACGCTGCCCACGGTAAAACCCGGCGAACCCGTTTGTCACATTGCCATTCCGGAAAAACCTCACAAATCCGCAAAGCGCGGAAAAAGAGATAGGCTCCATCACCACGCGCGCAGAGATCTCGCCACGAGTATTTCGGTATCGGAACGAGAGGGGAGTTGGGCTAACGGTGCCGCCGGCGAGGACGGTTGATTTTCAAGTGACCCTTCGGATTAGAGCGAAAATTCTCCTTGACGACACGGGGATCAGCAGCCGGTGCGGATCACCATGTTATCCAACAAACGCCACTCGGTTTGCGTGCCCTCCATCAATCGGTTGGCCTCTTCAGGTCCGTCGGTAAACGGGTAGTAATTGGGAAACTTGGGAGGTGGCAAATTCGCCCAGCCCTGGAGAAGGGAAGTAATGAACCTCCAGCTGAACTCCACTTCGTCGGACCGGGTGAACAGGGACGCGTCACCACGCATGGCGTCAAGAAGAAGTCGCTCGTAGGCCTCCGGCGACCGCTGTTGAAAAGCGTGCTTGTATAAGAAATCCATGTTGACTTCCGCCAGCTCGATGCGCATGCCGGGCTGCTTGCATGCGAAGGAGAGACTGATCCCCTCGTCGGGTTGGATGCGCATGACGAGCACATTGGTATAAGCTTTGACCGGCGCCAGCTCTTGATTGTCGGGAAGCTGCTGAAACAGCAGCAGCGGCGGATGCTTGAACTCCACGGCAATCTCGGACACTCGGTTTCGAAGCCGTTTGCCGGTACGGAGGAAGAAGGGGACGCCGGCCCAACGCCAATTATCGATCTTGGTGCGTAGGGCCACATAGGTTTCCATTACCGACTTGGGATCCACGCCTTCCTCCTGGCGATACCCCTTGACCGGCTTTCCGTCCAGCTCGCCGATGCCGTACTGGCCGCGAACGGTGGAGGCTGCCACCTCGCTGCGCGTGAGAGGAACGAGAGCTCGCAATACCTTGACCTTTTCATCCCTAATGGAGCGGGGCTCCAGAGATGAAGGGGGTTCCATCGCAATCAGGCAGAGGAGCTGAAGCATGTGGTTTTGCACAATGTCGCGGAGCGCCCCGGCGGTGTCGTAAAAGGCCCCGCGACGCCCCTCCATGCCCAAGGTCTCGGCGACCGTAATCTGAACATTGTCCACATACTTTTGATTGAACAGGGGCTCGAATATGGAATTGCCGAAACGAAAACTCAGAATATTCTGAACGGTTTCCTTTCCCAGATAGTGATCGATCCTGTATATCTGGCTTTCCTCGAGGGATTCCTTAATCTCCCGGTTGAGCTTGCGGCCGCTGTTGAGATCGTGGCCGAAGGGTTTTTCAATGATCACCCGTGACCAGATTTTTTCCCGGGCGCCGCAGATGAGGCCGGCGGCGCACAAGTTGCGGATGATCATGGGAAAAAACTGCGGGGCTACGGAAAGATAGAAGAGCCGGTTCCCGGGCAATTCCAACTTTTTGTCCAATTGCTCGAGCTTATCCTTTAATTTTTTGAAGGACTCGAGATCATTGTTGTTCCCCGCTTGGTAATGAAGCGCCTGGACCAAAGGGCTATCGGTGCGGACGGATTGTTCTCCATCCTGAAGCCGTTTCTGAATCTCGCCAACCATGGCTTCCCGATAGGCTTCATCGGTCATCTCGGTTCGAGAAAACCCCACCACGGCGTAGCGGTCCGGTAGGTAGTTGGATTCCTGGAGCCGGTACAGGGCCGGGATCAGCATTCTCTTGCTGAGATCGCCTGAGGCCCCGAAAATGACCACCGTCACCGGGTCTTTCGCCCGAAATAGCTCGTGGGTGGTGTCCGCCGCTTCGGACGAACTGATATGGACCGAAGCTTTGATACCTGCGGGATCGTCCATGGGAATTTTTCCTCCTTTGCTGTAACGGAAATTGGGGAATGTGCCCTCGGCCCTGACCTGGGTATGATACAGGGAATCACGAGAAAGTCGAGATTGGTAAGCAATAGGGCAACCTAGGAAAGAATGCAAAGTTTTTTGGGAGCCGCCGACCCTTTCCCTCGATAGACTCGGGATGGTGAGCATTATCGAAGCACGCTCCAGCAGTCCCTCGGCGGGTCCTCGATGGTGAGGTCAGCCGAACCGAGGATCGCTCCCCGCGGACAGCTGATCAAGTTGTTTCGATTCCGGCGCAGGAGCCCGGTGTAGCGAAGCAAGTTCCCGAAGCCCATCGGTGAAAGCGTGGAGAATGTTCAACGTGGTTGAATGCAGCTAAATAATAAGACACTTCGCACAGCACTTGCTCATCATGAGGCTCCTCCAAGTTGACAGAATAGAGGGCTGTGGATATCCTCTTTTGCGAACCGGGAGTGGCTCGAGGCAATCCGTACCAGGCTACAGGAAGGATTCGATCATGGGAGTCCAAAAGGCAATTCTGGGACATGTAGTTTTGAACGTTAGCAATCTGGAGAGGTCAGAGGAGTTCTACCGGGACATTCTGAACATGAAGGTTTCAGGGAGAAACCCGAGGACGCGAATGTCCTTTTTGAGTTTCGGCCAGGAGCACCATGATATTGCGCTGTCTGAACTGCCCGAGGGAGCAAAGAAAATTTCGGGTGGGGAATTCCCCGGTATGCATCATTTCTGTGTCTACGTGAGGACCCCGGAAGAAGTCGATGCCTTGGCTCCCATACTCAAAAAAAGAAACATTCCCATTGTCAGTGGGCCCGAGATTCTGGAAGTGGCAAAAAATCGCTCAGTCAGTTTCTTAGATCCTGACGGAAATCGAGTTGAAGTCGCCTGCAATGCGAACAAATTCGAGGTGAAAGCATGATTCAATTCGAAGGCCGGGAGGTTCCGGAGACACTCGAAGAGGTTGTGCAACCGAAGAGGACGGTTTTGCTAGTGTGGGACATGCAGAACGACCAGGCGGGTAGCTCGTTTAACAAAGAAGAGTTCCTTCACACGACGCCTCCCCTCATCGACGCCGCTAGGCGGGCAGGGGTCCCGGTGGTGTTTGCCCAGTCCACGCCTTACCCCTGGCACGTTGAGTCACCCGCGATGATCAGGCGCGCAATGCAGGCGCAAAACGTTGATCACCCAAGCAAGCTTAAACCCAGGCGGACAAGGGGGAGCTTTGGTTGGCAGTTGATTGAGCCATTCAAGCCGGAGGAAGGAGACGTAGTCATCGACAAACGCCGCGCCACGATGTTTCTGGGGACGGAGTTTGAGTCTCTCATGATTCACTGGGGGACACGGACCGTGGTCATGGTGGGGTGCACCACCGACGGAGGTGTGGAGGGCACCGTCCGGGATGGCTACTATCGGGGCTATTTTATGGTCGTGGTGAAAGATTGCGTAGGCACCAGAACGGAAAAGGGTCACCTGGAGGCGTTGGGGAGGATGGAACGGTGGGCGGATGTGGTCCAATCCCACGACCTGATCAAGCTATGGCGGAGTTAGCACGGACCATGGAAAATTTGCATTTGCTTTCGACCTATCATCTCAAACGCTGGGTGGAAGAGAACGCTAAGCTCTTCAATCCTCCCTTCAAGACCAATCGAGTCCTGGCCCACTATAAGGATTTCATCGTGATGATCCTTAGGGGACCGAACACGAGATTGGACTTCCATGTTGAGCCGGGAGAAGAGTTCTTTTATCAGATCCAGGGCGATATCGAGCTTCACCTAAAGGCTCCGGATCAACGGCGGGAAGTTGTGAAGATTCGAGAGGGCGAAGTGTTCTTGTGCCCCGGTGGCCTTCCTCATTCTCCCCGGCGTGAGGCCGGGACCTGGGGTTTGGTCATCGAGCGCAAGAGGCGACCAGAGGAGGTGGAAGAGTTTGTCTGGTATTGTGAAAGGTGTGATGAAAGGGTGCATTCTCACGAGGTTTCCCAAGGGGACGTCGCCGCACAGGTGGGGCGCATCTATGCGGCATTCAACTCGGATGTTAAACTACGTACATGTGCTGCCTGCGGATATGTTTTTCCCGAGACCCCGATGGCGGAGAGACTAGGATTTTTAGAGCCCAGGTCGTGAGAGCCAGTCAAAGTCATGGTTTGGACGACGGGGCTTGACCGTCAATCGCCGAGGACCCGTTCTCATGCCGGGGAAGTTGTCACGTGCAGCCACGCTAACTCAACAGGGAGGATCTGATGAGTAAATACCTTCTAGGGTGCGCCGTGGGAATACTGGGAGTTCTGCTGTTTTCGGTGTCCGGCCTCGCGCAATCTCCCATTCGGACGGAATCTTTGCCGCCAACGGCCGAGACTCCGGAAGAAAGGCCGGCCGACGAGGGAACGGTGAGGGCCACGTTGGACGCACAGGTCAGCCCTGCACGGTCGCCGAGAACCCCCATGGGCTCAATTGAGCTCGAAGCCACAAAAGCGCCAACAACCCTGACCCAATCTGCGGAAACGAACGGTGTGACATGGTTGGTTGGCGCCGTTATTTTGCTCGGGCTGTCTCTCTTGGGAAATGCGTTTCAACTCTACCGGCATCGATTACACGATAAGACTACGGGGAATGCGTTAATGTCTACCTTTAGCAGCATCGGGTTGTCGCTCGCGAGGTGTAAAGGCAAAACGAATGAGCTCGATGGGAGGCTTAAAGCTCAGAAAATTCCCGACCCAGTTCTGTTGAAAGAATTTCGTGAGTTCACAGTAAACATCGAGTTCATCCTGCGAACCCTCAATGAGCAACTGGTATCCGTGGCAAGAAACCTGGGTCAAGACACAAAGACATTGGAAGGGGAACCATTCGGCGATACCAAAAGTGAGGTGGGAAAAATAACTTCGGGTGGATCCCATGGAACCGTGGAGCGTTCGGAAACGGCCTGACGGGTTTCCGGATGAAGTAGGAAACGGGGTCAACGATTGACAAGGGCGATTGGCCTCATTTGCGTAATCAAAAATAAATTGAGAGAGGAATCAGCGACGTGAGAATGGCAGGGTTCGGCAATTTGCTGCGTTTGGGACCGCAACGTCTCCTGATGGCGCTGACGCATCTGCCAAATTTTATCAAGCTCTTTTGGCGCCTTTTCAAAGATGGCCGGGTGGGTTTCACGCCGAAGCTGCTCCTCTTACTGATTGTCGCCTACATTGTGACACCGGTTGATCTGCTTCCGGACTTGATTCCCGGCTTGGGTCAGTTGGACGACCTGCTATTAATTTTTCTAGGCTTGAAGGGTTTTGTCTGGCTATGCCCACCCGATGTCGTCCGGGAACATGTCCAGGCCATTGCCGCTGGCGAGCCCGCCGGGCGGCGTGGTCGAAGTCAGTAACGTCGCCCGTGAGTGATCCCTCGCTCTACTTAGCCACTAAGGGCTTTTAACCTTCCACCCCAGCCGGGTCAGTTCAAATTGGGATTCCAGGCTCAGCCTGAGCCTGGTGAAATTCATGCACCCTTGAAACATTGCCCCAAGGAGCCCTCACGGAGCAACAAATCATGAGTCCCGACAGTAGCTTAGCCGCCTGGTGCTATTGTTCCTCGCTGTCACAAAAACAACAAAAGGTGTCACATGAGAACATATTTGGACATGGCGTGAGAGCCCCTCTTAGGCCAAAAATTCAAAGAAATTCTGCAATTCCCGGCTTTCGCTCCTGTTTTCCTCCTCTCCAATTTCAAGTGCCTCAGGCATGGAATTTGCTTATACATAGGCGATTACGTTGAAAATGCGCATCTTTATGACGCCAACCGGCCTAAAGGGTGAATTGAGGGGGTCGTCGCGTCGGAGATCACGCGAGAAGGAAAAAGGAAGGACAGGAGGCTATTTGATATGAAGAAGGCGGGACTTGCCCTTTTGCTGGTTATGGCCTTGGGGTTGGGAGCATGCGCTCAGACACAGATGTCACCGATCTCCCGGGATCAGCTCGTGGAGAATATCGATCCCATCTTGAAGATGGAAAAGCGGCTTGATCAGGTGATGTACTACACGAAGATGTTGGGTTCGCTGGGTGGTTTGAGCCAGGGGAAATCCACGGAGCTCAAGGCACACCTGGATATTTACTATGTCTACTATCTGGCTTCGAACGTGCAACTGGCAAGAGGCAACATGACCGCGTATCGCGCCCACCTAAAACTCGCCGAGAAAGAACTGGATGTCATGGAATCGATTCTGAAGGATGGTATGGACAAGGATTTTGAGTTCGACTACAGCGGCGAGAACAAAGATTTTTCCCGCTCAAAACTTTAACGATCAGCAAACACTAATTCCCTGCAAGACCCAGGCGGGTTTTGCAGGGAACCTCCAAGCTTCCTCCTCAAGGATTTTGCATTTTCTTCAACACTTCCTGTAGGCTTTTCAATTCCGTGCCAAAAGCAGCCCAATTCCCCTCACGTAGGTATTCCTGCGAGCGGTTGTAGTGGTCGATGGCCTGCCTGGCCAAACTGAGCTCCTGGGTTGGTTGCTCGAGTGCGGCGGCAGCGACCTTTGCCTCCAGGGCCCTTACCTGCTTGCCGAAATGGCGCTCCAGGGACTCTTCCAGAGTTTGCTCCATTTCAATCCGGTTGCCGAATGCGGTAATGACCCGTTTGAGTTCCGGGAGGGAGTCTTTCTCGGCGGCGAGGTACAGGGGCTGGACGTAAAGCAGGGAGTTTTCAATGGGGATTGCGAGGAGCTCACCTCGGATTACTTCCGAACCGCCTTGCCCCCAGAGAGTGAGCAGTTGGGAGATGTTGGCGTCCTGGTCGATCCTGGCGTCAATCTGTTTTGGCCCGTAGACGAGTTTTGCCTTGGGAAAGTTTAGGGCGATGAGTTTCCCGTAGTTCTCACCGTCGCTTCGTGCCGCCAGCCAGGAGCGCATGTTGTCCCTGTTGTTGGGAGTAAAGGGTAGGAGGAGGATAAATTCTTCTTTTTCCTCTCCCGGTAGCCGCATGATGATGTAATAGGGGTCGAATTCCCTTTCCACAACCTCCTGCCTCATGGCGGGTCCCTGTCCTGGAATCCCGGTTGGTTGTCGTACCAGGGTTTTTACGGCTTTTCGTGGAATGCTGAGCAGGTCCTCTTTGTTGTAAAAGACCTGAGGATCCTGCATGTGATACGTGGCATAGATGCGCGCCTGAATTGCGAACAGATCCTGGGGATATCGGATATGCGAGCGCAGGTCTTGGGGCATATTTTCCAGGTTTTGAAGGAGACCGGGAAAAGCTTGAGCGTATGCGCGGATCACCGGATCCTTGGGGTCGCTGATGTAGAATTTGACCGTGCCGTTGTACGCGTCCACCACAGATTTGACGGAATTGCGTATGTAATTCCCCACCCGCGGGCTTGGTTCCGAATAGGGGTAGCGCTCGGACGTGGTGTAAGCATCGATGATCCAGAACAGATTACCGGCATCATCGATGACAAGGTACGGATCTTGATCGAATGTCAAAAATGGCGCGATCTTTTTAACCCGGTCCTGAATTTTCCGGTGGTAGAGGATCCGGCTTTCGCTGGTCAGATCATTGGAGAGAGATATCCTCAGGGAGGCAAAGCGGGCCGAGAAGAGAAGCTTCCGCCAGAATGACTTCAGCGGCACGCCTCCCTGGCCCTCATAGGTCGTGTAGACGTTTTCGTTTCCCGCCGGGTAATCCAACTCCTGGGCCTTCGTTTTTACAAATACATAATCGTTTGCCAGCTCTCCGTAATAGATGGCGGGTCGGGTTACACGGATGGGAGTGTTGAAAACCGGTGGAATGTCTTTGATAAAAAACTCCGGCAACCCTTCGGGGGTCACCTGATTGACAGGGCCAAAGACCACGCCGTACCCGTGAGTAAAGGTGAGGTGCTCGTTCAGCCAAATTCGGCTGGGAAGCTGCTCATGGGAGAGTTCTCTTGCTGAGATCATCACCTGGCGGTAGTTGCCATTGATATGGTAGCGATCGTTGTCCACGTTGACGAACTCGTAGTAAGTCCGGAGTTGCTGAAGCTGGGCGTACGTGGCCAGCAGGGGACGATGGTCCCAAACCCGGATATTTTTCACCGTGGCATCGTTGCGGCGTAAATCCTGGGCGGTGAGATTCTCAACGGCCGGGAATTCCTTTCCTTCAACCTTGTCGATCCCGTACCCCATGCGGGTAAAACGGATGTTACGTTCGATGAAAGGGGTCTCCATGACAATTTCGTTGGGGACCACCCGAAACTGCTGAAGGAACGAAGGATAAGCGTAAATCCCTAGGAGGTGCACGAAGAGCAGAGCCCCAAGTCCCCCGAACAGATACCGAACCCCGGGTCGATAGATCTGAAAGATCGTGAGCCCTGCCGCTACAAGGGAGATAAGCGTGAGGAGCCGGAGCGCAGGCAAATTGGCATAAATATCGGAATAGCTGGCCCCAAAGGCGGCTCCTCTGGGTGAAAAGAGCAGGTCGTAAGCGTCCAGCATGTATCCCCCCCCTTGGACCACCAGGAGCGCCGCGATAAGAAAAAATAGGTGGCGTCGCGCGTGAGGGGCAATAAACAGACCCTGCTCGGAGTAGTGGATCGCACGGTATAGAAAGTAGAGGTAGCCGCTTGCAATGGTTGTTAGGGCCAGGGTGACCAGGAACCAGTTATAAAGAGAGCGGAAGGCGGGTAGCAGAAAAACGAAAAAACTAACGTCACGACCGAAAAGCGGATCATCGATGCCGAAAGGCACGGCATTGAAAAATAGCAGGACAGTTTTCCAGTGTACCGCCGCCTGTGGCGCCGAGAGGAAACCCATGAGGATGGTCACCGGAAGGAGCAGTCTTCGAATGAGCGGATCGATAACCTCGGGGCTTGGCAGATCTAACCCGCCCTGGATTTCCCTCATCCAATCATCGCTGGGAAGCCGTGCCGCAAATTTCAAATTTACGTATAGAAGCAAGAAAAACAGACCACCAAAGACCGTTCCAAGAATGGCCTTCAGGAAAATGGTCTTGGTGAAAACCTGGCTATAGCCGACCTGCTGGAACCAGAGAAGATCAGTATAAAGGGTGACGGCGTGTCCAAATAAGAAGACTACTGCCACTACGGCCAAAAAGATCAGGCCCAAAAACCTCCTCATCGTGCCTCCTTCGATTAAACGGCGTTTGTAAAGGCGTCTAATCTATAAGACCCGTATGGCTAAAGCAACCAAAACCGGCGGCTAGGGATCTTTACGCATCAGAAGACACGAAATGAAGAAACCGCCCCCATCTTTGAACTTATATCGCGGGGACGTTGCAGGATTTGTTTGTGAGGAATTTCGGTGAAGTGGTAAGGCGGAGCTGGCAAGGGCTAAAGGCGACCTTTAGAGGAGCCCAACTCGCCCAATGCCTGCAAGCGGTCTTCCAATTCCGTGGCGGACAGGAAGCCCTTGCGATAGAGCTGGCGCAAAAGATCTTCGCTGGAAGTGAGCTGTTTCTGGGCATTACACTCTTCGCACGCCACGAGATCACCGGACATGCCGTTGGAGCCCCGGGTCCCTGGTGCCAGTTTTTTTAAACAGTAAAAACAGTGCCCTGATTCACTCTGGGAGAATGCCTTGGCCTTATGCGATTTGGGTGTCTCCCCTTGACGATTGATGGCTTTCTTGATTTTTCCCACCATTCCCCAAAGAGGCTTGTCAGGTTCGGATGATGTGGAGCCACCGGATCCCGAAGTTTTTTTCTCCGAGCCCATGAAGCCGGATCCTCGGCTCGGCTCTTCAGGCATGAGGCTATCGGTTTCGAGGTCGATGGGTTGGGAAATATCCGCATCTGCGAGAAGTCCCTCAATTTCAGCAGGCAGAAATGCATGGACCAAGTGACCACGACTTGACATCTCTTCAATGCGCACGCACCCCTTGTCGTGGAGAATGCGCAGACCTTCACGAACGCTTCGCTCTGCGATTCCAAGAGCGCTGCTCAGTTGGGGCAGTGGGAAAAGATCGGAATCTTTGCCGGCAAAGCGCGTATGCAATAGCAAATGGTAGTAGAGACTCTTTTCCCGATGGGAGAGGCCCATCTTGGGAAAGAGATAGTCTTCCACCTCTTTCATGACCTGGTCCCAGTCCACCTAAAAACACCTCCATGGTGATATTTGGGGCCACTTCAAGAGCTCAGTCCTCCCACAAATATCTTTTACGGGATCTTGTAGGGGCGTTGTCTGTAAGTTGTTGAAACTATTGATCATTTGTGTGGTCGAGTGATTCTCAATTCAGTTCAGAACTGTACCTAATAATATATCGCAAACGGAGCCATGAAATCTACCGTTTGGTCACTGTCGGTGGGCTCCTGTTCGGCGGAAAAAAAATCTCCGGGGAGGATTACAAGTTCCGTCGAATATGCTAGAGGGATCTGTGGACAAGCGCGGGTGGACTGCGCAGTAGGCGGCGGACGCAGGTTTTTTGGGTATAAGTATAAGTTGGATCAGGAAGCCTTGACAACCAATCCGTGGTGTTTGGTAGGCTTGGCCCAAAATTTTTAAAAGGAAGGTAATTTTATGGCGACTGAAAGAAAACTGAAGATCGGAGTTGTTGGCATCGGTGTGGGCGCTTCGGAGATCCTTCCTGCGATGGAAAAGATGCCTCAGCTGGATCTCGTGGCTGGGGCGGATGTGAACGATCGAGTCTTGGCGACTTTCAAAGAGAGATACCAAGCAAAAGTTTATAACAGCATCGAAAAGCTCTGTGAGGACCCTGACGTGGAGGCCGTTTGGATTTCCACCCCAAACAAATTCCACGGGCCTCATACCATTATCGCCGCCGAGCATGGCAAGCATGTGGTGGTGGAAAAGCCCATGGCTGTTTCTCTCCAGGAAGCCGAAAGCATGATCAATGCGGTGGAGAAGCATGGCGTCAAACTCCTGTGCGGACATACCCAGAGCTACGGCCCTCACATTCGAACCATGCGAAAAATCATTCAATCCGGTGAGGTTGGAAAACTCTGCGCCCTTCACGTCTGGGCTTATACCGATTGGATGCTCAGACCCAGGACCGCCGAAGAGCTTGACCTCGCTCAAGGCGGTGGCATGGCTTACCGGCAGGGACCGCATCAGGTTGATACTCTGCGTCTCCTCGGTGGCGGCATGGTCAGAAGCGTACGGGGCACCACTGGACAGTGGTTCAAGGGACGGTCCATTCCTGGTTACTACTCGGGTTATCTGGAATTCGAGGATGGCACCCCCGCGACTCTCATGCATAACGGATACGGTTACTTCCTCGCCTGCGAGCTGGTGCCCTGGGGTACCGATCGTATGCGCTATTCACCTGAGGAAAGAAACGTGATCAGAAAGGGATTGCTCGACGGTACGAGGGATGAATTTCAGGCAAAGGACGCCATGCGGATCGGTGGTTCCGCGGAAGGAGCGCTGTTCCGCCGCGAAGGGCGTCGGCCCTGGGTTCCCAACGACCTGGGCATTCTGGTCGCTACCTGTGAGAGAGGGGACATCCGGCAGTCCCAGTTTGGACTCTACGTTTACAGTGACGAAGGCATCAAAGATGTGCCGCTTCCGGAGGCGGGCCAGTCACGCCGCGGCGAGCTCGAGGAACTCTACAACTCGGTTGTGTTGAACAAGCCCATCCGCCATACCGGCCGGTGGGGGTTGGCGACTCTCGAGGTTTGCCTTGCGCTCATGGAGTCGGGAAAAGAAAGACGCGAGATCATGATGCAGCACCAGGTCCCTGCGCCGCCGGAGGATGACTAGAAAGAGAATTTTAGCAAACAGGATTGATCAAACAGGAAAGTTAGAAAGGAGATAGAACATGCATAACGGTCAGAAAGTAGTTGACGTACACGGACATATGACCACGCCGCCGAGTTTTAGGGGGCACCTGGCGGGTATGGTGGCTCAGAACACGGCTGGTTGGGGCAGCCTCGACATAACTGATGAGCAGTTGGACGCCGCTCAGGCGCGACATCTGAAGGTCATGGACGAGAGAAATATTGATCTCCAGCTCCTGGGTCCCCGGCCCATCGCCATGTGGCATTGGTTGCGTCCGTTCATTCAGGAGGATTGGTGCCGCAAGACCAACGATATCATCCAGAGGATCTGTAAGCTCCATCCCGACCGCTTTGTGGGAATGGCTCAGTTGCCACAGAATCGTGATAAGGACACCCGAAGCTGCATCCCCGAGTTCGAGCGGTGTGTCAAAGAGCTGGGTTTCGTGGGAGCCTACGTCAATCCCGATCCAGGGGGAGACAAGCAGACGCCGGGTATGGCCGACGAGTATTGGTTCCCGTTGTATGAAAAGTCTGTGGAGCTGGATGCGCCTCTCATGGTGCACCCTTCCGCCAGCAAGGATCCACGCATCGAGCACATTCCGGCTAACTATCAGATGAACAACTACACGGAAGAGTTTATTGCCATGCACATCCTGTCCCATAGCAACGTGTTTGAGATCTTTCCGCGCTTGAAAATTTTGATTTGTCACTGCGGAGGGGCCCTCAACCGTTTCATCCCCACGGATCATCATAATTCGCAAAAAGATCTTCGGAACAATCTGTTCTATGACGCCTGTGCCTATGACAAAGACTTCCTGAGCGCTGCCATCAAGCAGCGGGGCGTCGATCAGATGTGTTTCGGAACCGAAGCGCCGGGCTCGGGCGGGGCAAAACGTCCCGACACGGGAAGGCCTTCGGATGACCTGGTACCGGTCATTGACAGCATCGAGTTCCTCACCGCCGAAGACAAGTTGAAAATCTTTCAAAAGAACCCGCTGAAAGTGTTCACCCGCGTCAAGCTCCCGTCCTAAGAGCGGGCATGGCAGGTTAACAAATTGGGGGGACCGGCGTGCTTCGGTTCCCCCTTTTCACTTGTAGGCCCTTGTTGGGTGATCACAACGTGAGAACGAGTTCTAGGTTTCCACATCAGAGTTAAAATTTCATGAGAATCGCCGTTCCAGACCTCATTTCAAATTCCTACTTTCCCGTGATTGCTGCGGTGGAACTGGGATATTTCAAGAGCGAGGGCATCGATACCAAAGAGGTAGAGTTGCTATTTCCAGTGCCGAAGACGATGGAGGCGTTACGCGACGGGGAACTGGACTTGGCGGTTGGCTCCGCGCATGCCACCCTGACGGCGTTTCCCGGCTGGAGAGGTGCGAAGCTTCTCGTCGCTTTGGCTCAAAAGATGTACTGGTTCCTGGTTCTGCGGTCGGACCTAAAGGCCAAGCGCGGAGACCTGACGGCTGTCAAAGGGCTCAGGATCGGCGCGGCGCCGGGACCGGATCTGGGACTTCACAGGTTGCTGGCGGAAGCCGGCATCGATGAGAAAAGTAACAACATCCAGATCATGCCCATTCCAGGTGCCACCGGGGCAAGTACTTCTTTTGGTATCTCGGCGGCGAAGGCACTGGAGGAAGGCAAGCTCGACGGATTCTGGGCAAACGGGATGGGTTGTGAGGTGGCGGTTCGACGTGGCGTGGGTACAGTGGTCCTGGATATTCGCCGAGGTGACGGTCCACCCCCCGCTCAAAACTATACTTTCCCGGCAATGGTTTCGACGGACAAGAAAATTGAACAGAACCCCGAAGGTGTCGCTGGCGCCGTCCGGGCGCTCGTGAAGGCCCAAAGGGCGCTCAAGGAAAACCCGGGCCGGGCCACTGAGGTGGGCCGGCGAATCTTTCCTGCTACCGAAGCCGAGCTGATTGCCGAGCTCATTCGCAGGGACCTCCCCTATTATGATCCAACCATATCCAAAGAATCCGTGCTCAGCATGAACCGCTTCGCTCAGGAAGCTGGGTTGCTATCGGGGCCTGTCCCTTACGAGGAAGTGGTGGCGACTGGATTCAGTCATCTCTGGACCGAGGGATCGTAAAGAGAGGAGATGCAATGAAGCTGACATTGGAGAAGGCTTCCATCATTGTGGACAAGACTCTGGAAAAAGGCAGGGAGCTCAAGATCAGACCACTCTGTGTGGCGGTGTTGGATGACGGCGGTCATCTCAAGGCCCTGAAACGTGAAGACGGGGCGAGCATCCTACGACCCCAAATCGCCATCGGAAAGGCTTGGGGCGCAGTGGGCATGGGGGAATCCACCCGGGCACTAGGAGAGCGCCTAAAAGACCGAATGCATTTTTTAAACTCTCTATCTGATCTTTCCGACGGAAAGGTCGTACCGGTCCCAGGGGGTGTGTTGATTCTTAACGGGGGCTCGATTATCGGCGCAGTGGGCGTGAGCGGTGGAACGTCGGATGAAGACGAGGCCTGCGCCATCGAAGGGATCAAGGCGGCAGGGCTAGGATTCAAAGTCTAACTGAAAATGACAAATCCGAAACTCGAAATCCGAAATTCGAAACAAATCCAAATGTTCAAATGTCAAAAACCCCGAGAAATCTTTGTTTTGGATTTCGATAATTAAATTTCTAGTTTTTTGGTTTGTTTGAGATTTCGTGCTTGGAATTTCGGATTTGGGTTGAGCAGTGGGTCGCGGGGATCGTCTACTTCTTGTAGTAGCGGATTTCGAAGGTCTTACACCCGTTCCCTGAGCGCCAGGGGCCGTGGGGCATGCCTGGCGGCCGGCATGCATACATGCCCTTTAAAAAGGTTTTCCCGAGGGAGATGTCAAAGAAGTCTCCTTCAAGAATCCAAACCTCTTCCCAGAAATCATGGCGCTGCACGCCCATGGCTGAGGTGTCGGTCCCGGGTTCGAACCTCAGGATCCGGGTGTAATCGCCGCTCTCCGGATCCCGTGAGAGAATCTGCTCACTGAGGCCGCGGATTCCTCCCACGGGAGTGGCTGGAATATCGGAGGGGTCAAAAAACTCTCGTTCAATTTTCGGCATAAATTGGGCCAGGCAAACCTTAGCATAGCCATCTTTTGACTGAAACCCCTTTTCCTGACCGATCAGATACTCAAGATTGCCCTCACTTACGTTTCATCAAAACTTTGTTGAAGAATTTATTGACCGGTCTTTGATTTGACCGCTCGGGAGTGGACATAACGATATAGTTCACTCCTTCCTTCCGGCGTTGCCATTCTGGTATCGGGTCCTTTGAGATGTCGACTCTCAGGGACTCCACAACCGAATCCCGGCTGTTGACAACCTTCTGGTAGACGGTCTGACCCTCGCGTGACAGAATCCAGTTGATAAAAACCTTGGCTGCGTTGGGATGCGGGGTCTGGTTGATTCGAATGATGGAACCCGTTCCGCCCAGAGAAAGAGAGGGCGTTTCCTTCCACCGAACGGTTTCGAACTCCTCTACAGGCAGACCCTGACCGCGGGCAATTCTCGCGTCATTACACCAGAGGCATATGGGAAATCTCCCCACCACCAGCCAATCCGTGGCCTGCCGGCGGTCCCGGCTTATGGTGACGTCCATTTCGCCGAAGAGTTTCTCAATATACTCGGGTCCCAGGTCCGGAGAATAGTAAAAAGTCCGCCCGCCTGCCCGTTGCGGTCCTGGTGTCCTTGGGTCCAAGGCGAGGATTTTCCCTTTCCACTTGGCCTTAAGGAGGTCACGGTAGGAATTGATTTCGTCGGGATTGATGAGATTGGTGTTGTAAAAGACCGATCCACCGCTTGCCGTACCGATGTAGGCGAGAATAAACTCCTTGTCCGGATCCACGTAAAGATGCCTCCCGCTCCACCATTTCGACTCGTCTTTTACCTCGGGCAAGATTAATTCGGATTTAACAGAGGCAAGGGCCTTGGCAGGATACAGAATCCGAAAAGGGCCCGTTGGTCCGCACATACAGACGTCCCAGACGTACTTCTTTGCTCGCCTTTCTGTCATGAGACGCGCGACAAAATGACCGGTGCGGCGAATGCCCGTCGTCACCTTGATCTCGGGGAATCGTTCTTGAAACGCAAAAGCCACTACTTCCGCGTTGACCGTTGGCCCCATGTGGAGGGCGAGCTTGCCTTCCCTCTTTGCGGCAGCCAAGGTCTGTTCCCATTCGGCTTTCCAATTTGCGGATAGCGTGTTGTCAAACCCGATGAATACCAGGAGGGCTACTGAAAGCATTGTGAACATTTTGCTATGCATAGAAACCTCCTACTCAGAAAAATGTTTTTGAATAAAAAATTGGATTCAGTTCATCAGGTGGATGATAATGAGCTCTTACCCTGTTGTCGCATCAATCGTCCTTGAACCCGCAAATCAAAACACAGCACGCAGGATGGGTGCTTACTCTGCTAAAAATTGTCTGTCAATGGGCAATCAGGCTTTCAAAAATTCACAGTGACGAACTAAGAAATGACTCAACATATAGATGCATCGGTTAATTTTTGTACAACATCTTGTTTTTTTTCTTGACACAATCTAAGTTAGTGAAGTATACACTTTCGCTACACGCTAACAAAAAAAAGTTCAAAAAATTTTTTCACAAAGGGGGAGAACATACATGGAGCAAGTCGAACAAGGGCTATCGGGTTTGACCGAACTCATCGAACGCTACGGAAAGGAGATCCGGGGAATCTCGGAAGAAGCCCTGGACGCCGGCCGCGAGCCGTCCGCGGAAGAGTTCCGTAGCCGTATTACCGGGACCCAGGACCGGATTTATCGGGAGGCATTGGAAGTCTACGATCGGCTCGTCAGCGCCGGAGCCGAAATTGAGCAGGAGTTGTTGAACAAGCTCAATCAGGTCAAGGAGACCATGGGTCGCGCTGCAGTGCTCAAAGAAGTGATCCGAGTTGTTGTGATGGGCCAATAACCCATTGAAATTCGTCTGAGGCGCAAAAAGAGGTTATTATCCTCAAGTTTTTCTCGCTGGTTATCCACAGCCACAATCCAAAACAAAGTTGAAAAAGAAAGGCCGCCTTCCAGAACAGGAAAGGCGGCCTTTTTAATCGTTGCGGCTTTGCTGGTTAGTCCAGATCTTAATGTGCTACTGGCCTAGCCGATAGAACCTTTCCGCATTGCGGTGGAGTACCGCATGCTTGTCATCCTCGGAGAGCTTGTCGTGCTCGATGATTTCATTGATTTCTCCCCGGCAATACTCGTTGTTGACCTCATGCGGAAAATCGCTGGAGAACATGAAAGCTTGGTTGCCGACGGCCTCGATGGCATGGTGCAGAGTCAGCTCGGTACCCTCACAGCCGATGAAAAGCCGTCCTTCCTCGACCTGGCGTCTGACATAGTCGCTGACCTTCTCACCGTCTCGAAGCTGGATGAATTCTTTGCGTGGATCGTAGGCAATATGGGTTTCCCATCCCCGGTCGAACCTCTCGATGCAAGTCTCGAACCAGGAAACGCCTCCCTCCATAAAGCCAATCCGGGCGTTGGGGTATTTTTCGAAAATCCCATTAAAGAGGATTCCGGCAAAAGCAACCATCAGGCCAAAGGGATGTCCCAGACCATTGATCGGAGCGTAAGGAGTCAGGTAATCCATCCCGAAACCTTCATGCGCACCGCCATGAATACCCAGGCAACATCCCAGCTTATGGGCTTCCTCGTAGACCGGCCAATACTCCTTGCCACCCAGGTGGCCGGTATGACCGGTGGAGGCGATCATCGCTCCGCAAAAGCCGAGTTTATCAACAATCCGGCGTAATTCTTTCACTGCTTCCGTGGGTTCCTGGAGCGGAATGAGTCCCAACCCTTGGAATCGAGGGCTCTTTTTTAAATAAGTTGCATGAAACCAATCGTTGTAGGCCCTTGCCGCATCGATGGCAAAATCCCTGTTGATAATTTTACCAAACGCGAGGCCACCGGTGGTATAGAGCACCGCCCGCTGGATCCCGACGTCCTTCATGAACTCCAACCAGCCGTCCACACCGACCTGCTTGAAAGCTCCGGGGACTAGTTGATGAAGGTTGGCGGAATGAAGATGATCGAGTGGAGGAAAGATCCGTCCTTTAAACCGCCCGCTTTTTCTGTAAGGTTCCGGCAAAAACTCGATAAGCGAATCCCAATCTTCCATTACATGACCATCGGCGTCTACCACGTCGATATTGTTCTGCGACATACTCATTCCTCCCTTAAAATACTTGAATCTCGATTCAAATGGGCGGGTTTAGAGTCCCCCCGCCGGTATCTCTTTATATGTTCCCGTCTTGAGAAATGCAATATATTCCCGAAAGCCTCTCTCCACCTCATATTCGGGCTCGTATCCGAACTGTTCCTTCGCGCGAGGATCCGCCTCTACGGGGCCTCCCTTTTCGGGGGGCTCAGGGACTTCGATCTCCGAGCCGGGAATGAGCTTCATGAGGCATTGGGCGATCTCATACATGGTCATCTGTTCCTTGGGCGAGATCCTAAAGACCCAATCCTGCAGCGTATCGGACAGAGTGGCGAGCATGGCTGCCCGACCGGCGTCCCTCGCGTAGAGCATGCCCGTAGGTCGAAGGGACGGCTCCGGGTCGATGGATGGTGGAGCCGACGTGAGTGCCGCTTCTCTCCGGGAAACGGTGACCTTCTCGCCGCGAAGAGCCGCTTCCACGATGGGTTTGAGGCCTTTTCCCGATCCCCCGGAGAAGTCATAGCCGGGGCCAAAGAGTTGGGAAAAATGGAGGATAATGACATCCATGTTGTAGAGCTGCCGATAGTCATTGCACAGAAGCTCCGTGACCAACTTAAAACTTGTATAGGGATCGGCCTTGAGACCAAGCTTCCCGGTTCCAACCGATTTGGCCACCTGTGATGCCGTAAGCCTCGTTTTGCCGGTGCTGACATGTATCACGCGCTTTAGTTTAAGGGTCCGGGCAGTTTCAAGCACGTTCAACGTCCCCATGACCATGGTCTGGGCGGCGGCATAGGGACGTTCATAGGCGGGTCCCGTCAAGAAGCTCGCCGTATGGAGAATCCGGTCAACGTCATGCTCCTGAACCGCCCGCAGCAACTCCGTGGGACTGGTGATATCTCCCTTGACCAGCTCAACTCGATCGAGAACGTCCTGGAGCAGCTCAGTCTTCAGTGCAATGTCATAGGCTACGACGCGTTTTCCCAGCTGAACCGCATGACGCACCGCAAAAGAGCCGCCCAGGCCACATCCGCCAGTAACTAGAACCGCCATAAGCTATCTCCTTACCTCTATTTGATGAACCGTTGAAGATTTATCGCGCCAAGACGCCAGAGTTAAAAATCCGAAATTCGAAGCACGAAATCCTAATCAGTACCAAAACCCGAAAGAATCAATACTCAAAACTCCTGAATAAGTGAGGCTTTTCTTTTTGGGTTTTGATTTTTGAGTTTGTTTCGAATTTCGGATTTCGAGTTTCGTGTTTTTATCTAAGGCGCTTCTAGCACCGGTCTAAAATTTTTTCAATGCAACTGAACTATTCCATAAGGGGGCCTGACGGTTCCACCTCTCGAGGAAATTCGTCCAATGGGAAAGGACGGTAGGGCTCATTATAGGTTACATAGCGAAGCATTCTGTAATGATAGCTCAGCGCACGATTGGCGAAGGTCCTGACTCTCTCACTGGGGGGGGTTTTTGTAATCAAGGTATAGATCAACTCGAAGATGACCAGCACAGCCAGGGCTGTTTTTACCACTTCCATGATGATCCAATAGAGTAGGCTGAGTAAGATACGAACCCCCGTGTCTTTGCGCTCAAATTCAATACCTTGAAACTCCATTGTAGTCCTCCAATCCGGCGCTCGTGGCCTTCGAGGTATATTATATTAGCTTCGACGAAAATTACAGTGGGAATTCGGGTGCTTTGGGACGGTGTCGTTGACATTAATCCCGGCATCTCATAGTCTCCAGGTTGAAAACATCGTTACCATTGATGACGGTGGCTCAGAAAAGGAGTTTTCTATGGGATTAGCTTACAAAGATCTCAAGCAACCTTATATCATCAGACAGGTTTCAAAGAGCGTGGCCTATTGTATGTGCGGAAAGAGCAATAACCAGCCCTTTTGTGACGACTCCCATCTGACCACAAACATTCAACCCAAGGTGCTGGAGTTCGACGCTCCCCGGACCATTGCTATCTGCAGTTGTTGGAAATCAAAGAATCATCCCTACTGCGACGGAACCCACGGGGTGCTGGCCGTCCAACCGGTGGATCCAGGTAGGCGTGGTGGAGAATAGGTAGACAATTCGAGTTCGAAACGTTTGGTATAAGGCGCTCAACACTTAAGGAGGTAAGATTAATGGTAGACGTAAAAAACCCTTTCGATGAAATCGAGGCACATGCCGGGACCCGCAATTTCAAACTATGGAATACGGATAATGCCACCTTCTGGATAATCAACTCGGACCCCCTTGTTATGGATGATCTTCATTACCATGACAACGACGACCACATTTTTATGGTCCTGGAAGGGGAGGGTATCGTGCGCACCCCGGAAAAAGAGTATCCGGTTAAGCAATTTGATATTATTTTATTGACATCAAAACAGCCCTATCAGCTATGCAACCCGACCAAGAAAAGGCTGGTTTTGCTGGGTGCGGGCAATCGGGGAGTCAACGGCAAGCTCAGGACCCGCGTGCCAAAGCAAGCAAGTCACCTGCCCTATACCGAACCCATGGAGGCTTAGTCGTTGAGATTCAGTCTTTTTCCCAGCCTCCAGAGTTTAACGGGGGTCCCAGGCGGGAAGGATCCC
>JABAOE010007726.1_pt2 | contig 31684 bp, 32 predicted proteins | sample 7062141 | NCBI WGS metagenome assembly JABAOE01 (sample SAMN14538627, study PRJNA623070) | marine sediment metagenome | biome: marine biome [ENVO:00000428]; feature: marine pelagic biome [ENVO:01000023]; material: deep marine sediment [ENVO:00002113] | place: India: Gulf of Khambhat ...
GTCTATCTGAGAGCCTCCGTTGATACGCTCTTGTCTCGCATCTCAATGCGGGGGAGAGACTACGAGAAAGGCATAGAGCGAGCCTACCTCACACGTCTCAACGACCTTTACGAAGAGTGGACCGAGGGATTTTCTTTGTGTCCGGTGCTCACTGTTCCCGCTGACGATCTGAACTACGTGCTGCATGATGAGCACCTGGATCTGATTGTTTCGAAGATCCAGAGTAAGCTGTCGGGCAGAGAAGAGGTTCGATTCGAAGCCGAGGAAATTCAGAGCAGCTAAGAGAAATCTTGATTCACCCCCTTGAATCCTTTACAATCCAATCATTCAATCATTAACGGGCCTGCTACAGCCACAATGTCAAACGCCCGATGAGCATCATAAAAGTCTCCTCTGATTCACGGACTTCCGCAGTTGCTGGCGCAATTGCAGGCGTTATGCGTGAACACAAACGTGCCGAAGTTCAGGCCATCGGAGCAGGTGCAGTAAACCAGGCGGTCAAGGCGATTGCCATCGCACGGGGTTACCTGCAGGAAGACGGAATGCAAATCATCTGCATTCCTGAATTTACCTCTGTAACCATTGAAGGAAAAGAACGGACCGCGATACGGTTGGTGGTTGAGCCTCGCTAACCGCTAGCTGGCATTTGGTAATTTGAGTAGAAGCGCTTCCAGTGCCAGGCGTGGATCGGCGTACCCGTCCACTGCAACCATTGTCTCCGAGATCGATCGAACCATCTGGTAACTCTCGCCCGGGGTAATCTTGCTCGCGGCGTTTTCGAAGGCTGCGATCCTATCGGGATTGCGCGCCGCGATACCGGCTCGATTACTGCGATAGAGCAGGTCGCGGCACAGGCTCAGCCAGGCCTCCAAGGTATCTGCTACACGTCGGCGCCTTGCCGCCAACTCTCCTCTACCTGTAACTTGTTCGGCCAATGCAAACCGGTCTCTGGCGTCTCGCTGCATTGCCTCTATCAGCTGATCGAGAGCAAGCGAGCGTCGATCGAAACTCTCGGCATCCCCAAGCCAGCGCAAAGCGCGCCCGGGGCGCCCCTCTGAAAGAGCCGCCAGCAAATCGGATCGACCGGTTTCAAGCTCATGGCTTTCGAGAGCATGTCCAATGGTCTGGGTCGGCACTCCGCGCAGCGTGATAACTTCACATCGCGATACCACAGTTGGGAGAAGGTGCTCTTGCGCTGGAGCAGTCAGCAAAAGTACAACCCGCTCAGGAGGTTCTTCCAGAGTTTTGAGCATGGCGTTGGCGGCTTGAGTGGAAGCCCGGTGAAAGTCCACCAGCAGCGCAATCTTCCGCGGTCCTTCGTAGGGCGCCAGGGACAGGCTGCGCTGCATGTCACGGACATCGTCAATGAAGATTGAAGGATTTGGCGCCAGAACTGCAAAATCAGGATAGTTATCGGCTGCGATGGACTGGCAGGCTCGACACTCGCCGCAGAACTCGCCCGATTCCGGCGCTCGCTCGCAGCTGAGGGCTTGGGCGAACTTCCGCGCCAGCGTACGCTTGCCAACGGATTCAGGACCGACAAAGAGGTACGCATGGCGTGTCCTGTGGTCCCTGATATGTCGCTTCAGGAGCGTTATGGCCCAGTCGTGACCAATTACATCCCAGCTCATATTTCCATTGTATCCTTTGGGTTGGCATGATACTTAACCGGGTTTCTAAGATTTGATTGAACTTGTGACCCGTCAGCGGATGACCTGCATTGACTGACCCAAAAGGTGACTGGATAGGACTCTCCGAAACCGCAAGGATCCTTGGCGTACACCCTTCCACCGTACGCACCTGGGCTGACAGCGGGAAGATCCCGGTTCACCGCACGGCTGGAGGACATCGCCGCTTTCTGCGCACCGAAATCGAAAACCTTCGGGGAGGATCGGCCGATAGCGGTGTGAAATTGGTGGTCGAGAACGTGATTGGCCGTACTCGCCTCGAGGTTGCGGAAGGCCGGTTGGAGAGTCAGGCCTGGTACCGGCGGCTAACCGAACCTCAGCGTCAGGCATATCGAGATGAATCACACCGGTTGGTCCAGCAGGTTGGGGAGCTAATTGGAGCCGAATCATCCGAAGAGGCGCGCCAGATCGGGCACGATTATGCCAGGATCAGCCTGGAAGCTGGTATGTCACTGGTTGAAGCGGTCGAAGCCTTCCTTTTTTTCCGGGAATTCCTCATAGAAAGCATCAACAGCTTGCACGAGACAAGAGGTGGTTCGTCCTGGACACAGTTCCAAAGACAGGCCTCGCGCTTCATTGACGGCGTGCTCGTTGCGATCGTTGCGACCTATCAAGAATCCTGAAACGGTATAATCCGGCGTTATGCTCAATCGCCTAGCCAAATTGTTAAACCAACCGATATTGATGCGGATCCGACGCAACCACGGCCTAGAGCATGCCACCATCCATATGCTCAGCGCCAAATACCCGCGAACACCGATTGCCGGGCGGGCGGACATAAATGGCTTCTATATTCTTGGGCGGTTGCCAACCGACGCCATTGCAGAGAGCGCAGAAGAAGCCGCGAAGAGACTTCGCAACGGCGAAGGCCACCTCGCCATTCACCCGAATTGTGGAACGAATTTTCTCACCGCAGCAGTTCTGGCTGGGCTGACCTGTTTCGCCACGCTGCTTGGCGGCCGGACCGACCGAGCGCGCGATCGTCTGGAGCGTCTCCCGCTGGCAATCCTGGCAACCGTGCTCGCATTGATCATCGCGCAACCCATTGGATCGGCAGCGCAGCGGCACGTGACCACCTCAAGCGACCTGGGCGGATTGAATATCACAGAGGTCCGGCAGCTGCGGCGCGGCCGAACTACCGTGCACCGGGTACGGACCTGGGGTTGAGGTGAACCCCCCCTCGGTCTACATGTTCTATGGGGACAATCCCCTGGCTATTTCAGAGACCATCGCAGATCTCCAAGCGAAACTGGGTGATTCCGCTGAATTTAACGTCAAGCGCTTTGCGGGCGCTTCACTCGATATCGAGCAATTGAGCGCAGCGAGCAAGGCACTACCATTTCTCTCGGAGCGCCGGCTGATCATCGTAGAGAGCGCTGAAAAGATTTCGGATCAAAATTCAGAGAAGGTAGTTGAGTTGCTCGACGATCTCCCGGATACCACTGCGCTTGTGATCGTTGAGACGGTCGTCCCCAAGTCTGGACGAGATGAGAAAAAGCCTTCGCGCCTTCGTCAGTGGGCGACTGACCATCCCGAAAAAGCATTCATACGCGCATTCATCAATCCGAAAGGTGCGGCTTTTGCGGCCTGGCTGAGCGACCGAGCCGACGGTCAGATCGATCCAGACGCCGCTCAACTGCTGTCCCATTACGTCGACGAAGATCCGGTTCTCGGCGACCAAGAGCTGCAAAAACTATTGCGCTATGTGGATGGTGAACGCGCAATTTCTGTGGAGGATGTCGAGCGCCTGTCACCAGCTTATGGCGAGATCCACATCTTCGATGTAGTTGACAAGCTTGGTGATGCTCAGGGATCGCTGGCGAAGCTTCAGCAAATCCTAGAAGAACAGGAACCACGAACGGTGTTCCCGATGGTGGTGCGGCAATTTCGCCTTATGCTGCTTGCTCGGTTGGCCATCGAAGGTGGAGAGGATCCGATATCAGCAACGAAGCTTCACCCGTACGTTGCACGGAAAATCAGCGCTCAATCCCAACGATTTTCGGTCGCCCAACTGAAGGAGATTTACCAGCGGCTGCATGAGCTTGACATCTCCGTCAAGCGCGGTGAGGCCGATCTTTCGCTCGACCTACTCCCGCTGATCGCCAGCATCACCTGAAACTGCCACGAATTGAAAACCAAACGACCGCACGCTCAAAACGCGCAGGCGAGTTGCCTGATCCAAAGCGAGACTTCGTTGTAATGACGATCTAGTCAGCTTCTTGGGGCTCAGGTTTGATGCCCACCCAGAAGTGATTCGGGAGCACGGTATCCATCGGTCGAACCTCGACACTTCCCATCTTGGAGGGCTTGGCGAGAGTCGAAGGGTGGACGAAACAGAGCGTCGCCGTCCTTCCATACTTCTCCTTGTAGTAGCAGGCGGCTGTGTTCACACGCTCTGATACTGCGCTGCAGGGGTTCGAGTCAAACCACAACATCCCGATGTCCATTTCTACCTCCTGAATCTGGTATAGAACACTTGTTCTAATTATACGCTCGAATATTCCGGCGTCAATGGTGCACAGCGGGCTCGCCCTTAGGGAAGCGGGCGCTTTGGGTCGCTATGCTACAATTCCGCCGATTACTCCATGGAAGGCGAAACGCTGCTTCCGAATGCCCTAGGATTGCTTGCCGTTGCGTTCCTGGTGCTGCTAAACGCATTTTTTGTAGCGGCAGAATTCGCTCTGGTCAGCGTACGCCCCACTCGCATCGCGGAGCTCGTTGCCAGCGGCAATCGAGCCGCACGGTGGGTCGCGCGTGGGCTGGAAAATCCCAATCGATATATTGCGGCAACTCAGCTCGGAATCACGCTCGCCAGCCTTGGGCTTGGTTGGATAGGAGAACCCGCGCTGGCTGGATTGCTCGAACCGATTGTCGAGCTGTTTCCAGCTGAATTTGCCTCCACGATTTCGCATACGCTCTCGTCCATCATTGCCTTCTCTGCGATGACCTTCCTGACGGTTGTGGTCGGCGAACTGATGCCCAAGTCAATTGCCCTGCAAAATCCGGATCGGACTTCTCTCATCGTTGGTCGTCCGCTGTCGTGGATCGTTGTGCTCTTCAAGCCACTGATCTGGGCACTGAATGGCACTGCAAACGCGCTGCTCAAGCTGATAGGAGTACGACCGGCCGAAGCGCACGAACTTGTGCACTCGGTCGAAGAGCTCAAGATGATAGTGGCCGACAGTGCAGAAAGTGGTGTGGTCGCAGATTCAGAACAGGAAATGTTTCACGCGATCTTTGACTTTCGCGAAACCTTGGTGCGCCAAATCATGAGCCCGCGAACGGAAGTCATCGCGGTTGCCGCAGACACCCGCCTGCAAGAGAGCCTGGAGACAGCTGTATCGACCGGTTTCAGTAAGCTTCCGGTTTATCAGGATGATCTCGATCATGTAATCGGCGTGGTTCACCTGATAGACCTGGTCGACGCCATTCAGAGCAACGGATCTGCCACCGCGCGAGAGTTGATGCGGGAAACGATATTCATTCCCGAAGCCGCCCGGATCGATACACTGCTTCAGATCTTCAGAGCCCAGCACCGGCACCTGGCGATCGTTCTCGATGAGTACGGCGGGACCGCCGGAATCGTGACCCTGGAGGACCTACTAGAGGAAATTTTCGGCGAGGTCAGCGACCCATTCGATCGTGATGTAGAAATCCAATTGCTGCCCGATGGTTCATCCTTGGTAGATGGTCTCACTACAATCGCAGATGTGAACGAGCACTTCGGGCTGAATCTCTCCGATCCACACTACGACACGATCGCTGGCTTTATCCTGGGTCGCTTGGGCCGGCTCGCCAAGCTGGGTGATACCATCGTTGTAGATGGGGCCCGTTTGCGCGTAGTTGCCATGGATGGCCGGCGTGTGTCCCGGGTCTGGATCTTTCCGATCACTTCAACCGAACTACAGTCAGCAGACTAAGCCCGTGAAGTACGTTGAAGTCGCAGTAAACCTCCCCGCGGTGCGGGGTACGTTTCATTACCACCTCCCCTCCAACTTGCTGGTTGAGGTCGGGATCGGACACCTTGTGTCCGCTCAATTCGGGCAGCGACCCGTGCAGGGCGTCGTAATTGGTCTTCCCAAAGTACCCGAGGTGGAGGAGACTCGCCCGATCGAAGATGTGTTGGATCCAGAGCCTGTGCTCAACCCCAACCAGCTTCAGCTGGCACGCTGGATGGCCGAGTATTACCGCGCCCCGTTGATCGAGGCCATCACATTGATGCTCCCGACCGGCCTATCCCAGCCAGCTGATTCGGAGTACACGCTGGTAGCTCCGGATGCCGTTGGGGAGAATCCAACCCAGCAGCGGCTTATCCAACTGCTAGCGAAACGCGGACCTCTGCGCGGTCGCCAAATCGCGCGCTCCATGTCCCGCATGGATTGGCGCACAGCCACAGATCGGCTGGTGCGCGACGAGGTGTTGACGCGCAGATCGGTGCTTGATCCCCCACGGGTTTCTCCGCGTACCGTGCGGACCGTAGCCTTGGCTGTTGACCCCCAGGCGGCTGCAGACTCGTTCGGCAATTTAGGTCGCAAGGGTGGCGAGGCGGCCCTTCGCCGAAAGCGCGTGCTGGAATTACTGATCGAACAGGGACATGCAGTGGAGGCAACCACTACTTATTCGGAAACCGGTGCCAATTCATCTGACCTTCGGTTCCTGGAGAAGCGTGGCCTTGTCAGCTTCGGCGGGCTGGAAGTGCTGCGTGACCCGATCGCAGATATGGAATATGTGCCGGTCGATCCCCCCGAACTCACAGATGATCAAAAACGGGTCTGGAAGGATATCCACGCAGCGCTTGGCGGCGGATTAGGCAAGCAGTTTCTTCTTCATGGTGTAACCGGGTCCGGTAAGACCGAAATCTACTTGCGAGCGGTTAGAGAAACCCTGGAACGTGGCCGCTCAGCAATTGTCCTGGTGCCTGAAATCGCGCTCACCCCACAGACCCTGCGCCGTTTCATGGCTCGATTTCCCGGGATCCTGGGCGTTCTCCACTCCCAGCTCAACGATGGGGAGCGCTACGATACCTGGAGAAGGGCGCGCTCGGGTTCGCTGAAAGTGATGGTCGGCCCTCGCAGCGCGTTGTTTGCCCCGTTCTCCGACCTGGGGCTGATCGTGGTCGACGAATCGCATGACGAGTCATATAAAGAGCATGGCCAGTCACCCCGTTATCACGCCCGGCAGACTGCACTTGAGTATGCGCGGCTAACATCTTCCGTCTGTATCCTGGGAACTGCCACACCAGACCTGGTGACCACGTTCCTCTCCGAACAGGGACCGCTCACCCGTCTGTCTCTGCCTCAGCGGATCCTCGGACATCGAGAGAAGATCCGGGAACAAGCTACCCGACATGGGGTCGTGAGCCGGTATCGCCCTTCCAGCGGCGCGGCAGAAACCATCGACCTTCCACAGGTCCGCGTGGTCGACATGCGGCAGGAGCTGCGCGCGGGTAATCGGTCGATGTTCAGTCGTACGCTCCAGAGCTCCCTGGCTGAAGTGTTGGAAAATAACCAGCAAGCAATCCTGTTCCTGAACCGGCGCGGGACAACTACCTATGTGTTTTGTCGTGACTGTGGACATGTGATGCGCTGCTCTCATTGCGATTCGCCGCTGACATTCCATTCGGCGCGTGAGCGGCTGCTTTGCCACCACTGTGGCAAGGATCGAAAGGTGCCCGAGAAATGCCCCAATTGCGGATCTTCACGGATCAAGCAGTTTGGGGCGGGCACCCAGCGAGTGGAAGCTGAGGTCAGGAAAGCATTTCCCCAGGTGCGAACGCTACGGTGGGACTGGGACACGACCCGGAGCAAAGGCGCGCATGATGCAATCCTGAGCAGCTTTGCCGCACACGAGGCCGACCTTTTGATTGGCACGCAGATGGTGGCCAAAGGGCTGGATCTGCCCCTGGTTACGCTGGTGGGCGTCGTTCTGGCGGATATTGGCCTGAACCTGCCCGACTACCGGTCTCCGGAGCGAACCTTTCAGGTTCTCAGTCAGGTTGCCGGTCGAGCTGGACGCGGGCTGCTCGGGGGGCACGTGATCCTGCAGACGTACGAGCCTGAGCATTATGCAATCCAGGCGGCCTCGGAGCACGATTACCACGCATTTTATGAAGCGGAACTTGTGATGCGCCGCCAGTTGAACTATCCGCCGTTCATCCGACTGGCGCGCCTGGTCTTCCGCCATACTTCGGAAGAGGCGGCGAGATCGGCCGCCGAACGACTCGCAGGTTCGATCGAGGCTCGAATCCGAGAACTCGGACTCGCTCGAGCGGATCTCATCGGGCCGGTGCCGGCATATTTCCGCCGTGTCCGAGGTGAATACCGCTGGATGATCGTTATCCGGGACACGGAACCGGCGCGAGTGCTTCCAGAGCAGCTGCCGCGCGGTTGGACCGTGGATATCGATCCAGTTTCCCTGCTGTAGAGACTAGAGCTGTACCGGACGAAAATCGGTGTTGCGATCGAAGGCGTCGATCCCTTCCGATCGCTTGAGGGCATTTACCGCCCAATAGGTCAGCGGGGTAGCCAGGGCTTCGTAAGCGCTTTTAACCAGCCATTGCGAGAGGATCGCTGCGACCAGGGCCGGGCCCGGCAAAATACCGAAGAATGCAACCGTGATGAAGATCAACGAATCGGCCCCCTGCCCAACCAGGGTCGACCCGATTGTACGCATCCAAAGATACCGGCCCTCTGTGCGAAGCTTCATCTTGGCCAGCACAAAGGAATTCAGGAATTCACCGACTAAATAGGCCAAGAATGAAGCCAGCAGCAACCGGGGTGTGAATCCCAGGATGGCTCTGTAGGCCTGATCTGCCTGCTCTGAGTTTTCATAAACTTGAGCAGTCCAGAAAGGAGCAGCCGGAATCAGACCAGCTACCCAGATGGCGATCACCGCCAGCAGGTTGCAGCCGAACGCGATCCAGATCGCCCGCCGCGCGGCAGCGTACCCATACACCTCTGTCAGCACGTCGCCCACGATGTAGGCGACCGGGAAGAGCACGATGGCTGCGGGCAGAGTTAGCTCAACTGCGCTCGATAGGCGTACAACGATCAGCCGGACAGCAATGATATTGGAGACAACCAGGGATGTTGCGAGCAGTGCTACGACCGCCGGATACCAGCGGCCCATTCAGGACTTTTCAGATTCTATGGAAACAGCGCTGCGCGTTCCATGTTCCGCTTCAACCGTAATCCCGATACCGCCCCGTACACTGAAGGCCCCACTCACCCAACACCAGTGTGGTTCAAGCGCTTCCACCAGATCATCCAGAATGCTATTGGTGACGTGTTCGTGGAACACGCCCTCGTTTCGGTAGGACCATAAGTAGAGTTTGAACGATTTGGATTCGAGGATCTTCTCGTTTGGTATGTATTCGACGGTGATCGTGGCGAAGTCTGGCTGCCCCGTTGCTGGGCACACGCAGGTGAATTCGTCCGATTCCAGCCGAACAATGTACCGACGATTCGGGTGGTGGTTGGGAAATGTCTCAAGCTTCTTGCTTGGCTTTGCCTTTTTGCCAAGCAGTGTCAGTCCTTCCAGATCAGAGCTTTCAGTCACGTCACCCTCTCCCACAGGGGTTTCAATCGATGATTGAACGAACGAGTATTTGGATTCCCGACTGGCGCGGAATCCGCTTCGGCGTGTAGACTCGCTCGCCGGCGTATTGTATCAGTGGCATGAAGCTTGCAGTTTGTAAGCCATGCCTGCTGTCCCACTGATGACGAACTCTCACCCTCCTCTCGTACTCGTTGTCGATGACGACGACTCTTACTGCACAATCATCCGAGAGTTGTTGCTCCGCCATGGCTACCAGGTCCGTGTAGCTTACAGCGTTGATGAAGCGCTGGAATCGCTCCAGGACGAGCGCCCAGACCTGATCCTCACCACCGATCTCATGATGCCGGAGGTGGATGGCATCACCTTCATCCGACATCTCAGAGCGACACCGCCGCACGCCGAGATTCCGACGATCGTCGTAAGTGCTCTGGTTCTGGCCCGTGAGAGAGCAGCTGCTGCTCAGGCCGGAGCAGATGCTTTTGTCGCCAAACCATTTTCCATCCATCAGCTACAGGCCACGATCCAGGAAGTGGTCGGCGAGTAAACTCCAAAAAAAAACCGCCTCCCGGCGGCCGTTACCCTTCTATCGATTTTCTTTCACCCATATAGTAGATCGCGAATAGCGTGCACCTGCCGCCGAAGCCCATCATCGCGTTCGATCAAATCTGAAATCCGATCGTGTCCGTACATGACTGTTGTGTGGTCTCTACCACCTAATACCTCACCAATTTTCGGGAGTGAAGTTTCCGTTTCTTCGCGTATCAGGTACATGGCAACCTGGCGCGGGAGCGCAATTTGACGGGTCCGGCGCGGCCCAACCAGATCCTCCTCAGGGATCTGGTACTGCTGAGCAACTGCGGAGATGATTCGGTCTGGCGTCATTGCCTGAGCATGCGGCGCCACCTCAGATAGAGCATCTTCGATCGTTTGCTCATCGAGTGGAGCCCCCATGAGGTCAGCGTAAGCCAGCGTTCGCGTCAGGGCACCCTCGAGTTCGCGAATATTGCGCTGCGAGCGCTGGGCAATCATCTCCAGGTGCTCCTGGTTTACAAACCGGCCTGCTCGCTCTGCTCTGGCCCGCAATATTGCGACCTTGGTCTCGAGATCCGGCGGCAGGATGTCTGCCGCAAGCCCCCATTCAAAGCGCGACCGGAGACGTTCTTCGAGCGTCACAAAGGCTTTCNNGGCGGCTCGATGGCCACGGTCAGGCCCCAGCCGAAGCGCGACTTCAGGCGCTCCTCGAGGCCGTCCACCTCCTTGGGATAGCGATCGCAGGTGAGGACCACCTGTTGCTGCCCCTCCAGCAGGGCATTGAAGGTGTGAAAGAACTCCTCCTGGGTCGATTCCTTTCCGGCAATGAACTGAACATCGTCTACAAGCAAGATATCTGCCTGACGATATCGCTCTCGGAATCCGGCTGTGTTGTGGGTCCGAATAGCATCAATCAAATCGTTCGTGAATTCTTCGGAAGACACATACACGGCTTTGCGGCCCGCAGCCCGGCTCGCGTGCGCAATAGCGTGCAGCAAGTGAGTTTTTCCCAGCCCCACTCCCCCGTAGAGGAACAGCGGATTGTATGGGCCAGCCGGCTGTTCAGCGACAGCCTGCGCAGCGGCGTGCGCCAGGCGATTGCTCTTGCCAACAACGAAGGTTTCGAAGTTGTATTTTGGATTGAGGTGCTGGTCAGCAGCCGGGTCAAGTTCTACAGCGGAGGACATCGCCGGCGATATCGCCGCTCTTGCTTGATCGCCAACAGGCTGCTGGCCTACTGGCTGCTCGCCTGAGGGAGAGATTACAAACCGGACATCAACTGTTCTTCCAGCCATTCCTCCAAGAACCTGCTTGACTGTGGGCCGCAAGCGGTCGTTGAGCCAGTCCCGGGCAAAGGCATTCTTGACCCCGATGATGAACTCGCCATCCTCATAGCTTAAGAGCTCGGCGTCCCGAACCCAAGTTTCAAATTTGGCGCGTGGCATCTCAACTTGCAGTTGGCCTAAAGCCGCCTGCCAGAGTCGTGCTGCCTGCATCCCAACCTCCGAGAAAATTTAGTTTTCTTCTAATGTGCTACCGGGCTGTAGTTCCTGGTGAGGATCTGTCCCGCGCGACCAAACCCTAGACGCGGATCGCATTCTAACTGAAGGGTATTGCACGATCAATGTTTGCGGGCTTCTGCAACCTAAAAAGATTCGAATCTTTAAGAACCGCCAATGTTAAAGGATTCCTGGGGCAAGCCATTCGGGAGCTTGACCAACATGTAATTCACGCGCCCAACATACAAGCACCGAGTTTACCCCCGGCCCAGATGTTGGGTTTTTACGACACCCAAGCGCGCATGCTCGCGCTAACCCGCCAACCTTAAGAGTTGGCTGCATCGATCAAAGAGCTATGTGTGTTGAACGAAACTCAAATCTGGAGCGTCCGCAACCAACGAATCCGGCGAATCTGCAAAGTTGTTGATCGGGTAATGCGGGTTCAGGTTTTTAGCGCGAACTCGAGAGCCTCAGGGAGGTCTCCGATTTCAATTAGCTTCAGTCCGGCTGGCACTTCGATGTCCGAATCGACTCCGGAAGGCACGATGACCGAGGAGAACCCGAGCTTGGCCGCTTCCTGCAGTCGGGCCTGAAGGCGCGGCACTCTTCTGAGCTCGCCGGAAAGCCCGATTTCACCGACCAGGGCCAATTCTGCAGGTAGTGCTCGATCGCGCGCCGACGAGGCGATCGCCGCCGCAACGGCCAGATCGGATGCTGGCTCCTTGACCTGCAGGCCGCCGACCACATTCACGAAGATGTCTTGGTCGGACAATTGAATACCCACCCTGCGGGTGAGCACTGCGGTGATGATCAGCAGTCGATTGAAATCGACTCCATTGGAAGTGCGGCGCGGATTGCCGAAGGAAGTGGAGCTGGTCAGCCCCTGCACCTCTACCAGCAGTGGACGCGAGCCTTCCATCGTCACTCCGATGGCCGAGCCTGGCGCATCGCTCCGTCTTTCCGCTAGAAACGCCTCCGAGGGGTTGGCAACTTCAACCATCCCGGAGGTCCCCATTTTGAACACACCCACTTCCGTCGTTGCACCGTATCGATTCTTCACCGAACGCAGGAGTCGATAGGCATGATAGGGATCTCCTTCCAGGTAGAGCACCGTATCCACTAAGTGCTCCAATACTTTGGGTCCGGCGATCGAACCTTCCTTGGTGACATGACCCACAAGAAATATCGCTACTCCAGATGTTTTAGCCAGCACCTGGAGGCGTGAGGCGCACTCTCGAACTTGGGAAATTGAACCGGAAGNNNNGAGTCAACGATCACAACCCTGGGCGCGACAGCCCCAATCTGACTGACAATGCGGTCGACATCTGTTTCTGTTGCCAGGAACAACTTCTCGGCCGGACCTGCTCCGTTCGCAACCCGCATGGCTCTGGTTTTAATCTGCTCTACCGATTCTTCACCAGAGACATAGAGCACCGGCCCTTCCTGAGCAACGTCAGCGCTGATTTGCAGCAGCAGGGTGGACTTGCCGATCCCAGGGTCACCTCCGATGAGAACTAGAGAACCTGGAACGATTCCTCCCCCAAGGACGCGGGCAAACTCAGTGTTGGAAAGGGGGATCTTTTCGGCGCTGCTGGTGCTGATGTCAGCCAGGCTCTGCGGTTCCCCGGAGATAGAGGCTGCAGCTGCGCTGCTGGTGCGATTGAGCACCTCTTCGACCATGCTGTTCCACTCACCACATTGTGGGCAACGGCCAAGCGATTTTGCTGCAGTGCGGCCGCATTGCTGACAGACATATTGGGTACGGGCTTTGGCCATGCTGAGATTGCGTACCTCGGNNCGGGAGGAGTTTTGATTATATCCAACCACTTGCCTCGCCTCCGCACCGCAAGTTACCATGCGGCGGTATGGCGAGATTATGGTTCTACAACATTCCCTTTCACGGCCATGTAAATCCCACTCTGCCACTGGTTCGGGAATTGGTCAGACGCGGCGACGACGTAACCTATTTCTCGACTGCCCCTTTTGAACCGAGGATTTCCGCTACTGGAGCTGCTTTCGAGCCCTATCCCGATTCCTACTCCTTCGAACAGACCCGCAGCATCGCCCATATTGTCCATCTCGGAACTCAGGTTGCGGAGGCCACCTATGCCCTGCTCCCATCCGTGTTGGATTCCGTGGCCGACCAGCATCCCGACTATTTGATGTTTGACATGAGCGCCCCATGGGGGAAGATCGCCAGCCGGCAGCTGCACATCCCGGCCATTGCCAGTTTCCCGCATCTTCCCTTTTATTGGAGAACGGTCCTGAACGATATCCGGGTTCTCCGCAAGGGAATCCGGAGCATTCGGCCAGGATATGGTTATTGGCGTCAGCTTCAACGGCAAACCGCCAGAATCATCAAGGACCATCGGCTTAGGGATCCACAGTCGATCAATGTGTTGTCGAGTTCTGCTGAGCTGAACATCGTATTTTCTTCGCGATACTTCCAACCCTATGAGGGTCAATTCGACGATTCGTACATCTACGTCGGCCCACAGATTGAGTTCGAACGAAAAGAGCAGAGAATGCCCATTGAGAAACAGCCAGGGCAGAAGTTGATCTACGTCGCAGTGGGTACGGTCTACCAATCAAACCTGGAATTCTTTCGGATGTGCATGCACGCATTTGCAGACCCGAAATTCCAGGTCATTCTCTCTATTGGTAAAGCGTTCGATCCCAAGAGCTTGGGAACCGCCCCCGCGAATTTCAGGATCGAGCAGTATGTACCTCAGCTCTCGGTGCTGGAGCAATCTGATGTGTTTGTGACGCACGGAGGGATGAATAGCATCAGCGAGTCAGTTATTTTCGGAGTCCCGATGATCGTCGTGCCCAACACAGTTGAGCAGGCGGTCAATGCCGCTCGGGTGGAGCAGTTGAATGCGGGCCTTTATTTGGATCCGGACCAGGTCACGCCCGGGAAGCTGCTGCAGGCAGTCGAACAGGTTCTGGGGGATCCTGGCATCGAGAGTGGGCTCTCGAAAATCCGCGACTCCTTCGAACGGGCCGGAGGTGTCGGCCGAGCCGCGGACGCGATCCTTTCTTTCAAACGGACACACGATATGGCATAGTGCATCCTGCTACTCCCCAACCTGCTCCCGCAGCTCGCGTTTCATCTTCTCCGGGAGCATTCGCCAGTCAATGCCCATGATCCCGGCCTTTAAGCCGTAGAGTAAATTGAGGCTCACCTTCTCGGGGTAGACCGATTTGGCTCGCAGGTAGGCCTCCGTCACTCCGGTTTGCTCCAGGTCCTCGATCGTTTTGATTCCCACCGTCCGCAGCCAATTCGCGGATTGGGGTCCGAGGTTGTGCAGCTGCGAAATATCTGCCATTGATTGAAACCTTGAAAAAGTCGATACCAGGTCTCTTTTTTCCCATTCGGCTTTACATTTACCTATAATCGGTTCAACTGAGGGAGAACTGGAATGCCAATCCTATCCGATTACAAGCAATTCGATGGTCGCCATTGGGAGACCGGCTCCGTCCACAATTTGCTGGCTTACCAGCGAGTGATGGTGCCTGAATTGGGGCGTCCGATATCTGAGGCGATGCTTATGGGCATCAGCGGTGGAGCGGCATTTGGCTACTTCGTCTTTGACTACGAAGGTGTGGACCCCCATGTGTCTTTGCTTTCTCGCAATACGTTCGATCCGATGGACACGATGCTTGAGCGCCTGGGCATCCCGCAGGACCTATACAGCACCACCGATGCCGATAAAGGCGAACGCAACCTCATCGAGATACTCGAGAGCGACCGGCCGGCGATTGTTTGGGCCGACCTCTTCAGCTTGCCGTACAACTCCCTCTCCCCAGGTGATGAGATGTGGGCAATGATGCCGGTGGTGGTCTATGGCCACCAAGATGGCGAGGTGAGCATCGCCGACCGATCCAGCCAGCCGCTCACTGTTTCGGTGGCGGAACTGCAAGCGGCGAGAGCTCGCATCAAGAAGGATAAGTTCAGGGTGCTTGCCCTCGGTCAGCCCGATTTAAGCAAGCTTCCGAGTGCGATTCAGAAAGGAATCTGGCAATGCATCGCGCTCTATACCGAGCCCCCGCCCAAAGGCGGAAAGGACAGCTTTGGGTTCGCAGCCTACGAGAAATGGGCCAAGCTGCTGACCAATACGCGCAACAAGCAGAGTTGGGAGCGTCAGCTTCCTCCGGGAAGCAGAATGTATGCCGCAATTGCAGGCTATGGCTACCAGCCGGGAGCATTTGGATGGGCACGTACCTTTGCCTCGAACCAGGTCAATGACCGTCAGCTTTATGCGGAGTTCCTCGAAGAAGCTGCTGCGCTATTGAATAAACCTGGTCTGCGAGACGCGAGCGTGCGGTTCGGAGCGAGCAGCGAGGCCTGGAGGAATCTGTCGGAAGCGCTGTTGCCAGATGAAGTACCGCTGCTCGGAGAGACGAAGGAACTCCTGCTCCGCAAGCGAGACCTTTTCATCGATGATGGGGGTGCCGCAGCGAGTGAGATCGGTGGCATTTATGCGCGGCTCGATGAACTGCATTCAAGTGCGGCCAAGGAGTTTCCGCTGTCTGACAGCGAGGTGGTGACCCTGCGTGAACGGCTCGCAGATCACGTGGTCAAGGTTTCCGGCATCGAACGTGAAGCGATTGAGGTGCTTCAAGCAGCCATGCAATGATCCTCGAGCAGTACTTCACCATTCCTCTGCAGGATCCCCTCCAGTACAGCACACCCGAAAAATGAAAAGGGCCACCCACGGGGTGGCCCTGCCTTTTCTTGAACGGTGGCGGGTCTAGCCTGCGGCCAGTGCCTCCTCTTGTTCTGGCGCTCCGTGCGTGAGGACGATTTCATCTTCCTCAACACTGATCAGAACCGTGTCGCCATCCTGGAATTTCCCGGTCAATAGCGCGTCGGACAACACGTCCTCAACCTTGGCCTGGATGACCCGACGCAGCGGCCGCGCGCCCATTTCCGGATCGTACCCGAGGGTCGCCAGTTGTTCGCGCGCTTCCTCGGTGGCCTTAAGCTGCAATCTGTGTTCCTCGAGACGGCGAGACACCTTAGCCAATTCCAGATCCACGATTGCCTGGATCTGCTCCAGCGTAAGGGCATGGAATACGATCACCGAGTCGATCCGGTTGATGAATTCCGGTCGGAATTCTCGCTTGAGCGCTTCCGTTAGGCGGCGGTGCATCTCTTCGTATGCGAGCCGCTCCTCGAGCTCTTCGTCAAGCTGTGTCGCGAAGCCCAATTGCGCCTGTTTCATAATGAGCTCGGCTCCCAGATTGGAGGTCATAACGATCAGCGAGTGGCGGAAGTCGACCTTTCGCCCTCTTGCGTCGGTCAGTTGACCTTCTTCCATGATCTGGAGCAGCATGTTGTGGGCTTCGTTGTGTGCTTTCTCGATCTCATCGAAAACCACGATGGAATACGGACGCCTTCGGATGGCTTCGGTTAGCTGTCCGGCGTCGTCGTAGCCTACATAGCCCGGAGGCGCACCTACAAGCCGGCTGACTGAGTGGCGCTCCATGAATTCCGACATATCGATCTGAATAAGGGCGTCCTCACTGCCGAACATGAACTCCGCAAGTGCTTTGGTCAGTTCGGTCTTTCCTACTCCGGTGGGGCCTAAGAACACAAACGAGCCTACCGGGCGTTTGGGGTCTTTCAAACCGGCACGGGCACGTCGTACGGCCTTTGCAATCGCCTCGATTGCTTCGTCCTGGCCAACGATCCGCTCGTGGAGCGCATCTTCCATCTGAAGCAGGCGCTGTGATTCTTCCTGTGCAATTTGCATGACCGGCACACCGGTCCACATGGAGACCACTTCCGCAATGTCTTCCGCGGTCACCTTTGGACTGTCTTCGCTTCGTTCCCAACCCGCACGGAGCTGCGCAAGTTTTTCCTCAAGTTCTGTCTCGCGTTCCATCAGCTCTTGCGCGTCATCGTAGCGCGCTTCCTCCATAGCTTGCGCGTGTGCCTCGCGAGTTTCTCGCAGCTCAGTCATGGCCTCGCGCATGGAGCGCGCCGCAGGACTCTTGTACATCCGGACCCGGGAAGCAGATTCATCGATCAGATCGATTGCCTTATCCGGAAGGTACCGATCAGTTACGTACCTGGAAGAGAGATGCGTGGCTGCTTCCAGCGCCTCATCAGTAATCACCAGTTTGTGGTGATTTTCGTACGGCGCACGTATGCCACGCAAAATATCAATGGTCTCTTCGATCGTTGGTTCTTCCACGATGACCGGTTGGAAGCGGCGTTCAAGCGCCGAGTCGCTCTCGATGTACTTCCGGTATTCGTCCTGGGTTGTCGCTCCGATGACCTGCAGCTCCCCACGAGAGAGCGCCGGCTTCAAAATATTGGCTGCGTCGACCGATGATCCGGCGGAACCGGCGCCGACCAGCATGTGAACCTCGTCGATAAACAGGATTGCACCGGATGATTTCAGTTCATCGATGACGCGTTTCAGGCGTTCTTCAAACTGACCCCGGTACATCGTGCCAGCGACCAGTGAGCCAACATCCAGTTGCAGGACTCGTTTTCCGAGAAGTGGTTCAGGGGTTTCGCCTGCGACGATGCGCTGGGCAAGGCCTTCCGCGATCGCGGTTTTACCGACGCCAGGATCTCCAATCAGAGCCGGATTGTTCTTAGTTCTACGAGCCAGGATCTGGATGACCCGCTCAATCTCCATCTGTCGCCCGATCACAGGGTCCAGCTTGGATTCTTCGGCCATACCTGTGAGATCCACCGCGAGCTGATCAACCATCGGTGTTTTGACCTGCTGTTCCTTGCGCTCGCGGGATGAGGTTCGACCGGCGTGGCGGGTGGGCGTCTCCTGCAGGGCCCTGCGCGTCTGGCGTCGAATTTGCTCGGGTGTGATTCCGAGACGTCTGAGTACGTCCATACCGACGCCTTCGCCCTGGCGCACCATTCCCAGCAGCAGATGTTCAGTGCCAATGTAGTGGTGCCCCATTCGGCGGGCTTCTTCGATGCCCATCTGCAGCACCTGCTCCGTGCCTGGAGCAAGCTCGATCCGGCTGCTGGGGTTGCGGCCTACGCCTGTGAGCCGCTCGACCATTTCCTTGACCCGGGCTGGATCTAGACCGAGGTCGCGCAGAACACGCCCGGCAATCCCTCCTTCTTCTCGGATGAGTCCGAGCAGGAGGTGTTCGGTACCGATGTAGTTATGATGCAAGCGCTCAGCCTCCTCGTGCGCTAGGCTGAGCACCCTTCTGGCCCTTTGCGTAAAGCGTTCCATCTTATCGGCCACGAACTAATCTCTCCAGAGATCCCTGCGGTTTTTCGATTTTACCAAAGAGTCCTCGCCGGCATTCCAGGGCATAACGTCCTATGAAGTGCCTTCGGCCTCTTCTGGTTCTACAGAGTTCGCTCCTGTCTTCTCCACCACTTCAGAGAGCTCTTGCAGCTCATCTTCGCCTTCAATTGCATCGGCAGTTACCACCCCATCGTCTTCAGAGGGGTTTTCGTCAGCATTCTCTTCTTCCACCGGTGCCTGATCATTCGACTCGGCGGCGACAACTTCTTCAGCATCTGCTACAGAAGCCTGCTCATCTGAGGGGATCTGGCTTTCCGCTTCGGGATCTACCGACTCATCCATCTCCTGCTCTTGTTCCTGTGATTCTGGTGTCTCAACTTCTTCCAGGTCGCCCGACAGCGCTTCCTCGGCCTCCAGTTCAGCATCAAAGTCTGTGATGGATTCCGCGGGAATTGCATCACCAACTTCTTGAATTGCGGCCTGCCAATCCATGTCGGCATAATCCGATGATTCAACGCGTTTGAGACTCAGACCGATCCTGTGCTGAACGGCGTCCACGCGGATCACGCGCAGCGTCAGCACCTGACCTTCCTGCACAACTTCGCTCGGGTGGGCGATGTGTCGGTCGGAAAGTTCAGACACATGGATTAGGCCTTCGATCCCGTAATCTTCCAAACCAGCCAGCTTGGCGAATGCTCCAAACTTGGTTAATTTTGTAATGGTGCCCTCAATGAGTTGCCCTTCGTCATACTGACTGAGAATCACATCCCATGGGTTGTCTTCGAGTTCACGGATTGAGAGGCTGATTCGATTACGATCGGGATCGACGCCAAGCACTTTGACCTTGACTTCCTGGCCAACGCTTAGCACTTCTCTTGGATGGCTCACACGCTTCCACGAAATCTCGGAGATATGCACCAAGCCATCCGCGCCACCGATATCAACAAATGCTCCGAAATCGGCCAGGCTGATTACGTGCCCGGTTCGAGTCTCACCAATGGCAAGCTCGGAAATGAGACGTTCTTTAAGCGCTTCGCGCGCCTCGCGGGCCGCCGAGCGCTCTGACAAGATCAGACGATTGCGGCGTCGATCGACCTCAATGACTTTCGCTACCAGGTGCTCACCAATCATCTTTGCCCAACGGTCTTCCGGAGTCTCTCCGTCCGCTCGCCGGCGCCGCGCAAGGCTGACCTGGGATGCAGGCACGAAGCCCCGCAGTTGACCCATTTTTACGATCAACCCGCCCTTGTTGTAGCCGGTGACCTCCCCTTCGAAAATTTCCTTGGATTCGAGCAGCTCTTCGGCATCTTGCCAATCCTGCTCTTCCTCAGCTCGAGCTAGCGAAAGCTCCGGGGCACCACTGCGGCCGCCCGGGCGGACGACATAGACGTTGATTTGCTGCCCAACTTCCAAATTGTCTCGCTGGTCCTGGGGGAGTTGTTCAAGCTCTCTTGCGGGGATAACGCCTTCAGATTTTGCGCCGATATCAACCAGCACGTCGGTCTCTGTAGCGCGCACAATCGTACCAACGCGAATCTCGCCTCGCTTTGGCGCAGTCAGCTCATAATCTTCGGACTCAAGGAGCGCGTCCATCGGGTGAAGTTCGGTATCGTTCTGACCCATTGCATCACCCGCTGCGCTCTCCTTCTCCTCGTCTACCATTGACGGGAATTGCTCCGGCGGATCAGCTAACGGATTATAAAGGCACAGATAGGGGTTGACAACCTGTCACAGAATCTCGTGCGGTATAATCCGCGTTTGGCCCGGTCAGCGACCCCAGGATTATAGAGTGGCACCCGTCTATCCATTTACAGCTATCGTAGGGCAAGAGCGCATGCGGCGCGCGCTGGTATTGAATGCCGTCAATCCCCGCATCGGCGGCGTGCTCATACGCGGGGAAAGGGGCACGGCCAAATCTACAGCTGCCCGGGCGCTTGCAGCGCTGCTTCCCGAGGTTCAGGTGGTTGCGGATTGCCGCTTCAGCTGTGATCCAGAGCAGCCGACAACCTGGTGTACCGAGTGTCGCGAGCGCGCGGCTGCCGGCGAAAAACTGCCCAGCGCGGTCTTCCGAACCTCCTTCGTCGATCTACCGGTGTCAGCCACTGAGGATAGAGTGGTCGGTACGCTGGATATTGAGCGCGCAATCAAGGAAGGAGAGCGGCACTTTGAACCTGGAGTGCTCGCCTCGGCAAACCGTGGATTGCTCTACATCGACGAAGTCAATTTACTGGATGATCACGTTGTGGATCTGCTGCTTGATTCGGCGGCGTTGGGTATGAACATCGTTGAAAGGGAAGGGATCTCCTTCACCCATCCTTCGCGCTACATCCTGGTCGGGACCATGAATCCCGAGGAGGGAGATCTAAGACCCCAGCTTCTCGATCGATTTGCGCTCTCCGTCGATATCCGTGGGCTCTCGGATCCAGCCGATCGGGTGGCAATCATGGAACGCAACCTGGCCTTTGAGGAGGATCCAGTTGGATTCCGTGAGAAATGGATGGAGAAGGAACAGGCGCTCTCACAACGAATCGAAAGCGCGCGCGAGCTGGTTGATCATGTGAGCTATGAAGCAAAGAACCTACACGCCATTGCCGCTCTGACCTCTTCACTGCACGTCGACGGCCACCGGGCAGACCTGGTGATCTTGAAAGCGGCCAAAGCCCACGCTGCCTTTGAAGGTCGACAAGCTATCGATGAGGGCGATATCGCACGTGCCGCCGAACTGGCCCTTCCCCATCGCCTGCGGCGGGGACCGTTTCAACAGTCGGACATCAAACTTACCGACCTAGAAGATCGCATAGAGCAGATCCAAACGCAGGTCGGCGGATCTCCCCAATCGGAACCGGAACCACTGGAAGATCAGGAGCCGGACCGAAAAAAAGTCAGCGCCAGGGCGTAGCCCAGGAATCCGAACAAGAAAGCCAGGAACTCGGACAGGCCAAGCCTGCCGAGCAAACCGNNGGCGTAGCCCAGGAATCAGAACAGGAAAGCAAAGAGCTCGGGCAGGCTAAGCCTACCGAGCAGACGGTTGTAGATTCCCTCAGCGCACGCTGGTGGGAAGGCGGCGACAAAGTCAAAGTCGGCACCTCATTTGTTCCACGCAGGCTCCAAAATCCACTCGACCGCATGACCCGAAAGCAAGGAGGTCGGCGCACCCTAACCCGCACCGATAGAAAACGGGGCCGTTATATCTCAGCCCGCCCGGCGGAGGACCGGTCCACCGACATCGCCTTCGATGCGACCTTCCGTGCCGCTGCTCCCTACCAGAGGCGCAGGTCGAAAGAGCGGGTCGCGTTTGCCATCCGACCATCCGACCTTCATCGGAAAGTGCGCATCCGGAAAGCCTCCAACCTGATCCTATTTGTGGTGGACGCTTCTTGGTCGATGGCCGTTGCCGAGCGCATGTCAGCCACTAAAGGTGCCATACTCTCTCTTTTGAACGATGCCTATCAGCGCCGGGATCGGGTGGGGCTGGTTGTATTCCAGAAAGACCGGGCGCTTACCGTTCTTCCGCCCACAAACTCCATTCAACTGGCGCAGCACGCACTAGCCGACATTCCCGTCGGTGGAAAAACTCCGCTTTCCGCCGGATTGATACTGGCGCTTGAGACCTTTACAAAAGAAAATTTGAGCCATCCAGAGGTGCTGCCGCTTATGGTGCTGCTGACCGATGGGGCAGGAAATGTCTCGCTTGGCGACCTGCCACCGCAGGAAGAGGCCATGTTTGCAGCTGACCGCCTGCGTGAGAACGAAATCCGCTCGGTGGTGATCAATATGGAGCATGCTGCATTCGATCAGGGACTGGCCAACGCCATCGCGGACCGGTTGGGAGCTCCCTGCTACACGCTGCATGAGTTGAAGGCGGAGCACCTCTATCACGCCGTAAGGCAGGAAACCGAAAGCGTTTCGGGGTAAAGCCTTTCCTCTCGTTGTTGAAGAGAATTGCTGATCCCTTTGACCGGTCTCCCTAGCCGGATGCTCGCACCCCCATGGCTTAGGCCGATCAACAGATCCCCCGGTTGAATTCTGGCTAGCGCTCGAGCTTTCGCCCCAATCGGTTTATGCGGTGCTCGATCTGGGCCAAGCGCTGGTCTCGCCTCCACCCCTTTGGCCAGCTCTCTGCCGCGCTTCTTGCATGCTGGGCCCAGGAGAGCGCTTCGGCTAAATCCTTGGCCTGCCACTCGTAATACATGGCCAGTTCGATCAAGGGAGTCGGATCCTCTGGTGCCAGGCGGTGCCATTCTTTCCAAGACTCAACAGCGTCTGCACGCCGATCCTGCCTCTTCAGAAGGATTGCTTGATACCTGAGAGCTTCCGACCGTAGATCATCGTCTGGAATTCTGGAGATAGCTGACTGGTAGGCGGTTTCCGCCTCTGGGATCCTGCCCGCGGCTTCGTGCCAGCGTGCGATCGCAAGCGCTTCTCCTCCAGAAAGTCCGGTTGGATCCCGTTCTATATGACGGGATAAGACAACAGAAGAGAGGCCAACAAGCGATAGGATATCGATGGCGTTGTGATAGATGACCCTTGTCATGTCGGACGCATCCCCGGTCCGCAGGTAATCCAGATACATGCCAGGAATCAGCTCTCCGGGAACGTCCTCTTCGGTCCGCTCAACCTGAAGCACTTGTCTCTCAAGGGTCCCAAGCCGGCAGTTGATCAGTGTTCTGTTCCATAATCGGCGGGAGGGGTACAGCAAATCGAGGTGAGGCCGGGTAGAAAGCCGCCACCGGTCGCGGAGCGCAATGGTGTAGCGCGATTCAATGATCGGTACGTCAAACGACCGGCCATTGAAGGTCACGATCCCCTCTACCCCTTTAAGGTCTGAGCGCAGCGCGTGGAGGGCTGCCGGCTCTTCCTCTGGATCGCGCAGGAAGTACTGTCGTAGAAGAAAACCTTCCTGTTCAAATGTACCCAGACCGATCAGAAAGCCCAGCGTTCCGGCCCCTCCGGAGAGACCAGTGGTTTCGATATCGACAAACCCCCAGCGCTGGATGCGTGATTTCCCGAGACCCTCGTCGCTGGCCACTTCAGCTGCCAGGCCTGGATCGAATGAGAGCACTTCCTCCAGCACACCTTGCCCGTGCTTGAACTCCGGTTCATAGTGGCTGTCAATGCGGAACGCCAAACCAGCAGGAGTGTCGATTTCGGTTCCCGCTGGCAAGGCTTGGATCTGGGCAGGCAGTCGCGGGCGCGCCGGGCGGCGAGTGCGCTTCCGCCCCCGCTCCAAGCGCTCCAGACGTTTCCTTAGATCACTCGACATATTCGCCGCCCAGCCCCATGACTCAGCTGATGATCAATGTCACTTTCCGGTCTGACATTCATCAATACTGGCCCCGCTCATGGGGAGATATTATAGGTTCTGGAGACAGAGCATACACGCTCAGTCCTCCTTTGGCGCTCGCCTCCACCGGGAAATCCCCTCACCGCACCGGTGGAGGCAGTTTTTAACTGGTTCCNNGAGGCGGCTCTCCCCGAAATTTCGCATCATTTATCGAAGCGCACATGCCTGCTGATTGTCTATCTCGGAGCGTTTGAACGCTTTCCGGCACGTCTCCAGTTGACCCGGTCGTCCCGCTATATCCTAGGAGATTAGTCACCATTAGAGCCTTACTTTCGGCATTGCCCGTGCCTCTCCTATGGGCCTAACATAATGCCGGAGACGGAGCTCTCACGCTCAGTCCTCCTTTGGCAAACGCCTCCACCGGGTTTCTCCCTCACCGCCCCGGTGGAGGCGATACTTTTTTATTGAAGTGGAAGCCTGCTAATTACTCTTGGAGATCAGCGGTGGGCAGTACGACCGTAAAGATCGTTCCCTCACCCAGAGTGGAATCAACCCAGATCCGGCCATCATGGTTATCGACAATGGACTTGACGATCGAGAGGCCAAGCCCGGTTCCAGGTAAATCTTCAGGGGCATTCGAAGCTCGAAAAAACTTATCAAACAGGTACGGCTGATCAGCGGCCGGGACTCCCGGTCCGGTGTCAATTACCCGCAGGATCACCTGATCGGCCTCCCCTTCACCTTCGATCTGTACGAAACCTCCCCGAGGTGTGTACTTTATTGCATTGTCGAGCAGGTTGCCGATCATTTGTCGGAGTCGAATGGGTGCACCCAGCACCATCGGCAGCTCATCGGGAAGGTTCGAATTGAGGATGAGCCCTTTTTTGTCCGCAGCACTTCGCATGCTCTCGAACGCGTAGCGCGCCAATACTGCGATAGGCGTATTTTCCTTGGCTTCGTCCAACCCGGCCTCGATGCGGCCCAGGTCAAGCAGATTGCTTACCAGGTCGGTGATCTGACCGACGCTTAATTGGACGCGCCGGATAAACTCTCCTTGCTGTTCATTCAGCCCACCCGAACGTTCGATGAGCTCGATGTAGCCGAGGATGGCAGTCAGCGGCGACCGCAAATCGTGCGACACGGTCGTGACAAATTCCGACTTGATGCGGTCCAGCTCTTTAAGATGAGTGATGTCCTGCATTACGATCGCCTGACCGATGCCTTCAATGGGCGTGCGCTGAGCGTTGAAGACTCGCCCGTCTTCAAGCTCTACTTCCTCCCGTTTGGAAACCTTGCTTGAGGCACGCAGCAAGGCGAGCACCCGCGGATCCCGGATAACTTCCCCAACCGCTTGCCCGCTCCAGTTTCCGTTTACACCAAAAGCATCCCGGGCGGTTTGATTCATGATGAGCAGTTTGTTCTCCGGATCGACCACGATGACGCCGTTCTCGACGCGCGCCAGAATAGTTTCCAGCTTGCGGCGCTCCACTTCCGAGCTATTAAAGAGCCGGGCGTTCTCAATTGCGATGGCGGCGTAGTCAGCCATAGCAGTCATGATTTTGACGTCTTCCTGGGTGAAGGTGTGGCCCGCTTTGCGGTTGTCAACTCCAAGGACTCCGATCGTTCGGTCCCGGGCTTTGAGCGGCACATAGATAAGGGAATGGACCAGGTAGGAAGTCTTTATCTTCTGCGGCGTATCTTCATCAAGCAAAACTGGCTCACCGGATTCGATCACCTGACCTGCGAGCGAATCCTCGACCTGTAATCGGAACGTACGCGCAAAGACTTCATCGAAATTCTTTGACGCGCGCATATACAGCTCGCCAGTTGAGTCATCCAGCAGCAATAAGCTGCCTTCTTCCGCCCCAGTAAGTCGAACGGCTTCGTCGACGACTGCAGTAAGGACCTCGTTGTGGTCCAACATCGCAGTCACCGTGCGCCCGATTAGCGTCAGGGTTTCAAACTCCTCCAGCCTGCGCTTCAGAGTCTCAGCTGTTTCATCGGCATTGGCCTGAGCCTCGATGATCTCCATCCAGCGTTTCCGCTGAGCCAGTGCCCTTCCCACGGCGGCCAGCATCATCTCAGCCTCAAATGGCTTGGTCAGGAAGTCGAATGCTCCGGCCCGCATGACTTCAAGGGCCAGCTTTTCATCCGCGGAGCTGGTCATCATGATGACAGGTGGGTGGGGCACCTCTGAGCAGATCCGACGCACCAATTCCAGACCCGTCAGATTGGGCATCTGGTAGTCTGTGATGACAACATCCGGCTGGATCTCGCTGACCATAGTGAGAGCCGTCATCCCATCGCCAGCCGTACGCACTTCGTAACCGGCAGGACCCAGCACCCCTTCAGAAAGGAATGTCAACATATCTGGACTGTCGTCCGCGACAAGGATTACTGGCTGAACCATCTGATGTGACTCTTGAGGGTGCATGAAGCTTGCCAGCGGGTTGATCTCGTTACGCGCATCTCAGATCAAACATAGGACTTGTGTTGATGTACAGGTCAGGAAGCGGTGGGTGACGTTGTCGCGGCTTGCAGGTGGGGCATCTCGTCCAGTTCCCGCAGCATCATCTCAAGGTCGCCATTGAGGACCTGGAGTCGTTTGCGTTGGGAGGGGTGTTCTGAACTTTCGAGAAGATCTGGGATCTGATTCTGAAGTGCCTTGAGTTCTGTTCGAACCCGCTCTACCCAGGCGACTTGATCTTGCATGCCCGTCCGGGTCTCATCGACCACTTCCTGCAATTGCTCTGCCCGTCCTGTTAGTGCTTGGAAGAGTCGAGCGTTGATGAGAGAGATGGAGGCATAATCCGCCACCGCCTCCAGCATGCGTTGATTCGGCTCGGTGAAAGGTTTTGGTTCCTCCCGAGCTACAGTAATGACCCCAATAGCCTCCTCTCGTGCTTTGATTGGAACGATCAGTGCAGCTTTGGCGAAACGCGCTAGTTTGAATTGCTGTAGTCCATCGCCATGGATGTTTAGTGTCTCCGCAGACAGCATGACCAACGAACTCACTCCGTCATCCCATACCTGATGCAATTTCGTCGCGAGAGCCTGCGGCATACCCCGCTGAGCGCGCAAGAACAGCTGTCCACTGTCCTCATCCAGCAGCAGCACCCAACCCATGTCGGCGCTGGTGACGTTCAGGCTGCTGAGCATCAACTTGTCAAACAGCTCTCTCTGGTTTGTGGTGGAGGTAACGGCTTTGCCAATGCCGTAGATGGTTGTGAGCTCGCGTACTCGCTGCTCCAATTGCCGGTGGCTGTCTGCCAGTTCCGCAGCCAGCTGTTTTGTCTCGTGGCTCAAGCGTACTTCCTTGAGCGCGCGCTCGATCGCAGCCAAGACCTCAGCTTCTCGCAGTGGTTTCACGAGGTAATCCCTGGCTCCCAGCCGGAAGGCTTCGATCGCGTCTGCTTCTTGGCCTTCTTCAGCCGTGACGAGCACCGGCACATCCAAACCCTGCGAACGCAGTGCAACCAGGAGATCTTTCCCGCTCAGACCGGGGAGAATCAGGCTGGCTACAATCAAATCCGGGGAAAAGGAAACTGCCTGTTGGATCGCCGTACCGGCTTCGTCCGCGGTCGCTACTTCATAGCCGAGCGGCTCCAGCACCTGACGCGAGAGCAGATCTAGGACGTCAGGATCTTCATCAACAATGAGTACTCGCTCGGTTGCCGGAGAGGGGCTCACTGTCGATATGATAGCACCGTATTTTTCGACTCGAGCACTTTGGGGATAGTACGGGAGGACCGCGATAAGAGTTTCGTTAGATCCACCTGCGTCAGCTTGACGATCGTTTCCGCGGCCCATTAGAATCGCTTGGGATGGAGTACAAGGATTATTACCAAGTCTTGGGTGTAGGCCGAAATGCGGATGAGAAAGAGATCAAGAGCGCATACCGCAAGCTCGCGCTGAAATATCACCCCGATAAAAATCCGGATTCGGAAGAGCATTTCAAAGAAATCAACGAAGCTTACGAAGTTCTGGGTGACCCGGAGAAGCGCGCCAAATACGATCAGCTCGGCTCATCTTATCGAACCTGGGAACGGGCAGGACGCGCACCCGGTGGGTTCGACTGGTCTCAGTGGTCAACCGGATCCCCCGGAGGTGTCCGGGTTGAGGTCGGCGATTTCGGGGACCTATTTGGAGGAGGAGGATTCTCAGAGTTCTTCAATGCGATATTCGGGATGGGCAGCCAATCCCAACCTCGACGAAGGGGTAGGGACCTGGAGCAGCCGATCACCATCTCGCTGGTTGAGGCGTACAGTGGGACTACTCGAACCTACAGCCGCAATGGGCGTAAATTGGAGATCGATATCCCGCCTGGAGCCAAGACCGGCACTCGCATTCGCGTGTCAGGACAAGGCGAGCAGGGTGCAGGTCAGTCAGGAGACCTATACCTGAAAGTCCGTGTGCAGGAAATGCCCGGAATCGAGCGGAGGGGAGACGACCTGCATATGGAGGTGGAGGCAGATCTATATACCGCGATACTTGGCGGAGAAGTAGAGGTTAGTACGCTGAAGGGTTCCGTCATGCTAAGAATACCAGCGGGCAGTCAGCCGGACCGCGTTTTTCGACTGCGAGGTCGCGGGATGCCAAATCTACGAAACCCTTCACAACATGGAGACTTGCTGGCGAAGCTCAAAGTCTCTTTGCCTAAGAAATTGAGCAAGGAGGAGAAGGATCTCTTTGAACAACTCGCAAAACTCCGAAAATCTTGAGCAGCCTCAAAGAAAGTAGAAATATATTTATGAAGCGAATCCCACTGTTCATTTCTGTCCTTACAATCGCCGCGCTGGCATGCTCGCTGGCCCCGCTATTGGAGACGCCAGTGCCTCTTGCAACGCTTGCGCCAGCGCCGACGCTTGCCGCCCCGACCGTCATATCAGAAGTCCCACAAGCGATTTTTTCGCCGCCTTCCGATCTGGCAGACCTGTACAACCGCGTTAACCCTGGGGTGGTAACCATATACACCTTCGCCGCCCCCCACCCGGATACGGTCCCTTTGGGTCAGGGATCGGGGTTTGTAATTGATACCGATGGCCACATCGTGACCAATCAGCATGTGGTCGAAGGGGCAGAGGAGATCGAAGTCGATTTTCCATCAGGGTTCAAGGCCTGGGGGACACTCATAGGCACTGACCCGGATTCAGACCTGGCGGTGCTGCGGGTCGATGCCCCGCCCGAGGAGCTGGTCCCAATCCCTCTGGGGGATTCGGATGATGTTGCAGTCGGTGAGTTCGTGGTGGCCATCGGTAATCCGTTCGGGCTGTCTGGCACGATGACGGTAGGTGTCGTTTCCGCCATCGGCCGGGTACTCCAGTCGGAGCGCGAAGCGCCAGGTGGAGGCGCATTCAGCGCTGGAGATCTCATTCAGACGGATGCGGCGATAAATCCCGGAAACTCGGGGGGTCCACTTCTCAATTTAAATGGGCAGGTCATTGGTGTGAACCGCGCGATAACGACCGAGAGCTTCACAGTCACGGGCAGTGCCTCTAATTCGGGGGTGGGTTTCGCCATTCCGATCAACATCGTCCGGCGAGTGGTCCCGGCGCTCATTCAAACCGGCACGTATGACTACCCGTATCTTGGCATCACAAGTCTGGGTGACGGATCGCTCAATCTGCGCCAACTCGAGTTCCTGGAGCTGCCTTCCAGGACCATTGGTGTTTACGTCACCTGTGTGGTCAGCGGCGGCCCGGCCGATCGAGCCGGACTGCAAGGGGCTGGAGCCTGTGGATCGCTTGATGCATCAGCCGGTGGAGACCTCATTACTGCCATCGATGGGCAATCGATCTCCACTTTCAGCGATCTGATCGCCTATCTGGTATCGGAAGCAAATGTGGGTGATGTCGTAACACTGACCGTTTTGAGAGACGGCGAGGTCATAGATCTGGCCCTTACGCTTGAACCTCGCCCATAACTCGACTGCATCGGCTCCGACTTTGACGGACAAAAAAGGGCTCCCCCTGAGGGAGCCCTTTGCTTTAAGCGTGCCTCACTCGCTATGGCCTGGATACGTCGCGCTCGATCTCCTGCAGCGTGTTCGCCAGGATTTCCAGATCACGCTCTGCTGCAAACGGGTCGCTGTCGACTTCCGACAAGACCAAGACGAGACGCTCTCTCAGCGCTTCAACTTCGGCAGCCTTCAAAGCTCCCAGCAAGTCGCGCAGCTCATTGAGATTCTCGCCTGTTCCATGCAGCGCTTCTGCCACGCCTTCCGCGTCCCCTTGGGCCAGCGCTAGTTGCGCCTGAGCAACATCCAGGCGAATTTCTTGAATCACCTGTCGTGTACTGGCTATGGCCAATGCTCTTGAAAGCTCCTCGTTTTCCGCTTCCACCCCCTCGAGACGGCTGAGCTCTGCTTGCAGCTCCGCCTGGGCTGTTTCCGCGGCTTCCAGCGCCTGGTTCAGGTTTGAGATCTCCTCCCGCTGGGGCTGAACCCGCACAAATTCCATTGCCAGCACTCCAATTGCAAATACCACAACGAGAAAGACGACCCACCGCAGAGCTCGCTTGAAAAAACGGCCCAATCGGCTTTCGGGTTTAACCTCCGGTTCTCCCGTGGGCAACGCTGCCTCAGCTTCGGCCGGCAGCTCTCCTGCTTCTTCCTCTGCTACCGCTTGCTCGATCGATTCCGGGAGCTCAGACTCGGTCCGCGATTCTTCTGCGGAAGGTTGCTCCATTTCGGAGCCAGCCATTTCGGAGCTTGCTGATTCTTCTCCCTTCATGCTCTGGTCTGATCCGGGATCTGAGGATTCGCCATGCTCCGATCCCAACCCCTGCTCGCGAGCCTGATCGTTATTCATCCGTTGCCTCCCCCTCTATCAGTAGTTTCCATGCGATCTCCAAGTCATCTCCCGCAACCAAGGGAGTGCTTTGCATGGCCTCCAGAGCAAGATCTATTCGGGCAATCGCATCCTGAATTCGTTCTGTCTGACCTTCTGGGTCAGCTTGATCCAATAATGCCTGCGCACGCACGGCTTCACCTTGGGCCAACCCGGCGTTGTTCTCAAGCAGAGCAAGCCGAGCTCTCACCAAGTGCAGCATGGCTCGGTTGATCAACAAATCCTGCTGAAGCTCATCCTCCGGTTGCCCGATATCAATGAGTGCGTCATCGAGTTGGCTGCTGACATCATCAAGCCCATTTTCTAAAGTCCGGATCTGGCGTCTAAGGGATTGCACCGCGTCGCTTTGTTCGATGGAAGCAAGCAGAGCCTGCTCTAGTTGAGTTTCAGCAGTTGCCAGTGATTCAGCCTGTTCAGCCAAAGCCGCCTCTAGTTCTGCCAGCCGCTCGCCGGTTTGATCCCGCAAGGAGCTGGTATCGTCACGAGCAAAACCCAACTCGTCCTCAAGCACATCGATGCGTGAAGTATTGATCTGTGCCGGCTCAACAAGCCCGCGATAGGCCCTTGGAGCTCCGAAATAAACCACAGCCGCGATCACGATTCCCAACAAGGTGACCACCAATAAACGAAGCAGTATTCCAAAGAATCTGCCGATTGCGCTTCCGTTCGATCCACTCATTTCTTGACTCAAGGCTCCGTGACGATTTGACTCACTAATTGGCTCAATCCATCCAAGAAGGATTGAAATCTGTTGACACGTTCCGCTTGCGCACGTGTCTCTTCTAGTGCAACTGACAATTCTGCCTGTACCTCTTCGACGGCATCGAGCGCACCATCAATCTCTTCGCTGAGCTCAGCTATCTGGCCTTCTACCTGTGTCATCCTTCCAGACATGCCCTCCAGGGCTTCCGCCCGACCGCGGACTGCGTCAATTTCGGTTTGAAGCGTTTCAAGCTGAGATCGGAGCTGTCGCAACTCGCTCTTTGTTTCAAGCAATGCGGCATGCCTGCTATAGTCCAACGTCCCGTTGATTCCA
>JABAOE010011453.1_pt1 | contig 31673 bp, 29 predicted proteins | sample 7062141 | NCBI WGS metagenome assembly JABAOE01 (sample SAMN14538627, study PRJNA623070) | marine sediment metagenome | biome: marine biome [ENVO:00000428]; feature: marine pelagic biome [ENVO:01000023]; material: deep marine sediment [ENVO:00002113] | place: India: Gulf of Khambhat ...
GGCCCACGCGGCCGCGAAGCTCCAACGCCGATTGTTCACGTCGAGGCCGACTTCGCGGGTCACGTCGCGGAAGGTCCAGTCGCGGTCGTTGCGCCACAACCCGTTCGCGGCGCCGTTGTTCGCATCGTGGTACGGCAGCGGCTGCAGGCCGAGTCCACCGTAGCGCTCCCACTCGGGGGGCGCGACGTAGGCCGTCGCGTAGATGTCCAAGTCGCCGTCGCCGTCGTAATCCGCCGCGGCCAGCGAGTAGGCGCTCATCCCACCCTCGGCCGCGAGCCTGAAGCTCCCGGTGCCGTCGTTCTCCAGAAACAGCAGCGAGGTCTGAGTCGACAGCACGAGGTCCTGGTCGCGATCGTTGTCGAGGTCCAGCAACAGGGCGGCGTGGGTGCGGTCCATGAAATCGACACCGGCCTCCGCGCCGGCCTCTCGGGCGGATCCGTCCTCGTTCTGGATGAAAAGAAGATTCGGCATGCCGCCGGTCTGACAGACGTAGAGATCCTCCAGGCCGTCGCCGTTGACGTCGCCCACCGCGAGACCGTGGTGACCGTAGTTGTCGATCCCCAGCACGGTCTGCATGCGACGCATCCAGTACTCGTTGCCGAACATCAGCTGATCGCGGAAGGCGGGCTCTTCGCCGAGGACGGACTCGGTCCAGTCGGAGAACATCGTGGTCCGCTTCTCACCGAGCTCGACTTGCTCGTAGTCCTCGATCGAGATCGAGGCCATGAGGGGCATCCCGCTTCCGGGCAGCCAGTCGACACTCAGGGCGGCGGTGAGCTGCACGCTCCCGGAGGAGCCGCTCCCGACGCCCTCGCACAGCACGCGGGTCGTCACCTTGCCGGCTTCCGTCGACTCACTCGGGGTCACCTCGACCACCTTGAACTTGACCCGCTTCTGCGGCCGGTCCTTCAGCGGTTCGAACAGCCGCGCCAGGAGCTGTTCGAATCGCTCGGCTCCCGAGGCGGGATCCTCGACGGCTTCGAGCTCGAGCGGCTTTCGCCGGCGCACGGTGAGGGGCCCTCGCTCGAAGACCAGCTCGAGCGGACCGACTCGTGCCGAAGCCTCGAACCGTGGGTGCGCGAGCGTCGCGAGGTCGACCTCCTCCCCGGTCTCGATCCGGTGCGCCAGCCGCTTCAGCTGTTTCCCTGCCGCATTGCTGAACACCTCGCTGGCCCAGCCGTCCTGGCCAGGATCGTCGCGCTCGTTCATCCAGGCCGGGAGCGACTCGCGCATGCGATCGAGCGGTTCGTCGGCGAACGCGGGAGCTGTCGGGATCGCGAGGGCGACGACGATGACGGCGAGGCGAGCCATGGATCTAGCGTGCCTGAGCCATGCCGGTCAGAGCGAACAGCTCGCGCTCCACGGACGGCGTCCAGCCGGCCCACATCCCCTCGATCGTGCCGTCCGCGGCGAGCAGGAACGTCAGCGGTACCTGGATCTCGCCGCCGGGGAACAAGAGTTCCATCCCCTGTTCGCGGATGATGAAGCCGGGGTAGTCGATTCCAAGCTCCTGGAGGTACGACACAACGCTGTCGGTCGCCCGGAAATCGAGGCTGATCCCGACGACGTCGATCCCGGCAGCGCTGAAGCCCGGCGCCATGCGATTGAGCTCGGGCATCTCGCGAACACAGGAGGTGCACCACGTGGCCCACAGGTTGACCAGTGTCTTGCGGTCGTGACCGCCCACTTCTTCGAATGTCCGGGGTCCTCCGGGGAGAGCATCCAGCAACAACGTGGGGAACCTGTCCCCGATGCGTAGCCCGGCGTCGGCGAGCAATTGCTCGGCGGGATTCCACGGTTCGGGAAAAGAGAACGTCGGTAGCGTCAGGGTCCGGTAGTCGTCGCGCCCCTCGAGCACACGAACCGAGCGATTCGCCTCGATGTTCTCGAAGCTCTGTTCGATACCATTGGGCCAGCGGATCGTCAGGGACCGGACCGTCTCATCGGCACCCAGCCCGAACAGCAACCGCCCGTCGCTCTGCGACAGGTAGCCGGTTCCTCCCATCTTGACCTTGCGCTGGGAGCCGCTCGGCGTCGTGATCTCGACCGCGGCGCCGTAGGCATCGGTCCCCGAATCGGTGCCGATCAGCTCGACCCGCAGGTAGTTCGCCTCCTGTCCGATGTTGTTCCGGAACAGGTAGTGCGCCTTACGTTGCATCGCCGTCAGGAAGATATCGGGGTCCCCGTCGTTGTCGAAATCCGCATAAACGGTCCCCCGCCCGTCGGAGATCGAATCCGCGCCGCTGATCCCCGACACGTCGATGAACCGGCCGTTACGGTCGTTCAGCTTGACGAGGTCGCGCTCGTAACCGCTGAACGAAAACCCGTCGCCGAAGATCTCACTCATGTGTGTCTTGTGGAACTCGACGCTGTCCTCGCCCTCGACCTGCTCCGTGGCGGCCACGACGTGGCGCCAGAAGAGGCTTCACGTGTCCTTCATCGTCTCGCCGGAGACGAACCCGTTGGGCGTGTGCAGGTCCTCCCAACCGTCGCCGTTGAAATCGACGAAGCCTCCGCCGAAGGCCCAGCCACCGCCTAACCCGCCGATCGCCGCGGACACGTCCTCGAACGTGCCGTCGCCCCGGTTGGCGTACAGGCTGTTGCCCACGGCTTGTTTGTCGAGGCTCAGACGCATCGGGTGATCGGCCGGATAGAGCAACTCGAGGATCCGCTTGCCGGCGGTCGACGACATGTTCGTCACGTGCAGGTCGAAGTCGCCGTCGCGGTCGTAGTCGCCGAACGAGACGCCCATCCCGAAACCGGGATCCACGATCCCCATCTCCGCGGAGTGCTCGGTGAACGAGCCGCCGTCGTTGCGGTAGAAGGCGTTCTCGCCGAAGTCGTTGGCGACGTAGAGGTCCTGATCGCCGTCGTCGTCGAGGTCGATGAACTGCGCCGCGTAGGACCAGCGCGAATCGGCCACGCCCCAGTCGTCCGCGACGCTGCGGAACGTGCCGTCGCCCTGGTTGACGAGCAGCAGGTTCGGCGTGCCGTTGGTGGCCTCGGTCCACGAGTCGGGCATGATCGTCCCGTAGCGGTTGTAAGAGCAGACGTAGACGTCCTGCCAGCCATCGTTGTTGACGTCGGCGACGACCGCGCTGAACCCGATCGCGCTCTGGGCCGCACCGGATTCCTCCGAGACGTCGGTGAAGCGCACCCGGCCGTCCGGGATGAAACGGTTTTCCAGCAGAATCTGCCGGCCGACCGCGGCGAAGAACAGGTCCGGATCGCCGTCGTTGTCGTAGTCGAGGAACGCGACGCCGGATCCGGGCGGGGTGAACTTGAGCAGCGAATCGGCGCTGGCGTCGGTAAACGTGCCGTCGCCAGCGTTCAGGTAGAGGAAGTTGCCCAGGACGCCGCTCGCCGCGACGTCCATCAGGCCGTCGGCGTTGACGTCGGCGGCGGCCGCACCGTGGTTGACGAAGCCGTCGTTCGCGCCCCGGCCGAACTCCGGGAATTTCTCGTTGAGGCCGGCCGGCCCGGAGACGTCGGAAAACCACTCCTGCTCGGTGACCACCGAGTTCATCTCGGTCAGCTCGAAGTGATCGATCTTCCAGGGATCCTCTTCGGGCTTACCCTCGCCGGTCTTGCCCGCACCGAGCGACGCGAGGCCCTTGATCCACTCGCGTCCGTGTCCGTCGTGCTTGCCGACGAAGAAGAACTTGATCTTGGCCTTGGCGTGCAAGCCGTCCTCGGTGAAGTCGACCTTCTTGACCTTGAAGCGCACGTCTTCCAGAGACTCGTAGCGCTCGACCAGCGACCACAGCTCGTCGATGTAGTCGTCGCGAGAGAACTCGGCCATCTCGCCGAAGGACCACGCACCTTTGTGCGCTCGATCAGCGACCTTTTTTCGTTCCGGATCTTCGTCCGGCAGCGGTGTGGCGGAAACGGTATCCGCCCAGAAGTCGTCGAACCGCGGGCGATCCGCCTTGCGCATCGCCAAGGAGAAGGCCAGCAGGTCGTTGGCCAGCGATTCGCTCTGGTCTTCCTGGACCTCGAGCTGGTCGACGTCGAGCGCGTCGTCCCCCGGCCCCGCGCAGGCGAACGCGAGGACGGCGGCGAGCAAGGGAGTTGCGATCGAGGTTCGGCGCTTCACCGTTGGGGTCTCTCTCGAGTGCTGGAGGTTCGATTCTAGCCCGTCGTGTCCCAAACCGACACTAGCCCAGTGCAGCTTCGAATTCGGCCATGTCCTCGTCGCCGAGGTCCGGGGAAAAGTGTCGCGCCGGCATCACGATCCGCGTCGTCTCCAAGTAGGCCGACACGCAGCCGGCGTGAACGAAGCCGGAGGGCTGGTAGCGGCCGTCCTCGTAGAACACCAGCGCCACGCGCCAGGCGCCCTTCTCGATCGCTTCGCGGCAGGCGCGGCACGTTGCCCGGCCGGTCGGTGCCCGCTGGGCACCGTTGACCCGGGGCACGCGTCGATGGGCCGCCCCGATCCTCGCTTGCTCGACCAACGCCTCGCAGTCGTCGATCGATGCAGGTTGATCCTCGGCGACCTCCAGGAAGGTCTCGGGTCGCTTGAACGCGGCGCACGGCGGGTGGTACCAGTGCGTCATCTCCCCCTCGGCAAACGGGTTGGGCAGTTTCTCGCCGAGCCGAATCTCGTCCTTCTTGATCGCTTGCCCGCACCCGCGGCACTTGGCGCGGCCGCTCGTCGCTGGTTCCAGAACGTGTGGCATCTCGCCACAGATCGTACCGCGAACGGGTCCGCCTTGCAGGACTACCGGCGTGAACGGTTCAGCCTGTAATTGAAGTCGACACGAAACCGTTTGCCGTCCTCGACGGTGGTGATCGAATCCACGACGTACAACCGGGCGACGAGGGAGATCCGACTGGAAGCCGCGTAGGCGAAACGCAGCTCCTGGCCTTCGAGGTTGCTGCCGCGGGTCTGGGTCGCGCTGCCCCAGCGCACCCAGTCGTCCTGCGCGTAGGACCCCGCGACGGCCAGGGTCTCGATCCTCGCGCTGTAGAGCCCCACGAGCCAGTGGCCGCGCTGCGCCGTATCCCCGTAGTGCACCGAGAGGACGTGCCCGCCGGTCTGATCCGCGATGGGGCCCGCGTAGTCCTCCAGATTCTCGATGACGTCGATGCCGAAGCGAAGCGGGCGTCTGCCCGCCCTAAGCCTCAGCTGAGTACTTCCGACGACGATGCGATAGTCGCGGAGACCGTCGCCGCCCAGCAACAGGACGGCGTCGGGATCGTCGGTATTGGCCTCGATCGCGAAGTACCCACCCGCAACGATCAGCCTCGTCTCACCGATCGACGTTGCGTAGACAGCCTGCAGGGCACCCATCGTACCGGAGAAGCGTTGCATCCCGACCGGCAACGAGAAGACGCCGGCGTGAATCGTCAACTCGCCGCTCTCGCCGGCGGGATAGCGCAGCGTCCCCGCCAGCCCGGCAGGTGTGACGTCGTCGTCCCAGAACAACTCGTTCTGTTTCCAGAACGGGAGCTCCTCGCGGCCGACCCAACCGGAAAAGCGCCCGTTCTCCGAATGCCCGCGGAGGTACCACTTGTCGAGATTGAAGTCCGCGTCCCCGGTGTCCCCGCCGTCGAAGTCGACGATCGTGATGTGCGGCGACTGCTGGCTCAGGTCGGAACCGCTCCTCAGTCGGGCCCCGATGGACACACGCTTGTACGGCGTGAACGTCATCCCGAGTCGGACCCTCACGCGGGCACGCGCGCGATCTTCTCGTTCGGTCCCGTCGGAACGCCGGGAATCCCAGTCCTGCTCCATCCGCAGACGAAAGTCCGCGTGGAGGTCGAGGCCGTGCGGCTCGGTGTCACCGGCGAGTGCCGGGGGTCCCAGCACGAGAGCAAGCAAGACGGCCCGCAGGAAAGGCATGGCCGGAGTTTAAGGCCCGACCCGATCCGAGTCCGTAAGGGTTGTCCGAAGCGCCGGGGCTAGATCAGCGTATTCGCGAGCCCGCGTATCATCTCGAGCACGTCACTCGGTGCGATCCCGAGGTACAGGATGCCGACGACGGAGAGGATCATCACGGCCCCGACGGCCAACGGCACCGGGAGCGGCAGCTCTTCGCCCTCGCCCTCGCGCATGTACATCGTCATGATGACCTTGAGATAGTAGAAAGCGGCGATCGCCGCGTTGATCACGCCGATGATCGCGATCGTGTACTGCTCGGATTCGATGGCGGCCCGGAACACGACGTACTTGCCGAAGAAACCGCCGGTCGGCGGGATCCCGGCCATCGAGAACATGAAGAAGCTCATCGCCAGCGCGAGCATCGGTCGCGACCAGCCGAGGCCGGCCCACTCGCCGAGCGTGTAGCCGCGCTCGCTCTCCGCGTCGCCGCGGCCGATCGCGACGAGGACGGCGAACGCCCCGACGGTCATGAGGCCGTAGGCCGCGAGGTAAAACATCACCGCCTCGACGCCGGCGGCCGAGTTGGCGATGACCGCGATCAGCACGTAGCCGGCGTGCGCGATCGAGGAGAATGCGAGCAGTCGCTTCATGTTGGTCTGGGCGAGCGCGACCAGGTTGGCGACGGTCATGGTCAACACCGCGAGCCAGAACAACATCGGTGTCCAGATCTCCGAGAAGCCGTCGAACGCGCCGATCAGGAAGCGCAACAACACGGCGAACGCGGCGGTCTTGGTCGCCGCCGCCATGAACCCGGTGACGTTGGTCGGCGCTCCGGTATAAACATCCGGGACCCACTGGTGGAACGGCACGACGGCGATCTTGAATCCCAGACCGATCACCACCAGGGCCATCCCGACCCACAGCAGCGGGTTGTCGGGTTGACCCATCGCCGCGCTGCCGATGCCACCCATGTCGAGCGTGCCGGCGGCACCGTAGAGCAGCGCCATGCCGTAGACCATGAAGCCCGACGAGAACGCGCCGAGCAGGAAGTACTTCAGCGCCGACTCGACCGAGCGGACACGCCCGCGGGTCAACCCACAGATCACGTAGAGCGCCAGCGAGAAGACCTCGAGGCCGATCAGCACCATCATCAGGTGCGTCGTGTGCAGCATCAGGAACATGCCGGCCAGGCAGAACAGGATCAGCGCGTAGAACTCGCCGTGGTCCGCCGACTCCCGCTCGAGGAAGCGGATCGACATCAACACCGACAGGATCGTGACGATCAGCAACAGGAACGAGAAGAACAACCCGAAGCCGTCGATCCGCACCAGCCCGAACGCGGTCTCCTGAGGTCCGGCGAGCACCCAGCTGCGCCACTGGAAGACCAGGATGACGCCGGTCATGGCCAACCCGACCAACGTCGCCAGGACCGGCCCGCGCGTATCTCCGCGGAACAGCGCGGACAGGATCATCGTCAGCAGGGCGTAGGCCGCCAGGCAAACAACCGGCAGCACCAGGATCCAATTGAAATCGCCCATCGCCCGCCTCGCTAGACCGTGCGGATCACGTAGTAGAGGATCACGAACACACCGAACAGGAACATCAACGCATAGTTGCGCACGAGCCCCGTCTGGAACAGCTTGATCACCTGGCCGCTGATCTCCGCCGTTGCGGCGGTCGCGTTGACCAGGCCGTCGACGACCCAGCGGTCGATCGCCGTGAACGTTCTGGACAGCCAGTAGAACGGACGCAACAGGACCAGCTCGTAGAACTCGTCGACCCAGTAGAGGTTGCGCAGGAGATTGTGCAGCGGGCCGAACCGCCTGGCCCACGCCGCCGCCGCGCCCTCCTTCTTGTACAGCAACCAGGCCAGGGAGATGCCCAGAACCGCCACGACGGTGGCGATGAGGATCAGCATGGTCTCCATCCCGGCGTCGTGGACGACCACCGCGCCGTGGGCGCCGTCGTGCGCGACCTCGGCGGCGTGGCCCCCACCGTGCGCGGCGTCTTCGCCGTGAACGCCCGGCGCGGTGATCGCCGGCGCCAGCCAGTGGTGCATCTTGTTGATGTCGCCCGCACCGACCCAGCCCGACATCACGGCGGGGATGCCGACCCAGCCGCCGACGATCGAGAGCAGGCCGAGGATCATCAACGGCACGGTCATCAGCGCGGGAGACTCGTGCGCCTTGGACCACGTCTCGTCGTCGCCACGGTACTTGCCGAAGAAGACCAGCCACAGCAGCCGCGTCATGTAGAACGCGGTGACCAGCGCGGCCACGCTGAGCAGCGCCCAGACGACCTTGTGGCCGGAATTCCAGGCGCCGGCGAGGATCTCGTCCTTGGAGAAGAACCCGGCGAGACCGGGGATCCCGGCGATCGCCAGCATTGCGACGAAGAATGTGATGAACGTCCGCGGCATCTTGGCCCGCAGGCCACCCATCTCGCGGATGTCCTGCTCGCCGTGGAGGCCGTGGATCACGCTCCCCGCCCCGAGGAACAGCAACGCCTTGAAGAAGGCGTGGGTCATCAGGTGGAAGATCGCCGCGATGTAGGCGCCGACACCGGCGGCGGCGAACATGAAGCCGAGCTGGCTGACGGTGGAGTAGGCCAGCACCTTCTTGATGTCGGTCGCGGTGATGCCCATCGTGGCGGCGAGCAGCGCGGTTGCCGTTCCCACCGCGGCGACGATCGCCATCGCCTCGGGCGTCGCGCTGTAGAGCGCCGACATGCGGCAGACCATGTAGACGCCGGCCGTGACCATCGTGGCGGCGTGGATCAGCGCCGAGACCGGCGTCGGGCCGGCCATCGCGTCGGGCAGCCAGACGTACAGCGGGATCTGCGCCGACTTGCCGCAGGCGCCGATGAACAGCAGCAGCCCGATGCCGGTCAGCAGCCAGCCCGGCGTCCCGCCGGAGGCCGCCAGCGCGGTGTTCAGCTCGCTGAATCTCAGCGTGCCGAACTCCATCACCAGGTAGAGCATCCCGATCAGGAAGGCGAAGTCGCCGATGCGGTTGACGATGAACGCCTTGCGGCCGGCGTCGGCGCAGCTCAGCCCGGTGCGCTCGTCGAACGGCTTGTCGTAGAAGAAGCCGATCAGCAGGTACGAGCACAGGCCGACGCCTTCCCAGCCGACGAACAGCACCAGCAGGTTGTTGCCCAGCACGAGCATCAACATCATCGCCATGAACAGGTTGAGGTAGACGAAGAAGCGCGCGTAGTCGCGGTCGTGCTCCATGTAGCCGACGCTGTAGACGTGGATCAGGAAGCCGACGCCGGTGACGACGAGCAACAGCACGGAGGACAGCGGGTCGAGCCCGAAACCCCAGGGGATCGTCAGATCCGAACCCATGCCGAGCTGGCCCAGAGGCAGCCACGTGGCGACGTCGGTCTCGAACTGGCGCAGCCCCTCGGGGAGTTCGGCCAGCTCGAGCACCGCCCCGACCGAGAGTGCGAACGCGACCAGGACCGTGCCGCAGGCGATCGTCCCGACCGCCTTGAGCGAAAGCCGGCGGCCGAAGATGCCGTTCAGCACGACACCGGCGGCGGGGAGCAGTGGGATCAACCAGATCAGTTTCAGCATCGCGCGCCTACCACTTCATCAGGTTGAGCTCGTCCACATCGGTGGACTCGCGAAGACGGAACAGGGCAATCACGATGGCCAGACCCACCGCGGCTTCAGCCGCGGCGAGTGTCATGATGAAGAAGGCGTAGATCTGGCCCTCGGCGGCATCGAACTGGCGCGCGAAGGTGATGAACGCCAGGTTGGCGGCGTTGAGCATGATCTCGACGCACATCAGGATCGTGATCGCCCCGCGGTTCCACAGCACGCCGAACGCGCCGATCGTGAAGAGGACTGCGGAGAGCACCAGTAACCACTGGGGTTCCACGGTTAGAGCCTCCTCTTGGCCAGCAGGACCGCGCCGACCATCGCGACGACGAGCAGCAGCGAGATCGCCTCGAAGGCGTAGAAGAACGTGGAGAACAGCTCCGTACCGACGTCGCGCACCGTGCCGAAATCCGTGGACGAGACGACGTACGCCGGCCCGTCGGCCCCGCGGTAGACGGCGAGCCCCATCGCGACGGCACAGCCGAGTGCGATCAGCGGGGCCAGGATCGTCTGGAGAAACCCGGAACGGTGCAGTCCCGGCTCGTTGGCGATGCTCAGCAGCATGATCACGAACAGGATCAACACCATGATCGCGCCCGCATACACGATCACCTGCAGCAGCGCGAGGAACTGTGCGTTGAGCAGCAGATAGAAGCCGGCGATCGAGACCAGGTTGAACGCGAGCGCGAGCGCGGAGATGACCGGGCTGCGGTGGAACACCACGACCACCGCCGACGCCAGCGCCAGCGTCGTCAGGATGATGAAGCCGACGGTTTCGAGTCCACCCATCGATCAGCCCTTGATCACGTCGAACGCGACGAGCAACGCGGTCATCGCCAGGTTGGCCAGCGCCAGCGGGAACAGCCGCTTCCAGCCCAGGTCCATCAGCTGGTCGTAGCGGAAGCGCGGCAGCGTCCAGCGCACCCAGACGAACAGGAACATGAAGAAGCCGACCTTTCCCGTGAACGCGGCGATCTGCAAGCCCCACAGCGGCCATCCGGCGAGATCCCCGGTCGGGAAGCCGGGATGGAAGCCGCCGAGGTACAGCGTGACGGCCAACGCCGACATCGTCATCATCGCGATGTACTCGGCCATGAAGAACATCGAGAACTTCATCGAGGAGTACTCGGTGTGGTAGCCGGCCACCAGCTCGCTCTCGGCCTCGGGCAGGTCGAACGGCAGCCGGTTGGTCTCGGCGTACCCGGCGATCATGAACAACAGGAAGCCGAGGAGCTGGAATCCGGCGAAGACGTTCCAGTTCCAGAACCAGCCCGCCTGGGCGGCGACGATCTCGGTCGGACGCAGCGTGCCGTTGACCAGGAACACGCTGACCGCGGCCATCCCCAGCGCCAGCTCGTAGGAGACCATCTGCGCCGACGAGCGCAGGCCGCCCATCAACGCGTACTTGCTGCGCGAGGCCCAGCCGGCGCAGACGATGCCGTAGACCCCGAGACTGGTCGCCGCGAGTGCGAACAGCATCCCGCCGTCGAGGTCGAGGATCACCAGGTTGACCGTGTACCCGAAGAGCTCCACGATCGGGCCGAAGGGAACGACCGCGAAAGCGCACAGCGCGGTCACGAACGCGATCACCGGAGCCAGCAGGAACAGGGGCCGGTGGGAGCCGGCGGGAAGCGTCTCGTCCTTCCACAGGAACTTGATCCCGTCGGCGATCGGCTGGAACAGGCCGAACGGACCGACGCGGTTGGGCCCCAGGCGGAACTGGATGATCGCCGAGACACGGCGTTCGACCCACGTCATGAAAGCCACACCGCCCATCAACACCTGCGAGATGATGATGATCTTGGCCAGGCTGATCACGAGGGGTTGGATGTCCACGATCGCCCTCAGGCCCCGGCCGGCGCCGGTTCTGCGGTGGAAAGACCGAGCAGTCCGATCGACTCGGCGGTCGTTCCGCGGAACGTGTCGGTGCCGCCGCTCAACGCGGTGTAAACATCTTCCCAGGAGGACCAGTCGGGCGCCTCGACTCCGGCGCCGGGGAACAGGTCCAGCATCACACGCCAGCCGGGGCGGCCTTCGCCTCGCGGCCGATGACAGCGGCGTACGAGCTGCACGCGGCCGTCCACGTTGACCATCGTGCCGTCCTCCTCGGCCCAGGCGGAGACCGGCAGCCGCAGGTGGGCGGCCTTCGACGCCGCGTCCGCGAACGGTCCGATGTAGATCAGCTGCTTGACCCGGGTCGCCACGTCTCCGAGATCGATCGTGTCCGCAGGATCGAGGAGGTCGCCCAGGACGACCAGCGTGTCGAGTGCCCCCTCCCCGGCCGACCGCAACACATCGTCGGCCCCGGTGGCGCCCAGGATCGCGGCCGCGCCAGCCGAGTTGGCGCCCTTGTCGGCGCGGATCAGCAGGTTGTCGTCCTCGCCGCGGTGGATGCTCTGGACGCCGGTCGCCGCGCCGCCGACGCCATCGATCAGCGACTTCAGGGCGTGAAGCGTCTCGTTCGTTGCTCGTGGCGTCGCGATCACGCCGAGTCGGCCGGCCGAGGCGGCTTCCCGGATCCCCTTACCCGCTCGCCGGACGGCCTCGTCCCAGTCGAGCTCGTGATCATCGGCGTCCTGCGCGTGCGGCAACCGCCCGGCAGCCTCGAGGCCGATGTAGGAGAGACGCCCCTCGTCACAGATCCAGTGGCCGTTCACCTGCTCGTTGACCCGCGGCACGATGCGCTTGATGCCGTCGTCGAACTGACCCGGCGAGGTCATCAGCTCTTGCTTCTTGCCGACGGCGACCATCACGTTACAACCCCTGGAACAGCCGGCACAGACGGTCGGCGTGTTCTTGAGGTACCAGACGCGCGTCGCGAAACGGAATTCCTTGACGGTCAGCGCACCGACGGGACAGATGTCCGCGGTGTTGCCGGAGTAGGGGTTGTCGAGCCGCTTGCCGGGGTACAGCCCGATCTTCGTGCGGTCACCGCGCTGGAAGAAGTCCAGCTCTCCCGTCCCGGTCACCTCGTCGCAGAAGCGGATGCAGCGGCTGCACTGGATGCAGCGCTCCTGGTCGAGCATGATGTGCTGGCCGATGTCGACCGCCTTGCTCTGGATCACCTTGCCGACGTCGTGGCGGCTGACGCCGGTGCCGTGCTCGACGGCGTACTCCTGCAGGCGGCACTCGCCCGCCTGATCGCAGATCGGGCAGTCGAGCGGGTGGTTGATCAGCAGGAACTCCATCACGGCGGCCTGGGCCTGCTTGACCTTCTCGTTCTGCGTGTGCACGACCATGCCGTCGGCGACCTGCGTCTGGCAGGCGATCATCAGCTTCGGCGCCTTCTCCACCTCGACCAGGCACATGCGGCAGTTGCCGGCGATCGACAGGCCCGGGTGGTAGCAGTAGTGCGGGACCTCGCGGCCACGACTGAGCGCGGCCTGCAGCACGGTCGTTCCGGCGGGCACCTCCATCTCGACGCCGTCGATCGTGATCCTAGGCATGCGCGGCCCCTTGCACGGTGCAGCGTTGCTCGTCGACGTGCGCCTGGAACTCGTCGCGGAACTTCGTCACGAAGCTCTGGACCGGCCAGGCCGCGGCATCGCCGAGCGCGCAGATCGTGCGGCCCTCGATGTTGTCGGCGATGTTCTTGAGCAGATCGATGTCCTGCTGCAGCCCCTTGCCGTCCTCGATGCGTTGGAGGATGCGTTCCATCCACCCGCAGCCCTCGCGGCAGGGTGTGCACTGACCGCAGCTCTCGTGGGCGTAAAAGTGCGAGATGCGCAACAGCGCCTTGACCATGCAGGTCGACGAGTCCATGACCATGATCCCGGCCGAGCCGAGCCCCGTCTTGAGCGCGGCGAGCGAATCGAAGTCGAGGTTGACGTCGCACTCCTCGGCGCGCAGCACGGGCACCGACGAGCCGCCGGGAATGCAGGCCTTGAGCGGCCGGTCGTCGTGGAGCATCCCGCCGCCGAGGTCGTAGATCAGCTCCTTGAGCGGCAGGCCCATCGGCGCCTCGTACACCCCCGGCCTCTGCACGTGCCCGGAGAGGCAGTACAGCTTGGACCCGGTGTTGCGCTCGTCGGGACCGATACCGGCGAACCAATCCGCGCCGCGTACGATGATGTCCGGCACGCAGGCGAGCGTCTCGACGTTGTTGATCGTCGTCGGCATGCCCCAGACGCCGGCCTGGGCGGGGAACGGCGGCTTGACGCGCGGGTAGCCGCGCTCGCCCTCGAGCGAGGTCATCAGCGCCGTCTCCTCGCCGCAGATGTAGGCGCCGGCGCCGCGGTGGACGACGAGCTCGCAGCTCCAGTCGGAGCCGCAGATGTTCTTCCCCGCGAAGCTTTTCTCGTAGGCCTCGGCGACGGCCTTGTCGAGCACTTTTGTGCCATGCACGAACTCGCCGCGGATGTAGATGAACACCGCGTCGGCCTGCATCGCGTAGGCGCCGATCATGCAGCCCTCGATCGTCATGTGCGGGTCCTGCTCCATCAGCAGCCGGTCCTTGAAGGTGCCGGGCTCGGACTCGTCGGCGTTGCACAGCAGGTAGTGCGGCTTGGTCTTCTCCTTCGGCATGAACGACCACTTGAGGCCGGTCGGGAACCCCGCGCCGCCGCGGCCGCGGAGACCCGACTTCTTGACCGCTTCGACGACGTCGCCGGGGGACATCGAGGTGACCGCCTTGCGCAGCCCTTCGTAGCCGCCGCCCGCGAGGTAGACGTCGATCGACTGCGAGTTCTCCTTGTGGATGTTCCGCGTCAGGACTTTTTCCATGATCAGTCCAACCCGTCCAGAAGACGATCGACGGATTCGAGCGTCAGGTTTTCGTGGTACTCGTCGTTGAGCTGGAACATCGGCGCGGTGCCGCACGAACCGAGGCACTCGACGCGACAGAGGGAGAACTTGCCGTCCGGCGTGACCTCGCCCTCGCCGATGCCGAGCTTGCCCTTGAGGTGGTCCATCAGCTCGTCGGAACCTCGCAGCATGCAAGAGAGCGTCGTGCACACCTGGATGTGGTGCCGGCCCATCGGCTTCTGCTTGTACATGGTGTAGAACGAGACCACGCCGTGGACCTGGGCCGGGCTGGTGCCGAGCCGCTCGGCGACCCAGGCCTCGGACTCGGGATCGATCCAGCCCTTGTCCTTCTGGACCTCCCACAGCACCATCAGCATCGCCGCCTTGGGTTCGGGGTACTTCGCGACGAGCGCATCGACCCGTTGCTCGAACTCCGCGCCGAAGCTCATCGGTCCACCTCACCCATCACCGGATCCAGGCTCGCGATGTTGGCCACGACGTCGGCGACCAGCCCGCCCTCGACGAGGTGCGGCAGCGTGGCCAGGTTGTTGAAGCTCGGCGAGCGGATGCGCAGCCGGTACGGCGAGCGTCCCGCCGGTGGAGACGATGTAGAAGCCGAGCTCGCCCTTGGGCACCTCGGTCGAGTGGTAGACCTCGCCCGCCGGGCACTCGAAGCCCTCGGTGACGATCATGAACTGGTGGATCAGCTCCTCCATGCTGGTCAGCACGCCTCTTCTTGGCGGGCAGGAAGATCTTGGGGTCGTCGACGTTGACCGGACCGTCGGGGAGGTTGTCGAGCACCTGGTCGAAGGATGCGCACCGACTGCCGCATCTCCTCGAGCCGCACCAGGTAGCGGTCGTAGATGTCGCCCTCGGTGCCCACCGGGACCTCGAAGTCGTAGTTCTCGTAGCCGCAGTAGGGCCGCGCCTTGCGCAGGTCGAACTCGACGCCGGCGGCGCGCAGCGACGGACCGGTCATCCCGTAGGCGATCGCGTCCTCGCCGCTGATGCAGCCGACGCCCTGGGTCCGCTTGAGCCAGATCGTGTTGTTGGTCAGCAGGGACTCGTACTCGTCGACGCGCCCGGGCATCGCGTCGATGAACTCGCGCAGCCGGCCCAGCCAGTCCTTGTCCACGTCGTGCATCACGCCGCCGACGCGCGTGAACGAGGTGGTCAGCCGCGCGCCGGTCAGGTCCTCGACCAGGTCGTAGTGCCACTCGCGGTCCTTGAACGTGTGGAAGAAGACGGTCGCCGCACCCAGGTCCAGGGCATGAGTCCCGAGCCACAACAGGTGCGATCCGAGCCGGGCGAGCTCGCAGCAGATGACACGGATCGCGCTGCAGCGTTCGGGTACCTCGAGATCGAGTAATTGCTCGATCGCCAGCACGATGCCGACGTTGGCCGCGAGCGGCGAGAGGTAATCCATCCGGTCGGTGTACGGGATGAACTGCAGGTAGGTGCGCTTCTCGGCGATCTTCTCCATACCGCGGTGCAGGTAACCGAGATGCGGGACGCATTCGCGCACGCGCTCGCCCTCGAGCTTCAAGACCAACCGCAACACACCGTGGGTCGCCGGGTGCGACGGCCCCATGTTGACGGTCACGATGTCCGGATCTTCCGGAGAACGTTGGAACGTGGCGTCCATCGAGCGATCCATCGTGGGGTCCATGGCGCGGCTCAGCCGCGGTAGAGCGGAAACTCTTTCCGCAGGGGGAAGTCCGTGTAGTCCTCGGGCATCAGGATGCGCCGCAGATCGGGGTGGCCGTCGAAACGGATCCCGAACATGTCGTAGGTCTCGCGCTCGTTCCAGGCGGCGGAGCGCCAGATACCGGACAACGTCGGCACCGGGCCCTCGTCTCCACAACGCACCTTGATCCTCAGCCGGTCGTTCTTCTCGACGCTGTAGAGGTGGTAGACCACTTCCATCGGCTGGGGATCGTTCGGCCAATGCACGGCGGTCACGTCGACGAGCAGGCTATAGGCGGTGTCCGGGTCTCCGTGCAGGCCGTGGCAGACGTCGACCAGAGACTGGGCGTCGAGCTGCACCCAGTGCTGGCCGGCATACTCCCCACGGGAGAGGATTGCCTCGGGGTGGTTCGTCTGAATCCAGTCGACGCCGAGCTTGCCGTCTTGCGTCACGGGTTACTCCCACTCCAGCGCGCCGCGTTTCCACACGTAGGCGAAACCGACAACAAGAATGCCCAGGAAGACGGCCATCTCCCCTAGAACGAACAGCTTGTCCGCGGCGAAGTCGCGGAACGTCACCGCCCACGGGAACAGGAACGCGGCCTCGATGTCGAACAGGATGAACAGCATCGCGACGAGGTAGAAGTGGATCGAGAAGCGATGCTTCTCGACGCGGCGGTAGGGCTTCATCCCGCATTCGTACGGGGACTCGTCGATCCGTTTGACCTTCGCCCGGTTGAACAGCTTGGGCAGCAGATGGGTCAAGAACATCAGCCCGGCCGCCATGACAACGGACCAACTGATCAGCAGAACGACAGTGAGTCGGCTTTCGGCCACGAGCTTTTGGAATCCCAAGGAAATGGGCGAGAAACTTAACATAGTGACCGGGGGGTGTCAAACCGCCCCAATAAGCAGAAACTCTTATTTTTCAATCACTTAAGCGAGATGTGGCCCAACGAAAAAGGGAGGCCGAAGCCTCCCTTTGGTGGTCACTGCGTGATGCGTCGAAAAAGGGTCAGTCGTCCCGCTTCCGCTGGGCCTCTTCCCACTCCTTCTGCTTGCGTTGCGCCTCCTCGTACTCGGCCTGCGCCTTCGCCGCCTCGGCGGCCTGCTTGGCCTCGAGCGCAGCCATGGCCGCGTTCTCCTCCGCGACCTCGATGTTGTTCTGACAGGTCTGGATCATCTGCCGCGTGCTCTCGGAAGGCTTGATCTCCATCGCCTTGTTGAACTGCGCGATGGCCTCCGGGAGCTTCTTCTGTTTCATCAACGCGAAGCCGCGGCTCTCGTAGACGACCGCCATCTTCGGCGCGCACTTCGCGGCATCCCCGAGGATGCTGTCCGCGTCGGACCAGCGCTCCATCGCGATGTAGACCTTGCCGAGGTTGACCATGGCGTAGCAATAGTTGGGCTTCTGCGCGATCACCTTGCGGAAAGCCTGCTCCGCCTTGGGAAAGCTCTTCGCGCCGAACGCCGCGCGGCCGACGAGATTGGTGATGTCCGAATCGCCCCCCTTGATGCCTTGCAGCTTCTCCGCGGTGGTCAGGGCTTCCTTGAAGTAGCTGGACTTCCTGGCCTCATCTCTGGTTTCGGCGCCCAGGTTGAGCAGCGAGTTGGTCATGCGCATGAGCAGCGTGGCGTCGTTCGCCTTGGCCTGGATTGCCTGACGCAGGACCGGAAGCGCCTTGTCGTAGTGCCGCAGCTTGTAGTAGCCGAGCGACAGACGATCGAGCACGACCGGGTCCTTCTTGATCTTCTGCGCCTTGTCGAGGTCCTGGACCGCATCGGCCCACTTCTCGAGCGCGATGTAGGACAGACCGCGCAAGCGATACAACGCGAACTGGCTCGACGCGTCGTCGGCCATGCTCTCGGCGGTCTTCAACGCGGCGACCGTCTTGGCGTAGTTCGCCGCCTTGTAACGTGCGTTGGCCAGCCCGTGGTGGTATTCGAAGCGCTCACCGTTGAGATCGATGGCCTTCTGGATGCTCGACTCGGCGTCATCGAACTTGTTCATCTTGAGGAAGGACATCCCCAGGAGGAACCAGCCGTAGTCGTATTCCGGCTGCTGGTCGACGATCTCCTGGAAGTCGGCGGCGGCCTCGACATACTTGCCGCGCTTGAAGTTGTCGAGCGCCTGATCGAAATCGGCCCCGATGACCGGAGCCATCGTGATCGCGGCCGCAAGGGCGAGCAGCGCGCTCATGGAATTGATTCTCTTGTCGGTCCGGAGCATAAGGCCCCTCCTTAACTTTCGCCCCCGCTACCCGTTCAACGCAACGTGCGTGCCAGCGGGCTGATTCCTCTATCTTTACTATCCTAGTGAGCGTTTACCACGACGGCAACCGCCGAAATGGCACTCCGCGACATCTCTGCGGGGTCTGTGGTGTCCTCCGGGGAGGACAGGTGGAAATGTACCCATTTCGTGTTGGAGCGCCGCCCCGGATCTGAATTTGCGAGTGCTTCAGCAGAGCGGGAACGTGGTTCCCCAGCCGACTTTTAATGCAGGCTGAAGTCGACGACGACGGTGAAGTAGACCTCCACCGGTTTGCCGTTTTGCAATGCCGGCTCGTAGCGCCACTGCTTGACCGCGGCGATTGCCGAATCCTCGAAGCCGAGGTTCGGGCGGTTGACACGGATCACCGAGATATCGCCGACCGTGCCGTCCTTGCGTACGATCGCCTGCAGGATCACCTGACCGTCGACCCGGGCGACGCGCGCCAGCTCGGGGTACTCGGGCTCGATCTTGGTGGACTCGATCAGCACCGGGTTCGAGACGTTGTTGACGCCGGCGAGTAGCGGACCGGTCGGCGGCGGCGGCTCGGGCACCCCGATGATGAACTCGACGTCGGCGGGAATCGGCTCGGGCTCTTCCTCGGGCTCGGGCTCGCGGATCGGTTCCGGCTCGTCCGGCGTCGGGTCGGGGATCGGCACCTTGCGGGTGAGCTTCTGCTGCACGATCTCGCGCTTCTTGACCTTCGGCGGCGGCGGGACGTACTTGGTGACCTGGATGACGTTCTCTTGCTTCTTCTCCGGGATCAGCGAGTTCATATCGGGAAAGTGGATGAACAGCACCGCGACATGAAGGAAGAGGGCCACCACGAAGCCGGTGGCCAGGAGCTTGTTCTCTCCGTGGTGGGCCATCGCCCGGAAAAGCTCGTCCTCGGCTCGGATCCTTTCGTCGAGTTTGAGCTGATGTTTGCTCATCGCCGTTCCTTTACCCCTCGCACTGGGCCTCAAAAGGATTGTACCCGAAGATCCCGATGTAGTCCTGGATCTCCGTCTGGGTGGGTACCGAGATATTGGCCACTTTCCACCCGAATTGCGGGGGAAGCCCGTCGCCGGCGAGCTGGCGGTCCGTCCTTTCGGGCACGATCAGGACGTCGTAGACCGAAATCATCGCCTGATACGGGGCAAACGGGTCGGTGTACAGGATCACCGGCTTCTGAGCGTCCCGCTGCAGCTTGGGCGCCAGATAGTCCAGGACGTCGGCGATTTCCATCGGTTTGCAGTCGACGAGGATCGATCCGTCCGCGGCAACCTTGATGAAAACCGCCTCTTCCTGCTCGGCCTGACGGTTGTCCTCTTCGTTGCTGGGCAGCTTGAACTCGAGGCCCTTGGTCGCCGAGAACACGGCGGTGACCATGAAGAAGATGATCAGCAGGAACGCGATGTCGGCCATCGACGAAGTCGGGATCTCCGCCGGCACGTCCTTTCGCTTCATCTTCATTTAGGTCCCCCCTCCGCCTTCGGTCGCCTGCTGGCTGAGCAGCAGGACCTTCTGGACGTCGGCCTTGCGCAGGTTGTCCAGCAGCTCGTCGATCTTCTCGAAGCGCACGTCGCCGTCGGCCTTGATGATGAACTGCTGGTTCGGCCGGACCGCGGTCAGGCGCGAGGCCTCGAGGTACAGGTCGTCGGGCCCCGGGATCAGGTGCGACTGGTTGGCGCCGTCGGAGAACTTGTACTGGTACTGACCGTCCGAGACCATGTTCAATACGACGATCGCAGAACCTTTCTCGGCTTCTTCACGCGATTTCGCCAGCGGCAAGTTGACACTGGTCCGGTCGAGCTCGTGCACCGTCGTCACCATGAAGAAGATGATCAACAGGAACGCGATATCGGCCATCGACGCGGTGGGGATCACCGCGTCGGCCTTCCTGGTTACGCGTGTCGCTCTCATTCCCTATTTCTAGGCGTTCCGCGCGGAACCGCTCATGCGATCCATCTCGTCGAACGTCTCGAAGAGGATGTTCGCGGCGGTCTCGATCTCGCGCGTGTAGGACGCGACCTTGCTGGTGAAGTAGTTGTAGAACGGCTGGGTGAAGAAGGCGACGATCAGACCGTAGGCCGTGGTCAGCAGCGCCTGCGAGATACCCTTGGCCACCAGGCCCGGGTTGTTCAGGCCGTGCTCGGCGATCACGTCGAACGACAGGACCATGCCGACCACGGTGCCGAGGAAGCCGAGCAGCGGCGCGATGTTGGCCACCGTCGCCAGCACGGTGAGGTACTTCTCGAGGTACGCGACCTCGTGAATCGCCGCGTTCTCCATCGATTTCTCGACCTGCTCGCGGGGCGCCCCGAACTTGAGCAGCGCCGACTTGGTGACCGAGGCGACAGGGGTCTGCGACTCCTCGCACACGCCGATCGCGCCCTTGACGTTGCCCTTGAGCAGTGCCGAGCGCACCTTCGCGATGAACTCGCTGACGTTGCCGCTGAGCCGGCGGAACACGACCAGCTTGTAGATGATGGCCGTCACAGAAGTCAACGAGAGCACGGAGATGCCGTGCATGACGTATCCGCCGTCCTTGTAGTACTGAAAAAGATCACCGACGAAGTTTCCCACTTGATCCTCCGATTGACGGTCCGCCTCTTCTCGGGGCCCGCAAAACGCTCTTTAGGCTTTGAGCCTGCGACCGTAACTCCAATGTCAGCAGCAACTTAGACCACGCGTTGGATTGCGTACGATTGGGATGTTACGCCAGCCCCAAAAACGTGTCAAGGAAAGGGAAAACGGGCTGCGGGCGGTGTGCCGCAACCCGGCCCGGCGGGGCGCCGCCTCTGGAAACGCCCTGTGGGAGCGGTCAGGAGCCGAGGGCCAACCCTCGCGCTTCGAGCAACGTGCCCTTGGCCCGCTCGAGATCGGCCAGTGCCTTCGTGTAGTCGAGCATGGCCTGGATTTCGGCAAACTGCGCATCGGACAGATCGTTCTGGATGCGTAGGACCTCGAACGAGGTGGACATGCCGTTTTCGTACTTCTTTTGTTCCGCCTCGACGTTCTTGCGTTGGAGCACGGTGTTGGCCCGTGCGGCGGCGACTCGCTTCGCGCCTGAAGTGACCGCCCGTGCTGCTGCGCGCACGTCGACGCGGATGTCCTGCTCGACGATGCGCACGCCGAGCTCGCCCTTCTCGCGGTTGATCCGGGCAATGGCGTAGTTCGCCTTGGCCCGCTTGTTGCCGATCGTGTAGCCGTAGGTCAGGCCGACCGACCAGTTGTGTCCATCGCTCACAAGGCCTGTGTCGCTGGTCGGGTAATCGTCGAGTGTGTTCTGTATGTCCACGAGCGTGTCTCGTTCTTGCTCGAACGGAGTGATGGAGGCGTCGAAGGTCAACGAGTGCCGGGCGCCGTTCCGAGCCACTCGTTCGGAAAGCTCGCTGTCTCGCAGGGACCTGCGCGAGTTGATGATCTCGGGACGACGATCGAGGGCGGTCTGAATCGCCGCATCGACGTCCACTTCTTCTTCCCGGAAGGACGGCTGGTCGGTCGGTTCCAAGACCGCGGACCAACTCGGGTCGTCGGGAGGAATCGCCATGAAACGACGCAAGTTGTCCTCGGCGTTCCTGACGGTCGCTTCGGCGACGATCACGTCCTCCTCGCGCGAGGCCACACCGGCCTCCGCCTGGGTGACGTCGATCGGCGCGAGCGAGCCGACCTCCACCTTCTTCTTGTTCTGTTCGTACAAATCCTGGGCCAACTTGAGCGATTCCTTGGCCACCTCGTGGGCCGCTCGGGCGGCGACAAGATCCCAGTAGGCGTCCTCGGTCGACTTCATCGTCTGGATCGCCGACAGGCGGAAGTCCTCGTTCGAGATGTCGAGACCGCTGCGCGCCAGCAATACGTCGACCTGAGTGGCCTCCCTGCCGAGGCCGCGGAGCAACGGCATCGAGTAAGACAAGGTTACGTTATCGTTCAAGTCGTCTATCAAGCGCTCCTCAAGCTCGTTCGTCACGCTCTGAATAGAACGGGAAAACTCGTCCGTATTCTCCGAACTGACCGTGATGTCGTAGGTCGCACCGTAGCCGAGCAGCTGGCTCCACGTGAGGTTCCCCCTAAGACGATCCTGGTCGAAGGTGCCGGTATCTGAAAATGTGAGCGGCGGATTGTTTATCGGGTCAGGGTCGGTCAGCGTCCCCGTGATCCTTTGATCCGCTGTCACCTGATTGAAATTGCCGTCGACTCCGATGACTCCGTCGAACGCCGCGTCGCTCTCGCCGATACGCTGCTCGGCGATAAGCGGATCCTTGCGCGCGGACACGAGGTCGAGGTTGTTCTCGAGCGCCGTCCGCAGGCATTGGTCGAGCGAAAGGGTGACGTTGTCCTCCTGCGCCACCGGCGCGGACGGGATCAGGCAACCCAGAACGAGTACGAGGCAAGCGATTTTTGCGAAGCGCTTCACGGCAATCCTCCGGCGGTTTCCTGCTGTCTTTCGGCCCATACTACGGGACGCTACAGCAAAAGGTTTCACCGCATTCTGCCCGACAAAACCGGCGGCCGATATCGGCCTCCAACGGGCTTCCCCGGGCCGCGACCGGTCTTACTCGAGGGTCTTTTCCACCACGTGGCAGGCCACTCTATGGCCTTCGCCGATCCGGATCAATGCGGGGTCCCGTCGTCGGCAGTCGTCGATCGCCTCGGGGCACCGAGGATGGAACGGACAGCCCTCGGGGGCAGCCGTCTGGGAGGGTGGCTCGCCTGACAGCGCCGGAGCCGCCGGCCTGCCCGGTACGATGCTCGGGGTCGCGGCCAGCAACGCCCTGGTGTAGGGGTGCCGGGGCTCCCGGTAGAGCTCGCCGGCGGACGCCTCCTCGACGACCCGGCCGAAGTACATCACGACCACCCGCTGGCAGATCCGACGCACCAGCTGCAGGTCGTGGGCGATGAACAGGTAGGCCAGGCCGAGCTGCTCCTGCAGGTCGACCAGCAGGTTGACGATCTGCGCCTGCACCGGCGCGTCGAGGGCGGAGACGGGCTCGTCGGCGACGATGAATCTCGGTCCGCAGGCGATCGCTCGGGCGATGCCTACGCGTTGGCGTTGTCCTCCCGAGAATTCGTGCGGGTAACGTGTCGCCATCGCGGGGTCGAGGCCGACCCGGTCGAGCAGCTCGGCCACGCGCTCGTCGCGTTGCGCCCGTCCGTCGACGAGTCGATGGATCGTGAGCGGCTCGCCGATCGCGTCGCCGATCTTCATCCGCGGGTTGAGCGAGCCGTAGGGATCCTGAAAGACGATCTGGAAGTCGCGGCGATTCCTTCGCAACTCCTCGCCCTGCAGCGCGAGCAGGTCGGTGCCGCCGAAGTGCACGGTCCCTTCATCCGGTTCGATCAGCCGGATCAGGATCCTGCCGAGCGTCGACTTCCCGGAGCCCGACTCTCCGACCAGCCCGACGATCTCGGACGCCATCACGTCGAGGTCGACACGATCGACCGCGTTGAACGCCGGGCCCCTGGGCCGAAACAGACCGCCGCGCGGCCGGAAGCTCTTCGTCAGGCCGCGCGCCCGGACGAGCGGGTCCGCGCTCATCCGACCGCTTCCCGGCGGTGCAGGTAGCAGGCCACCCGGCCGCCACCCGGTCGACCGGACAGCTCGGGCTCGTCGGCGTCGCAAGGCTCGAAGCGTTCAGAACAGCGGGGGTGGAAGCGGCAACCGGCCGGGGGGTGGGCCGGGTCGGGCACCGTGCCCGGAAGCGTCGGCAGGCGGCGCTCGTCCGCCGGGCCCGCGCCGGGCATCGCGCGGAGCAGGCCGCGCGTGTAGGGATGCTCGGGCTTGTCGAACAGAGCGTCGACGGAGGCCTCCTCGACCAGGCGGCCGGCGTACATCACGCCGACGCGGTCGGCGTTCTCCGCTACGACGCCGAGGTCGTGGGTGATCAGCAGGATCGTCAACGAGAGCTTGTCGCGAAGTTCGCGGAGCAGGGCGAGGATCTGGGCCTGGATCGTGACGTCGAGCGCGGTCGTCGGCTCGTCGGCGATGAGCAGCGCCGGCGAGCACGACAGCGCGATCGCCAGCATGACCCGCTGCTTCATGCCGCCGGACAGCTCGTGCGGGTAGGCGCGTGCCTGACGCTCCGGGTCGGCGAGGGCGACCAGCCGCAACAGCTCGACGGCCTCGGCGTGGGCCTCCTTGCGCGACATCCCGCGATGGATGCGCAGGGCCTCGCCGACCTGGGCGCCGATGCGCATCACCGGGTTGAGGGCGGCCGCGGCCTCCTGGAAGACCATCCCGATGCGCGCCCCGCGCAGCCGGCGCATCTCTTCCTCCGAGAGGCCCAGCAGGTCACGGCCCTCGAACACGATCCGTCCGCCGACGATGCGCCCCGGCTCGACCAGGCGGAGCAGGGCCAGACCCGTCGCGGTCTTACCGCAGCCGGACTCGCCGACCAGCGCGTAGGTCTCTCCGGGCTGCAGCGAGAAGCTGACGCCGTCCACGGCCCGGACCGGAGCGTCGGCCGCGGAGTAGTGCACGCGCAGGTCCGACACCTCCAGCAGCGGCATCAGATGGCCATGATGTTGAACCCGCCGTCGACGTGCACGACCTCTCCCGTGATCCCGGAGGCCATCTCGCTGGCCAGGAACAGCGCGGCGTCGCCGACCTCACGGGGCTCGATGTTGCGACGCAGCGGCGCCAGTCTGCGGTGGTGCGAGGCCATGCCCGAGAAACCCTTGATGCCGCGTGCGGAAAGCGTCGAGATCGGACCGGCGGAGATCGCGTTGACCCGGATGTTCGAGGGACCCAGCTCGGACGCCAGCTGGCGCACGGCGTGCTCGAGCGCGGCCTTGGCGCTGCCCATCACGTTGTAGTTCGGCACGACGCGCTGGCTCGCGACGTAGGTGAGCGCCATCACCGAGCCCCCGTTCTTCATGAACGGAACCGCCAGACTCGTGAGTCGAATGAACGAGAAGGCGCTGATCTCCATCGCGATGCGCCAGCCCTGGCGGCTGGTCTTGAGGAACTCGCCCTCGAGATCTTCGCGCCGTGCGTAAGCGATCGAGTGCACCAGGACGTCGAGGCGGCCGTAGTCCTTCTCGACACGGGCGAAGACCCCCTCGACCTGCTCGTCGCTCTCGACGTCGCAGGCCATCACCGGCGCCCCGGGGTACTTTTGTGCCAGCTCGTCGACGTTCTTCCTGAGTCGCTCGCCCTGGTAGGTCAGGGCCAGCGAGCATCCCGCCTCGCCCAGGGCGTCGGCGATCGCCCAGGCGAGCGAGCGCTTGTTCGCCACGCCCAACACGAGGGCAACTTTGCCGGACAGGTCGATGCCGCGCATGTACAACTCCCTGAGGGTAGGACTCCGCATTATCCCATGGGGTCAAGTCTTGGCATGAGACACTCGCCCACCGTAACCGGTATCGCCTCGAAGATAATGTCATGCCCCTGGTGTGACAAACCGGTCTGACTCCCGGCAGCGGTTGCGGTGTGTCTCATGCCAAGACTTGACCCCAAATCGGTCACAAGGGGAAATTCGAGTGGGCGTTGATGTCGAGCGGCGCGAAAGCACCCTTCTCGTAGTGTAGGAATGCCGCGGCGGCGATCATCGCGGCGTTGTCCGTCGTGTAACGCGGGGCGGCGGCGTAGAGCGTGACGCCGGCGCGGTCGCAGGCGTGGGCGAACGCGTCGCGGAGACTCTTGTTGCAGGCCACGCCACCGGTCAGCAGCAGGCTCTTCACACGCTCGCGCTTGCACGCGGCGAGCGAGCGGCGGACGAGCACGCGGACGACGGCGCGCTGGAACGCCGCCACGAGATCGCGCACCTCGTCGGAGACGTCTCCACCCGTCGGCTCGTGGTGGGCCAACCCGCGCTCGGTGGCCAGCCGGCGGACGGCCGTCTTCAGGCCGCTGAACGAAAAGTCCAGCGAGCCGTCCTTCATCTGAGCGTGTGGGAACGCATGCGAGGAGGCGTCCGCGCCCCTGGCCAGCTTCTCGATCACCGGCCCCCCGGGGTAGCCCAGCCCGAGCAGCTTGGCGACCTTGTCGAACGCCTCGCCGGCGGCGTCGTCGCGGGTGCGTGCGATCACTCGGTAGTCGCTTTCCTCCGGGCACAGGTACAGCGACGTGTGCCCGCCGGAGACGATCAGGGCCAGAGCCGGGAACTCGATCTCCGGGTGGTCGATGAACGCCGAGCGGATGTGGCCCTCGAGGTGGTTCACCGCCAGCAGCGGAAGCTCGTGGCGCCAGGCGATCGCCTTGGCCGCGCAGACGCCGACCAGCAGCGATCCGATCAGTCCCGGCCCCTGCGTCACCGCCACGGCATCCAGGCTGTCGAAACCCGCATCGGCCTCGTCCAGCGCCGCCCGGACGACCGGCCCGATGGCTTCGACGTGTTGACGGGCGGCGAGCTCCGGGACGACACCGCCGAACGCGCGGTGAACGTCGACCTGCGAAGCGATCACCGAGGAACGGACGTGATGCCGGTCGTCGACGACCGCGGCGGCCGTCTCGTCGCAGGAGGTCTCGATGCCCAGGATGCGCGTCATCGCTCGCGCATCGCCGCCAGCGATGTGACATACGGCGGCCGGGCGACGCCGCGCTCCGTCACGATCGCATGAACGTAACGGGCGGGTGTGATGTCGAAGGCGGGGTTGCGCACGCCGACGCCGTCCGGCGCTACCCGCGTCCCGAACAACTCGGTCACCTCGCTGGGGTCGCGCTCCTCGATCGGGATGCTGTCGCCGTCGGGACAGTCGAAGTCGATCGTCGACATCGGTGCGGCGACGTAGAACGGGATCCCGTTCTCTTTGGCCAGCACCGCCACCGTATAGGTCCCGATCTTGTTGGCGATGTCTCCGTTCGCGGCGATGCGGTCGGAACCGACGACCACGAGATCGATCTCACCTCGACGCATCAGGCTGCCGGCCATCCCGTCGGTGATCAACGTCGTGTCGATGCCGTCGGCGAGCAGCTCCCAGGCGGTCAGCCGTGCGCCCTGCAGGAACGGCCGGGTCTCGTCCGCCAGCACGTGGACTCTCTTGCCGGCCTCGACCGCACCACGAATCACACCCAGCGCCGTACCATAACCCGCGGTGGCCAGCCCGCCGGCGTTGCAGTGCGTCAGGACGGTCGCCTGTTCGGGAACCAGTGCGGCGCCGTGAGCCCCCATCGCCTTGCAGGCAGCCAGGTCTTCGTCGTGGATCGCCTGGGCTTCCCTCTCGAGCGCCGCGACCGCGTCGTCCGGATCGCCGCCGTTCGCCAGCCGCTCGGTCATGACGTCGCGCATCCGCCGCACCGCCCAGGCCAGGTTCACCGCCGTGGGACGGGCGGATTCCATGTGCGCGAGGATTCGCTCCATCTCCTCGGAGAAGCGTTGCGGTTGCGCGGCCGCGGTTTGCTTGGCGCCGAGCGCGAGCCCGAACGCGGCCGTGATGCCGATCGCGGGTGCACCCCGGACGACCATGTCGCGGATCGCCTGCGCGACCTGCTCGGGGCTTCGGAGCTCGACGTACGTTTCCTCGAGCGGCAGTTTCCTCTGGTCGATCAGGCGCACGCCGTGGGCGGTTCTTTCCGCGGTTCGAAACATGGCGGGGATTATAGAACCGTGGGCGGTGTGGTACTTTCCGTGCGGGTCGCCGCGATGTCCAACGAACACGAAACCTCGAGAAAGCGCTGGGAAGCGGCGGTCGAGCGAGCCCTCGACCGCGCCCCGGAAAGACGCGAGCGGTTCGAGACGACGTCGGGGATCGAGATCGAGCGGCTCTACGATCGGGAGCACCTCCCCGCCGACCTGGACGAGCGCACCGGACACCCCGGCCAGGCGCCGTTCACCCGCGGCGTTCAGCCGACGATGTACCGCAGCCGGTTCTGGACGATGCGCCAGTACTCCGGCTTCGGCACCGCCGCGGAGACCAACCGCCGCTTCCGCTACCTGCTGGACCAGGGTCAGACCGGCCTGTCGGTCGCCTTCGATCTGCCGACCCAGATGGGCTACGACTCGGATCACGAGATGGCGGCCGGCGAGGTCGGCAAGGTCGGCGTGGCGATCTCGTCGCTCGACGACATGCTCGAGCTGTTCGACTCCGTCCCGCTCGAGACCGTTTCCACGTCGATGACGATCAACGCCACGGCGCCGATCCTTCTCGCCCTGTACGTCGCCGTCGCGCGTGCACAGGGCGCGGACCCGAAACGTCTCTCGGGAACGATCCAGAACGACCTGCTCAAGGAGTACATCGCCCGCGGCACCTACATCTACCCGCCGGCCGCGTCGCTGCGCCTGACCAGCGACATCTTCGCCTGGTGCCACGAGGAGCTGCCGCGCTGGAACACGATCTCGATCTCCGGCTACCACATGCGCGAGGCCGGCTCGACCGCCGTGCAGGAGGTCGCGTTCACCCTGGCCAACGCGATCGCCTACTGCGACGCGGCGATCGAGCGCGGGCTGCGGTTCGAGGACTTTGCAGGACGCCTGTCCTTCTTCTTCAACGGGCACTCCAATTTCTTCGAGGAGATCGCGAAGTTCCGCGCCGCGCGGCGGCTGTGGGCGTCGATCGCGCGGCAACGCTACGGGGCGAAGGACGAGAAGCTGCAGCGGCTTCGGTTCCACACCCAGACGGCGGGCTCGACGCTGACGGCCCAGCAACCGCAGGTGAACGTCGTGAGGACGGCGATGCAGGCGCTCTCGGCCGTGCTCGGCGGGACGCAGTCGCTGCACACCAACTCGATGGACGAGGCGCTCGGCCTGCCGACGGAATCGGCGGCGCTGCTCGCGCTGCGGACGCAACAGGTCCTCGCGCACGAGACGGGGGTCGGCGACACCATCGATCCGCTGGCGGGCTCCTACTTCGTGGAGCACCTCACCGATGCGGTCGAGCGCGGGGCGCGCGACTACCTGGACAAGATCGAGTCGCTCGGCGGCGCGGTCCGGGCGATCGAGATCGGCTTCCAGCAGAGGGAGATCCACGAGGCGGCCTACCGTTGGCAGAAGCAGCTGGAAGCGGGTGAGGAGGTCGTGGTCGGCGTGAACCGCTTCGTCACCGACGAGCAGCTCAGGCCGGAGGTGCTGCGGATCGACACCCGGCTCGAGCGGGCCCGGGTGGACCGCCTGGCGCGGCTGCGGGCCGGGCGGGACGAATCCGCGGTGGCCGCCGCGATGAGCCGCCTCGAGGAGGCGGCGCGGGGCAGCGCCAACCTGATGCCCCGGATCCTGGACGCGGTGGAGACCCGCTGCACGCTTGGAGAGATCGCCGATCGGCTCAGGGCGGTTTTCGGCGTCCACCGCGAGCAGTTCACGCTCTGAGATTCGCCTAGACGGGGATGCGGTGGGGTCCGTACCTTAGGGGGCCGGGGATCCGTGTGCACGCGGTTCCTCGACGGCCACGGGGCCTATCCCTATAATCCGGTTCGGTTTACGGACGCCTTGAAGGAGCTGGTCGAATGTACCGAAGTTGGACTCGAGCCGCGGTCGCCGTGCTGTTGCTGGCGGTCGCCGCGGGAAGCGTCGACGCGGCGCGTTACCGCTACGGTCGGAGCTATTCGGGCGGCGAGCAGGCCGGCATCGTGATCACCGTCGAGGGCGGCCTGGTGAACCTGCGGAATGCAGACCTCGTTTACGCCACGTCGGAATCCCGCCAGCTGGTGGGCGGCGGGCTCAACCAGGTGACCCCGCTGACCCCCGGAGCGGAGGACGACCTCTCCGGGCGCCTGGGAGTGAGCTACCAGTTCGCCAACGGCAACCGTCTGAGCGTCTCGTTCTGGAGCTACAGCACATCGACGTCGGCGGCCGCCGACGGGCCCCTCAGCGGCCAGCTGCACTACGCCGTCGGACCGCCGATCGCTCTCGGCGCCGGGATGTTCGCCGGAGCCAGCGGCTCCCCGGGTCACTTCAGTCTGATGACCGACACGGACGCGGCCTCGGCCGATTTCGCTTTCGGCCGTTCGCACGAGCTCGGCGATGACTTTCGCATGGAGTGGTCGACCGGGGTTCGGTATGCCCGGTTCGAGGAATCGACCTCGGGCTTCTACGACGACTCGGTGTTCGTCGCGGCGACGTTCGGCGAGAACCGGTACGCCGTCGCCAAGACGATCGAGGGCGACATGATCGGCGCGCGCGTCGCGGCGCGGGGCAGCTACTTCTTCACGCCCAGCTTCTCCGTCTCCGCGGCCATCGGGTTCGGCTTGCTCGACGGGGAGATCACGGCGAGCTCCGGGTTGACCCCGACGGGGTCGGTGAATGCCCTCGCGCAGCCGTCGAGTCTCGCGACGATCAAGGACGACGGTCGCTCGGGCTATACCATCGATTACGACACCCGCGTCACCTGGCACACGATGGACGATCGGCTTCGCGTCTGGCTCGGCTGGGAACAACAGCAGTGGTCGGGCATCGCGAGAGACGATCTGCGTGATTTCCCGGGTACCGCCGCCCCGCAGAACGTTCGCGACTCGGTCGTTTTCTCGGGTTACAGGATCGGCGTCTCGTACCGTTTTTGATTCAGCGTCGGGGTTTTCCGGATCGTCGGGCCGCGGGACGTCGCATCGGCGTTGACAACCCGGGTGGCGCTCGGTACAAGGAAATGCGTAGACTTCATGGTTCGAAAAACAGTTTTCCCCCCGGCTCCATCGTTCCTGCCACGTCGGTCCCTGGGGCTCAACACCGTAACCGCACGTCCTTTCGTGCGCCGCTATAAAAACCGCGGCGCGCCGGGCGTACGAGGAGGCTGACGTTGAAACTCCACCGGGTATCCCTACTCCTCATCGCTTCTTGCGTCTTCCTGGCGCCGCTCCATGCGGGATCCGACAAACGACTGCGCTCGCAGACCGTGAAGGAGAACGGATCGGTGCGCGTGAAGATGATGGGCCAGGTGCCGCGGCCGAAAGCTCCGGCCCAGGCCCCGACCCGGGGCGGCAACCTGACGCTCTGGGTCGCTCCGACCGGGAACAACGCCACGGGTGACGGTTCGCAAACCGCCCCGTACCAGACCATCCAGTTCGCCGTGATCCAGGCCAACACGGGAGACGAGATCCGCGTGCTCCCGGGCACCTACAACGAGTGCATCAACAACACGGCCTTTGTTCTGGGCGAGCGGAGGAACCTCCGCATCGTCGCCGATGACTGGCTGGTCAACGGCAATCGAACCTCGACGATCATCGACGGTACCGGCGCCTGCGTGTTCCCCTTCTCGGCGGTCAACCTCGCCGGGTCGAGCGCCGGATCGCACTTTGAAGGGTTCACGGTCACCGGCGCGGCGGCATCGGGTGTGTTCCTGCTGGGTTCGGGTGTCGTGACCAACAACGTGATCACCAACAACACGTCGCTGGAAGGCGGCGGTGTCTACGTCTACCCGGCGACCTGTTCCTACGGACCGACGGGTAGCTTCGTCACCAACAACCAGATCACCAACAACACCGCGGACGACGAGGGGCGCTGTGACGTCAGCTTCACGCCTTGCGTGGACGACAACGGCTGCCCGGCGCTCGAGGTTTGCCTGTTCCGCGGCGGCGACGGCGGGGGCGTGTTCGTCCGCGGCGACGTGTTCGCGCAGGATCTCGGTTCCCCCGGGTGCCAGGGCGGCGACGGTCGCGTCACCGTGGAAAACAACGTCATCGACGGGAACGGCGC
>JABAOE010001009.1_pt2 | contig 31644 bp, 26 predicted proteins | sample 7062141 | NCBI WGS metagenome assembly JABAOE01 (sample SAMN14538627, study PRJNA623070) | marine sediment metagenome | biome: marine biome [ENVO:00000428]; feature: marine pelagic biome [ENVO:01000023]; material: deep marine sediment [ENVO:00002113] | place: India: Gulf of Khambhat ...
CCCCGGGGGATCCGGCCGGCCCGCACGCCTGCAGCATTATCCGCTGACGGGCAGCGGCACCGGAACCGACGTCTACACCGTCTATCGCGACCGATCGGGCACGGTCTGGGCCGGTGCGACGGGTGTCGGCCTGGCGCGCTTCGTGCCCTCGCACGACGCACGTCACCGCGGCCGTTTCGTCGTCTACGGTCAGGACCGCGGCATCGAGCACCTGGCGATCGACAGCATCGTGGAGGACCGCGAGGGTTTCATCTGGGTTTCGGCGGACGACGGCGGGCTCTACCGCTTCGACGGCCAACGCTTCGAGGATATCGGGACCGGGTCCGAGCTCGAGGGTGAGAATGTCTACCTGGTCGCCTGCGACCGCTACAACAACATCCTCGCCGGCACGAACCACGGACTTTACAAGTACGACAGGGACTCGCGCAGCTTCACCTACTTCGGCAAGAACAACGGCTTCCAGGGCATGGAAACCAACGTCAACGCCGTCTACGAGGACCCCGACGGGGGAATCTGGTTCGGAACGATCGACGGTGCGACGCGCTACAACCCCGAGGCCGACCGTCCGAATCGAATCCCGCCGGAGACCCACATCCGCGGGATCCGCGTGTTCCTCGAACCCGTGGAGCTGATCGACGGCGCGACGTTTTCGCACGACGACAATCACATGACCTTCGAGTTCATCGGAATCTCGCTGAGCGCTCCCGAGCGTGTGCGCTACCAGTACAAGCTGGAGGGCCTCGATCGCGACTGGATGCTCCCGACGGAGCGGCGCTTCGCGACCTATTCCAACCTGCCTCCCGGCGAGTACCGGTTTCTGCTCCGCTCGCGGAACGGCGACGGCGTCTGGAACGCGGAACCCGTCACCTATTCCTTCTCCATCCGCGCGCCCTTCTGGGGCACCTGGTGGTTCTACACGCTGGTCGCCATGACGACGATCGGCGCGTTCGTCGGCGTGCACCGCTGGCGCACGCGGGCCATTAGTGGGCACAACCGACAGCTGGAAGAGAGCGTTCGAGAGAGAACGCGAGAGTTGATCCGGCGCAACGAGGAGATCGAGGAGGCCAACACCGCCCTTGCCGAGGCGCTCACGACGGCCGAGTCCGCCTCCAAAGCGAAGAGCGAGTTCCTGGCGAACATGAGCCACGAGATTCGCACGCCGATGAACGGCGTCGTGGGGATGACGGGTCTGCTGCTCGACACCGACCTGACCCCGGAGCAACGCGAATTCACGGAGACGGTGCGCGGGTCCGCCGAGGCGTTGCTCACGGTGATCAACGACGTGCTGGACTTCTCCAAGCTGGAGGCGGGCCGGGTCGAGCTCGAGCCGATCCCGTTCGACCTGCAGGTCTCGATGGAAGAGGTCGCCGAGATGCTCGCCGCACGCGCCGGGGACAGCGCCGTCGAGCTGGTCGTGCAATACGATCCGAAGTGCCCGACGAGGTTCGTCGCGGACGCCGGACGCCTCCGCCAGGTCCTGACCAACCTGATGGGCAACGCCGTGAAGTTCACCGAACGCGGCCACGTGCTCCTCGAGACGCGGCTGTTGCAGCGCCATGCGACGGAGGCGGCCGTTCGCGTGGCCGTCGAGGATTCGGGGATCGGTATCCCCGAGGACAAGCTGGCGGCGATCTTCGAGAAGTTCACCCAGGCGGACGCCTCCGCCACGCGGCGCTACGGCGGCACGGGCCTGGGCCTGTCGATCTCGCAGCAGCTGATCGAGCAGATGGGCGGACAGATCCAGGTCGAGAGCCGCAACGGGAAAGGGTCCCGCTTCTGGTTCGATCTCACCCTGCCGCTCGATCCGGAGCCGGTGCCGGAGCTACCGACGGGGGCCGACCTCGAAGGGTTGCGGGTGCTGATCGTTGACGACAACGAGGTCAACCGCCGGATGTTGCACACCTGGCTCGAGTCCTGGGGCATGCGCAGCAGCTGTTTCGACACGGTGGACGAGGCCCACGCGGCGCTCCGCCGTGCCGTCGCCGACGGTGATCCCTACGAGCTCGCGCTGCTCGACTTCCAGATGCCCGATCGTGACGGCGAGGAGCTCGGCCGGGCCATCAAGGCGGACCCCGAAACGTCATCCACGTCCCTGATCATGCTGACCTCCGTCGGGCGCCAGGGCGACGCCAAACGTCTCGAGGCGGCCGGCTTCGCGGGCTACCTGCTCAAGCCGATCCGTGCCCGGCAGCTGCATGCCACGATCGACGCGGTCTGGCTGGGCCAGCAAGAAGGTCACCCCGTGGGCCTCGTCACGCGCCACACGTTGTCCGAATCCAAGCACGGTGAAGCGGCACCTGAAACCGACGATCCGCCGCGCGCGCGCGTGCTCGTGGCCGAGGACAACGTGGTCAATCAGAAGGTCGCCGTGCGTATCCTCGAGAACCTCAACTGCCGCGTCGACGTCGCCGCGAACGGACGCGAGGCGCTCGAACAGCTCGAGCATTTCGACTACGACGTCGTGTTCATGGACTGCCAGATGCCGGAGCTGGACGGCTACGAGGCGACGCGGGAGGTGCGACGCCGTCAGGGTACGGGCCGACGGATCCCCGTCATCGCCATGACGGCCAACGCGCTGAAAGGGGATCGCGAGCGCTGCCTGGAGGCCGGGATGGACGACTACATGGCCAAGCCCGTCGCTCCCGAGGGGTTTAGCGAGATGCTCGACCGCTGGGCCGGACAGCTCGTCGGCGCGGGAACGCAATAGCCGCGACTGATAATCTGCTTCTGCAGATGTCCGAAAACGTCACGATTCCCCGGCACGAGCTGCGCTTCGAGGCGACCACCGCGAGCGGTCCCGGCGGGCAGCACGTCAACCGTTCGCGCACACGCGTGACGCTGCTGTTCGACGTCGACGCCTCCGCAACGCTGACCGCCGCGCAGAAGAGGCGCATCAAGGCGAAGCTGGCGACACGTATCGATCGCGAGGGACGGGTCCGCGTGCGCTGCGGCCGCCATCGCAGCCAGGCGATGAATCGGGAGGAGGCCATGCATCGCTTCCAGGCCTTGATCCGGAAGGCGCTGCAGCGGGAACGGCGTCGCGTCGCGACCCGGCCGTCGAAGGCGGAGCGGGAGAGACGGCTGAAGCAGAAGCGCAAGCGAGCCGAGATCAAGCGCACGCGGCGCGCACCACGGGCCGACGACGACTAATCTTCCGGCTGCTCGACGGGCAGCCGCAGCGTGAAGGTCGAGCCCACGCCGATCTCGGATTGGACCTCGACGTTCCCGCCGTGGAGCCACGCCAGATGCTTCACGATGGCCAGCCCGAGGCCGGACCCCGGTCGATCCCGGGAACGCTCCGGGGCGACCTGGTGGAAACGGTGGAAGATCTGACCGAGCTGCGTCGCGGGCACCCCGATACCGGTGTCGCGTACGCGCACGATCACGGTTGATCGGTGCCGTAAAATACACCGTCCTTGCCGGCGAGGGCGAGCGTCTTGACGCCGGAGGTCTTGTAGCCGATGCCGCTGTAGCCGATCCCGTAGAGGTCCTCGGTCACGCCCTGGACGACGGAGGCCGAGCCCGGCTGCTCCTTGACCTTGCTGCGAAAGTCGCCCTTGCAGAGCGCCACCTTCTTGAAGTAGCCGTAGGTGCCCGAGGCCGAGTTGCGCCCGTAGAGGCTGATCGGCTTGGTGCTCCACGGCGACGGTCCGGCGCCCGCGGAACCCCAGTCGTTGATCGTTCCTTCCGAACCGCACTTGAGGGTCTGAGAGAAGATCGCGTCGACCTGGGCCAGCGTCAGCCGCTCGACCGGGTTGTCCTTGTTGACGTAGACGGCGAGCGCATCCACGGCCACGGCGATCTTCGTCGGCGGGTAACCGAAGCGCTTCTCGAAGTCGTCCAGCTCCTTGGCCTTCATGGCGCGGCTCATCGGGCCGACCTGCGCCGTGCCCTCGATCAGCGCCGGCGGGGCGGTCGAGGAGCCCTTGCCCTCGATCTGGATCTTGACGTTGGGGTACTGCTTCCGGAAGCCCTCGGCCCACAGCGTCATCAGGTTGTTCAGCGTGTCCGAGCCGATCGAGCTGAGGCTCCCGGAGACGCCGCTCGTCCGTGAGTACTCGGGGATCTGTTCGTCGACCTTGACGGTCTGGGCGGAAACCGGAACGGCAATCAGCAGGAGTGCGATCGCGGTTCCGAACAACTTCTCGAGCATCTGTTTCCTCCTGGATGCGCGCGTCCTTCGCGTGTATGGCCATTCAACCCCCTGGGTTTTAGCCAGCGGTTAGATCGTTGTTAATTCGGTGTAAACTGCCGCGCTTTGAGAGATTCCACGACCATTCGGCTCGGGGCCGGCTGTCTGATGCTGGTCCTCGCAGGGCCGGCGGCCGCCGAGGGGTGGAGCGGGGAGGACCACGGCGCCAAGGCCGCGGCGCTGGCCCACGCGTTCGTCGCCCAGGCGGACGATCCGACGGCGGTCGGCTACAACCCGGCAGGACTCGCGTTCCTCGAGGACCGGGCGTTTGCCGCCGGGCTCGTGCTGGGTCTCCACTCGAACAACCGTTTCGAGGGATTCGATCCGGTGCCGGGCATGAGCGAGCTCGGTGAACGGGAGATCGAGCCGCGCCCCGTCCCGCACCTCTACTGGGTCGAGCCCGTCGCCACCCGCTGGGCGATCGGCCTGGCCGTTCGTCGGGGTGCCGCCTTCGAGTCCACCTGGAAGGGACCCGACACCTGGTCGGGCCGATTCGAGGCCCGGGACGCCCGGCTCGAAGCCTGGGACCTGACCCCGGTCGCCGCGGTCCGGCTGCACGAACGTTGGGGGGTGTCCGCGGGACTGGTCGCCCGCCTGACCGAGTTTTCCTGGACCCGTGACGAGACGGGGTTCAATCCGGCGAGCCAGCTGCAGGAACCGATCGGGATCTCGCGGTTCGACTCGGGTACCGCGGTCGGTCTGGGCGCGGTGATCGGGGTGCTCTACCGGCCGCCCGGCAGGTGGTCGCTGGGGCTGCGCTGGCGCAGCGAGGTGTCCACGGACCTCGACGGGAAGGCGACGTTCGTCCAGGTCCTCAGCGGAGATCCCACGTTCGACGCGCTGGCGGCGAGCCTGCGTCCGTTCGGTCCGCCGGTTCGCTGGGATGCGACGATCCGGTACCCCGAGCGTACGGTCTTCGGTGTGGCCTACTCGGTCAGCCCGACGGCGCTGCTCGAGATCGACATCGAACGGTCGTCGTGGGGCTCCCTTAACACGACGACCTTCCGCATCGCCGGCCAGCCGGCGCTCGACCGCGCGCCGTTCTCGGGCTGGGAATCTCGCATGGCCGGTCGAATCGGGCTACGCTGGAACGGCCTGGGGAACGGGGAGTGGCGGGCCGGGGTCTACGTCGAGCCGACCCCGCAGCCCGAGGCGAATCTGGGACCGTTCCACGTCGGGGCGGACCGCTACGGGGCGTCGATCGGCTTCGGGACGCGGGTCCAGCGGCTGCAGACCGACCTGGCGGTGATCTGGGAAGAACACGAGAACCGCTCCACACGGACCCACGGGTTCGACGGGCGCTACACCACGAGGTTGTTTCGACTGGTCCTGACGTTCGGCTGGTGAGACCCCGGGAGGGAGACAATGAGGGGCTGGAGCTCGTGTCTGGTGGGCGTGCTGCTCGTCATGTCTCCCGCGACCGCCGCCGATCGCGGGTTGCCGGGCGCCGAGCCGTTCGAAGCCGAGCTGGCCAAGCGGATCGACGAGGCGGTCGCACGCCAGGGCGAGGATTACGTTCCCCGCACGAGGCACCTGCTCGAGGACGGCTCCCCGCGTTACACCAACCGGCTGATCCTCGAGTCCAGCCCCTACCTCCTGCAGCACGCCCACAACCCGGTCGACTGGTACCCGTGGGGCGACGAGGCCTTCGAGCTCGCCGCCAAGCTCGGCCGGCCCGTGCTGCTGAGCATCGGCTACTCCACCTGCCACTGGTGCCACGTGATGGAGGAGGAGTCGTTCGAGGACGAGGAGATCGCCCGCTACATGAACGAGCACTACGTCGCGATCAAGGTCGACCGCGAGGAGCGGCCCGACCTCGACGCCGTCTACATGAGCGCGGTGCAGATGTTGACCGGCCGCGGCGGCTGGCCCATGACCACGTGGCTGAATGCCGATCGCGAGCCGTTCTTCGGCGGGACCTATTTTCCTCCCAGGGACGGGGATCGCGGGTCACGCACGGGATTCCTGACCCTGCTTCGACGGCTCGGCAGCGCCTACCGCGAGCAGCCCGAGGACATCGCGGCCCGAGCCACACAGATCGCCTCCAGGGTCCGGGAGACGCTGCAGGGTGAGGGCTCGGCCGGGACGGGGCCGGTGGCGTGGTCGATGATCGATACCGCCTTCGCCCGGCTTTCGGATGGCTTCGACGCCGAGCGCGGCGGGCTGGATCGCGCGCCGAAGTTCCCCAGCACGATGCCCAACCGGCTGTTGCTCCGGCACCACGCCCGGACGGGGAGCGAACGGGCGTTGGAGATGGCGCGGGTGACGCTGACCCGCATGGCCGAGGGCGGCATCTACGACCAGGTGGGCGGGGGGTTTCACCGCTACTCCACCGACGCCGAGTGGTGCCGCACTTCGAGAAGATGCTCTACGACAACGCGCTCCTCGCGACCGCCTATGTCGAGGCCTGGCAGCTGACGAAGGAGCCGCTGTTCCGGCGTGTCGCCCGGGAGGTCCTCGACTACGTGGTGCGGGAAATGACGTCGGAGGAGGGGGGCTTCTACTCCGCCACCGACGCCGACAGCCTGACGCCTCACGGCGAGCGCGAGGAGGGATGGTTCTTCACCTGGACGCCCGGGGAGCTGGCCGGGATCCTGGATCCCGAGGAAAGAAGCCTCGTGACGGCGCACTACGGCGTCAGCGATCAGGGCAACTTCGAGGGCCGCTCGATCCTGCATGTGGCGCGACCCCTCGAGGCGGTCGCCCACGGGCTCGAGTGGTCGCCGGAGCGGGCCGAGGCGGCCCGGATCGCGGCGCTGGAGAAGCTCTACCGTGCGCGCGGGAAGCGGCCGCCTCCGCTGCTCGACGACAAGATCCTGACCTCCTGGAACGGCCTGATGATCTCCGCCTTCGCGCGCGCCGGTTTCGTGTTCGACGAGCCGGAGTACACGTCGCGGGCGGTGGATGCCGCAAACCTGTTGCTCGCCAAGCTCCGTCGCGACGGCCGCTTGCTGCGGAGCTACCGGGATGGAGTGGCACGGCACAACGCCTACCTGGAGGACTACGCCTGTCTCATCGCCGCGTTGCTCGACCTGTTCGAATCCACCGGCCGGATCCGCTGGTTCGACGAGGCCATCGCGCTGCAGGCGACCCTGGACGACCATTATGCGGACGAAAAGGGTGGTTATTTCGCGACCAGCGCCGATCACGAGACGTTGCTCGCCCGCGAGAAACCGGGCCGGGACGGGGCCGAGCCATCGGGCAACTCGATCGCCTTGATGAACCTGATGCGGCTCCACCAGTTGACCACGGATGACCGCTATCGCCAGGCCGGGGCGAAACTGATCTCGGCTTTTCACAACACGCTGAGCCGCGCGCCGCGCGCGCTCAACGAGATGCTGCTGGCCGTCGATTTCACGCTGGGCCGCCCCAAGGAGGTCGTGCTGGTGCATGACGGCGATGCCGATCCGGAGCCCTTCCTGGATGTGATCCGCGCCGAGTTCTTGCCGCGGCAGGTGCTCGTACGGGTCACCGAGAATCGAGTCAAGGCCCTCGGCGAGCGCTTGCCGATCGTCAAGGGCAAGCGCGCGGGCAAGAAGGGTGTCACCGCCTACGTATGCGAGGCGGGTGTCTGCGCGCTACCGACCAGCGATGTGGAGCGTTTCCGCGAACAGCTCGTCAAGCCGACCGATGAGCCTGAAGCCTCGAAAAAAATAGGCTCAAATGAGTCTCGATTCAATTGATCCCGTGTTCGAAAGCCGCTAGACTACGGCTCGTCCGCTCGAACATCCTACGTTCTACCCAAGGAGGAATTGCGAACCATGGCAAAAAGAAGGGCGAAGGCGAAGGCCAAGACCGCGAAGAAACCGATGACCAAGAGCGAGCTGCTCAACGCGATCAGCGCCGATACCGAGCTGAATCGGCGCGAGGTCGCCGGTGTGCTCGAGTCGCTCGAAGCACAGATCTCGAAGAGCCTCGGTCGTCGCGGTGCGGGCGCGTTCACGCTGCCGGGTCTGGTCAAGATCGAGAAGAAGAAGGTGCCCGCGCGCAAGGCCCGCAAGGGCGTGCCGAACCCGTTCAAGCCGGGCGAGCTGATGGACATCGCCGCCAAGCCGGCGACCACGAAGGTCAAGGTTCGCGCGCTCAAGAACCTGAAGGACATGGTCTAGTCCGGCGTTTCTTCTGCGCGTTTGACGACAACGCCTGCCGCACCCCGGTCTCGGGACGGCAGGCGTTTTCTTTTGCGCGGGATGTTTCCGGCGTCAACCGATGAAACCGAGGCGCCAGGCGCCTTCCTCCTGGGTGACGGTGACGCGACGCTGGCTGGATTCTCCATCCCCGAAGACCAGCTCGAACTCGATCGTCACGCCGTCCTCGCCCTTGGTCTCGGTGAGCACCTTGAGGTCGGTGAGGCTCTGGTTGTGCGTTTCGACGACGGCCCAGTTGCGGAATCCCTCTTCGGAGTCCGCATCGATGAAGATCTGGTCGCGGGTGTCGGTCGTGTAGAGCGCCTTGGCGTCGTCGTAGTTGCCGGCATTCAAATGGTCGTAGAAGGTCCGTACCACCGAGACGGCGTCGCTTCCGTCGCCGCCGGCACCGCCGCCGCCGGAGCAGGCGACCACCGGGGCCAGGAGCAGAGCAACGAGCAGCACTCTCGTGAGCGGGCTTAAAGGCATCCTACTTCTCCTTCCGCCACCGCTAGGCGCTCGCCGTGTCCAGCAGCCCGTGGCGGCTCATCCAATCTTCACTGAGCTTCGACAGGTAGCGTTCCCCGGAATCCGGGAACAGCGTGACGACGATGGCGTCGTCGGGAGCCTCGCGGGCGACCCGGCGCGCGCCGGCCGCGGCGGCGCCTCCCGACGTGCCGGAGAAGATGCCCTCGCTCCTGGAGAGCTCGAGCGTCGACGCATAGCCGGTCTTGTCGTCGATCGTGATCACCTCGTCGATGTAGTCCCACCAGACGGTCTCGGGCAGGAAGTCCTCGCCGATGCCGTCGATCAGGTACTGGTGGATCTGATCCGCGGGCGGCAGCTCGCCGTGCTCGTGGTAGTAGGCGTAGACGCTGCCGACGGTGTCGACGCCGACGACGCGGACGTCGGGGTTCTGCTCCTTGAGGTACTTGGCCACGCCGCTGATCGTGCCGCCGGTGCCGATGCCGGCGACCCAGTGGGTGATCCGGCCGTCGGTCTGGCGCCAGATCTCCGGTCCGGTGGTGCGGTAGTGCGCCTCCGGGTTGGCCTGGTTGTAGTACTGGTAGGGCAGGTAGGCGCCCTGCTCGTCGCGGATGCGCTCGGCGACCTTGTAGTAGGAGCGCGGGTCGTCGGCGGCGACGTTGGTCGGGCAGGTGATCACCTCGGCGCCGTAGGCCTGCAGCAGGGCCACCTTCTCCGCGGGCACCTTGTCCGGTGCGGTGCAGATCAGCTTGTAGCCCTTGAAGGCCGCGGCCATCGCCAGGCCGACTCCCGTGTTGCCCGAGGTGGGCTCGACGATCGTTCCGCCGGGTCGTAACGCGCCACTTCGCTCGCCGGCCTCGATCAGGGCCATGCCGATGCGGTCCTTGACGCTGGAGCCGGGATTGAACGTCTCGATCTTGGCGGCGAGCAGCGCGCCGTTCGGGTGGAATCGTCGGAGCGCAACGAGAGGTGTGTTTCCCAGCGTGGAGAGGATGTCGTCGTGCAGTTCCATGACCGTCCCTAGACCTCGTTGTAGCCGAGCGACTTCGGGTGGCGGGTCCACCAGCCGTCGTCGGCCGGTTCGTAGACGTTGCAGCGGTCCATCTCACCGCCGTAAACGTGCAAGGTGACGGCCTTGCGGTCGGAATTCGCGTTGGCCAGCACGTGGTACTCGTAAGGTGGGATCAGGCAGCCGGCGTCCCCGATCCCGGTTTTGATCTGCTGCGTACGGGAGAATCGACAGCGCTCGCCGGTCTGTTCCTCGAGATCGTACTGGGTCACCTCCAGCTCACCCTCGACGACACACTCCACGCACCACATCCCGGCGTGATCGTGGAGGCCGGTTCGTTGCCCGGGGCCCCACGTCATGACGACGACCGTGTAATCGAGCTCGTTGTCCCGGTGCAGGAGTCGGCGCGCGTAGGAGGCCTCGGAGCATGCGGTGAATCGTTCGGGCAGGCTGAACTCGCGGCAGGTGCAGAGGCCGCCGATGCGCTCCTTGATGTGCTCCGCGGTGGCCCCGGCATCCCCGAGGCGGACGGCCTCGTCGAGGCAAGAGATGAGGTTCCTGATGCCTGTTTCTTTGTTGCCCGACATGCCGGCAGACCCCTCCGAACGGATGATCGAGGTTGCCAATTTATCGAATCCCCGCCCCGCTGGCGAGCCCGGATTTTCAGGGCCGGGCGGAGACTAGACCGCGGTCCTCGCGCCGGCGGCTCCGCGGCGGTTGGCGACGTCGAGCGCCAGGGCAGCCTTCAGACGTTCCAGCGAGGCCGGTTCGATCCGCCAGCGCCCGCGGATCGGCTGCACGTTCACCGGCATCGGGCCCAGCGACTGAGGCGGGAGCAGCGGTGAGACGTAGATCGAGGCGCGCCCGGTGCACCGTGCCAGAGCGGCCCGCGCCTGGCTCGGCTCGAAGAACGAGAAGCGCCGGATGACCTCCGGCGCGACGGCCATCTGGCGCAGCATCCGCGCGAAGATTCCGGCAAATGCGCGGTCGTGAACCACCATGATGACGGGCCCCCGTTCGGCTTGCTCGGCGAGCTGCATCGGGAACGTCGGGTCGAAGGCCACGCGGAAGACCGGGACGGGCGGCGACACGGCGCGGATCTCGGCGCGGTGGCCGTCGGTCGTGACGATGCCCCAGCAACCCTCGACGCTGGACCGCGGTTCGGCCGAGAGCTTGGAGAGCAACAACGGGCGGGGCGCGATCCCCAACTCGACGCGGAGCGCCGCGGCGATCAGTCCGACCTGCTCGCGGTTGCACTCCACCACGGCCAGCGGAAGCTCACGCAGGCCGCCCGACAGGTAGATGTCCAGGAAGGAAGAAAAAACGGATGCCTCCAGACCCAGGTCCCGTGCGGTCGCCCGGCAGCGGCTCACGGCGCCGAGAAGGTCGTTGACCGGGGCCGATTCGGCGATGTAGGTGCCACTACCGGGTCGCAGGTCGAGAAAGCCCTCGTTCGCCAGCCGGGTGTAGGCGCGGTGAATCGTCTTGCGGTTCATTCCGGTGAGGTCGGCCAGCCGGCGAACGGAGGGGGCCCGATCCCCCGGGCTGAGCTTGCCGAAGTGGAGCGCTGTCAGAAGCTCGTGACGAACCCGCTCGAGACCGCTCTTTCCGGTCCTTGGGTTGGGGCTGGCAGCCATCGTTCCCTCCTCCTCCCAAAGGACACCCAAAAACGGTTTCGAATGCCAGCGTTCGCGCCGTTCGCTGCGGAGATCGCACCGCATACGGCAGCGGACAACCGTTCGCCGATCGGGGGGAACTTTCTGTGTCCCCGAACGTTTCAGAGGGTGAGGGACGAGAGGGGTCGGACAAGGAGCGGTGGGATGACCAGGGACACACATCAGGTCGAGCTCGACGGACTGCGGCTCATCGGACTGGGCCGCGTACCGCGCTGCAGCCGCTGCCCCCGCTACGCGGATCTCGTGGAACGTTACGTGAACGGTCACGCGGCACGGACGCGGCTGGCCGAGCCGGCACTGGATTGCGAACACCGGCATTGCGACCCGTTGGCCCGGCGCTACGAAGCGTCCGCGCCCAGGATCGCCCTTCTCGACGTTCGCGCCGCCAGCTAGGACAGGTTTCGGGCGTTGCGCGGAGCTAGTCGTCCAACGCGGCGAGCAGAGCCGCGTGAGTCGTCAGCTTGACGCGTGGGCGATGCGCCGCTTCTCCGGCCTCGCGCTCCACCGAGTCGATCTTCTTCCAGTCCGCGTAGCTCACCGGACGCACCCCGCGTTCGCGGAGCACACCAAAGATCGAATCGCGTGCCGCATCGTCCGCCCCGGTGTGCCTCCCGGCGGCCAGATCTTCGAGCATCGAGCGCACCGTTTCGGCGGCGTCGGGCTTGTTGGTCCCGATGACACCGCTGGGCCCGCGTTTGATCCACCCGCTCGCATACAGCCCCGGGAGCGGCGATCCCTCGTCGCCGAGTATCCGGCCCGCCTCGTTGGGCAGCACGCCCCAGTCCTCGCGGAAGGGGAGGTCCGGCAGCGGTAACCCGCGGTAACCGACCGAACGGAACACGAGTCCGCAGTCGTGGGTTTCCGTTTCACCCGTGGGTGTCGCGGCGAGCCCACCTCCCACACGCTCGACGAGGCGGTTCCGCACCAAGCGGATCCCTCGAACTCGCCCCCGGTCGTCGCCCAGAATCTCCTCGGGAGAAACGAGGAACCGGAGGGTCAAGCGGCGCGGTTGGTTCGCGTCTTCCCTCCGCACCAGGCCCGCGATGATCTCGAGCTTGCGTTTGGTCGCCTTGTCGCCATCGGCCTCCACCTGCGCGCGCGAAAGAGCATCCAGTTCCGCCTCCTCGGGGAGGACACGGGTGAAGGTGTCCGTGAGCTCGCCCAGTTCCTTGACCTCGGGGTTGGTGAACGCCGCTTGCGCCGGTCCACGCCGGCCCAGCAACAGGACCTCCCGAACACGACTCTCGCGGAGCGCCGCAAGCGCATGATCGGCGATGTCGGTTCGCTCGAGCTCCTCGGGTGCGCGGCAGAGAATCCTGGCCACATCCACCGCGACGTTGCCGATCCCGACCACCACCGCGCGCTCGCACGAGAGATCGTAGTGGTGCTCGGCGTAGTCCGGATGGCCGTTGTACCAGGCGACGAACTCGGTGGCCGGATACGACCCCGCGAGGTCTTCCCCGGGGATGCCGAGTCGCCGGTCCGACGGGGCTCCGGTGCAGAAGACGATCTGGTGATAGCGGCTCGTCAGCTCGTCGAGCCGTAGGTCCTCACCGTAGGTCACGTTGCCGAAGAAGCGGAAGTTCTCGTTCGCCGCCTGTTTTTCGTAGACGGCGGTGACCGATTTGATCTTGGCGTGGTCCGGCGCGACACCGAACCGCACCAGGCCGAAGGGTGTCGGCAGCGCCTCGAACATGTCGACCTGCACCACGGTAGCCTTGTCCTGCAACAGGTGCTGGGTGACGTAGAAACCCGCCGGACCGGAGCCGATCACGGCGACACGGAGCGGTTCTTGGGAGGTACCCGGCTGGCTCATCGACCCTCTCGAGGCGCTCTTCACGCGTGCGGTCGCGCATTATAGACACAGGGTCGCGGCAAAGTCAGCGTGCCTTTCTTCGTGCGCGAGGCACCCACGGCGTCCCGCCAAGGAGGAATACGCCGACAACGGGAGCGGCCATGCCTTGATTTACGCAATTCGTCGTTGCCGCGTACCGGCAGCACCAATAGATTCTCTCCACGTGATTGTGAAAGTTGCGTCGTTCTTTCCGGTGGGCGGAAGGAGGGCGTTCGGCTGGCCGGGCGGCAGCGATGCCTCTCTTGCATGTCGCCGACGGACCCCCCGCACCCCCGCTGTCGGAGCGCGCAGTTTGACACGACGGAAACGTTGAGGTGTGCATGGTGTCGAAGAGTCGGTCCCGTGATTCGGTGCTCTCCCAGTACTTCTCGGAGATACGTCAGTACCCGTTGCTGTCCAAGGAGCAGGAGCAGAACCTGGCCCGGGACATCCAGAAGGGGAAATCCGACGCGATCAACGAGCTGGTCGAGTCGAACCTGAGTTTTGTCGCCAAGGTTGCGAGTGAATACCGCAACCTGGGTATGCCGTTCGAAGACCTGCTGAACGAGGGCAACGTCGGCCTGATCGAGGCGGCGCACCGCTTCGACGCCAACAAGGACACCAAGTTCATCAGCTACGCGATCTGGTGGATCCGCAAGTCGATCCTCAAGGCGCTGGCCGAGCAGTCCACGACGGTGCGGCTGCCCTACTCGCAGATGAAGAAGGTCAAGGAGATCCGCAAGGCCGAGCACACGTTGCGCGACCGGTTGAACCGCGTCCCGACCCGGGAGGAGATCTCCGCGCACCTGGACCGCGACGTCGAGAAGGTCGACCGCGTCCTCCAACACCGGGTGCACGAGGTCAGCCTGGATGAACCGGTCGGCGAGGAACAGGACACGCCTCTGGCCGACTGCATCATGGATCGCGAGAAACCCTCGGTCGAGCAGGGCATGCTCGAAAGGGAGATGGTCCACGGCGTCGCCGAGGCGTTCGAGCACCTGAACTACCAGCAGCGTACGGTGATCTCCTACCGCTTCGGTCTGAACCGGCACGAGACCCTGACCCTTCAGGAGACGGGCAACCGCATGGGCTTGTCCCGAGAACGCGTGCGGCAGATCGAGTGTCAGGCAAAGGAGAAGATGCGCAAGATCTTCTCCAAGATGCGGGCCATCAAGAAGCCGCCGCTCAAGGAAGACTGCCCGCCCGTCCCGTGTCCGGTCAAGGTAGTCGTCTCGCACTGACGTCTCACAACCCCGAAACACTGGAACCAGCCACCCCTCCCTGCGTATGATCGCAACCCATTGTGGGTTGTCCGATCCGACGCACGGAGGGGCTTCATGTTTCCGCAGAGTCGATTCACCGCGGTTCCCGTGTTCCTGCTTGCCGTCGTGTTCTCGGGTTGCGCGTCCACACCGCCCGCGGACAACGCCGCCGAGCCCGCGCTCGCCTGGGCCATCGCTCTTCACGGCGGGGCGGGAACGCTCGGCGCCGATACCGCGGACGACGTCCGCGACGGTTATCTCGAGAGCCTGGAGATCGCCCTCACGGCGGGCAAGGAGCTGCTCGAGGGCGGCGCGTCGGCGCTGGACACGGTCGAGCACGTGGTCGTGATCCTCGAGGACGACCCGCGATTCAACGCCGGACGAGGGGCGGTCTTCAATGCCGCCGGTGGGCACGAGCTCGACGCCTCCATCATGGACGGCTCGACGCTCGCCTGCGGCGCGGTTGCCGGTGTCCGCACGGTCAGGAATCCGATCCGGTTGGCGCGTGCCGTGATGGAACGGACACGGCACGTCTTGCTCGGTGGGGAAGGCGCCGAGGAGTTCGCCGATACCGTCGGGGTCGAGCGCGTGGACCCGGAGTATTTCGGGACCGAGCGCCGCCGGCGTGCCCTGGAACGCAGGCTGGCCGACAAAGACAAGGGCACGGTCGGGGTGGTCGCGCTGGATCGTCACGGCAACATCGCCGCCGGCACGTCGACCGGAGGTCTCACGGCCAAGATGTACGGGCGCATCGGCGATTCGCCGATCGTCGGGGCCGGGACCTACGCCGACAACCGGCGCTGCGCGGTGTCGGGGACCGGGGTCGGCGAGGAGTTCATCCGCCACAGCGTCGCGTATTCGGTGGGAGCGATGATGGAGTATGAGGGCTTGGATCTCGCCGCCGCGGTCGATCGCGTCGTGGACGAGACCCTCGAGCCGGGTATCGGAGGCATCATCGCGCTGGACCCGCAGGGCCGCATCGCGATGCGCTACAACACACCCTCGATGCTTCGCGGCGCCGCCGACTCGAGCGGTCGCTTCGAGGTCAAGATCTGGGACTAGGAGCCGGGAGAGGAGCCATGAGAACGCTGCGTAGTTATGTCGAAGGCCGCTGGCATCAGGCCGATGCCGGTTTCGTTCCGTTACACAACCCCTGCACCGAGGAGCCGATCGCCCAGGCGAGCAGCGCCGGCGTCGACTTCGGGGCGGCCTACGAGCACGCTCGTGAAACGGGAGGGGCGGCGCTGGCAGGCATGACCTTCGCCCAGCGCGGCGAGTTGCTCGCGGCGATGTCGAAGGCGCTCTATCAAAAACGCGACGAGTTGATCGAGCTGTCCACGCTGAACACCGGGGTGACTCGGAAGGACGCGAAGTTCGACCTCGACGGCGCGACGTTCACCCTCTCTTATTATGCGAAGCTCGGGAAATCGCTCGGCGACCGCACGTGGTACGCCGAGGACGAGGGGTCGCAGCTCGGTCGTTCTCCACGGTTCTGGGGCCGCCACCTGAGGCTGCCGCGGGGCGGTGTCGCGGTGCACGTCAACGCGTTCAACTTCCCGGCGTGGGGCTTGGCGGAGAAGGCCGCCTGTGCGCTGCTCGCCGGGATGCCGGTGATCTCCAAACCGGCGACGAGCAGCGCCTGGGTGGCGGAGCGCTGCGCGGAGATCCTGGTCGAGTCGGGTGCCCTTCCCGCAGGTGTGTTCAGCTTGATCTGCGGGTCGAGCGGCGATCTGCTGGACCGGCTCGGCGAGCGGGATGTCTTCGCCTTCACGGGCTCGGCGGATACCGCACTGGAGCTGCGGGGCAAGCCAAACCTGCTGTCCGCGAGCACACGGGTCAACATCGAGGCGGACAGCCTGAACGCGGCGGTGCTCGCGCCGGGTCTCGACCGCGAGGGAGAGACGTGGAACGTCTTCCTGCAGGACGTGACGCGGGAGATCACCCAGAAGACCGGGCAGAAGTGCACGGCCGTGCGTCGCATTTTCGTCCCGCACGACGAGATCGACGAGGTTCAGGAAGCGCTGTGCGAGCGGCTGTCCGCGGTGGTTCCGGGAGATCCACGCGACGCGGAGGTGACGATGGGCCCGCTGGCGACCGAACGCCAGCTCGACGACGCCATCGACGGGGTCGGCAAGCTCGCCGCCGAGGCGCAGATCGTCCACGGCACCGGGGAGCGTGTCGACGGACGGGGCGCGGCTCCCGGCAAGGGCTGGTTCTTCGGACCCACGTTGCTGCGGACCGATCGAGCGGCGGACGTGATTCACCGCCACGAGGTCTTCGGTCCCGTGTCGACACTCTGCGCCTACGGCGGGAAGATGCAGCAAGCCGCGGCGGAGGTCGGCCGTGCCCGCGGGACGCTCGTCACCTCGTTGTACGTCGACCGTGCCGCCGATCTGACGGCTTACCTGGCGGCCGGAGGCAGCACCAGCGGGCGGCTCTACGTCGCGTCGAGCAAGGTCGCGGCCCAGCTTCCGGGTTCGGGCACCACGCTGCCCGCGATGCTCCACGGGGGTCCCGGCCGGGCCGGAGGCGGTGAGGAGTTGGGCGGGTTGAGTGGCCTGACGCTCTACCAGCAACGGGTGGCGGTCACGGGGGATCGGGCGCTGCTGGACCGTGCGGGCGCCGACTGAGCGGTGACGAGTGGCCGCCGTCGATGACTCCCCGTATGCTTTCAGGCACGGGCCGTCAGCCCCGGAGAGCAACGATGCGACGATGCCTGTTGGCCTTGGTTCTCGGAGCCGCGATCGGCGGGCCGGCCGGCGCCGAGGAGACGCGGAGCCTGGTGCGGGTCGAGGGTTGGATCGTCGACTCCTACTGTCGCGGCAAGAACGCGAACCCCGAAGGGGCCCAGGACAGCCTGGAGTGCGTCAAGAAAGGTGCGAAGCTGATCCTGCTCGCCGATGACGGGACGACGTACTGGCTCGAGAACCAGGAGGTTGCTGCGAAGCATCTGGGCAAGAAGGTCCACGTCTTCGGGATGGTGGACGGGGAGCGCAACCTCCGCGCGGGGAACTACATCAGCGACCAGGACTTCCGCGGAGCCGGCGATCGCCCGGGCGAGCTGCGGGAAGACGGTCTCGTTCGCCGCGAGGTCGCCCCCGGTGAGAAGAAGGAGTCGCCGCCGAAAACGTCGCCCGACCCTGAAAAGAAGGACGACGCGCCTCAGCCCTGAGCGGAGGCCTCGAGAGCGTTGCGCATCCAGGCGTAGAACAGCAGCGACGAGAGACCGGAAGCGACCAGCAACGCGATCACGAGCCCGTCGATCGCCGGGTAACCCAGGCGCTCCGCCTCCTGCATCCCGATCCAGGCCAACGGGAGCATCAGGAACCCGTACCTCAAGGTCGCCATCACCAGCCCCGGTCGTCCGCGTCCCATCGCCTCGAAGACGGGCCGGCAGAGGAGAAACACCGAGCCCGACAGGCAGGCGAACGGAATCGTGAACAGAGCGAAACGTGCGTACTCCGCCGTCAACGGGCTTTCGGCGAGACTGTTCGCCACCCAGGGTGCGATCACGGCCATGATCGGTCCGACCACGATCAGGGAGTAGACGGCCGAGGCGGCGATCATCTGGTGCAGACCGCGGCGCACGCCGGCGGTGTCCCCCGAACCGCAGCGCATCGCCGCGAAGGGCAAGAGGGCCACCGCTCCGGCGATGACGGGTTGAAGGGCGAACAACACGAGACGGTAGTAGATCGCGTAAGCGGCGATGGCCTCGGTGGCGTGTTGGCGCCCCGCGAGCAACATGTTCACCACGGCGGTCTCGAGCGCCATCAGGACGAAGGTCAGCGAAGAGGGGATCGCCAGCCCGAGTACCGTTCGCGTGGCATGCCGGTCGAGATCGCTGAGCGGCGTGCGTTCGTGCGCGATGCGCGCCCGTTCGTGGACCCGCGCGCGGGCCAGAGCGTAGACCAGTCCGCCGATGCGTCCGAGCACCGTCGAGAAGGCGATGCCGAAGACGCCCCACTGGAAGACGAACAGGAACAGCGTGTTCAGCACGACGTTGATCACGTTGGTCCAGATCCCGGCCCACATCGTCGACCGCGTGTCCTGGTGCGCCTTGACCAGCGAGTCGGGGATGATCGACCAGAACGTCGTGAACGCCGACCCGACGATCAGCACGGTGCCGTAGATCTGGAACGCGCGCTTCACACTGGCTTCGAGGTCCATGTGCGGCGCGACGAACCAGATCGCGACGCCGAGGACCGTAAAGCCGGGAGAGACGACGGCAATGGCGCGCCAGCAGACGCGGAGGTACTGGCGGATCTTCTCTCCCTGGCGCTCGCCCATCGCGCGAGACAGCGCCGAGGTGAGACCGGTCGACAGGCCGACCCAGACGGCGATCATGAGGAACTCGAGCGGCACGACGAGTCCGATGGCGGCGACCGAGGCATCGCCGAGGAGCGCGGCATAGATGGTGTCGACAAAAGTGACGGCCGCACGCATCCAGAACGAGATCACCAGCGGAGCGGCCATGCGCAAGACCGAGGGTGCTTGAGGCTGCGGGGTCGCGGACGTCATCGAGGCTCCCTGAACGAACGGTCGCAGAGTTTAGCGGTTTTGGACCCGCCCGGCCCCATCGCCGTCAGATCGCGACGCGCAGTCGCCCCGGCTCGACGCTCAAGCGCGTCTCCGGCGACGTTCGCACCGGCATGCGCTCGCCGTCCGCATAGATGTCGGCGGCCGGGCGGGAATCGAAGCGCGCCTCGCGGGCGCGAAAGAGCCGGCACGCCGGATGCGTCACGTGGGTTCCTTTGTAGACACGGGGCAGCAGGCGCACGAGACCCGCGCGGCTGGTTTCTTTCAACACGACGATGTCGAGCAGCCCGTCCCGCATCGAGGCCTCCGGGGCCGCGCGCATCCCGCCGCCGAACCGGGGAGCGTTGGCCGCCGCGGCCATCATCACCGGACCCGAAAAGCGGTCTGCCTCCGCGACCACGTCGACGTGAACCGCACGGTAGGCCACGACGGTCCGCAGCACCGCCCAGGGGTAGACCCAGTTGCCGCGGTAACGGCGACCGCACGCCTCGAGATAGGTCAGGACGTCGGCGACGATGCCGACGCCGGCGATGCCGGCAAACGGAACCCCCGCCGCGCGGCCGAGGTCGATGTTCACCGGCTCCGCTCGCAGGGCACGCTCGAGCGCGGGCTCGAGCTCGGCGGGCAACCCGAGTGCGCGCGCGAAGTCGTTCCCCGTGCCTACCGCCACGATCCCCAGCGTCACGTCCGCGCCATCGGCGCCCCGGATGGCGTGGTGCACGGTCCCGTCGCCGCCGGCCACGAGCATTCGCGGGTGGGTGGCGGCCAGCTCCGCGGCCACCCGGCGCGCTTCCTCGGCGCCGTCGACCGACACCAGCTCGAGACCGTGGCGTGCGGCGCGGGCTTCGAGTGCGGCGCGAAGCTTCCCGCGGCCGGCACCCGCGTTGAACAGGAGCGGCGTCGTCAAAACGATCGAACGGCCCGGATCTGCGGCGCGCGCGCGGGGGTCTCACTCACGTCGACCATGAGGAAGCGCGGCTCCGCGACGAGGACACGGTCCCCGCCGCCGTCGAGCTGGATGCGGTAGCGTCCCGGCGTCAGGTCGTCGACGGCCCAGGAACCGTCCGCGGCGGGACGGATACGGGCAGCCTCGCGAAGGATGTTGTCCGGGCCGAGCAGGACCACGGCCTCGACCAGCTCGAGACGGCCGACGATCCGGCCCTCGAGTTGCCGGGTGGGTGTTGCGGGCCCCGGCTCGGCCCTCGGTTCGTCGGCAGGGGCGTCCGGTTCCTGTTCCGGTTCAGGCGTCGGCTCGTCGAGAGGAGTCTCGGGTTGCCGTTCCGGCTCGGGAGCCGGTTCAACCGGAGGCGGCTCGGGTTCGATCACGGGTTCGTCGTGAATCTCGGTGACGATGACATCCGGCTCCTCCGGTTCGGATGCGGGTTGCGCCTGCCGCGCGGCCTGGGCAAACGGCAAGATCGGCCCGCTGGCGGCCTTCGCCAGGCCTGCGATGTGGTCCGCCGTGCCGGCGGGCTGGACGCCCGGGGGGTCGAACGATGCCCGGAACAGCCGTCCGTCGACCAGGCGGACCAGAACCTCGTCTCCCTCCGCGTCGTCGGCCAAGGCCGTGACACGCGCCGGCGTGCGCAAACCGGCCAGGATCGTCATCGAGAGCCTGCCCGACGGAACGGAGAGATCGAGGAGCGCGAGCCCCTCCTCCTGGCCGACCACGACATAGGTGCTGTTTCCGAGCGAGCTGACGGCGAAGTTGTCTCCGGGGAGACTGAACAGCGGGCCGCTGCGGAAGTCCGGAGGCAGAAAGGTCCGGATCTCGTTGCGGCAGGCGAGTAGCAACGCACCACCGCCCGGCCAGCGATCGAGATCGCTCGACGAGGGGGGAACTCGCATGATGCGGTTGATCTTCGGTTCGTCGCCCCAAGAGAAGAGGAACGTGTCGCCCTGCCGCTTCTTGGCCGGGCGATGGTGCAGTCCGACCACCGTAGGACCCTCGTCGAGGAACACGAGGTCGCGCACGGTGCCCGGGATCGAGACCGAGCCGGCGGACTCCGTACCGGCCTCGAGCCGGACGAGATCGGCGAAGCCCTCTTTCGTCGATGGAACGGCGTAGGCCAGCCGCCGCCCATCGGGGCTCAGGGCGATCGCGGTGACCCCGTCGGGCAGCTCGACCTGGGCGAGCACCGCCGCGTCGCCCGAGCTGAGACGCACGTCGCCGAGCACGGCCGTTGCGGCCCACAGGATCAGGATCCCAAGCGCGAACCACGTCCGGGGGACCTGCATCTCCACCTCCTCTCGCAGCATGCCAGCGCGACGGGTCCCAGGCAAACCGAACGGGCGAACGTCCCGTAGAATGCCTCGGTGCAAACCTCGGCGATGCAGTGTAAGGGACTCGTCAAGCGCTACGGCGATGTCGTGGCGGTGGACGGGTTGGATCTGGAAGTCCGGCGCGGCGAGTGCTTCGGCCTCCTCGGACCCAACGGCGCCGGCAAGACGACGACCGTCGAGATCTTCGAGGGGTTGCTGACACCGGACGAGGGTGACGTGACCGTCCTCGGGGAACGCTGGCGCGGCGACGGGCGAGCCTTGCGCAACCGGCTCGGCATCCAGTTGCAGGAGACGCGGCTTCACGAAAAGCTGACGGTGCTGGAGACGATCACGCTGTTTCGTAGTTTCTACGATTACGGGGCGGCACCCGAGAAGGTCCTGAAGGACGTCGGACTGGAAGAGAAGTCGGGGGCCTGGGTGCGAACCCTCTCCGGAGGCCAGCAGCAGCGTCTGTCGTTGGCCTGCGCGTTGGCCTGCGATCCGGAGGTCCTCTTCCTCGACGAGCCGACGACGGGTCTCGACCCGCAATCGCGGCGGCAGATCTGGAACATCGTGATGGATCTGCGATCGCGCGACCGGACGGTGTTGTTGACGACGCACTACATGGACGAGGCGGAGCGTCTCTGCGACCGGGTCGCCATCGTCGACCGCGGGAAGATCATCGCGCTGGGCTCTCCGGCGGAGCTGATCGCGAGCCTCGGCGCGGACAACGTGGTCGAGATCACCTGCGATCGGCTACCGGACCTCTCACGCGTGCCCGGCCTCGGCGATGTGCAGGAGATGCCCGGCGAGGAGGCCGGTTTGCGGGTCACGGTCCAGCGGTTGCACCGTGCGGTGCCCGACATCCTCGGTGCCTTGAAGGATCAAGGGGTCGAGTTGTTGAACCTGACGACGCATCACGCCACGCTCGAGGATCTCTTCGTGGCGCTCACCGGCCGCCACCTGAGGGACGACTAGTCGTGCGCTATTTGCCGCTGGTTCAGTTGTCGTTGACGAAGGTCCGGGGCATCCTCCGCGAGCCGGAGGCGATCTTCTGGGTCGTGGTCTTTCCCGTCCTGCTGTCGATCGCGCTGGGGATCGCGTTTCGCGCCAGCGGACCGGCCGTGATGCCGATCGCGGTCCAGGAGGGCGCCGGCGCCGCCGAGCTCTACGCCACGTTGTCCGACGACGAGGGACTCTCGGTCGAGCGGCTCGGCGAAGGCGAGGCGCGCGACGCGCTGCGCACGGGGAAGGTCGCCGTGGTGGTCATCCCCGGGGACACGTGGACCTTCTGGTACGACCCGACACGTCCGGAGAGCCGCGAGGCGCGTCTGGTGACCGATCGGGTGCTGCAGCGCGCGGCCGGCCGCGTCGATGCGTACCCGACCGCTCTGCGTGAGATGACCGAGAAGGGCTCGCGCTACATCGACTTCCTGATTCCCGGTCTGCTGGGGATGAACCTGATGGGCACGGGGATGTGGGGCATCGGGTTCTCGATCGTGAACTCCAGGCAGCGGCGGATCCTCAAGCGCTTCGTCGCGACACCGATGCGCCGCTGGCAGTACCTGCTCGCCCAGTTCGTCGGCCGGCTCGTCTTTCTCGTCATCGAGGTCGTCGTCCTCGTCGGGTGTGCCACGCTGTTGTTCGGGGTGCCCGTCCGCGGTGCCTGGGTGCTGCTGGGAGGGCTGTGCGTGCTGGGGGCGTTCACGTTTGCGGCGACCGGTTTGCTCGTCGCCAGCAGGCCCCAGACCGTGGAGGGCGTGTCGGGGCTGATGAACCTCGTGATGATGCCGATGTGGATCNNCGACCGAGCGCTTCCCCGATCTGATGCAGCCCGTCGTCCAGGCCTTGCCGCTCACCGCGTTGAACGACGCGTTGCGCCAGGTCATGCTCGAGGGCGCCGGCGTGACCGCAGTCGCCGGCGAGATCGCGATCTTCGGCGGCTGGGGGTTCGCCGCCTTCTTCGCCGCGTTGCTCCTGTTCCGCTGGCAGTAGCCTCGCGCCGCTACGTGGCATACCCGAGGTTCGGCCCGAGCCAGCGCTCCACCTCGGCGACCTCGAGCCCCTTGCGTTCGGCGTAGGCCTGCACCTGGTCGCGGCCGATCTTGCCGACGGCGAAGTACTTCGATTCAGGATGGGAGAAGTACAGGCCGCTGACCGACGCCGCGGGCCACATGGCGCAACTCTCGGTCAGCCGGACACCCGTCGACGCCTCGACGTCGAGCAAGCGCCACAGCGTTCGTTTCTCGGTGTGATCGGGGCAGGCGGGGTAGCCGGGCGCGGGCCGGATCCCGCGATAGCGCTCGCGGATGAGCTCCTCGATCGACGGCTCCGCGGAGGATTCGTAGCCCCACTCGCGACGGGCGCGCTGGTGCAGCATCTCGGCGAACGCCTCGGCCAGGCGATCGGCCAGCGCCTTGACCATGATCGCGTTGTAGTCGTCCTGGTCGGCCTCGTAGCGCGACGCGAGCTCGTCGGCCCCGAGTCCGGCGGTGACGGCAAAAGCGCCGATCCAGTCGGGGACACCGGCCTCGGCGGGGGCGACGTAGTCGGCGAGAGCGAGACGCGGCCGGTCTTTGCGTTCGGTTTGCTGTCGCAGGGTGTGGAACCGAACGAGCTCTCGCGACCGATCGTCGTCGACGTAGAGGCGGATGTCGTCGCCGACACTTGCCGCGGGGAAGAAACCGTAGACCCCGTGCGCCGTCAGGGTCGACTCCGCGACGATCCGATCGAGCATCGCGCGGGCATTGCCGAAAAGCTCGGTGGCCGTTTCGCCGGCCTGCGGGTCGTCCAGGATCCGCGGATAGACGCCGCGCAGCTCCCAGACGTGGAAGAACGGCGTCCAGTCGATGTACGGGACGATCTCCCCGAGCGGCACGTTGTGCAGAACGCGGCTGCCCGTGAAGCTCGGTTTCGCCGGCGCGGTTGCGTCCCAGTCGGTGACCAGCGCCTGATCGCGCGCACGAACCAGCTCGAGCAGCGGAGCGACTTCTCGTTCCTCGAACGCACGCCGGATCGATGCCTGATCCTCGCGGACCTGCTCGCGGTAGGCCGCGGCATCGCTGCCGATCAAGCGGCCCACGACGTCGACGGCTCTCGAGGCATCGAGGACGTGAACCGAGGTTTCCCGGTAGACCGGGGCGATCTTCACCGCCGTGTGCTTCTTGCTCGTCGTCGCGCCGCCGATGAGCAGCGGGGTCCGCATCTCCAGACGCTCCATCTCGGAGGCGACGTGCACCATCTCGTCGAGCGACGGGGTGATGAGCCCCGAGAGGCCGATCAGGTCCGCCTGCCGCTCGCGCGCGGCGGTCAGGATCTTGTCCGCGGCCACCATCACGCCGAGATCGACGACCTCGTAGTTGTTGCAGCCCAGCACGACGCCGACGATGTTCTTGCCGATGTCGTGGACGTCGCCCTTGACCGTGGCCAGCAGGATCCGGCCCTGCGAGCTTCGCGCCCCGCGCTCCATGTGCGGCTCCAGGTAGGCGACGGCCTTCTTCATGACGCGGGCGCTCTTGACCACCTGCGGCAGGAACATCTTGCCGGCGCCGAACAGGTCGCCGACGACGTTCATGCCGTCCATCAGCGGACCCTCGATGATCGCCAGCGGGCCGGGGTAGGTCCGGAGCGCCTCGTCGAGGTCCGTTTCGATGTGCTCGCCGATCCCGTGAACCAACGCGTGAGACAGACGCTCCTCGAGCGCGGCTCCGCGCCAGGCATCGTCCTGCACCCGCGCCTTCTGCTTGCCCGTGACCGTCTCGGCGAACGCGATCAGGCGCTCGGTCGCATCGGCGCGGCGGGCCAGCAGGACGTCCTCCACCCGCGTCAGCAGGTCTTCCGGGATCTCGTCGTAGACCTCGAGCTGGCCGGCGTTGACGATCCCCATGTCGAGGCCCGCCTCGATCGCGTGGTACAGGAAGGCGGAGTGGATCGCCTCGCGGACCGCGTCGTTGCCGCGGAACGAGAACGACACGTTGGAGACGCCGCCGGAGACCTTGGCACGCGGGAACAGGCGTTTCAGCTCGCGCGTCGCCTCGATGAAGTCGACCGCGTAGCGATCGTGCTCCTCGATGCCGGTGGCGACGGTCAGGATGTTGGGGTCGAAGATGATGTCCTCGGGTGCGAAGCCGACCTGCTCGGTCAGGATCGCGTAGGCCCGGGTGAGGATCTCGACCTTGCGCTCGCACGTGACGGCCTGGCCCTCCTCGTCGAAGGCCATGACGACCACCGCGGCGCCGTAGCGGCGGATCAGCCGCGCCTGCTCGACGAACGCCTCCTCGCCCTCCTTGAGGCTGATCGAGTTGACGACGCCCTTGCCCTGGATGCACTGCAGGCCCGCCTCGAGCACCGAGAACTTCGAGCTGTCGATCATGATCGGGATGCGCGCGATCTCCGGCTCCGCGGCGACGAGGTTGAGGAACGTGGTCATCGCCTGCTCGGAGTCGAGCAGCCCCTCGTCCATGTTGACGTCGAGGATGTTGGCGCCGCCGGCGACCTGGTCGCGCGCGACCTCGAGCGCCGTCTCGTAGTCGCCGGACTTGATCAGCCGCGCGAAGCGGCGCGAGCCGGTGACGTTGGTCCGCTCGCCGATCATGGTGAAGTTCGAGTCCGCGCGGATCACGAACGGCTCCAGCCCCGAAAGACGCGTGCGCGGGTCGGGATCCGCCGGGCGATGGACGGCCTTGCCCTCGACCGCCCGGGCGATCGCCCGGATGTGCTCCGGCGTGGTGCCGCAACAACCGCCGACGATGTTGAGCCAGCCGGCCGCGGCGAACTCGGAGAGGATCGAGGCCATCTCCTCCGGCCCCTGGTCGTAGGCGCCGAACTCGTTGGGTAGTCCCGCATTGGGATAGCAGTGGACGTAGCACGGCGCGAGCCGCGCCAGCTCCTCGACATGCGGTCGCATCTCCTCCGCACCGAGCGCGCAGTTCAACCCGACGGCGAACGGCGCGCTATGGGCAATCGAGGTCCAGGCGGCTTCGACGGTCTGGCCGGACAGCGTGCGCCCGCTCTGATCGGTGATCGTCAGCGAGGCGATGACCGGCACGCGCGTGCCGTGCGTCTCGAACCAGCGTTCGATCGCGAACAGCGCCGCCTTGAGGTTGAGCGTGTCGAACGTCGTCTCCGGCAGCAGCAGGTCGACGCCGCCGGCCATCAGGCCGTCGACCTGGTCGTAGTAGGCCTGCTCGAGACCCGCAAACGTGATCGAACGCAGCGACGGGTCGTTGACGTCGGGACTCAGCGACGCGGTCTTGTTGGTCGGGCCGATCGAACCGGCGACGAAGCGCGGGCGCTCGGGAGTTGCCTCCGCGGCCGCGATCGCCGCACGGCGGGCGACCGCCGCCGCCGCCTTGTTGATCGCGAAGACCTGAGCCTCGAGCCCGTAGTCCGCCAGGGAGACGGACGTCGCGTTGAAGGTGTTGGTCTCGATGATGTCCGCGCCGGCGTCGAGATAGGCGCGGTGGATCTCCTCGATGATCCGCGGCTGGGTGATCGAGAGCAGATCGTTGCAGCCCTTGAGATCGGACGGGTGATCGGCGTAGGCCTCACCGCGGTACGCCGCCTCGTCCAGGCCGTGGGCCTGGATCTGCGTTCCCATCGCCCCGTCGAACAGCAGGATCCGTTCGGCGAGAAGGCGCTTCAATGTGGATTCGACGCTCATCGCGGTCACTCTACGGGTTTTGCGCGCGGCGCGCCTGGACGGCCAGAGTATGGCGAGGGCGGCGGCCGGCCGCCAGCCCTATGACAGATTGCACGGATCTAGGCCGCGTGGACCTGAATCGTTTGCCCGACGTAATCCAGGATCTCGCGCAACCGGTCGTAGTCCGGGTGCCGGAAACGCATCCAGGCGTTGGCCATGAAGCCCGCCTCGACCGGCTGGGTCGGCGTCCCCACGGGCGGGATGTGCGCATCGATCAGGCACGGCTCGAGCTCGCGGCGGACCTCGTCGAGGCCGGTGTAGCCGCTGATGCGCCCGTCGCGATCGGGACGCAGCGCGATCATCCCGGCGGAATAGCGGCGTGACGGTTTCTGTTTCGGGGGCAACCCGACGATCGCCCGTGCCCACTCGCCGTAAACGTCCATCTCGTTGCCGGCACAATACAGGTCCCAGGCACCCACACCGGGCGGCCGGCAACCGATCTCGGAGAACTTCAGCCCCTTGGGGCCGTAGAACCATTCCATGTGCGTCGCCGTCGTCCCCAGCCCGAGAGTCTTGACGACATCGAGCCCCAGGCGTCGCACCTCGTTGTACCCGGGTGCGGCCTCGAGCCGGTTGGTCGCGATGAACTGCGGCGAGATCCAGCGCTCGCGCATCCCCTCGAGGACGTTGGGGTAGTAGTGGCAGGCGAATTCGTGGACCGGCTTCCCGTCCACCGAGATCGTGTCGTAAAAGCCTTCGTGACCCTCGATGAACTCCTCGGCCGCCGCGGATAGCCCGCGATCGATGCCGCACTCCACGACGACGCGCTCGAGCTCGTCGTCGTCATCGACCCGATAGGTCCCGGCCGCACCGGCGGCAGCGCGAGGCTTGATGATGATCGGGTACCCGACACGCTCGACGAAGGCCTCGGCCTCCGCGACGGAGGCCACGCCATCCGATGCGGCGCAGGGGAGACCGGCTTCTCTGAGTGCTTGCTTCATCGCGGGTTTGTCCCGGCACAGGAAGGAGCTTTCGACACTGAGCCCGGGAATCCCGCACTTGGCCCGGACGTTCGCGGTGGGCAGGATGTGGGCCTCGATGGTGGCTTCCAGACGGTCGACCCAGCCCATTTTCTGACACCGCCTCACGGCATCCAGCAGCGCCTCCTCGTGGACGACGGACCCGACCTGTTCGTAGTGGTCCATCCAGCTCTTGAGCTCGGAGTCGAGCGCCGCCGCCGGCGCTTCGCCGATCCCCGTGACGCGGGCGCCGGTTGCGGCAAGGCCGCGAACGAACTCGCGTTGGTTTCGCGGAAAAGCGGGCTCGACAAAAAGAACGTGCATGGCAACCTCAACCGGCGTGCTGCGTCTCCGCGACCAGCTTGCCGTACAACTCGACGTACCGCTGCGTCTGACGCGTCCAGGAATGGTCCTTGGCCATGGCATTACGGCGCGCCTTGTTCAGCAATTTCTTGTTGCGGTAAAGGGCCAGGGCGCGATCGAGGGCCCAGCCGAGGCCCTGGGGGGTGTAGTGCTCGAACACGAAGCCCGTCCCTTCGCCGCTGGCCGGATCGAAGTTCTGTACCGAGTCCGCGAGCCCGCCGGTGCTGCGGACGACCGGTAGCGTGCCGTACTTGAGGCTGAACATCTGGTTCAACCCGCAGGGCTCGTAACGCGACGGCATGAGGAAGAAGTCGGCGCCGGCCTCGATCCAGTGCGCGAGCTCGTTGCTGTAGCCCCGGTAGAACACGACGCGATCCGCGTGTTCCTGCTGGAGCTTCGTGAAGAACTCCTCGTAACGCGCCTCACCCGAGCCCAACACCACGAGGGCGGCATCCTCGCCGGCCAGCAATCGCGGAAGAACCGCCATGCACAGGTCCAGTCCCTTCTGTGCGGTCATCCGCGTCACCATCCCGAACAGCGGGGTGTCGGCCTTCGCGGGCAGACCGAGCTCGGAGAGCAAGTGCAGTTTGTTCTTCTTTTTGCCGGCGAGTCGCGTCGGTGAGAACCGATAACGAATGTGGCGGTCCTTTTGCGGGCTCCACTCGTCGTAATCGACCCCGTTGAGGATGCCGACCAGCCTGTCGGAGCGGGCGCGGAGCAACGCGTCGAGCCCCATCCCGTAGGCGTCGGTCCGTATCTCGCGGGCGTACGTCGGGCTGACGGTGGTGATCAGATCGGCATACAGAAGGCCGGTGCGCAGGAAGTTCACACAGCCGCTGCGAAGATCGTCCTGGTCGAACAGGTGCGCCCAGCGGCCCAGCCCGAGGTCGTCGACGACGTCCGCGGGGAACAGCCCCTGGTACCCGATGTTGTGGATCGTCAGCAGATGCCGGCTGTGGGAGAACAGCGCGTCCCAGTCGTACAACGCCCGCCCCTGGAGTGCCAACAACCCGGTATGCCAGTCGTTGGAGTGGAACAGGTCGGGGCCCCAACCCATCAACTGGCACGCACTCAGGACCGCATTCGAGAAGAGGGCGAAGCGGCGATGCTCGTCCGCGTCGTCGGTGTAGATCGATCCGCGGTGATAGAGCTCCGGGCAATCGATGAAGTAGACCTCGAGATCGCTGCCCGGAAGCCGGGTGGTGCGCAGCGTGAACCGGTAGCGGTGCGGGCCGAGCTCCAGCGGCACATCCCGTGCGAACTCGACCGGCTCCAGCAGTGCGCCGTCGGTCTGCAGGCCGGCATAGCAGGGCATGAACGGACGCACGTCGTGGCCCCGGCGGTGGAGCTCCAGCGGTAGAGCGGCGGAGACATCCGCGAGTCCGCCGGTCTTGGCGAACGGAGCGATCTCGGAAGCCGCGAAGCAGATCTTCAGGGCGCCGGACATCGTGACGATCCCTAAGTAAAATCGACCTCGTGCGCGTGCTAGCCTGGGAGCCGGCACGCAGGTCGTAGGAAACGGTCAATTTATCACAGGGGGTCGTGTGGCTTCAGGTCGCGTTCCGGTGGTCTTCGTGGCGCCGTTCCTGGCCCCGACGACGCTTCGTTTCGTGCGGGCGGCGGCGGAGCTTCGCGGGGTCGCGCTGGGCCTGGTCTGTCAGGACCCGGTCGAACGGGTACCGGCCGACCTGCGCCGCAGGCTCGCCGGTTTCCATCGCGTCGGCGATTGCTTCGACACCGAAGAGCTTCTGCGGGGGATCCTCGAGCTGTGCGGAAGGCGGCCGCCGAAACGCATCCTCGGTGCCCTCGAACAACTCCAGGTGACGCTGGCCCATGTACGCGAGCGTCTCGGCGTCGACGGTCTGGGCGTGGAGGCTGCGCTGAATTTCCGCGACAAGGACCGCATGAAGACGGTCCTGCGCGCGGCGGGCGTGCCGTGCGCGCGTCACGGCAGCGCCGCCTCGCCGAGTGAAGCGCTGAGCACGGCGGCGGAGCTCGGCTACCCGGTCGTGGCCAAGCCGCCGGCCGGCGCCGCGGCCGCGAACACGTTGCGGGTGTCGACGCCCGACGAGTTGGAGGCCTACCTGCAACGCATGCCGCCGACACGCGGGAACCCTCTCCTGCTCGAGGAGTTCGTCGTCGGTGAGGAGCATTCCTTCGATGCCGTCTCGATCGGTGGCGAGCTGGTCTGGCATTCGCTGACGCACTACCGCCCGGGACCGCTAGAGGTGCTGGAGAACCCGTGGATCCAGTGGACGGTGCTCCTGCCGCGCGAGATCGACCACCCGCGCTACGACGAGGTGCGACGCGTCGGCGCGCAAACTCTAACGGCGCTCGGCATGGGGACGGGGCTCTCGCACATGGAGTGGTTCCGTCGCGAAGACGGCAGCATCGCGGTCTCCGAGATCGCCGCTCGACCCCCCGGGGCGCAGTTCACGACCCTGATCTCCTATGCCCATGACACGGACTTCTACTCCGCGTGGGCGGAGTTGATGGCCTTCGATCGCTTCGAGCCGCCGCCGCGGGCCTATGCGGCGGGGATCGCCTACTTCCGCGGCCAGGGGCGTGGACGGGTCGCGAAGATCCACGGACTGGATGAGGCGCAGCGCCGTTACGGATCGATGGCGGTCGAGGTGCGACTCCCCCGGGAGGGGCAGGCGCCGGCCTCGAGCTACGAAGGCGAAGGCTACGTCGTGCTGCGCGATCGCGACACCGGACGCGTCGCCGAGGCGTTGAAGCGAGTGGTCGAGATCGTCCGCGTGGAGTTGCAATGAACGTCCTGATGCTCTCTCCCGGATTCCCCGACGAGCTGCCCGCCTTCACAGAGGGGCTTGCCGAGGCGGGAGCGCGTGTCGTGGGGCTGGGCGACCAGCCCGCCGAGATGTTGCCCGAACGGGCCCGCCACGCGCTGGCGCACTACGTCCGGGTCGACCACCTCTGGGACCAGGAGGCCCTGACCGACACCGTGCGTGAGATCGACCGCCGCTTCCCGCTCGATCGCATCGAGTGCCTGTGGGAGCCCGGCGTGTTGCTCGCCGCACAACTGCGGGAGGCCATGGAGCTTCCCGGGCTCAGCGTCGAGCAGGCCCGCCTGTTCCGCGACAAGGAGTTGATGAAGCGCCGGCTCGACGAGTGCGGGATCCGGACCCCGCGCCACGCCGTCGCGACGAGCGAGTCCGACGTGCGTGAGGCCGCCGAGCGGATCGGCTACCCGCTGATCGTCAAGCCGATCGCCGG
>JABAOE010008391.1_pt4 | contig 31501 bp, 25 predicted proteins | sample 7062141 | NCBI WGS metagenome assembly JABAOE01 (sample SAMN14538627, study PRJNA623070) | marine sediment metagenome | biome: marine biome [ENVO:00000428]; feature: marine pelagic biome [ENVO:01000023]; material: deep marine sediment [ENVO:00002113] | place: India: Gulf of Khambhat ...
GGTGTTCCTGGGGATGATCATGCTCGCCGGGATCGTGGTCAACAACGCCATCGTGCTCGTCGACGCGATCAACCGCAGGCGTCGCGCGGGTAACGATCTGGAAGATTCGATTCGCGAGGCGGGCGCCGAACGGTTGCGCCCGATCCTGATGACGACTGCGACGACCGTGCTCGGGCTGCTGCCGCTGGCGCTCGGTATCGGAGCCGGGGACGAGCTGCGCCGGCCGATGGCCTGGACCGTGATCGGAGGACTGACGGCCGGTACGCTGCTCACCCTGGTCGTGATCCCGTGTCTCTACCGCAGCATGACGCGCGCCTCGTTCGAGCGGGCCGGGCTTGCCGATCCCGGTCGGGCCGATCCCGTCTCGAAGGGCGTGCTCCCGTGAAGAGCCTGATCGATCTGCCGCTGGATCGACCGGTCTCGATCGTGATGCTGCTGGTCTGCCTGACGGTGCTCGGTGTGGTCGCCGTCACCGAGATTCCCATCAGCTTCCTGCCCACGATCAACGAGCCCGAGATCGACATCGGCGTGCCCAACCCCGGCAGCCACCCGCTGGAGAACCTGCGCCAGGTCGTCCAGCCGATCGAGGAGGAGGTCGCCTCCATCCCCGGGGTGCGCAACATCTACAGCTCGGCGGGGATCGGCAGCGCGAACGTCTCGGTGCGTTTCGACTGGGGCGTCGACGTGCCGCTGAAGAAGATCGAGGTCCGCGAGGCGGTCGATCGCGCGCGCGACCAGCTGCCGTCGACGATCGGACACATCAAGGTGGAAGGGGACACCGACGGCGGCCAGGCGCAGGTCATCGGCGGCCGCATCTCGGCGGTGCAGGATCTTTCGGAGTCGTGGGATCTGCTCGACCGGCGTATCCGCCGCCCACTCGAGCGGATCAAAGGCGTGGCCAGCGTCAACCTGTACGGGGTCGACCGGCAGGAGTTACGCATCGATCTCGAGCTCGAGGCAATGCGCGCCCACAACATCCCGATCGAGCATCTGATCGGAGCGGTCAACGCCGCCAACCTCGATCTCGACCTCGGTGTCGTGCGAACAACCCAGCTGCGTTACGACGTCCGAACGGACGGACGCTTTCGCGACCTCGAAACGGTACGCCGCCTGTCGATCGCGCCGGGCGTCACGCTGGCCGATCTCGCCGACGTCAGCGTGCGCGAACCGACGCTGCGGCGCGGCCGGCATCTCAACCGTAAGTTCGCAATCGGTTTCGACGTGTTCAAGGAGGCCGGCGCGAATACCGTCGAGACGGTCGCCCGCATCACCGATCGCATCGACGAGATCCGCGCCGACCCGCAACTGCAGGGCATCGATGTCGTGTTCTGGGACAACCAGGCCGACGAGATCCTCGGCTCGCTCCGAGGGTTGCGTAATGCGGGGATCTACGGCGGGTGCCTGGCGCTGGTCGTCCTGTTCCTGTTCCTGCGGCGCGTGGCGACGACGGCGATCGTCGCCGTCGCGATCCCGTTCTCGATCCTCGTCACCTGTGGCGGGATGTACCTGATCGGCCTGGATTTCAACGTGCTCACGATGCTCGGGCTGATGCTCGGCGTCGGCATGCTCGTGGACAACGCGGTCGTGGTGATCGAGAACATCTACCGGCTGCAGGCCAAGGGCATGACGCCCCGCGATGCCGCGCGGGAGGGCCTGAAGCAGGTCTCGATGGCCGTGCTGGCCGCGACCGCGACGACCGTGATCGTGTGGTCCTGGTTGTTCGTGACCGAGCCCGACACGATGAAGATCCTAATCGGGCAGGTCGCGCTGGTGATCTGTCTCGCCGTGGCGTGCTCGTTGCTGATCTCGGTGACGTTCATTCCGTTCGCGGCGGCTCGGTTCGCGCCGCAAGGCGATCTCTCGCCGGGTTTCGTGATGCGCCGTCTGCTTCCGGCCTACCGCGCCGTGTTGCGCTGGACGCTGCGCCATCGTGTGGTGACGCTCGTCGGTCTGATCCTGCTCGCGGCCAGTTCGGCCTACCCGATCGGCGTCATCGAGAAGAGCGGCGAGCCGCGCCACCAGACCCGCGACGTCCTGATCCTCTACCAGGTGCACGACGCCTCGACGGTCGACGTGCTCGAAGGCTACGTCAACATCGTCGAGGACTGGGTCGACGCCAATCGTGAGCGACTCGGTGTGACGGACCTCTACTCGTGGTATTCCGAAGAGAACAACTCGTGTCAGACCCGGGTTTACCTGCCGCCGCGGCAGGCAACCGAGGCACGCTTCAAGAAGCTACAGAAAGAGTTGATGGAGGGGCTGCCGGTGATCCCCGGCGTCAAGCTGGAGATCGGGGACCATCGGGGGCACCATCGCGGCCCCCGTTCGGGTGGGTTCGTCTCCGTCTCGGTCCACGGCGAGGACCCCGAGTACCTCGAAGAGCTCGCGCTCGGCGTCGAGCAGCGCTTGTTCCCGCTCGACCACGTTACCGAGGTGTACGGGCCCACGATCACCGGACGGGAAGAGCTCCGCGTGCACATCGAGCCCGAACGCGCGCGGGTGTCCGGCCTGACGCCTGAGGAGATCGCCCGGGCGATCGGCTTTACCTTTCGCGGTCAGAACCTGCGCCGCTTCCCCGGTCCGAATGGTGAGATCGAGATGCTCGTCGGCTTGCACGAGACGGTCAAGCCGGGGGTTGCGGCCCTCGTGGACCTCCCGATCCCGACGCGGGATGGCCGCACGGTCGCGTTGCTGACCGTCGCCGATGTCGAGCGCGCCCGTACGCCGAACCACATCGGCCGCGAGCAACGCCGCACGACCCAGCGCGTCACGGTGCAATTCGACGACGAGGCCACGACGACGGCCGAGATGCGCGAGCTCGTCGCGGCGGAGATGGCTCAGGTGAGATTCCCGGACGGCTATCGATGGGACTGGGGCCAGCGCGACCACGAGCAAGACGACGCGCTGGGTGTGATGCTGTTCGGCGTCGGTGTCTCGATGATCGTCGTCGTGCTCCTGATGATGGCGCTGTTCGAGTCCGTGACCCAACCGTTCGCGATCCTGATCACGCTGCCGCTGGCGTTGGTCGGAGCGTTCTGGGGCCTGTGGGCCTTCGGTTTCGTCTTCGAGATACTGGCCTTCATCGGAGTCATCATCCTGATCGGTGTGGTCGTCAACAACGGGATCGTGATGGTTGACCACGTCAACCAGCTGCGCCGCAAGGGTGTCGACCGCTCGACCGCGGTCGTCGAGGGCTGCGGGGACCGCCTGCGACCGGTATTGATGACCGTGATCACGACCATTGTCGGTCTGATCCCGCTGGCGATCTCCAGCTTTACCGTGGCGGGGGTGTACATCCAGTCGCTCGCCGTCGCGATGATCTGCGGGCTCGCCTCGTCCACGATCTTCACGCTGGTCGGCTTGCCGGTCTGGTACTCGGCGGTGGAGGATTTCGGCGCCATCATCGCCGGATTGTTCCCCCGGCGCCGTGCGAGTCTCGCGGGAGAACACGTCCTCGAAGGAGTCGACTGACTCCGGGTGAGTATGATGGGTGGGTCCCGCGCCTCCCGCCCGGTGCCGCATGCTCGACCAGGCCCCCCGGCGGCCTGCGCTTCTTCCGGCGATCCTGTTCCTGGCAGCCGCCTGGGCGACGCCACCACCGACCGTGCTCCTGCTCGGCTTGGGGGCCGTCGTCTGGATCCTGCACCGGCGGCTGCTCAGGCGCTTCGATGCCGCCCTCCTGATCCTCCTCGCTATCCTGGGAACGTTCGCCGGGTGGGACGCGGACAGGCGCCGAGCGCAGCGGCTGGGCGACGCCGCGATCTCGCTGCCCATCGGGGTGCCGTTCGAGCGCTCGTGGGCAGGCAGCCTGGTCGGACGTCCGCAACGCATCGATCGACTCGGTTGGCTCGTTGTCGTGGATGCCCGGCCGCTGCGCCTTCGACTGGAGCTTCCCACACCGACCGTGGAGGAGCGCGAGCGCCTGGCCCGCCTGTCTGCGGGGCAACGAGTGCGTCTGTGGGCGCGCGTCCGGATCGATGCGGAAACCGGCACCGCACGGGGTTGGGTCAAATCCTCCCGACTGATCGAACGCCTCGACGGCACGGTCTCGTCACCGAGGTACATCGTTCAGCGTGTTCGAGATCGGTTACAGGATCGTCTAGCAACGCTTTACGGCCACAACGAGGAAGAGCTCGGGTTCCTGTCGGCGGTTCTGCTGGGGCAGCGAAGCGCACGGGCACCCGACTTGGAAGCCCGTCTGCGGGCAAGCGGATTGGCGCATCTGCTCGCGATCAGCGGGCTCCACGTCGGGATCGTGGGCGGGTTCCTGGTCAGCGCGGCCCGGCGTGCATCGAGAAGCCCGTGGCTCAGGGCCGCGGTGGCGGGCGGAATGCTGGTCGCGTTCGGCGCGGTGGTCGGGGGCGCCGTGCCTGTGGTTCGCGCCGTGGCGGCGGTCCTCGTCTTACTCGTCGGCGAGGCCCTGGGACGGGAAGGAGAGCCCCTCAACCGGCTTGCCTGTCTGGTGATCTCCTTGGGTCTGATGCTCCCGGATCGTCTCCCGACACCGGCGTTTGCCCTGAGCTTCGCGGCGACGGCAGGAATCCTCATTGCTTTGGATGGAGACGACGGGGCGCCGCCGCAGGGCCAAGTCTCCGCCGCTGTCCGGATCTCCTGCGCCGCCTACCTAGCGACGGCGCCGCTCTCCGCGATGCACTTCGGACAACTGGCGCCATGGGCGCTCGTGACCAACCTCCTGGCAGTCCCTTGCCTGATGCTGCTGCTTGCGGGCGGGTACGCCTCTTTGTTGCTCGCGGATGTCCCCGTGGTCGTCGACGTGACCGTCGTGCTGACCCGAACGGGCTTCGCCGGCATCGATGCGATTGCCCGTCTGGTCGATGGACTGCCCGCCAGTCCCATGTTCGTTGCCCGCATCGATTCGCTCGAATGCGCTTTCGTGTGTTGCCTCGCGCTGGCGGGTTGGCTCGCGAAGCCGCGGCCGATCCGCATCGTCGCGCGCGCATCCTTCGCCCTGTCGATCGTGTGGCTCCACCTCGGACCACCTCCTGTCGTGCCGGGCGGGCCGGTCGCCCTGCTGCTGGACGTCGGCCAGGGCCAGGCTTTGCTCTGGCGCGATGAGAAGGGAACGACGCTGATCGACGCGGCCGGTCGCGGCTACGGTCGTTGGGACCCCGGAGGCCGGGTCGTTCGCCCCGCTTTGCTGGAGCGCGGGATCCGCCGTATCGACCGCCTGGTCCTCTCACACGGGGACGCCGATCATGCCGCCGGCGCCTTCGCACTGATCGAAGCTTTCGAGATCGGCGAGCTGTGGCTCGGTCCGCAATGGTGGGCCGATCCGAGGCTGGGAGAGATCGCCGCCGCAGCACACGATCGGGGCGCGGCCGTGCGCTTGGTCGCACGGGGCGACGCCGAGGACGGGCTCCGCGTCCTCGCGCCCGGACGACACCGGGGTGGCCGGGACGGAAACGCTCGATCCCTCGTCCTGACACTCGGCGTCGATCCGTGGACGCTCTTCGTCCCGGGAGATCTCGACGGCGCTCCGCTGGAGCGCTTCCTCGCCACCGAATCGGTCCCCGCCGCGGGGGCCCTCGTGCTGGCGCACCACGGAAGTCGGCGCGGCACACCGGACGGGCTGCTCGACCGGCTACGTCCGCACGTCGCGGTCGTTTCTTGCGGCCGGCGCAACCGCTTCGGCCACCCGGATCCGCTGACGGTCCGGCGGCTCAGTGAACGCGGCGTACCGCTGTGGCGAACGGACCATCACGGGACGATCCGGCTCGAGGCTCAGCCGCAGGGTTGGGTCGTCGAAGCGGAGCGTTGAATCAATCGAAGAGGCGCACGGGAAGTAGCGTGAAGCAGGCCACGAAGAGCAACAATGCCGCAACGGCGAGCCACGTCCGCGCGCGTCCGAGCGGAACCGATTCCGTCCACACGGGCGGGTGCTTGTCGCGCATCCACAGCAGGATGCCGAGCCACAGGAGGTACATCGGCGGCTGCCAGAGAGACAGCGCGTAGACGACGGATCCTGCGGCCAGCACGATGGCGGCGCGTGAGAACAGTCGGTGAGTCCGGCGCGAGACCGCGTACGCGATGTGCCCGCCGTCGAGCTGTCCCGCCGGGAACAGGTTCAACGCCGTGATGAGAAAACCACCCCAGGCAGCGGCCAGTGTCCCGTTGATCGCGAGCGTCTCGCCGGGCCGGAGGAAGTCGGCGATCCAGCCAGCGGCCAGCGGCGGAACGAACAACGCGCCACCGCCTTCGATGCCGGCGGGTACCGTCTCGGCCGTCCAGACACCGGCTACGCGCGCGGCCATCGCGACCACGAACCCGGCGACGGGCCCGGCCAACGCCACGTCGAACAGGGCCCGGCGATCCGGGATCGGGGCACGGATACGGATGACGGCTCCGATGGTCCCGAACGCGAACACGGGGAGCGGAAGGAAGTAGGGCCAGGTCGCCATGATGCGGTAGCGGCGGCAGGCGATGTAGTGCCCCATCTCGTGAGCGCCGAGGATCGCGAACAGCCAACCAGCGAAAGGTAGCCCGGCACGACATCGCAACAGGAAGTCGCGCAGGTCGCTGGGCAGGAAACCGTAACGAGCGCTCTCGTCCAGCAGGTGGGGAGCGACGTCCCAGTTCATGCCCCCGGAGTACGCCATGCTGACGAAGGTCACGACCGCGAGGACGACCTGGGACCCGCGCAACGGAAGCGGGCGCCACGGCGGCACGGATGCGGCTGGGCCGGGGACTTCAGTCGGAACGGAGATCGCGCAGGTTCTTCCCGGGTTTGAAACGGATCGTCTTGCCCGGCGGGATCTTGACCTCGCGACCCGTGCGCGGGTTGCGGCCGATGCCCTTCTTGCGCGGCTTGACCTGGAACACGCCGAACCCGCGCAGCTCGATCCGCTCGCCGCGCTGCATCGCCGCCTTCATCGCCTCGAACACCGCCTCGACCGCCTCGACGGCCTTGACCTTGGTGATCCGGGCGTCTTCGGCAACTCGATTGATGATGTCGGCCTTGATCATCCCGTTCGCTCCTGCTCTGTTCGAGGATCCCGCGCCACAAATGGCGCTCTAAATCTATACAATCAGGCCACTTAGCGTCAAGGGTCGAAAACGGAATCGATCCGACCGTGCTAGCTTGCTCCCATGTCCGGACCCCTCGTCGCCATCGTCGGCGCCCCCAACGTGGGCAAGAGCACGCTGTTCAACCGCATGGTCGGCAAGCGCCACGCCATCGTGACCGACCAACCGGGGGTGACCCGCGACCGGTTGTACGGTGACGTGGAACGCGACTCGCTGCGGTTCCGCCTCGTGGACACGGGCGGTCTTACGCCAAACACCGCCGCGCCCTTCGCCGACGAGATCATGCAGCAGGCGTCGACCGCGATCCGCGAGGCCGCGGTGCTGCTGTTCGTGCTGGACGGCCGAGCAGGGGCAACCGCGATCGACCACGACGTGGCCCTGCTGTTGCGCCGGAGCGATCGCCCGATCGTGCTCGTGGCCAACAAGATCGACGGCGACAAACACGAGCCGTTGATCCACGAACTCCACGAGCTGGGTCTCGGCGAGCCGCTTCCGCTGTCCGCCGAACACGGCCGCGGGATGGACGAGCTCTACGAACGCCTGGAGGCGCTGCTGGCCGATGCCCCGGAGCCGTTCCCCGACCCGGAAGGCGAAGGCCCCCTGAAAGTGGCGATCGTGGGCCGCCCGAACGTCGGGAAGTCGTCACTCGTGAACCGGTTGGTCGGTGAAAAGCGCGTCATGGTCAGCGACATCCCCGGCACGACTCGCGACGCGATCGACACGCTGCTACGTATCGGCGAGCGGCGCTACCTGCTGATCGACACTGCCGGGATCCGCCGCCCGGGACGCATCCGCGAACGCGTCGAACGCTTCTCGATCGTGCGCGCGAAGGCGAACATCGAGCGCTGTGACGCGGCCATCCTGGTGCTCGCCGCCGACGAGGGCATCGCGGCGCAGGACACGCACATTGCAGGCTACGTCCATGACGCTTACAAACCGCTCGTCGTGGCGGTCAACAAGTGGGATCTCATCGAGGGTCGCGAGGCGGCGGCCAAGCGCTGGGCCGACGATGTCCGGGTGCGTTTACGGTTCGCCAAACAAGCTCCCATGGTCCTGATCAGCGCGCTGACCGGCCAGCGCGCGATCAACCTGCTCGAGCGAGTCGACGCGGTGCATGCCTCCGGGGCGATCCACGTCGGGACGTCCGAGCTCAACCGCTGGCTCGAGCGTGCCGCGGCGCTCCATCACCAAGGCGGCAAGCACCCGTTCCGCGTCTACTATGCGACGCAGACCGGCGTGCACCCGCCGCGCTTCGCGATCTTCTGCAACGATCCCGACAAGGCGCACTTCTCGACCAAGCGCTACCTCGAGAACAGTCTGCGCGAAGCGTTCGGCTTCGGTGCATCGCCGTTGCTGCTGCAGTTCCGCCCGCGCCGCGAGAAGCGGCGTTGAGGTCGGACGTGCGAGGTCTGGGGAAGGACCTCCTCCGCGTCCTGCCCCGGTTTCGCCGACACAGCGGCCTGCATTTCTGCGCCGGCGTCTCATTCTACGCGTTGCTGTCGCTACCCCCGCTGTTGTACCTCGCCTTTGCCACGCTGGGCCTGGTGCTTCGCGATCCCGACGTGACCGAGCGTGTGCTGGCGAACCTGGAGCCGCTGTTCCCGGGTTCGGCGGGGGAGTCCCTCCGGGAACTGGCCCTGGACATGCGAACCGACAACCCGCTCGTCTTGGTGGCTGTTCCGGCGTTGGTGTGGGTCTCCACGACGGTCTTCGCCTCGCTCGAGTTGGCCATCAATGTCGCCTTCGAGCGGCTCCCACGCCGCACCGTCGTGCTTGCCCGTCTGAAGAGTTTCGCACTGGTGTTCGTCGGGATGATCGCGCTGCTGGCGAGTCTCGTGGCGGCGACCGTGATCCCGCGTCTCGAGCGCATGCTCTTGGAGGCCAACGTGTTGGCCGAGGGGACGCGCCTCGCCGGATCGGTTTCGCGTTTCCTGATCATCGTGGCCCCCTGGGTGCTGTTCGCGACGTTTTACAAGGTGCTCCCACGCGGCTACGTGCGGTGGCGCTCGGCGGGGCAGGGCGCCTTGCTCGCGCTGCTTCTTTGGGAGGCGGCACGGCGGATCTTCGGATTGGTCCTGGTTCGTTCGCCAGCGCTCGGCCTGCTCTCCGGCACCCTTTCGGCGACGGTCTCGGTCCTGCTGTGGGTCTACGCATCGGTTGCGCTGGTACTGCTCGGCGCGGAATTCGCCGCGTTACGGCACGAGCGCATCGAAAAGGCCTTGAACAGGCCAGAAAGCCCGGATTGACGCGGCTATCGCTTACTTGACCGTGCCCATGGCGGGATATATGTTCGGCCACGGTCACTACAGCCAGGAAGACCACGCCCGCCGGGGCGTTTAGGACTTGGGGAACGCGGGTCATGGTGCTTTTCAACTACTCGACCAAGGAACTGACCGCCAAGATCGTCTACTACGGTCCCGGTCTGTGCGGCAAGACCACGAACCTGCAGTACATCCACGGGAACCTGCCGGACAACGTCAAGGGCAAGATGCTCTCGCTGGCGACCAAGACCGACCGCACGCTGTTCTTCGATTTCCTGCCGATCGATCTCGGCGAGATCCGCGGGATGAAGACCCGCGTCCAGCTCTACACCGTGCCCGGTCAGGTGTTCTACAACGAGACGCGCAAGCTCGTGCTCAAGGGCGCCGACGGCATCGTCTTCGTCGCCGACTCGCAGGAGCAGATGATCAGCGCCAACGTCGAGTCGTTCAAGAACCTCGAAGAGAACCTGCGCGGACACGGACTGACGCTGGCCGACATGCCTCACGTGATCCAGTTCAACAAGCGCGACCTGCCCAAGCTGGCCACGATCGAGGAGCTCAACCCGGCGCTCAACAAGTACAACGCTCCGTTCTACGAGTCGGTCGCGACGACCGGAATCGGGGTCCAGGACACGCTCAAGGCGATCACCAAGCTCGTGCTGTTGCACCTGACGCGGAAGTACGATCCACGAGCGGGTGCCTCGGCCGATGCGCCCGCGGCACAGCCCGCTCCTCCGCAAGCTCCGGTGGCCGCCCCCGCTGCAGCGGCTTCGGTCCCCGGGCCGGGTCCGGCCGAGACGCAGGCGATTCCGCTGACCGAAATCCAGCCTGCGATCGAGTCGCCGACTGTAGCGGTCGCACGTGAGAACGCCGAGCCGGCGGCCGTAACGGCCGCCACGATCGAGCGTGCGGCTCCGGTCCAGCAATTCGAGGACCGTGAGATCGAGGACCTGGTCGGCGAGGTGGAAGAACTCGACGACGTCGCCCCGGCACCCGAGACGGTCGCGGAGTTCCCGGTCGATCAACCCGCGGTGGAGATGTCGGTTCCGGAACCCGCCGCAGCCGAAGCTGCCAGTGCGTTCGAGATCGACGAGTCCAACATCTCGCGTGCGGAGCCTGTCGATGAGCCCCCCGCATTGACGTTGGAATCGCCGGAGCCCGCCGCGGAGGAGATCGAATCGATCCCGCTCGATACGGCTCTGCCGGCCGAGCCGCAAGGGATCGAAGAGGACGCGGTGGAGGAACCGGATCTCTCCGACCTGCCCGACAGGCCCTCCGAGTTCGACGAGGAGCCCGTTGCCGAGGTTCCGGAGGCGCCCATCGAAGAGCCGCAGGACGAGGTCGTGTTGACGCAGGTGGCGGACGACAACGAGCTGTTCGAAGATGCGACGCTGGATGTCGCCAACGTCGTGCCCGGAGAAGAGCGCGCGATCGTGGTCCCTGTCGAGTTGGGTCCCGAGGGCGAAACCAGACGCTACAAGCTCAGCGTGCGACTGCGCCTCGACCCGGTCGAGTAACCCGCCTTTTTGCTGCCCGTCGACCCGCGCCGGATGCTCCGCGAACGGGGCCAAGATACAATGAGTCCCGAGGGGACAACGGCTCGGAGAGCAGCGTGAAGGTTCGGCGCATCCTCGGCATCGCGATCGTGTCGGCGCTCGGTGTGTACACGCCCGCGATCGGTATCGACTACGAGATCGAGGTGCTCAACTACTACGAGTGGACGGCCGTCGCGCCCGTCGTCGTTGCAGGTACGAGCCTCGGTGAGAACGGACGGTACATCGAGTTTCGCGTCAACCACGCGTTGCGCGGACCGGTCGAGGCGGGCGAGATGATCCGCATCGATCTGAAGGAGGCCAACCGTAATCGCCGGCGCAGCGACTATCCGTTCGCACTGAAGATGCCGGAAGGAACCGATTTCATCGTGGTGCTCAAGGAACCCTACGCGACCAAAGCGGTCGGGCGGGTGTTCCCGATGGCCAGAAACGTGCGCTCGGTGCGTGAGCTTCCGCTCGAGGGCCAGCAGGGGGTCCTCGACGCCGTCTCGATGTTTTTGGCCATCCAGGATCACAAGGACGACCGCATGACGTGGCGGCTGATGGCGCGTCTGCTCGAAGAGACCAATCCTCTGGCCGTGCGCAACGCGCTGGAGCAGATGGTCAAGTTCCGGCGTGGAACGCTCGACCACCTGTTCAGCCTGCGGCCCCTGTTCGACCATCCGGACCCGGCCATCCGCGAGCAGGCGGCCCGGCTGTCCGGTCAGATCATCGAGCGTCACGGCGGCGTGGACGTCCCCGAGGAGGCCGCACTGATGGCCGAGCTCATCGGTGTGGCCCGCCGGGACGACACCGTCGAGCCGCGGGTGGCCGCCACCCTGGCCCTGGCCGCGTTCGGGGTGGCGCGGGTCGAGACCGTGCTGGACGAGATCGCGGCCAGCGACCCCGATCAGAACGTGCGGCTCTCGGCGGAGAAGATCCTGCTGGAATTCCGCCGTGCGCAAGAAGCCGATGCCCGCCGTCCCCGGCTCGATGGGGCCTCGAATTGACTTCCGCGAGTGGAGCCCTAAGTTTTGCCTAGAGGGCGTTCGAGGCCTGAGAGGGGAGATGGGCAAAAACCCGTTACAGAATTTTGTCGTCCAGTACACCAGTGGCCAGCCGGTGTTCCAGGAGGGCGATCTAGGCGCGACGATGTACATCGTGCAGTCGGGCCGGGTGCGCCTGTACCGCGAGGTCGAGGGCGCGACGACCGAGCTCGGCGAGATGGAGAAGGGCGACTTCTTCGGCGAGATGTCGATCCTCGAGGGGCTGCCGCGCAGCACGTCGGCCGAGGCCATCGAGAACTCCGAGCTGATCGAGATCAACAGCACGACCTTCGACAAGATGATCCGCGGCAACATCGAGATCGCGATCCGGATGCTACGCAAGCTCTCGATTCGTCTGCGCGAGACCGAGCGACTGCTGACCGAGCGAGCCGCGGCCGAGGTCGCCGCGACGGTGAAAGCCGCCACGCAGTCCGAGCCTGCAAAGGAATCCGCCAAGCAGGGCAAGGCGAAAGGCGTTCGGCTCGAGGCCGTCGAGGAAAGAGTCAGCTTCCCGCTCGAGCGCGTGGAGACGCTGATCGGCCGTTACGACCCGGTCACGGAGCAGTCCCCGGACATCGACCTGACGGACCTCGATCTCAAACGCAGCGTGTCTCGGCGCCACGCACGAATCCTCAAGAACGGCGAGAGCTACAGTCTCGTCGAGGAGGTCGGGGCACTCAACGGGACGTTCGTGAACGGCACGAAGATCGACGCCGGCCAGCCGCAGGAGATCGCCGACGGCGACGAGATCGGAATCGGCGTGGTCAAGATCATCTTCCGCAACGCCTGACGCGCCGGCTACTCACTCTCGCGCTCCTGCTCCATTTGCTGCCGGCGGTTCACGCCCAGGGTCCTGCTCCCTACGACCTCGTGGTCGAGATCCGGTTCACCGAAGCCTCGGGGGACGAGGGCATGAGGGACGAGCTCGAGCTGCAGTTGTTGAGCGAGCTGCAGCGCGCGGGCTGTTTCCGCTCCGTCGCCCCTGCCGCCGATGAGGGAGAAACTGTGAAGCCGAGCCCGGATTCGATCAAGCTGAACATCGCCGTGTCCGAGCTCTTCGAGGAGACCACCTACGACACCTCGATCGCTCAACGCACGGATCCCATGGCCCCGCAGGAGCTCGAACTGCTGCACACATCGCGGATACGGGCGGTGATGCGGGTCGCCCTCGAGCATGCCGCGAGCGGTGTCGAGCTGCGTGCGCGCAGCCTTCGTGCCGACGGGGCGCACCGCCCGTTGATCCTCGGCGAGGACGCCCGCCAGGCCGCGTTGCTCCAGGCCACGATCGAGGCGGCGGAGTCGGTGCGACGCTTCGTGTGCAAGGGGGGGGCCAAACGCCTGAGCAAGGAACTGCGCTCGATCCCCGGTTCCTGACGACGCGACCGCTCACGTGGTAAATTGGGGCCCTCCGATGAGCGATCCCACTCCCGATACCCCCAACACCCATGCGCAGCTCCAGAGCCGGCATGACTTCCGTGCACACCCGGTCTCGGTCGGCGAATTCGAGGGGCCGCTCGACCTGCTGCTGCACCTCGTGCGGATCAACGAAGTCGATATCACCGACCTCCCGATCGTCCCGATAACCGAGCAGTACAACGAGTACCTGGAGTTGATGCAGGAGCTGAACCTGGAGATTGCCGGCGAATACCTGGTGATGGCCGCTACGCTGATGCACATCAAGTCGAAGATGCTGTTGCCGCCCGACCCGCAGGAAGACGACGAGGAAGCCGTCGACCCACGGGCCGAGCTGGCCCAGCAACTGCTTGACTACCAGCGCTTCAAGCAAGCCGCGGAGAATCTCGAGGCGCTCGACAGCCGGCGCCACCTCATCTGGACACGCGAGGACGTGACCGCGGAGTTCGCCGGTGAGGAGCTCCTCGTCGTCGACCTGTTCGACCTCGTCGAGTCCTTCCGTGAGGTGCTTGGCCGGCTGGACGAGGAGACCCGTCTTCAGCTCAAGCGCGACAACGTCTCGGTTGCCGAGAAGATCCAGTGGTTGACGGACCTGCTCGAGCGGCGTTCGTCGGTCGATCTGCTGGCGCTGATGGCCGACCTCCCCTCGAGACTCGAGATCCTGGCGACTTTCCTGGCGATCCTGGAGATGATGCGCATGCAAACGATCGTCGCCTTCCAGCGCAAGCGGTTCGGTGAGATCCGCCTGTCCGCGGTGCGCGAGGGCGAGGCCGACGGAGAGAACCAAGCGTGAGCAGCGTGGAACAAGATCAACTCGTGGCCGCCGTCGGTGCGGTCCTGTTCGCCTCGGGGGAGCCCGTCCAACCCAACGAGATCGCCTCCGCGCTGAAGGGCGTCGCCGTCCCGGACGTCAAGAAGGCCCTCGAGAAACTCCAGGTGCACTACGAGAACAACGAAGCGGGCCTGCGCCTCGAGTGGGTCGCCGGCGGCGTGCGGCTGGCGACGCGTCCCGAGGTCGCGGAGTGGGTGCGCCAGTTCTTCAGGGAACGTCATCGGACACGGCTCTCTCCGGCGGCGTTCGAGACGCTCGCCATCGTGGCCTACCGCCAGCCGATCACGGCAGCGGAGATCCAGGCGATTCGCGGCAAAGACCCGCAGGGCCCGTTGAAGAAGCTGTTGGAGAAGAAACTGCTGCGCATCCTGGGCAAGAAGAAAGTCATCGGCAACCCCTTGCTGTACGGCACGTCAAAACAGTTCCTCGTTCATTTCGGCCTCAACAGCCTCCAGGACCTGCCGTCGATGGACGAATTCGATGCCCTCGTCGGCGAGCTCGAGACCATCCACATCACCTCCGAGGAGACGGACGACGGGGAAGACAGCGGCCCGGTCGAGTAGTCCCGAATACCGATGGAGCGCATCAACAAGGTCCTCGCACGGGCCGGGGTGGCCTCCCGGCGCGGCGCCGACACGCTGATCGAGGAAGGGCGCGTCACGGTCAACGGCGAGATCGTCCGCGAGCTCGGCGTGAAGATCGATCCGGCACGCGATGCGGTCAAGGTCGACGGACGACGGATCCACCTCACCGCGGATGCAAAGCTCTACCTGATGCTTCACAAGCCGGACGGTGTAGTCACGACGCTTGATGACCCTGAAGGACGAACGACGGTACGGGACCTGTTGCGCGGTGTCCGCGGCCGCGTCTTCCCGGTCGGTCGGTTGGACTACCACTCCGAGGGACTGCTGTTCTTCACGAACGACGGCGAGTGGGCGAACGAGTTGATGCACCCGCAGCGAAAAGTGGCCAAGGTCTACCGTGTCAAGGTTCGCGGGACGCCCTCGCGCGCCACGCTGGCCCGGCTGTCGGCCGGGATACGGCTCGACGGCCGACGCACGGCACCCGCCCGGTTTCGCCTCTCCGGATCGGGGACCAACGCCTGGCTTGACGTGACCCTTTACGAGGGCCGCAAAAACCAGGTCCGCAGGATGCTGCGGAGCGTGGGGCACCCGGTCTCCAGACTGCGCCGTCTGTCGATCGGCGGGGTCGAGCTCGGGGAACTGCCCCCGGGCCGTTGGCGACCGCTGACCGGGGCGGAGTTGAAGCGCCTCCGGAGGGCTGTCCGCGAGGGGGCCGACGGGCCGTAATTGACTCAAAACAGGAGCCTTGACAGCCCGAGCCCGCTTCTCTAGCATGAAGCGTTTGTCGGGTCTTTTCAAAAGAAACAGACAGACACGCCCCCGCCAGGGGAGACCTGGCCGGACCACAGCGGACGGCCTTACCAGGAGGTTGGGAAAACCAAGTCTATGGATACGCAGGAAACGTCTATGACCGAAGAAAAAGCGCCCGCCGACGCTCCCGAAACCGAGGAAGCGCCGGCCGCTCAGCAGGCTCCGGGGATCGATGTCGAGGAGATCGAGGATTTCGGTGCCGTGCTCGCGGAGTACGAAGCTCAGTCTTCGGTGATCAAGGAAGGCGAGGTCGTCCACGGTCGCGTCATCCGGTTGATGGAAAAGGACGTCGTCGTCGACATCGGCTACAAGTCCGAAGGGATCATCGACAAGTCCGAATTCCGTTCGCCGGACGGAACGATCAGTGTCGCCGAGGGCGATGAGGTCGACGTCCTGCTGGAGAAGACCGAGGACAGCGACGGCTACGTCGTGCTGTCCAAGGAGAAGGCCGAGCGCCTCAAGGTCTGGAAGTCCGTCGAAGCGGCCTATGAAAAGAACGAAGCGATCACGGGCCGCGTCATCGACCGCATCAAGGGCGGGCTGAAGGTCGACATCGGTCTGCCCGCGTTCCTGCCGGGCTCCCTCGTCGACGTGCGCCCGGTGCGCAACCTCGAAAGCATGATCGGACACGAGTTCCGCATGCGGGTCATCAAGGTCAACAAGCGCCGCGGCAACATCGTGCTGTCGCGCAAGGCGGTCCTCGAAGAGGAGAACGCGAGAAGAAGGCGGATACGCTGGCCAATCTCGAGGAGGGCAAGATCCTCCGCGGCGTGGTCAAGAACCTCACCGAGTACGGCGCGTTCATCGATCTCGGCGGGATCGACGGCCTGCTGCACATCACCGACATCTCGTGGGGCCGGATCAACCACCCGTCCGAGAAGTTCCAGATCGGCGACGAGCTCGACGTCATCGTGCTCAAGTTCGACCGCGAGCGCGAGCGCGTCTCGCTCGGCTTCAAGCAGCTCCAGGAAGATCCGTGGGAAGCCGCGCCGACGAAATACCCGCCGCAGAGCCGCATCCGCGGCAAGGTCGTGAGCCTCACCGACTACGGCGCCTTCGTCGAGGTCGAGGAGGGCATCGAGGGGCTGATCCACGTCTCCGAGATGTCCTGGACCAAGCGCATCAAGCACCCGTCCAAGATGCTCAACGTGGGCGACTGGGTCGAGTGCGTCGTGCTGGAGATCGACCAGGAAGGCCGCCGCCTCTCGCTGGGGCTCAAGCAGACCGAGCCCAACCCGTGGGACCTGATCACCAGCAAGTACCGCATCGGCGATCGCATCACCGGTACCGTGCGCAACATCACCGACTTCGGCGCGTTCGTCGAGGTCGAGGAGGGGATCGACGGCCTGGTGCACATCTCCGACCTGTCCTGGACACGCCGGATCAAGCATCCGAGCGAGGTGCTCAACAAGGGAGACGAAGTCGAGGCCCTGATCCTCAAGATCGATTCCGAGAACCAGAGGCTTTCACTGGGTGTCAAGCAACTGCTCCCCAACGTCCTCGAGGACTTCTTCCAGACCCACAACACGGGCACCGTGCTGACCGGCAAGGTCGTACGTCTGACCGAATTCGGGGCCTTCGTCGAGTTGTTCGAGGGCGTCGAAGGGCTGGTGCACGTGTCGGAGCTCGCGACCGAGCACGTCGACAAACCCGAGGACCAGGTTTCGCTGGGGCAAGAAGTCCGGGTCAAGGTCATCAAGATCGATCCGGTCGAAAAGAAGATCGGCCTGTCGATCAAGGCTGCGCTCGACGAGCCCGATACCGACATCAGCGCCTACACCGAAACGGGTATCGGCGACGGATCGGCAACGTTGGGCGACCTCATGGATCCGTCGATCTTCCGCACGGAGGGGGCGCCTTCCGAAGCGGCCCCTGTCGAGGAACCCGCGGCTGAGGCTACAGCCGAGGCGAGCCCCGTCGAGGAAGCCGCGCCCGAGGCGGAGACGGCCGAGGCGGCAACCGAGGAAACGGTGACCGACGAGCCGGTCGAAGCCGCCCCGACTGAGCCTGCCGAGGCCAAGGCGGAGCCGCAGGCCCCGGCCGAGAAGCCCGCCGAAGAACCCGATGCCGAGGAGAAGCCGGCGGCCGCCGAGCCGGAGGAACCCGCGGCCAAGAAGAAGACCGCGAAGAAGGCCACCAAGAAGACGACCAAGAAAACGACCAAGAAAACCACCAAGAAAACCACCAAGAAGAAGACCGCGAAGAAGACGACGAAGGCGACCAAGAAAACGGACGCCTGATCCTGGATCGGCCCGCAAGCACGTTGAACTGAGGGGGACTCCCGGGCATGACGAAAGCCGATCTCGTTGACGAAGTCGTCCGCGCTTCCAAGCTGAGCAAGAAGCAGGCGGAAACGATCGTCAACACCGTCTTCGATTCGATCGTCGGTGCGCTGCAGGGTGACGACAAGATCGAGTTGCGCGGGTTCGGTAGCTTTCGTGTCCGGCGACGGCGTTCACGACAGGGTCGTAACCCCAAGACCGGGGCTCGCGTGCACGTACCGGAGAAACGAATCCCGTACTTCAAGCCGGGCAAAGAACTCAAAGATCTAATCAACTCCGACGCGTCCGGCGCGGAACCCGTACGAGGCCCGGACGACTCCGGCGGGGCCTGAGGCCATGTCCGCGGGCGACCCGTCGCGGGTCGGCAGCTACCACATCGAGACGTGGGGCTGTCAGATGAACGTCCACGACTCGGAGAAGCTCGCCGGCGTGCTCGAGCGCGAGGGATACGTTCCCGCGACGAGCGAAGACGACGCCGACGTGATCCTGCTGAACACCTGTTCGATTCGCGAGAAGGCCTCGGAAAAGGTGTTCTCCGAGCTCGGCCGACTGCGCCGGTTGAAGCGCACGAACTCGAACATGCTCCTCGGCGTCTGCGGCTGTGTGGCCCAACAAGAAGGGGAAAACATCTACAAGCGGGCGCCCTACGTCGATCTGGTCATCGGCCCGCGGGCGATCGATTCGATCGGGCCGGCGCTGGCTTCGATCCGGGACGGGGGGCGAGGCGCGTTGCGCGTGACCGATACCGAGTACCGCAGCGATTCCATCCGTTTCCCGTTCGACGAGATACGCCGGATCGGTGAGAGCCGTGCCAAGGCGTTCGTGACGATCATCGAGGGCTGCAACCACCGCTGCACCTACTGCATCGTTCCGACGACACGAGGACGAGAGGTGTATCGGCCGATGGCCGACGTCCTTCAAGAGGTGCGTGTTCTCGCCCGCAAGAGCGTCGTGGAGATCGAGTTCCTGGGCCAGACCGTGAACGCCTACCGAGACTCCGAAGGCAACACGCTCGCCGAGTTGCTCACCGCAACGGCGGCCATCGACGGTATCCGGCGCATCCGCTTCACGACCTCGCACCCCGCGCAGATGACCGAGCGCTTGATGGATGCGATGGCGGCTGCGCAACCGACCGTGTGTGCTTACCTCCATCTGCCGGTCCAGTCGGGATCCAGTCGCGTGCTGCGTGCCATGCGTCGCGGCTACGATCGCGAGACCTACCTCGCGAAGATCGAGGCGCTGCGCTCGCGCATCCCCGGCATGCTGTTCGGGACCGACATCATCGTCGGCTTCCCCGGCGAGACCGAGGACGACTTCCTGCAGACGATCACGTTACTCGACGAGGTTCAGTTCGATACCGTCTATTCATTCGCATACTCCCCGCGCCCGGGCACGCGCGCGCTGGAGTTGGACGACGACCTGCCCCCCGCTGGTAAGCACGAGCGGCTTCAACGCCTGCAGGAGCATCAGAAGGGGATTCAGGCGGCTCGGATGGCCACCTGGCTGGGGCGCAGCGTGGAAGTCCTGGTCGAGGGCCGAAGCAAGCGCAACGAGGAACGCTGGACGGGACGCACCGTGGAATCCCGCGTCGTCAACTTCGTCGGTGACAGCGCGCCCGGGCGGCTCGAATGGGTGGAAATCACGGAGACCACGCCGTTTTCGCTGGCCGGGCGTGTCCGTGCGTCCGACCTTGACCGGCGTCGCCTCGCACCGATATAGTCAGGCTGCGCAGGTGCGGGAACGAGGTTGAGCATGTCTGTCGAGATGAAAGTCCAGGGTCTGATGATCGATCCGGTGTCTCAGATGCCGATCGTGATCCTCAAGGATGCGGCCGCCGAGGAGGTCCTGCCGATCTGGGTCGGCGTGTTCGAGGCCAATGCGATCGCCACACAGCTCGAAAAGATCGTCTCGCCGCGTCCGATGACCCACGACCTGCTGCGCGACGCGATCGAGCAGCTGGGCGGCAAGATCGAGCGCATCACGATCACCGACCTTCGGGACGCCACCTTTTACGCGATCCTGCACCTCGACCGCGGCGGTGAAAAGGTCGAAGTCGACGCGCGTCCCAGCGACGCGATGGCCCTGGCGCTGCGTTGCGGGGCACCGATCTTCGTCGAGGAGGCCGTGATCGAGAAGTCCTCCAAGCCGGGCGACTCCGATTCCATGGAGCCGGACCGGCTCCGCCGCTGGCTCGAAACGGTCGATCCCCAGGAACTCGGCCAGTACGAGATGTAGGTCCTGCCGAAGCAGCCTGAACCCGTCACGGTACTTTCGTCACGCCTTCGCCCGTTGCGCTGAGCCAGAATAAGTCCGCCGACACCGCCGACACCGTTGACAGTTCGAGCGGCTGACGGGTACACTCCCGTCCGTTAGAAATCGACCCTGCTAGATGCGGTAGCTCGGACAACTTCCCCCACAAGACTTGGGGTCGCGGCCTTCGCCGGGACCCTTCCCGAGGGGCCCGGCATACACCAGGGAGGAGCACCTCACCGATGATCATCGTTGTCGCCAATCAGAAGGGCGGCGTCGGCAAGACGACCACCGCCATCAACCTGGCCGCCGCGCTGGCCCAGCGCGGCAGCAAGACCCTCCTGGTCGACCTCGATCCCCAGGGGAACGCGACGCTCTCGTTCATCAGCCCGGACACGTTCGAGCGGTCGATCTACGACGTCCTCGTGGACCCCGACGTCGACGCCGGTGCCGCGGTGCAGCCCACACCGCTCGACGAGCTCGACCTGCTCCCGGCGACCATCGCGGTCGCCAAGGCGGAAGCCAAACTGATAGGGGAGTTCGACAGCCATTTCCGGCTCAAGGACAAGCTGGCGCCGATCAAGGATCTCTACGATTACATCGTGATCGACACGCCGCCCACCCTGGGCATCCTGACGGTCAACGCGCTGGTCGCGGCGACGCATCTGATCGTGCCGATCCAGTCCTCCTACTACGCGCTCGAGGGCACCGACGACCTGCTCGACACCTACGAGAAGATCCGCGCCCGCCCGAACCCGCATCTCGAGTTCCTGGGCGTGCTGATCACGATCCACGACCGCCGGACCAATCTGGCGAGGGATGTACGGGCGAGGATCCAGAGCGTGTTCGGCGAGAAGGTTTTCTCCACCACCATCAGCAAGAGCGTGCGGCTCGAAGAGAGCCCCGCCTACAAGCAGAGCATTTTTACCTTCGCCCCGAACTCGACCGGGGCGACGGAGTACTACAGCCTATCCGAGGAGGTGATCGGCCGTGCCTAGAATGACCGGTCTTCCGGACAGCCGCCGCATGCGGCATGACAGCCACTTCGTCGACGAGGTGACCTCGCAGCGCTCCGAATCGATCGGACGCATGATGGACATCCGTCGCGTGCAACCGAACCCGCATCAGCCGCGCAAGGAGTTCGGCGACCTCAGCGAGATGGTCGCGTCGGTCAAGGAGAAGGGGATCCTCGAGCCGATCCTCGTCCGGAGCCACGACGGGCACTATCAGATCATCGCAGGAGAGCGGCGTTATCAGGCGGCACGTCTTGCGGGCCTCCAACGCATCCCGTGCATCGAGGTCGACGTCGACGCGCGCGGCATGCTGGAGATCTCTTTGATCGAGAACTTGCAACGCCGTGACCTGACACCGTTCGAAGAGGCCGCCGCGATTCAACAGCTGTGCGATCAGTTTCGTTACACGCATGAAGAGATCGCGAAGAAGCTCGGCAAGTCTCGGACGGTCATCACGGAGATCCTCAGCCTCAATCGCATCCCCGAAGAAGTCCAGGAGAGATGTCGGCAGGCCGACATCGTGAGCAAGTCGATGCTGCTTCAGATCGTTCGCCTTCCGACGACCGAAGAGATGCATTCGATGATCGACAAGATCGACTCGGAGGGGATGACTCGCGAAGAGGCGCGCGACTACAAACGCGAGCAGCGCAAGACGCGGCGACGCAACTACACCTACCGGTTCAAGCCGGAGGATCGCGACTACCGCTTCACGCTGACCTTCGCGCGACCCGAGATCGAGCGTACCGAGGTGATCCAGACCCTGCAGGAGATCCTCAACCAGCTCATCGCCGACGAGGAGGCCGACGGCCGCCGCGTCGATCACTGAGCGCCGGGACGCGATCCCGTCCGCGCACCGCACGGCGACGGTGGTGCGGATCGGGATCCCGAAGGTGCGCCCGCCGAGGAGCTGGTTCACGAAGGTGTGGCGGTGAACCACCTGATTGTGCGCACGTTTCGGAGAGCCGGATAGCAACGTGGTTCGAAGAATGCGGTCCATTGTTGTCCGGATGCGGACAGACCCGCTGAGCGGGGGCAGGTCGGGCGGCGAGGCGCACCCAGAGTTCCCGGAAAGTGAGGGCGTTTCCGATCGACAGAACTCTGGCGGACCGCTTCCGACGAACCGGAATCGAGCCGGTCGATTGAAAGATCGACGGTGGGACCGTTTCTGGCCGTCGCTCCGCCCCGAAAACGATCGCGCGGTCGCCCGCGGGTCCACGCCAGCCGCATTCTTCGAACCACGTTGGCCGGATAGGCTTGGTTTTTCGGTGGGCTGGTTTACATAAGATACATTATCGGACACTGAGCAAATAGCCCGACCTACGGCCGAATCCCTCCCCCGCGGTTCTACCGACGCGTGTTTGACACCCCGGACGACCGCCCCTACACTCCGGCCCAGATGTTCCGGGAACGACGCATCTTCAGGTACGTTCTTCGTGAGCTCGCGGGGCCCACGATCCTCGCCGTGACGGTCTACAGCTTCCTCTTGCTCATGAACGAGCTCCTGCTCATCGCCCAGCAGGCGCTGGCCAAGAACCTCCCGGCTTCGATGGCCCTCAAGCTGCTCGTCCTGGCCCTGCCCCCGATCCTGACGATCTCCATTCCGATGAGCGTGCTGTTGGCCGTGCTGATTGCCGTCGGCCGGATCTCCTCGGACCACGAATGGACCGCGATCCAGGCTTCCGGCCGCGGGCCGCTCACGATGGTCAAGCCGCTGGCGCTCTACGGGCTCCTTGCAACCGGTCTCGCCTTCACCGTTTTCAACTACCTGGTCCCCACGGCCCAGCAGCGCGCACGCGAGGTGAAGACGCAGATCACGCTGTCGACCAACCTGGCCTCCGATCTGCGGCCGCGGCAGTGGGAGGTCACCGGCAACAACCAGTTGATCGTCGACGAGATTCTCGCTCGCGATCAGGGCCGGCTTCATCGCATGGTGCTGGCCAGCCACGAGCGCGACCGTCTGTCGCTCATCTTTGCCGGCTCCGGCGACATCTTCCCCACGCCGGACCGCACGGGCACGCTCGTGGTCGACCTCTACGACGCGATCCGCCACGACTTCGAGCTGCGGGACGTGGAGACCTACCGCATCTCCTCGTGGGATTCGCTGCGCGAAAAGATCCCCCCTCCCCCGCACTTCCAGGCACTGCTCGGCCCGCAGGCCAAGGTCGCCGCCACGATGCGGATCGACGAGCTCTGGACCGAGTACGAGGCGGCGCAGGCGGGCCTTGTCGAGGCCGATCGAAAGGCGGCGCAGCTCGGGCGCGAGCGCATCAGCGAGCAGGTCCTCGCCCAGGCGCGCCACGTGCGCTCGGTCGTCGAGCTCAACCGGCGCGTCGCGCTGCCGATGGCCTGCCTCTGCTTCGCGATCCTGGGTGTGCCCCTCGGCTTGACCCAGGCGCGCTCCGGCAAGGGCGCCGGGTTCTCGATCAGCCTGCTGATCATCGTCGTTTACTACATCACGTTCAGCTTTTTCGAGGGCCAGTCGGTGCGCCAGAAATTCCCCGCATGGCTGGGGCCCTGGATGGGCAACGCGATCCTCCTGCCCTGGATGGCCTGGGCTTACTGGAAGTTGCGCCGGCCTTCCGGACAGCAGACGGGTTGGATCAACCTGCTCTACGGCTTCGTGATCCGCCTCACCCGACGGGTCCGCGGGCGTTTGTCCAAGCACTCCACCGCGCCGCCGGAGGAGCTCGAGGAGGCCGTTCCCGAGCACGCTTTGGCGGACCTCGCCGGGACGACCAACCGTTTCATCCGGCGCACCGACCGTTACGTCGGCGCAAAGTTCCTGCGCGTCGTCGCGCTGGCACTGCTCGCCGCGAGCACGCTGTTCCTGCTGTTCGAGGTCAAAGAGGCGCTGGAGGAGACGATCAAGCGGCAGCAGCCCATTTCGCTCGTGTTCCGTTACCTCGGTTTCATCCTGCTGGAGCGGCTCCCCGAGATCCTGCCGCTCGCCTGTCTTGCCGGCGCGGCGGTCACGATCAGCCTGCTCTCGCGAACCGGCGAGCTGACGGCCTTCAAGTCCAACGGCATCAGCCTGCGCCGTCTCGCCCTGCCGGTGTTGACGCTGGCGGCGGGGCTCTCCGTCGTGCTGTTCATGTTCGGCAACACGCTGATCCCGACGGCGACGCGCAAGGCGCAGGAAGTCCACGACCAGATCCGCGGCAAGCCCTCGGCCACGCGCGGGTTTCCGGTGACGGGCAACTGGACGTTCGGCCCCAAGGGCGAGCGGCTGTATCACTACAGCTACTACGATGCGCAGCGTGACGAGTTCCACGCGCTGCGCGTCCTGACGCTGGACCCCACCCGGAGCTTCATCGTCGATCATCGATTCTCCGAGCGAGCCCGCTACCGGGAGCCGGGCGGCTGGGAGCTCGATGGCGGCTGGTACATCCAGTTCGCGGAGAACGGCAAGTGGGCCACGAAGCGCGAGGCGTACGACGGCTCCTACGCGGTCGATCTCGATACACCCGAGACGTTTGCGCCGATCCGGAAAGCGAGCCTCACCAGCAACAAGGCCGAGTACGCCCGGGTGCTGACGCTGGCGGAGATCTCCGAGCGCATCACCGATCTCACCGAGCGCGGGTACGACGTCACGTCCTTGCGGGTCGCCTGGCACGGCAAGTTCGCCGGCTCCGTCCGACCGTTCGTGATGGTCGTGCTCGGGCTCCCCTTCGCGTTCCGCGGCGGGCGCAAGGGCTCGCTCTACGGGATCGGGATCGCGCTCGCGCTGGCCATCGTCTACTGGTCGGTCTACTCGGGCTTCAACGCCCTCGGTCTCGAGTCCGCGCTCGAGCCGGTCCTCGCGGTTTGGGCGCCCAACGTGCTGTTCGGACTGCTCGGTGCCTACCTGTTGCTCTACGTCCGAACTTGAACCGTTCAGTTGAGCCACGGAGGCGAATCGACGATCTTCTGTAACCGCTGCTGGCTCGGATCGATCTGCAGCGATCGTCGCCAAGCCACCAGCGCCTCCTCGGTGCGGCCCGACCGCGCGTAGGCCTCGCCGAGCACGTTGAGCCAGACGGGTTGCGGCGGGTACTTCCCCTCCACGCCCTGCATGACCCGGATCGCCGCGTCGTTGTCGCCCGACTCCAGCTCGAACATGCCCCACTGGACCCAGGCGCGGACTCCGCTCCGCGGGTCCTCCGTCGCGCGCCTGAGCTGCTCTCTCGCGCCGGCGACGTCCCCGCGGGCGCGCAGGACGATCGAGAGGTTGATCCGCGCGTCGCCGTAGTTGTCGTCCAGCGAGAGCGCTTGATTCAGGAGCTGTTCCGCCTCGTCGTAGCGACCCTCGTTGAGCAGCAGGCTCGCCAGGTTGTTCGGCGGTGACTCGTAGCTCGGGTCGGCCGCCGCGCTCTGCGTCCACAGCTCGCGCGCCTCGTCGACGTTGCCCTGCGCGTAGTACAGGCTCGCCAGGTTGTTGAGCACGATCGCGTTGGACGGCGACTTCGCGAGCGCGCGGCCGTAGAGGTCGATCGCCCGATCCATCTCGCCGCGACCCTGGTAGACGAGCGCCAGGTTGTTGTACGCGCCCATGAAATAGGGGTCGGCCTCGATCGCCCGTTGATACCATTCCTCGGCCCGCTCGATCTGGGTGCGCCGCTTGAACAGGTTGCCCAGGTTGTTGCGCGGCAGCGCGGCGTCGGGGTCGAGCTCGGCAGCGCGACGGAATTCGGCCTCGGCAGCATCGAGATCGCCCTTCGATTCGAGCACGCGGCCGAGCGTGTTGCGGATCTCGGCGGCATCGGGCTCGGCCGCCAGTACACGGGCGAGCACGCGCTCTGCCCCGTCCGTATCGCCGCGGTCGAGGGCGATTTGGGCCAGCTGATGACCCGCCATGCGCAGCGTCATGGGGTAGCCGATCGCCCGCTCGAACAACGCCTCGGCTTCGTCCGCCTGCTTCATCAATCTCAGAGCGAGCCCGAGGTTGACGAGCAGCATCGGCGCGTCGGGACTGGCAACCAATCCGGCCCGGAACTCGGCCGCGGCGTCCTCGTAGCGCCCCTCGGCGAGCAGCGCGACGCCGGCGTTGTTGCGAGCGGTCACCGACTCCCCGGCCTCCCCTGCCGTGGCCGAGATGTAGCCGAGGCTCTGAAGCTTGGCCAGCAGGTCCTCGGCGGCGGGATCCAGCAGGTTCGCGGACGACGGATCCCGCCGGACGGGGTCCTCGTTGCTGTAGCGCACCGGGTGCCGGTCGAGGAACCCCTCGTCGAGCACCCGCCCGAGCACCCGGCCGGGCCACGAGCGCGGGACCGGTTGACCGAACAGCGCCAGGATCGTCGGCGCGATGTCGTAGATGCTCGCCTCGTCCAGACGCGTCCCGGCCTTCACGTGCGCGCCCGACAGGACGAGCATGCCGAAGCGCCGGTGCCAGTCGGCGGCGGCGCCGTGGCCGATCCGCGAGTCCGTCGTTCGCGGGCGCGTGGCGTCGGTAGCGAAGCCGTGATCGGAGACGATCATCACCGTCCAGCCCTCGTCGCGACCGCGCAGGAGCTCGCCGAGGTACCGGTCGGCGGTCTCGTAGTAGCGATCCACGACGGCATGGAAGCTCTCGATGCGGCGGGGATCGACGCCCGGCAGGTCCGGCTTGCGATAGGGCATGAACAGGTGTGCCGCCGTGTCGGTGCCCTCGAAATAAACCACCTCGAGTTGCGGCTCGTAGCGCTCGGCCAGCTCCGTCGAGATGCGGAGGTAGGTCTCCCCCGAGGCCAGCAACGTCTTGAACTGGTCGAGCATGTCCTGCTCGTCACCGTCGAAGCCGTCCGGTTCCATCCGCGGACCCGTGAGGTACGGCCGGACGCTGTCCCACTCGACGGCGCTCGGGCTCACGAGCCAGGGGCGGATGTCCTCGTACAGATCGGGCGGCCAGGTCTTGCCCTCGGCCCGCTCCGGATCGGCCTCGAAGCCGAACAGCTGGTAGGCGATGCGATCGGAAACGAGATACCCGCGCACGGGATCGGCGGGCCAGGAGGCCCACCAGCCGACGACGCCTGTCCGGACGCCGGAACGCGAGAGCATCTCCCACACGGTCGGCACCTGGCGTTGCGCCGAGGTCACCGGTTGGGTCTGGCCGGTGGCGGGATCGGCCACGACGAAATCGAGGATGCCGTGACGGCTCGGCTCCACACCGGTGGCCATGCTGGTCCAGATCACGGGCGAGAGCATCGGGCTGATCGACAGCAGCTTGGCCCGCACCCCGTTGTCGATCAGCCGCTCCAGGTTCGGCAGCCTCCCCTGCTCGATCAGCGCATCGATGATCTCCCAGTCGCCGCCGTCCCAGCCGACGACCAGGAGCTTGGATTCGGTCGCCGGGCTCGACCCTGCCTCGCCACTGCGGACCGTGAGGAAGTCGAAACCGTCCAGCTCGAGGCGCCGCTGATCGACCCCGTGCCGGATTAGCGCCTCGGAGAGTCGACGCTCGATGTCCCGCGCGAGCTCGATCGTGAAGCGTCCACGCTCGATGCCGGTCGGGAGATCGACGAGCGCCTCCCGCACCGCGGTGATCACCACCCCGCGCATCCCGCGCCCCGCGGCGGCCGCGTGGACCTCGCGCCAATCCTCGATCCGAGGCCGCACGGTGATCCAGCCGCGCAGGCCGTAGCGACTACCGTCTGCCGAGCGCAGCTGGGCCTGCTCGGCCTGTGGCAGCGCGACCTCGACCCCGTCGCGCGGGTACAGCTGCAGCCGCGTCAAGAGCGGCGGGGCGAGCGTCCAGCCCGACTCGACCAGGAACTCGCCTGGAACGAGCGGGCCGTCGAGGACGGCGAAGGAACGCTCCTCGATGCGCCGCACGCTCGCCACCAGGAGCACGAGCAGGCCGAGCGCAACGACAACGAAGACCCGCAAGCGCGTCGGACGACGGCGCGTCCCATCGTCGCGCTTGTCGTCAGACATCCGTCAGATCAACCGCTGAGCTTGGCCGCCGCGTCGGTGGACTCCCAGGTGAACTCCGGCTCCGTCCGGCCGAAGTGGCCGAACGCCGCGGTCGGCCGGTAGATCGGACGTCGCAGATCGAGGTACTCGATGATCCCCTTCGGCGTCAGCGGGAAATGCTCGCGCACCTTGGCGGACAGTTCCGACTCTTGCAGCTTGCCCGTGCCGAAGGTGTTGACCATCACCGAAACCGGATCCGCGACGCCGATGGCGTAGGCCAGCTGCACCTCCGCGCGATCGGCGAGCCCGGCAGCGACGATGTTCTTGGCGATGTGCCGCGCCATGTAGGACGCGGAGCGGTCGACCTTGGTCGGGTCCTTGCCCGAGAAGGCGCCGCCGCCGTGATGGCCGGCACCGCCATAGGTGTCGACGATGATCTTGCGGCCCGTCAGACCGGCGTCCCCTTTCGGTCCGCCGATGATGAACTGCCCCGTCGGGTTCACGTAGATCTTCGTGTCGCTGTCGATCAGACCTTCTTCGACGACGTTCCGCACCACGGCGGACTCGAGCGCGTCGTGGATCTGCTTCTGGTTGACGTCGGGGCTGTGTTGGGTCGACAGGACGATCGCGTCGACCCGGACCGGCTTCTTGCCCACGTACTCGACGGTGACCTGAGATTTCCCGTCGGGACGCAGGAAGGTCAACTCGCCGCTGCGCCGGCACTCGGACATGCGCCGGACGAGACGATGGGCCAGCGTGATCGGCAGCGGCATCAGCACGTCGGTCTCGCGGCAGGCGTAGCCGAACATCAGGCCCTGGTCGCCGGCACCGCCGGTGTCGACGCCCATCGCGATGTCGCCCGACTGCTCGTCGATCGTCGAGACAACGGCGCAGGTGTCATAGGAGAAGCCGAGCGTGGGGTCGTCGTAACCGATTTCTTTGATCGTCCTCCGGGCCACGCTGGGCAGGTCGACGTACTCCGCCGTCGTGATCTCGCCGGCGATCATGCAGAGCCCGGTGGTGACCAGCGTCTCGCAGGCCACGCGGCCGGTCGGGTCGTCCGCGAGGATCGCGTCGAGGACCGCGTCGGAGATCTGGTCCGAGACCTTGTCCGGGTGGCCCTCGGTGACCGACTCGGAGGTAAACAGGTAACGCTCGTTCGCACCCATCGGTGAGCTTCTCCTTGATTCTGCGCGGGAACGCCCCACGGGAAGGGCCATCCTAGCATCTGGTACGGACCCCGGCCCGTGTGCGCCAGGCCCTAGGACACGCGGCCTTCGCGCCACCCGGGAGCCCGGTTTTCGACTGCCGTTTTGGCGCGAAAACGGATCCGGTTGGGGCCGATCAGCCGCTCCATCTTCTGCGTGAACTCGCGCGTGGGCCGGACCCGCAGGGCGGACTCCGCGAGCGCGATCATGCGGTAGTTGCCGGGCCGGGCGACCTCGAGATAGACCTGCACGTCGCCGCGGTGGGAGTCGCAGGCCTTGACCATCCCGGCGATCAACTCCTCGTCGAGCATCGCGGCGTCGACGCGCACCTGGATCGCGTCGACCTTGCGCTCGGACAACCGATCCAGCGGGCAGACGTCCTCGGCGATCAATCGCAGGCGGTCTTCTTCCGATTCGAAACGACCGAAGACCATCGCGGCCGCGTCCGGTTGCAGTTCCTTCTCGCACTTCTGATAGCTCTTGGGGAACACCAGGACGTCGATCTGCCCTTCCATGTCCTCGAGCTGGAACGACGCCCACCAGTCGCCCTTCTTGGATTTGCGTCGCCGCAGTTCGGAGATGACCCCGCCGACGGCCACCTCCGTACCCGAGGCGGTCTCGCGCAGGGCCACGGTCGTGTGGCTCGCGAAGTCACCGAGCAGCTCCTTGTGGCTTTCCAAGGGATGCCCGCTGACGTAGAAGCCGAGCGTGCTCTTCTCATACGTCAACCGCGTGCGCTCGTCCCACTCCTCGACCTCCGGGATGTTGTTCCCGAAGTCATTCTGGGCGTCGTCTCCGGACGCGCCGCCGAACAGACTGGACTGCCCTGCCTCGCGGTCGGCCCGGTGACGCTGTCCGAATTCCATCGACCGGTCGACGATCGCGGCGAGTTGGCTGCGCCTGAACCCCATCGAGTCGAGCGCGCCGGCCTGGATCAGCGCCTCGAGCACGCGCTTGTTCACCGCGCGCTGGTCGACGGCGGCGCACAGCTCGGGCAGCGAAGCGAAACCACCCGGCTTGGGCCGTGCTTCGAGGATCGCGCGGATGGCCCCTTCCCCCACCCCCTTGATGGCCGACAGCCCGAAACGGACCATCTGACCTTCCACGGTGAAATCGAGCCCGGACTTGTTCACGTCGGGCGGCGAGACCGGGATGTCCATCTCGCGACACTCGTTGATGTACTTCACCAGCTTGTCGGTGTTGCCCTTTTCCGTCGTCAGCAGCGCGGCCATGAAGTGCACCGGGTAGTGCGCCTTGAGCCAGGCGGTCTGGTAGGCCACCAGCGCGTAGGCCGCCGAGTGCGACTTGTTGAAGCCGTAGCCGGCGAAGTAGGCCATCAGCTCGAAGACGTCCTTGGCTTCCTTGTCCTTGATCCCGCGTCCGACGGCGCGCTGGACGAACTTGGTCTCCTCGGCTTCCATCACCTCGATCTTCTTCTTGCCCATCGCGCGGCGCAGGATGTCGGCCTCGCCCAGCGAGTAGCCGGCCATCACCGAGGCGATCTGCATCACCTGCTCCTGGTAGACGATGACGCCGTAGGTCTCGCGCAGGATCTCCTCGAGCAACGGGTGCGGGTAGCGCACCTTGATCTTGCCGTGCCGGCGCTTGATGAAGTCGTCGATCAGGCCGCCGCCGATCGGGCCGGGCCGGTACAGCGCGTTGAGCGCGATGAGGTCCTCGAAGCGGTCGGGTTTGAGCCGCCGCAGGATGTCCTTCATGCCCTCGGATTCGAACTGGAAGATGCCCGCCGTCCGGGCGCGGCCGAACAGCTCGTAGACGGTCTTGTCATCGATCGAGAGCTGCTCGAGGTCCGGGCGCGTTCCGGTCTGCCCCTCGATCGAGTCCAGGCATCGTCGATCAGCGTCAGCGTCTTCAGCCCGAGGAAGTCCATCTTGAGCAGGCCGATCTCCTCGATCTCGTCCTTGGCCCACTGCGTGGTGATCTCGTCGCCGTCCTTGGTGCCGCGGTAGAGCGGCGCGAACTCGACGATCGGCTTCGGCGCGATCACGACCCCCGCGGCGTGGGTCGACGCGTGGCGCGTCCCGCCCTCGAGCCGCTGCGCAATGTCCAGCAGCTCCTTGACCTGGTTGTCCCGCTTGTAGGCCTCGGCCAGCGGCGGCACTTCCGCCAGCGCCTTCTTGATCGTGATCTCCTGCCCCGGCTGGGCAGGCACGAGCTTGGCGATCCTGTCGACCTCGGCGTAGGGGATCTCGAGCCCGCGCCCGACGTCGCGGATCACCGCGCGCGCCGCCATCGTGCCGAAGGTGATGATCTGGGCGACGTTGGGGCGGCCGTACTTGTGGCGCACGTAATCGATCACCCGCTCGCGCTTGCGGAAGCAGAAGTCGATGTCGATGTC
>JABAOE010002998.1_pt4 | contig 31483 bp, 29 predicted proteins | sample 7062141 | NCBI WGS metagenome assembly JABAOE01 (sample SAMN14538627, study PRJNA623070) | marine sediment metagenome | biome: marine biome [ENVO:00000428]; feature: marine pelagic biome [ENVO:01000023]; material: deep marine sediment [ENVO:00002113] | place: India: Gulf of Khambhat ...
CTGTTGGCACAGATGAACCACCATTTTTATATCAATCAATTGTCAAACTGATCGATGTGTTAGAACATCGAAAGTACGAGGAGCTGGGCTGGAGCAAACATATTTTCGAGGGCGAGACTCATGATTCCGTTATTCCAGCGACCATCAGTCGGGGCCTGAGGGCCATTTACGATCCACCGACTGTCGATACAGAATCAAACTAGGCTGATACGAAAATGGGCAAGAGGAGTCCCTGAACATAGCCGTATCCAAGCTCGCCGTGCGTCCGCTTTTGGCCGAAAGTGGCCGCTCACCGGGACTTAGCTAGACTGTCCGGTATTCGCCTAAAACGGACGGTCATTGAGAATGATGCAAAACAGTCGTTGGGAAAGTTGGTTGAATATATCGTCTACGCTGGCGGTGCTCCTGGGCGTCATGCTGGTTATCTTTCAGCTACGACAAAATGCAGATCTGCTGGAGCTACAAATACTAAAGCAAGACACGGATGGATACATCGCAAACGCGCTTGAGACATTGCCCGAAAATTTTGACGAGATTTTGTACAAGTCGATGGAGACACCTGAAGATCTCACAGGGCCCGAGATCATNNATACTTTTGGGGACGTCAGGTTGCTCGATGGCGGGGACTTTATGATTTGGCACAGCGCGGCCTATTGGAGGAAGCGGCATGGAAGCGAGCGATTCGAGAGGAGGCGGCCATATTCAGCTACCCATTTGGTCGTGAATGGTGGATTGGGATCAAGAACTGGGAAACAACGTTGCCTGATGACCTCATTGCTCTCGTCGACCAAGAGATTGATAGTCCTGCAAACGAACCGCAACGTGACTACTTTGAGAATTTAAGACGTCGGGCGCTAGCTCGTCATGAGAATTCGCAATAGTGGGTGGCTGCTATTGGCCGTAAGTAGCCGCTAGCCTGGAATCAGCTAAACTGGCCGGTATTGACCGAAAGCGGCCTGACAACTTTTGGTGGAATCTAGTTGTTCGCCTTGGACTGATCATATGTTAGATCGAAAATTATTGGTTGAAGGACTCGGGGTCGTGGCGATAATTGCTTCACTGCTTTTCGTTGCATTCGAGATTCGGCAAGCCAATCGAATAGCTCTTGGTACTACATCCTATGAACTAAATCGAAACTGGATGGCGATCAACGAGATATATGTGACCAACCCCGAAGTTCGCACGCTTATCGTTGCGCTTAATGATGAAAATTTCATTCCAGAAGATGAATTGCAACGGGAACAAGCAGAGGCATACGCGCGACGGATTCTAAACAATTGGGTTGCAATTGAAGAGGCCTACGCCAACGGAATCGCGTCTGAAGTGATATATCGGATGGCATCGGAGGATGTAAAGGCGTTCATTACAAAGAGGCCGGGAATTGTTCGTATTTACAAAACGGTGGCGTCGCAGTACGACCTCACCCAGTACAGGCTCCTGGAACCTCTTCTTGCAGCTATCGAAGACCTTCAAGAGCACTGACCGGGATCGACAAGGGTGATCAACGTCAATTCGCAGCAGCCTGTGTCGTGACCGCATTTGGCCGAGTGCGGCCATTGGATCGAATCAGAAATTGACCGTGTACACGTCTGCTTTGAGTGAATCCGGACGTTTTCGCGGTTCGGTATATGGGCAGGTAAACAAAAAAGGCTAGCGACCGAAGTCGCTAACCCTTTGTTTTGTTTGGCACTCCCTAGGGGATTCGAACCCCTGTTACCGCCGTGAGAGGGCGGCGTCCTGAACCGCTAGACGAAGGGAGCGTTGTTTGTGCCCCGGTGGCCGGGGGGCTGCTATTATACGGCCGCGTTCATATTTTCCAAGCGGAATCTGTATTGAAAAAAAGCGGGTCAAAGAAGAAATCCAGCCCCAAAATCATTCCGCGCCCCTCCCACAACGTATCCCGGGACGAAATTTCCGAGAGTGCGCTAAAGGTCCTCTACAGGCTGCACAAATCGGGATTCCAGGCATTCCTTGTCGGCGGCGGCGTTCGTGATGCGTTGCTGGGCCTGCATCCCAAGGATTTCGATATTGCCACCGACGCCCACCCGGAGGAGGTACGGGCGCTGTTCGGTAATTGTCGCCTGATCGGCCGGCGTTTCCGGCTGGCGCACATCCGCTTCGGCCGTGAGATTATCGAGGTAGCGACCTTCCGCGCCGCGACGGACGGGACCGAGGAGCACGGCGACGTCGAGCACGATCAGGCGGGCAGGATATTACGCGACAACGTCTACGGCACTATCGACGAAGACGTCTGGCGCCGCGACTTCACCTGCAACGCGCTTTACTACAACATCGCCGACTTCAGCATCTGGGATTACGTCGGCGGCGTCGAGGACGTCAGGAACCGCAAACTGGTGCTCATCGGCGAGCCGGATCGCCGCTTTCGCGAGGACCCGGTACGCATGCTGCGCGCCGTGCGGTTCGCGGCCAAGCTCGATTTCACGATTGACCGCGCCGTCGACAAATCGATCAGGAAGAATCGCCAGCTCCTGTCGAACGTGCCTCCCGCAAGGCTTTTTGACGAGTTTTTGAAGATGTTCCAGGCAGGTCATGCCGAACGTACCTTTGAATTACTGCGGGACTATGACCTGTTCCGGCTGCTGTTCCCAGAGACGGATGCTGCGCTCAGCGAAGACAAGTCGTTCGCAGACTTCGTGATCGCCGCGCTGGTGAACACCGACAGACGCGTGCAGTCGGACAAGTCTGTCACGCCGATGTTCATGCTGGGCGTTTTCCTGTGGGAGCCGATCCGCAAGCACGCGGAGAAGTTGCGGCAAAGGGAAAAGATGTCGGTCGGGCAGTCGCTGGCCCTTGCGGCGTATGAAGTGTCCGGATCGCAGCAATCGCGCATCGCTATCCCGCGGCGGTTTACGACCCCGATGCGCGAGATGCTCGCGATGCAGCCCCGGTTCGAGGTCAATCGCGGAAAGCGCGCCTTCAACTTCCTCGAGCATCGCCGCTTCCGGGCGGCTTACGATTTCATGATGCTGCGCGCCGAATGCGGCGACTTCGACAGGCAGCTCGCCGAGTTCTGGACCTCGGTCCAGCGGCAGAACGCCGACGAACGACGCAAGAGTTTCCAGCTGCAGCAGCAGCCCAGGTCGAAAAAGCGCAGGAGGCCCCGCCGCCGCAGGCGTGGCTCAGCGCAGCAGTGAGCAGGGCGCGCTGGCGGCCGGCATATATCGGCATCGGCAGTAATCTCGATTCACCCGCGCAACAGGTCGAAGCGGCAATAGAGCTGCTCGACGCCCTGGACAGAACTGTTGTTACCCATCGATCTTCGCTTTACCAATCGGCGCCATTCGGCGAGGTGGAGCAGGCGGATTTCGTCAACGCCGTCGCTGCGTTGACGACGCAGCTGGAACCGCATGAGCTGCTTGCCGCGTTGCGTGATATCGAGGACGCCCGGGGCCGCGACCGCGCTGTGGAGCGCTGGGGACCGAGAGTGCTAGACCTCGACCTGCTGGCGCTGGGCGATGTCGAAATCGAGGACGAGGACCTGACGATCCCGCATCCGGGCATCGCCGGGCGAAATTTTGTATTGTTGCCCTGGGCGGAGATCGCCCCTGAATATCGAGTCCCCGGACTGAAAAGGGTTGTCGACCTGGCGAGAGAGGCGCCGGCACAACCGCGAATACAACGACTCGGCTAAGAATTCGATCGCATGAATGTGAGTGAACTGAACCCGGCGCTGTCGGCGCCCCGTTTTATCGTCGTCGAAGGTCCGATCGGCGTCGGCAAAACGAGCCTTGCGCAACGGCTGGCGAAAAGCTTCGATGGCGACCTCGTACTCGAGCATACGGAGGACAACCCGTTCCTCGAGCAGTTCTATCGCGGCGGTCCCGGCACCGCCTTGCCCGCGCAGCTGTTCTTCCTGTTCCAGCGGGCGCGACAGCTCGAGCAGTTAAACCAGGGCGACCTCTTTTCCCCGGTCCGCATCGCCGACTTTCATATGTTCAAGGATCGGCTGTTTGCCGGTATTAACCTGGATCAAGACGAACTCGCGCTTTACAGGCAGATCATGGACAAACTCGACTTCGAGTCGCCGGCCCCGGATCTCGTCATTTATCTGCAGGCTTCAGTCGATGCGCTGATGTCGCGGATTGCGGGCCGCAGTATTGAATATGAGCGCAGGATGGACAGGCGCTATGTCGAGAAGATTGCCGACGCCTACGCACGGTACTTCTATGACTATGACGAGTCGCCGTTACTGATCGTCAATGCCTCGACCATCGACCCGGTGCGCAGCGACGACGATTACGACGCACTTTACGAGCAGGTGCGGCGCATTACGTCAGGCCGCCACTTTTTCAACCCGGCAGCCGCTGTCGCCTTTGCCTGATACTCAGTCGGAGACCGTATTGCGTCCGGCGCGCTTGGCCCGATAGAGGGCTGCATCCGCTTCCTTGAGCAGCGATTCGAAGCTGCCGTGAACATTCATCTGCGCCACGCCCATTGATATGCGGATCGGCACGTTGATCATGGAGTCGTTACTGGCTTCGGTATCGCCGGACACTGTTTCGCGAACGCGATCGGCGATCTGTATCGCATCTTTTTCCGGGATGCCTGGCAACAGGACAGCAAACTCGTCGCCGCCGTAGCGTACGAGAAGATCGCGGGGCCGAAATTGCTTGCCGAGTATCCTGGCGACTGCGGACAGCGCGCGATCGCCCGCTACGTGACCGAACATGTCATTGAAGCGCTTGAACCGGTCCACATCGATCATGATCAGTGACACCGGTTGTTCGTCCTGGATACAGCGTTCGACTTCGCGCGGGAACGAGTCCTCCATCGCGTGGCGATTGCCGAGTCCGGTCAGCGCATCGGTTGTGGCGTGTTTTTCCGACTTCTGCCAGTCGCCGATGCTCTCCGCGATAAAGTGGTTGTGACTGCGGACGCGCTCCGACAGAACGACCAGCAGATTCTTGGCAAATTCGTGCGAGGCATTGACGAGATCCCAGAGCGTGTCTTTATGGATGACGAGCAAGTGGGTCGGCTCGGCCGCGACCACATAGGCCGACGGGTCGCGATCCTCGATGATCGACATTTCGCCGGCACACTCGCCGACCTCCATCGTAGCCAGCACCGGCGCGTCGAGGGAGCCGACGTGAACGTTCAATATCCCTGACAGGACCACGTACACGTTCTGGTTTTTCTCGCCCGGCGACAGCAGCATTTCGCCGGCGTCGAGGTCGCGCCGGTCGCAGTTCTGCAGCAGCTCCTGGACGTCGTCCGGGCACACGCCCTGGAACAGTTCCAGCCCTGAGAGCAGGGAACGCTTGTAGTCCGAATTGCTGGCCTGCTGAATCGACACGATAGTCCCTGTAAGTCGTGGCCGGCAGTCATCTGCCGGCATGCCTGATCCTTCGCTTTTTTTACGATAAATATCGAGTGATAACAGTGACGTCGGTAACGGTTTGGGCGTTCAGCCCGCGGCTGTCAGCGGATCTCAGCCATCCGTTTCATCCAGGGCCTTGCGGTAATCGTCGAATTTCGCCATGGCCCCTGCATCAGGCGCGGGATACTCGAGCCCCAGGCCCTCGAGCGCCTCGACGATGATTTCGGCGATCGTCGCCCGCATATAGGGCTTGTTATCGGCCGGTATCGCATACCAGGGCGCCCAGCTCCGGGACGTGGCGTTCAGCGCATCCTCGTACGCATGCATGTAGTCATCCCAGTGCTCTCGCTCGTCGATGTCCGCCGGGTTGAATTTCCAGTGCTTGTCCGGTTCATTGAGCCGGGACAGGAAACGTTTCCGCTGCTCGTCCCTGGAAACATTGAGCCAGAACTTGAGCAGGACCGTGCCATTCAGTGCCAGGTGGCGTTCGAAGTTGCGGATCGACTCGAAACGGTCTTCCCATATGCTGTCGCGATCGACGTCCGCAGGCAGTTTTTGCCCGTCCAGTATCTCCGGATGCACGCGGACGATCAGCACCTCTTCGTAATGGCTGCGATTGAATATCCCGATACGGCCACGTTCGGGCAGCGCCCGATAAATCCGCCATAGAAAGTCGTGGTCGATTTCATTCGAAGTCGGCTTTTTGAAACTGACAACGTGGCAGCCGGCAGGGTTGATCCCGGTCATGACCGCACGGGTCGTGCTGTCCTTGCCGGCCGCGTCCATACCCTGGAGGACAATCAGGACCGAATGCCTGTCGGCGGCATACAGCGCTTTCTGCAGGCTGCGCATGCTGTCCGTCGCCTTCTCCAGGCGGTGCTGGTTACGACTTACCCGACGTCCTTTGGTCGTGGCGTCGGCGATGCGGAACTTGCCGTTGAACGGAACGCGATAACGGGATTTCGGCGCCTTGAACATCAATTCTCCTCTGCAGGGCTTGCGGGTCAGTCGTCCGCCGACCGATCATGCTGGCGGAGCGCCCACTGTACGTGTTTGGCGACCAGCTTTGAATCGGACGCGCGGCGCGAGGCGAGCGCGGCGATGACGGCCGGCGAAGTTTTCGCGTTGCCGAGTGCGACTGCAATGTTGCGCAGCCAGCGCTCGTAGCCGATCCGGCGGATAGCGCTGCCTTCGGTCCTGTTGCGCCACTGTTCTTCGCTCCAGGAAAACAGATCGACGAGATCTGCCGCGTCGAGATCGTGTCGCGGCGCGAAATCGTCCTCGGCGCTGTGGCTGGCGAACTTGTTCCAGGGGCAGAATATCTGGCAGTCGTCGCATCCATAGATCCGGTTGCCGATCGGTTTGCGCAGCTCGACCGGAATATCCCCTTGCAACTCGATCGTCAGGTAGGAGATGCAGCGCCTGGCGTCGAGTTCGTAAGGGGCAACGATCGCGCCGGTCGGGCAGACATCGATGCATGCCCGGCAGGTGCCGCAGTGTGAGACCTCGGCCGCATCCGGCGGGAGTTCGATATCGACGTACAGTTCGCCGAGAAAGAACCAGGAGCCGGCATCGCGATTGATCAGGTTCGTATGTTTGCCGATCCAGCCGAGACCGGCGCTCTCGGCGAGCGGTTTCTCGAGTACCGGCGCGCTGTCGACGAAGACGCGGTGGCCGAAAGGGCCGACGGCTTGCTGGATCCTGCCGGCGAGTTTTTTCAGCCTGGCCCGCAGCACCTTGTGGTAGTCGCGCCCGAGCGCATAGCGGGACACGTACGCTTTCTCCGGGTGATCGAGCAGGCCTTCCGGGGGTGCCGCCTCGCCAGGCAGGTAGTCCATGCGGGCCGTGATCACGCTCGCCGTACCCTCGATCAGCAAGCCGGGTCGGCTGCGCTTCGGGCCGTGCTTGGCCATGTATTGCATCTCGCCGTGAAAGCCTTTCGCGAGCCAGTCATTGAGCCTTGCTTCGGCGACGGACAGGTCGATACCGGCGATACCGACTTGCTGGAATCCGAGCTCGGCGCCCCAGCGACGAATGTCGGCGACGAGCTGCGGGGCATCGATGTCGTTACGGCTGGCGTCCACGGCGCTGAGCCTGTTATGGGTCCCGGGTCAGTATAATTGCATCGTCCGCACGATCGCTCATACTCTGCGCGACAGTCAAACGGGGAGGCCGCGCTCGCATGAATCTGCCTGGCGAAATCTATTCGGTCAAAAGCGTACGAAACATCGATCGAGCCGCGATCGAGGATCATGAGATCGGCGGCTACACCCTGATGACGCGCGCCGGCGCCGCGGCCCAAGCGGCGGCCCGTGATCGATTCCCGGATGCAAAGCGCTGGCAGGTGGTCTGCGGCAGCGGCAATAACGGCGGCGACGGTTACGTCGTCGCCCGGCTGGCGGCGGAGCAGGGCATCGCCGTCTCGGTGCTTGCGATGACCTCGCCCGACGACCTGACCGGCGATGCGGCTACGGCCTACATGGATTTCGCCGCCCTCGGTGGCGCGGTTGCCCGGTATGAAGGCGGCCTCGACGACGAGGCCGACCTGATTATCGACGGCCTTCTGGGCAGCGGCCTCGAACGGCCCCTGGAGGGCGACTTTGCCGCAGTCGTGGAGGCCATGAATGCGCACCCGGCGCCGGTACTCGCGCTCGACATCCCGTCGGGACTGCATGGCGATTCGGGCGCGGTGATGGGGACATCCGTGCGCGCAGACCTGACGATTACCTTCGTCGGACTGAAAAGCGGCCTGTTCCTCGACAGCGGGCCGGAACGGACCGGCGAAATCGTATTCGCGGACCTCGATATTCCGGCCGAGTGCCGGGCAGGCGAAATTGCCATCCTGCGCCGTATCGGCGAGCGCATCGTCCGCAAAGCCTTGCCGCCGCGGAAACGCAGCGCGCACAAGGGCAAGTTCGGCCATGTCCTGGTAGTCGGTGGCGGCCCGGGCATGCCGGGCGCCGTGCGACTTTGCGGCGAAGCTGCGCTGCGCGCGGGTGCGGGGCTGGTCAGCGTTGCCACGCATCCCGGTCACAGCAACTTCATCCCGGCGAGTCTTCCCGAACTGATGTGCCATGCCGTCGAGAAGGCAGGGGATCTCGCGCCGCTCATCGACAAAGCGACAGTGATCGCCATAGGGCCGGGTCTCGGCACCGGTGACTGGGCAACGAAACTGCTGGCAACGGTGCTCGATTCGGCGCTGCCGGTGATTGCCGATGCCGACGCGCTGAATCTCCTGGCGGATAGCGATCAGCGGCACGGCGACCTGATCATGACGCCTCACCCCGGGGAGGCGGCGAGGCTGATCGGCATATCGCCCGCCGAGGTTCAGGCGGACCGCCGCGGCGCGCTCGCCAGCATCGCTGAAAAATACGACGCGACGGTCGTCCTGAAAGGCTCCGGTACGCTCGTGTCGTCGGCGAGAGGCACCCCATGGCTGTGCAGCGCCGGCAATCCCGGCATGGCCAGCGCGGGCATGGGCGACGTGTTGACCGGGATCATCGCGGGCCTGCGTGCGCAGAAACTGTCTTCGGAGCTGGCGGCCGTCACCGGGGTCCAGGTGCATGCCGCAGCCGGCGATGCGGCGGCGGCGGGCGGAGAGCGCGGCCTGATCGCTTCAGACCTGGTCGCGGAGATCCGGCATTGGGTCAATCCCTGACTCGCAACGAGGATCTCCCCGACGACGCTGCGACTGCCGATCTCGCGGTGCGGCTCGCTGCGGCGTTGCCGGCGGCGCCGGCGGGCTGGCTGATCGCGCTGCAGGGCGAGCTGGGCGCCGGAAAATCGACGTTTGCCCGGGCGATGATTCGCGACTACGGCCACGCCGGCCCGGTTCCGAGCCCGACCTATACGCTGGTCGAGCCGTATAGCCTGCCGGATTTTGTTCTATATCACGTTGATTTATATAGAATTGCTTCGCCTGATGAGCTCGAGTTCCTCGGCTGGTCTGACCTGGCGGACGGCCTGAGGCTGGTCGAATGGCCGGAGCGGGTTCCCGGGCTGGTCGAAGAGGCGGACCTGCTGATCACGCTCCGCTATGCCGGCGCCGGCCGCGCCGCCGAGATCGCGGGCCTCAGCGACCGGGGCCTCGAGGCGCTGCAGCGAATGGACCTTAAATAAGTCAGGTATCTGGTTAATTTATAAACAGAATATTGGAATTTCCCGCAGGATTTGTATACTGGCCGGACTTGAGAGGATTCCAGTTCCAGCAAACCGCATGAGCTTCATTGGGCGATTGACACTCATTGCACTGGGCTTGCTCGCAACCGCGAGCGCGCAGGCGGGCACCACTGTAGAAAACGTCAGGCTCTGGTCGGAGGACGGCCGAACCCGCGTCGTGCTCGATTTGAGCCGGCCAGCCCAGCACAGCATTTTCACCCTGCGCGGTCCCGACCGGCTCGTCGTCGACCTCAAGGACAGCCGACTCGCCGACTCCCTCAAAAAGCTGCCGACCGGCGGCGCGATTCGTGCCATCCGCACCGGCGTTCGCGCCAACGGGCAGCTGCGGGTCGTGTTCGATCTCAACCAGGAAGTGCGTTCGCGCAGTTTCCTGGCAGGACCCAATGACGAGTATGGCGAGCGCCTGGTCATCGACCTGCAGCAGCAGGGCAACATCCGCGCGGTGAAACGCGCCTCCGACGAACACATCCGCGGGCGGGACGTCGTGATTGCTGTCGATGCCGGCCACGGCGGCCGGGATCCCGGCGCGGTCGGCCGCGGCCGGACGAAGGAAAAAGACGTTGCGCTGATCGTCAGCAGGAACCTGGCGGCGCGGATTAATGCGGAACCGGGCATGCAGGCCGTGCTGGTCCGCAGCGGCGACTATTACGTCGATCATCGCGACCGCATGGAGATCGCCCGCAAAGCGAAGGCGGACCTGTTCGTTTCGATTCACGCAGATGCGGTCGACGACCGGCGGGCAAACGGCGCGTCGGTATATGTCCTGTCGCTGAAAGGCGCGAGCGACGAGGCGGCCAAGCGGCTCGCCGAGCGCGAGAATGCGTCCAGCCTGGTCGGCGGGGTCTCGCTCGCCGACAAGGACCCGGTGCTCGCCTCAGTGCTGCTCGACCTGTCACAGAGTGCTGCGCTGAGTGCGAGCCTCGAGGTCGGCGGCGACGTCATCGACCAGCTCGCCCGGATCGGCAAGGTGCACCGCCGCACGGTGCAACAGGCCGGTTTCCTCGTGCTGAAATCGCCGGATGTGCCGTCGATCCTCGTCGAGACGGCCTATATCTCCAACCCGGACGAAGAGAAGAAGCTGCGCAGCAAGAGCCACCAGGACAAGCTCGCCGGGGCGATACTGGCCGGAGTGCGCAAGTATTTCTATGAGAATCCGCCGCCGAACACGCTGATCGCGATGAACCAGAAGCGCGGGCCGGCACAGCAGGTGAGCCATGTCATTACCCGCGGCGACACGCTCAGCGAGATCGCGGAGCGCTATAACGTCAGCATGTCCGCGATCAAGATGGCCAACCGGCTGTCGAGCGACAAAGTGCGCATCGGTCAGACCCTGAAGATACCGCTCTACGCCGGCACCTAGCCGGAAGCTGCATCGCGCGCCCCGTCACCACGACGCATGGAACTTCAGGAAGACCGTTAGCCGGCATTCAGCAGGGCCGGAGCCCACTTTTTTCGCTAATGACATAGAATGCGCGGATGCCGATCCGCCAGCTCCCCGGCCACCTCATCAACCAGATCGCCGCCGGTGAGGTCGTCGAGCGGCCGTCTTCCGTCGTCAAGGAGCTCGTCGAGAACAGTCTCGATGCGGGCGCCCGGGCTATCAGCGTGGACATCCTCGCCGGCGGACAGAAACTGATCCGCGTCCGTGACGATGGCGCCGGCATACCGAAAGACGAGATACCGCTCGCTTTGTCGCGGCACGCGACCAGCAAGATCAGCAGTCTCGCCGACCTGGAAGCCGTCGTGTCGCTCGGTTTTCGCGGCGAAGCCCTGCCGAGCATCGCGTCCGTCGCCCGGCTCCTGCTCACCTCCAACCAGGGCGACTCGGCGTGGCAGATCGAGGCGGACAACGGCCAGCTGAGCGATCTTTCGCCGGCGGCGCATCCGATCGGCACGACGGTCGAGGTCCACGATCTTTTCTACAATACGCCCGCCCGCCGCAAGTTCCTGCGCACCGAACGCACCGAGTTCGGCCACATCGAGCGGTGGCTCCGGCGGCTGGCGCTGGCAAGGCCCGATGTCGCGTTCTCCGTGACGCACAACCGCCGTTCCGTGCTCAACCTGAAAGCCGCGACCGACGCCGATGGCCGCTTGCAGCGTGTCTCGGCGATCTGTGGCGAAACGTTTTCATCGCACGCGATATCGGTGCAGCGCGAATCCGACACGATGGCGCTGACCGGGTACATCGCCCTGCCGACGTTCAATCGCAGCCAGGCGGACATGCAGTACTGGTTCGTCAACGGCCGCAGTATCAGCGACAAGACCCTCAGCCATGCCATTCGCCACGCCTATCGCGACGTGTTGTTCCACGGCCGTTTCCCTGCCTACGTTCTGTACCTGTCCATCGATCCGGCGCTGGTCGACGCCAACGCGCACCCGGCAAAACTGGAGGTGCGTTTTCGCGATGGCCGCAGCGTGCACGGTTTTGTTTCGCAGGCGATCGAGCATTTGCTGAAAGATACCCGGCCCGGCGGGCATGACGTCGTGCCGGTCCCGGCGACGGTCGTCAGTTCGCGGATTTACCAGCAGTCAGCCATGTCGTTGCCGACGGGCGGCGGCAGCGTTGCGGAGGCATTGACCGGCTACCGGGCGCTGACCAGCGTGCCGATGACGGAAACGGCCTTGCCGGATTCGACGTCGGCGCCGCCGCTGGGTTTCGCGATGGCACAACTCTGCGGCATTTACATCCTTGCCGAGAACGATGACGGCCTGGTCGTCGTAGACATGCATGCCGCCCATGAGCGCATCGTGTATGAAAAGCTGAAACGATCGTTCGATGACAAGGCCGTCGTCCGTCAGCCGCTGCTGGTTCCTGAAGGCATTGCCGTCTCGGAGGCCGAGGCGACGCTGGCCGAGGAGCATGCAGCGACCTTCGGCCGGCTCGGGCTGGTCGTCGAGCGCAGCGGTCCCGGCAGCCTCGCCATTCGTGAAGTTCCCGCATTGTTGCGCCAGGGTGACGCCGAATCCCTGGTTCGCGACGTGCTGGCCGACCTCGGCGAATCGGGGACCAGCAATCGAATCGAAGATACCTGTCACGATATTCTCGCGACGATGGCCTGTCATCACTCGGTGCGGGCGAATCGCCAGATGACGGTCCCGGAGATGAATGCCGTGCTCCGGGAGATGGAGGCGACCGACAAGGCCGACCAGTGCAATCACGGCCGGCCGACCTGGACCACGATCAGCCTGGCCGATCTCGACAAGCTGTTCCTGCGCGGACAATAAGCCACGGTGGAAACCAAGCCTGTCCTCTGCCTGCTGGGGCCGACTGCTGCTGGCAAGACCGGGATCGCCGTGCAATTGGCCGCCAGGTTCCCCGTCGAGCTGGTGAGCGTCGACTCCGCGCTCGTCTATCGCGGCATGGACATCGGCACTGCGAAACCGGACGCGGAGACGCTGCAACGCTATCCGCACGCGCTCGTGGACATCCTCGAACCGGAGGAACCGTATTCGGCCGGCGAATTCATACGCGATGCCGAGCAGGCGATCGATGCCATCCACGCGCGCGGCAAGCTGCCGCTGCTGGTGGGCGGCACGATGATGTATTTCCGCACGCTGATCACCGGCATGGCGGAACTGCCGCCCGCCGATGAGGCGGTCCGCGCGGCCATCGACGCCGAAGCCGCAGTCTCGGGCTGGCCGGCGCTGCATGCGGAACTGGCGAGGATTGACGCCGTCGCGGCCGAGAGAATCAACCCCAACGACAGCCAACGAATTCAGCGGGCGCTGGAGGTCTGCAGGGTCAGCGGCCGCACACTGACGGCATGGCATGCCTCGACGAGGCCCGTCCGCGAGGATTTCCGCTTCCTGCGGATCGCGTTGACCCCGGAGCCACGCAGGGTCCTGCACGCGCGCATCGAGAAGCGGCTCGGGCAGATGCTCGAACGGGGATTCGTCGACGAGGTGCGGCGGCTGCGCGAGCGGCCCGGGCTGACGGCCTCGCACCCGTCGATGCGCGCCGTCGGGTACCGCCAGTTTTGGGAACACCTGGACGGCGATTTTGACGCGGAGGAGGCGCGCAACCGGGCCCTGGCCGCGACCCGCCAGCTCGCCAAGCGCCAGCTCACCTGGTTGCGCAGCGAGCCGGAGCTTTTTGCGGTGAATCCTCTTGAAACGGACGCTTTGAGCGCCATTTCGGGCTACCTGGAAGCGGCGCTGAGCGTCAAAAAAGCTGACAATGGCTGAATAGCCTTGTGATAGACTTTTTGTTGCTAGGGCTGGTCAGGTCAAGTGGGCAACCGGCGCCACCGGATGACCTGGCCAACAGAGGTTTTGCTTACATCAAGAAAAAAGCAAATAAGAAGAATAAGGAGACCCGACAATGGCTAAAGGGCAGTCGCTGCAGGACCCTTTCCTGAACATATTGCGCAAGGAAAAGGTACCCGTTTCCATCTACCTGGTGAACGGCATCAAGTTGCAGGGCCAGGTGGATTCATTCGATCAGTTTGTGGTGTTGTTGAAAAACAGTGTCAACCAGATGGTTTATAAACACGCAATCTCGACCATTGTTCCGGCAAGGAATATCCGCCTGCCGTTACCTGACAGCAATACAGGTGATTCCGACGATTAACGACATGAACCCGGAGGTCGCTATTGTTTGAGCGGCCACAGAGCGGCGAACGAGCCATTCTGCTTCACGCATCGCCGGGCGGTACACCGGACCTCAACGAACGCGAAGAATTTGCCGAACTGGCGACATCGGCCGGCGCCGTTATTGTCGACCAGCTCGTCAGCTCGCGTCGGCGTCCCGATTCCCGCTACTTCATCGGCAAGGGCAAGCTCGACGACGTGCAGAAGAGCATCGAACGCAACCAGGCGGAGCTGGTCATCTCCAGCGCGCCGTTGACGCCCAGCCAGGAACGCAATCTGGAGCGTGCCCTGAAGTGCCGGGTGCTCGACCGTGCCGGCCTGATTCTCGACATCTTCGCGCAGCGCGCCCGCAGCTTCGAAGGCAAGCTGCAGGTGGAGCTCGCGCAGTTGCACCACTTGTCGACCCGGCTGGTGCGCGGCTGGACCCACCTCGAGCGACAGAAAGGCGGTATCGGGCTGCGCGGTCCCGGTGAAACGCAGCTCGAGACCGACCGGCGGCTGCTCGGTAAACGGATCCGCCAGCTGAAAGAGCGGCTCGATCACGTGGATGCGCGGCGGACCATGAACCGACAGAACCGGGTTCGCGCAGAGATTCCGACGGTCGCGCTGGTCGGTTATACGAATGCCGGCAAGTCCACGTTGTTCAATGCGCTCACCGAGGCGGGGGTGTACGTCGAGGACCAGCTGTTTGCGACGCTGGATCCGACCGTGCGCCGGCTGGAGCTGCCCGACGGCAGACCGGTCATCCTGGCAGACACCGTGGGCTTCGTTCGCGACCTGCCGCACGAGCTGATCGCCGCTTTTCGTTCGACCCTGCAGGAGGCGCGGGAGGCAGACCTGATCCTGCATTTGATCGACGCCAGCGACCCGAACCGCTGGCAGCGCGTGCGCCAGGTCAACGCGGTGCTGCACGAGCTCGAAGCCGACCGTGTCCCGCAGATTAGGGTGTACAATAAGATCGACAAGCTGGACCGGCAGCCGCGTGTGACCAACAATCAGCGCGGCGAGGGACGCGCGGTGTGGCTGTCCGCCGTGACCGGCGAAGGCATTCCGCTGCTGCTCGACGCAATTGCGAATTGTCTTGGCCGAAATATGGTTCACGGCACGATCCGGCTCGAAGCCAGCCAGGGTCGCCAACGCGCATTACTTTTCGACATGGGTGCCGTTTTGCAGGAAGCGACTGCGGACGACGGAGGCTGGCTGCTCGAACTGGAGATGGAGGAGCGGGATTTTCACCGTTTTATGAAACGGGAAAAACTCTCGCCGGAGATTTTTGTCGAACCGCAGAGCGAAGAGACTGCGGTTTCAGCTTAACAGGAAGATTTTTACTATGGCCTGGAACGAACCTGGAAACGGGAAAGATCCCTGGGACAAGAACAAGGACGAGCCCATCGAGCTCGACAAGATCGTGCAAGGCTGGCAGCGCAAGCTGTCAGGCGTCGTTGGCGGCGGCCGCGGCGGCGCTGCGCCTGGCTCGTCAGGCGGCTATGTCCTCATGGTGTTACTGGCGCTGGCCTGGCTCGCAACCGGTCTGTACCGCGTCGACGAAGCAGAGCGCGGCGTCGTCCAGCGATTCGGCGCCTACATGGAGACGACGATGCCGGGGCTGCACTGGCACATCCCGTTCCCGATCGAATTCGTCGACATCGTCAATGTACAGGCGGTCGATAACTTCCCGTTTCGCACCGAGATGCTGACGGCTGACCGGCAGTACGTGTTCATCCAGATGGTGGTCCAGTACCGGCGGACCGACCCGGTCAAATACAGCTTCGAAGTCGTCGAGCCGGAGCTGACCCTGCAGGATGTGACCGAAAGCGCGCTGCGCGAAGTCGTCGGCACCAGCACCCTGATCCGCCTGGTCACCGAGCAGCGCGACCAGATTGCGCCGCGCACCCAGGAAATCGTGCAGAGCACGCTGGACGCCTACGGAGCGGGCATTTCGGTGACCTCGATCAGTCTCGAGGATCTCGATTATCCCGCGGCCGTGCAGGAGGCCGTCGACGATGCGCAGCAGGCCGAGAACGATGCCGGACGCTACGTGCTCGAGGCCGACACCTATGAGAAGGACATCATCCCGCGGGCTCGCGGTACGGCCGCGCGCGTACGTCTCGACGCCGAGGCCTACCGGGATCGGGTCATCCGTGACGCCGAGGGTGAAGCGGCTCGCTTCGAAGCGCTGCTGACCGAGTATCAAAAGGCGCCGCGGGTAACCCGCGATCGCCTGTACCTCGAGGCGATCGAGGAAGTCTACGGGAATTCGAACAAGGTCCTCATTGATTCGGAGGGCGACGGCAACCTGCTGTATCTGCCGCTCGACCAGCTGGCGCGACAGGGCAATCGCGCGGTTCCGGGGACGGAAACCAATCGTGCGTCGGATGCACAGACACCCGAGGTCCTGGCAAATCCGGAACGCGCCCCGGGAGATCCGAGAGAGCGGATAAGGAGGGAGCCGCGATGAGTAACGCAAGATTCATGGGGCTGGTCATATTCGGCTTCCTGTTCATCATCATCGGGCTGTCGGCATTCACGGTCAACGAGCGTGAGCACGCGATCAAGCTGCGGGTTGGCGAGGTCGTCCGCGCGGACTACGAGCCCGGCCTGCACTGGAAGATCCCGGTCTATGAGAACGTTCGTAAATTTCCGAAGCGTATCCTGACGATCAGCGACCAGCCGGAACGCATCTTTACGGCCGAGCGACGCGCGCTGCAGGTGGACTTCTTCGTCAAATGGCGGATCACCGAGCCCGTGTCCTTCTATACCTCGACCGGCGGTTTCGAGAACGTGGCCAACGATCGTTTGTCGGAGATCATCAAGAACTCGATTGTGACCGAGTTCGGCAAGCGATCCGTCGAGCAGGCGATCTCCGTGGAACGAGCAGAGCTCATGCGCGACATGCTGGCCTCGGCGCGCACGACGGCCGAAGGGCTCGGCGTCGAGCTGATAGACGTCCGCGTCAAGCAGGTCGAGTTCCCGGACGACGTCAAGAACGCGGTGTATCGCGAGATGCGCGAAGAGCGCGCCCGGGTCGCCGCAGAGCTACGGGCGCAGGGCCGGGAGACCGCCGAAGAGCGCAAATCGTCAGCCGACAAGGACCGGACAATCATCCTCGCTGATGCCTACCGCGATGCGCAGATCATCCGCGGCGAAGGCGATGCCCGTGCCGCGGAAATATACGCGAACGCCTATAACAAGGACCCTGAGTTCTACGCGTTCTACCGGAGTATCGACGCCTACCGCAAGTCGATGGGCAAGTCCGGCGACATCCTCGTGCTCGATCCCAACAACGAGTTTTTCCGCTACCTGAACAAATCCACGGGCGAACAAAACTAACAGCCAATCGGTCATTGTGAGGCGCGGGGCGACGACGCATTCTCACCGTCGCGCTGCGCCCGACATGCCGCCAGAAGAAAAAAAACCATGTGGCAGGATCTCTTAACCGGCTTTTCCATCTACCTCGTCATCGAGGGCATGATCCCGTTCGCGGGACCCAACCTGTTTCGCCAGTCCGTCATGCGCATCGCGCAGATGGATGACGCGAGCCTGCGGGTGACCGGGCTGACCGTCGCGTCCGTCGGCCTGATCATGCTGTATCTCGTGCGCTGATCGACCATGGGCAAAAACGTCGTCGTCATCGGCACCCAGTGGGGTGATGAGGGAAAGGGCAAGATTGTCGATCTGCTGACCGATCGGGCGGCAGCCGTCGCGCGCTTCCAGGGTGGTCACAACGCCGGCCATACGCTGGTGATCGGCGGCAAGAAGACCGTCCTGCACCTGATTCCCTCCGGGATACTGCGCGACGGCGTTACCTGCCTGATCGGCAACGGCGTCGTCCTGTCGCTCGATGCGCTGATCGAAGAGGCGAACGGCCTGATCGAAAGCGGCGTCCCGGTTTATGACCGGCTGCGCGTCAGCCCGGGCTGTCCGCTGATCCTGCCATCGCACGTGGCGCTCGACCTGGCAAGAGAAAAGGCCAAGGGCTCGTCGGCCATCGGTACGACGGGTCGCGGCATCGGGCCCGCCTACGAGGACAAGGTATCGCGGCGGGCATTGCGCGTGTCCGACCTGTTCGTGCGCGAGAATTTTGCGGCCAAGCTGGGCGAGATCCTCGACTATCACAATTTCCTGCTGACCAGGTACTTCGGCACGGACCCGGTCGATTTCTCGAAGACGCTCGAGGATTCGTTGCAGGCCGCGGAAACGATCGCGCCGGTCACCGCCGACGTGACGCAGATTCTCAAGGACGTCGCCGATTCGGGCAAGAGCATTCTTTTCGAAGGCGCGCAGGGGACGTTCCTGGACATCGATCACGGCACCTATCCGTTCGTTACCTCGTCGAATACCGTCGCTGCGGCGGCGAGCACCGGCACCGGGGTCGGGCCGCTCAATCTCGATTACATCCTCGGTATCGTCAAGGCGTATACGACCCGTGTCGGCGCGGGCCCGTTTCCCACCGAGCTTTTCGACGACCTCGGCGAGCACCTCGGCACCGTCGGCGCCGAATTCGGCGCCACGACCGGTCGTCCGCGGCGTTGTGGCTGGTTCGACGCGGTCGCGCTGCGCCGATCGATTATCAACAGCAGCGTTTCCGGCCTGTGCGTGACGAAACTCGACGTGCTCGACGGACTGGAGACCGTGCGGATCTGTGTCGGCTACGAAATCGACGGTGCGCCGATCAAGGGCGTGCCGGTCGTCGTCGATCGCTTCGCCGACTGCCAGCCGGTCTACGAAGACATGCCCGGCTGGTCGGACTCGACCGTCGGCGCGACCCGCTATGAAGACCTGCCCGACAAGGCGCGGGACTACCTGGCGAGGATCGAGGAACTCGTCGAGACGCCGATCGACATCATCTCGACCGGTCCTGACCGGGAGCAGACAATTATCAAGCGCGACCCGTTCGGGTAGGCGTTACTGCATCGTCAGCACGAACAGCCCGGTTGTCTTGTCATTGGCGATGATGTTCCCGGACGGCAGATACGGATAGACGCTCCACATGCCTTCGAAGCTGGTTGCATCGTCAGCGGGATAGGTGTCGAAGAATGCGACCTCCTGAATCTGGCTCATCGACAGGTCCTGGAATTCGAGGACGCGCAGGCCGGTCGAGTAGTTGGCCTGGTAGACGCGATTGCCGAGTACGTAGAGATTGTGATCGATCGCCGCAGTCGCCGCCTGGTATGCGGACACGTAGATCGGCGCGTCCAGGTCCGTAATGTCGAAGATGTGCGTGCGTGTCGGCACGCCAAACGACGTCTCATCGGACTCGTCACCGAGCAGGAAGAACCGGTGATCCTCGGTCAGCCATCCCTGGTGTGCGAACCCTGCCTGCGGGTAATCGCGCTCGAAGATTGTCACGGGAGCGAGCTTGTCCGTTACGTCGACGATGCCAACGACATGCGTGCCGATCGGCACATGGGTCGCCGTATTGGCAGACGCGGAATTGAAGCAGATCTCCCGGCCTGCATAGTCGTTGTCGGGTCCCTGGTATGACACGCATTGTGTATCGTGAATGTCCTCTTCGTCATAGCAGCCGGCCATCATCGGATTCTGAGGCACTCGAACGTCGACGATATGCAGCCCCTCATTGCAGGTGTTGGTGCCCACCGCATACAGGTAACCAGTGGACTCGTTGATTGCGATGTTGTGCGAATTGGTGAAGCCGTTATAGACGGTGTCTGCTGCGAACGGCTGCCCGGGCGCTGACCCGCGCAGCCGCGCCAGGTCAAAGACCTGCAAACCATGAGCGCCCGCTGCATCAGCCACGATATAGGCATGATTCTGATAGACCTTGATGTCCCGCCAGGTCGACGAACTGGTATTGGTCGGCAGACGCCCGATGATGAGCGGATTCTCCGGGTCCGTGACATCGACGAATGCGGTTCCGTTTCGCAGGCCGACCAGCGCATACTCGTCGCCGGACTGGGGGTCGCTCCAGCCCCAGATATCGTTGCCGCCATTGGCGTCGCCCATGTCGGCGGCGGGCACTCGACTGCGCAAGTTAACGCCCGAGCAGTCGAAATCGTCGGCAAGACCGCCCATGCAGTCTGCGGGTCCGCTGCTCAGGGGCGGGGGAGGGGGTGGCGGAGGAGCGGGCGGCGGTGTAGGGGCCATGCCACCGCTGCCGCCGCCACAGGCAGACAGCAGGCACCCGGTAGCTATCAAGAATGCAGTAGTCGCTTTACGTGAAATCATTTGGCTCACCGTGCCTTCCCGATTCAACATCGACCTCCTGTGACGGATGAGGTTCAATTTCGAGCTGTTCAGCCGTTAGAATCCGGACCCTGTCAAAGCTGTTACAACAACTGCATTCCATAACTCACACTAACCGACGACACGCTGCTCGTCGATATACCTGGACCCACGAATTGTCAAACAGACGAGCATTGCGTTTCCTGGCAGGCCCGGGTGCGAAAAAGATCCTCGAAGATGACGGCTTCAGCCCCGGGCGTGTCGGCGCAATCGCCGGGGCGTCGGGCGGCGCGAAATGGCTGGTCCTGAGCCAGGTTGACCGCGTCATCGCCGAGAATATCCTGCCCGAACTGACCGGATCGGTGCACCTGGTGGGTTCTTCGATCGGCAGCTGGCGCTTCGCCTGCTACGCCCAGGCCAAACCGGCCGAGGCGATCGCGCGCTTCGAAGAGGCCTACCTGGAACAGCGCTACAGCGAGAATCCCGACCGCGATGAAATCAGCCAGCGGAGCGCAGAAATTCTGGCGCACGTGCTGGGCGCGACAGGCGCCGAGGAGATTCTCTCGCATCCGGTATTGCGCTCCCACGTCATCACGGTCCGTTCCCGTCGGCTGGCCGCGAGCGAACGGCCGCCGGTGCTCGCGGCCGGTCTGCTGCTTGCGGCGACCGCCAATGCCCTGAGTCGAAGATCGCTCGGGCTGTTCTTCGTGCGCAGCATCTTCAGCGATCGCCGCGATCCTGCGCCATTTCACGGCGTCGGAGGTTTTCCGCTGGAGCAGAACGAACTGAACGTATCCAACCTTGCCGACTCGATTCGAGCGTCCGGCTCCATACCGCTCGTATTGAACGGCGTGCGCGACATCGCCGGCGCGCCTGCCGGCGTCTACAGGGACGGCGGTATCATCGATTATCACCTCGACCTGCCCACCAGCCCGGATGACAGGCTCACCCTGTTCCCGCACTTCTTCGATTACCTGAAACCGGGCTGGTTCGACAAGAAACTCGACTGGCGCGTCAACCAGGCACAAAACACCGATCGCACGCTTGTCATCTGCCCGTCCCGCGAGTTCGTGGCCGGTTTGCCCAACGCAAAAGTCCCGGACCGGACGGATTTTCAGAGCATGTCGCCCGACTTGCGCCGCAAGGTCTGGCGAAGCGTTGTCGCCGAGTGCGAGCGGCTGGCGGATGACCTGCGCGAGGTCCTGGAATCGGGGCGCTTGCCCGAGCGCCTGGAGCCCCTGTAGCAACCGCAAGGCGGCGGAATTGCGGCGTCAAGCGCGTGATGTAATTCGCATAAGGCGCCGCCCGACTGTGACACGGGTCACAGTGGGACGGCGTCGAGGGCCGGTAATTCGTTGCTTCTTCAGTGAATTAAGGCGATCCGTGATGGCCATCACAGCCCTCCGTGGAAGCCCGCTGCTACGGTGGCTGACGTTCGAACGGGCACGGCCCGCCGACGGGGTCAACGCGGAGCGAAATTATGAACAGCAAACTGGCAGGATTTATTTACATCGCAGCTCTCCTGGGCTTGAGTGGCTGCGCATCGATGAGCGCCGACGAGTGCGCGATGAGCGACTGGCGCACGATCGGCTTCGAGGACGGCTCGATGGGCTACACCGCCGAGCGTCTTGGCAATCATCGGAAAGCTTGTGCGAAGCATGGCGTTGCGCCCGACTTCGAGGCATACCAAACGGGCTGGCGGCAGGGCGTCAGGCAATTCTGCCAGCCGTCGCGCGGCTTTAATCTCGGCGCCGGCGGTGGCCGCTACAACGGTGTTTGCCCGGGTGACATGGAGCCGGCCTTCGTCGATGCCTTCAATACAGGCCACAAGCTCTACAACCTTCGTTCGCAGGTCAATAACGCGAACTACCAGATCAACGCCAGGGAGGCGGAACTGGAGCGCACGAAAGACAGGATTCGGCAGATCGAGGCGGACCTGATCGCCAGCGAGACGACCGCGCAGGATCGCGTCCTGCTACTGGTCGATCTCAAAGAGGAAGCTGAAAAGATCGGTCAGATCGAGGCGGAAATCGTCGAGCTGGTCGAGGAGCGCGCGCTCTATGAGCAGCAGCTTGCTCAGTACGAGGCAATGATTGCCGACACCAATTACTAATTGGTAAGCAATCGATACGAGGCCGCAGACATTGTCTGCGGCCTTTTTCTTTGCAATTACTTGAAGTACTCGTCCGGATCGTCCCTGCGACGGTCGCCGCCCTTGCGCTGCTCCTTAGGATAGGTGCCGGACGTCGTTCCCCCAAAACCCTTTCCCCAGGCATTCCTGCGATCGTCGCCTGCCCGTCGATCGTCGTGGTGTTTGAACCTGCATTTGCACTTCTGCGCATCGCACTCCGGGAGCGGGAGTTTGGGCGCTGCCGTAGACAGGAAGCGGCGCCCCTCCATCGCCTTTGCAGCATCGCAGGCATCCGGCGCAAAGCGGATGGACACGGCATGGAACCGGGTATTCTTGACGGTAGCCACCTTGCGGTGCTCGTCCGGCCGCACATTCTCCGGTTTGGCATGACGGCGGACGAACCAGAGCAGGCCCAGCAGAACCGTGACAGCAATCAGACTCGTGATGACGTCCATTAAAGCTTCCCCCGAGGAATTAGGGGTAACTGTAGCCCGAGGCGAGACAAATCGCACGTCCGAGCAGTCAAATCAGTCATTCGTAATACGTCGGCGCCGGCGATCACAGCGCCTCGTCCACGACAAACTCCATCAGCCGGGCCTGCAGCGTGATGTCCACCGGCTCCGTGATCTCCGCAGAGATTGCGAGGTCCGGGAGAAACAGCTTGTGCATCAGCTCATCGATGGCAGGCGGGTGCGAGGTGGCCAGGTTGACCTCCTTGTTGACCTGCAGGCTCAGCTTGTCGAAATTGGCGCTGCCGACCGACGCCCAGCCGTCGATGACGGCGGCCTTGATATGACTCATACCGGGGTAGCGGTAAACGCGGATGCCGTTGCGCAGCATCTTGTTGATCGCGACGGCATTGCTGAGGTCGTGCGTATTGTGATTGCCGTCTTCCGGCAGGATGACACGCACATCGACGCCGCGTCGACGGGCGCGAGCCAGTTCGAACAGCGTCGCGTCGTCGGAGAAGTAGCCGTTCTCGATCATGATGTAACTCTGTGCGCGCCGGATGGCCTCGAGCTGGGCGCGGTAAATCTGCGAATCGAAGTTTCGCGTATACAGGATCCGGACCGGATAACCGACGTCCTCCGCGTCGTGACGCTTGCCGCCGAGAAAGCGGAAGAAATTTGCGAAATCGCCCATGAAACCGGCTTTGGCCCAGGCTTTGTCGGTATCGAATTGCAACTGATCGACGATCGGGCCACGGACTTCCATCATCATGTCGTGCCACTCGTAACGGTATTCGCGGCCGATGTTCATGCCGCCGACGAAGGCGATTTTGCGGTCGATGACAGTCGTCTTCGTATGATCGCCGGTCATCCACGGATTCGACAGCGTCCGCACGCGCACCTCGGAATCGCGTTCCAGGTAGTCGGCAATGGAAACCGGCGCCTCGAAGTCGCTGGCCATTGAAGCGGCGTCGGTTTGCTGCGCCACCAGGTTGCCGAGCCCGTCGACCATGATTCGCACATCGACTTCGGACGACTTTTGCTTGAGCATATCCGCGACTTCCACCGCGAAGTCGTCGTTGTCGAAGATATAGGTGCGAATATCGATCGATTCCTCGGCAGCGGCGACGACCTGTTCGAGGCGCTTGAAGTACTCTTCTCCGTCGATCAGGAAATGCAGCTCGCCTTTGGAGCGCTTCTGCCCGGTAAGCCGGTCGAGATCGCGTTCCCACTGTGCGAGGTCCATTGTCGACGAGTAAGTGACTTGCGGCAGCGGCTGCGCCTCGAGCGCGGGGAAACGAGTCGTGCCGAGCGCGACGCGATGCAGGAATCCCGCTGCCGATTTCAGCGCGTACGACGACAGGGACATGATGTTCGACACCGGCCGGTTGATCGGGTCGATCGGGAAGGATCGGGCGAGCAGAATGCCGCCCTGGGCGATCGCCGCGCCGCGGCGTTCAGCGACGTTACCCCGGCGCTCCACCGTCGACGGGGCGTGTTCACCGCCTTCCCTGGCCACGTTGCCGTGTTGTCCGGCGCAGCCCGCCAGCGCCGTCAGCAGCAGTCCGGCAAAGATCGTTGTCCGCCCATTCCTGTGAGTCCTGTGTTTCATCGTCCTTCTCCGCTGTTTTGCGTTCGCGGCGTCTGCCGCTTCGATGGACACAGGTTCCCGCTTTGGCGGGCGATAAGAATGAGGGATCCCGAAAGAACCCGTCAGGGATTCCTGACGAGTCCCTGAGGGCCGCCTGATGGCAGATAAAGTCTTTTAAAACAATTTGTTAAGGAATAGACGGGCGGCGTTCAGTCAGCGGCCGGGCGCAGTTCGATACGCAACTCGGCGTGTTCGAGCACCGTTTCCCGGCTGTAAATCAACGGAAACTCGCCCTCCGTCGCCCAGCCCTCGAGCAGGTTGTCATAAAACGGCGAGCGCGGATCACCCGATTGGCCCGGCGCATTGGTCATCGTCGAGGCGTCCCAGTTGCCCACGTCGATCACCTGTCGGTAGGAAGCGCCGGAGTTCACCTCGAGGCGCGAATCGTAGGAGCCGGTGTTGTTGACCGTGAAGCTGCCGCCGCCGCGGGGCCAGGGTTGCATCGTCATCTCTGCCGCCAGTTCCGGCGGCGCAAGATGCGCCAGCGGATGGACGAAGCGCGCCTGGTGCATCGCGCCCCATTGCCACTGTCCAGGATCGGGGCCGAGCAAATTGCGGGTATCCGACCAGGCCGTGTCGAGCGTGGCGGCGACGATCGCGGCGTTGTCCCGATCTTCCATCAGCTCGAGTACCCGGCGGAAATGCATGCGCGACATCGATTCGGGCTCGTCGGGCAGCAGGTGTATCTCCATGACCGGCCGCAGGTGCCGGTGCAGCCAGATCATGAAGAACGCGGCGGGCGCCGAATCGGCCTGGATATCGCCGTCCCAGCCGCGCAACAGGTCCGCCGCCGGGCCGTCGACGTTCGCCGGTATCCGGGCCACGGCTTCTACGGCCAGTTCGGAAAAATAATCCCGCTGCAGCGCAGCCGCGTCTTCCAGGGAATGCCGCTCCTGGGACGAGAGCACGTCCCAAACCCGATCGTAACGCCAGGGTTCGGACCATTCGAATGCCACCTTGTAGCGCTCGATGGGGTAATCGGCAGGCAGGTTCATCGAATTTGCGCTGCCGGTGAATCCGCGCTCCGGGTTGTACTCGACCGGCAGAACATCCATGTCGTGGAAGCCGTCCCATTCGTAACGCCCGTCGCCGGGAACCGGCAGCAGGCCATCCCAGTTGGGTCGGCGCGGGAACAGGCCGGCGGGCTTGTAGCCGATGTTGCCGTCGACATCGGCATAGACCTGGTTCTCAGAGGGCGAGCCCCAGCGATTCAGCGCGCCGACGAATTCCCGCCAGTTGCCGGCGCGCATGTACTCGACGCTGCCGAAATAGGGCGCCATGCCTGGCTCGAGGAAGCCGAGCCGGACCGCGAATGCATGGCTGTCGTTTTCGTAAACCACCGGGCCGTGGCGGGAAAATTTCAGTTCGATCTCGACGTCTTCGCCGCCGCGCACGGGAACCGTCTCGGTGACGACGTCGAATGACTCCCAGTCATTGCCGTAGCGATACTCGCCGTTCCGCAACTCGTAGACATAAAGATCCGACTGATCGATCGGAAAGATCGTGAGTCCGAAGGCGATACGATCGTTATGACCGATCGAGATGCCGGGCAAAGCCGGCTCGCCGGCGCCGATGACGTTCATCCCCGGCGCTACGAGGTGAGCGATATAGCGCAGCGACGGGACGGAATGGCCCCGGTGCGGGTCATTGGCGAGGATCGGGCGGCCGGTCGTCGTTCGCGACGGCGCGACGGTCCAGTTATTGCTGCCTTCCAGCCAGTCCCGGCCGGAGGGATTTGCCGCCCGGTAGCCGGAGCCCGGAAACGTGACGCCGGTGCGGCCCAGGTTGAATACCTCCAGCACGTCCGCCGGAACGACGCAGGGATCGAGCCCGTCCGGCACCCTCGTTCTCCAGTCGGGCTCCAGCGTCATCCAGCGGTCGGCCGTCTCGAGGCCGGCGAGACAGGCGATGCGCGCGCGCTGCACTTCATTGCCGACGTTTTGCGAAATACCGTGGCTGCGGATCCTGACAATGTCCGCGGCGGTCCAACGGGCGGGCGCGTAACCGAGCAGTTCGAATTCGGGCGGCAGTAATTCGGGATGCTCGGCGATCTGGTCGATAAAGGCGTTGATGCCGGCGGCGAACGATTCGGCAATTTGCTTGGCGTCCGATCCATAGGCCAGCCACTCCCGATACATGTCGCCGCGGTACAGCAGGAGTCGGGATGCCCGGTCCTGCTCGACGAAGATGCCGCCGAAGGCTGCGGACAACAGGCCCAGCCCGCGTCGCCGCCAGGTGTCGATCTGCCAGAGCCGGTCACGGGCGGCATTGAAACCCTGCACGAAGAACGCGTCGTAATGGGTGTTTGCGTAGATATGCGGCACGCCCCATTCGTCGACGATGATTTCCGCCGGCGCTTCGAGCCCCGCCAGTTCGTAAGCGGCGTCCTGCGCCGGGCTCGTGGCGGGCAGCAGGACGAGCAGGGCGATCAAGGCCGCATTCTTGTTCATATCAACAGCTCCAACAGTTCGGGCGCCGAGTCGACGACCTGGGAGGGGCGGGCGCCGTCCAGCTCCTCGCGGGATCCGAATCCCCAGGTGACGCCGATCGCGTCGACGCCGTTGCCGGCAGCCGCCAGTATATCGACTGCGCGGTCGCCGATCATGACGGCGGAGCCGGCGTCGATACCGTTGGCCACCAGCTTCCTGATCTGCGTTACCTTGTGCACGTCAATATCGCCGCCATCGATGAACTCGAAAAACGGCGCGAGGCCGAACCTCGCGACGATCTTTGCCGCGTAGTCGGCCCGCTTGGACGTGCACACGCCCATCCGCACGCCGCTCCCGGCCAACTGGCGGATCACGGTGGCGACGTCCTCGTAAAGCACATTTTCGGCGAAGCCGATCCTGGCATAACGATCCCGGTAGGCTTCGACCAGCTCCAGCATCCGCGAGCGGGTCTGAGGGCCGAGCAGCGTCTCGAAGATTTCGTTGAGCGGCGGGCCGATGAGGCAGCGTACCCGTTCCGGCGCGACGGGCTCGTAGTCGTAGACGGTAAGGGCATGGCTGACACATTTGAAGATGCCTTCGAAAGGATCGCTGATCGTGCCATCGAGGTCGAAGATCACCGTCCTGTATTTCATGCGCGCAGCTGCGGTCGTCGATGCATTTGAATGCTTGATTTCCTTTCCTAGCGAGCCGGTACCGATTGATGTATGGTCGCCCGGTCTCCGCGAACGACAAGAGAGTCCAGATGATAAAGATTTCGGAGCGCCCGCGCAGTGTGCGGCGGCCTTTCACGGGGGTCATGGTCATGGCGATGGCGTGCGCGCTGTCGGCGGTCCAGGCAGAGCCGATCGCATTCATCGGCGCGGAAATCATGCCGGTATCACGGGAACCGATCGCCAACGGCGTGCTGGTAATCGAGGACGGCGAGATCGTCCGCGTCGGTGAGGCGGGACGGACCCGGATTCCGCGCGACGCCGAGGTCATCGACGTTGCCGGCATGGTCATCGTGCCCGGTTTCGTCGACACCCACAGCCATATCGGCGAACCCGCCGGCGGCGATCGTTCCGGGCCTATCCAGCCGGAAGCTCGCGTGATGGACTCTCTCAACGTGCGCGATGCCGGCTTCCGCCGCGCGCTCGCGGGCGGCCTGACGACGGTGCATGTCATGTCCGGGTCCGGCCACCTCATGAGCGGGCAGTCGGTCTACGTCAAGCTGCGTGAAGGCAACGATGTAACGGCGATTGCCTACAGGAACGCCGACGGCAGCATCGCCGGCGGCATGAAGATGGCGAACGGCACGAACTCGCGCCGCGATCCGCCGTTCCCGGGGACACGCGCGAAGTCCGCCGCGCTGGTCAGGCAGAAATTCATCGCCGCACAGGAATACCTGCGCAAGATCGAGAACGCCGACGGTGACGACAGCAAGATGCCGGATCGGGATCTCGGCTTGGAGGCGATGATCGAGGTGCTGCGAGGGCAGCGCATCGTGCATCACCACACGCACCGGCATGACGACGTGATGACCGTGCTCCGTCTGCAGGAAGAGTTCGGTTTCCGCGTGGTACTGCACCACGTCAGCGAAGCCCATCGCGTGGCCAACGAGATCGCCGCGGCCAGCGCACCGGTGTCGCTGATCCTGATCGACAGCCCGGGCGGCAAGCTCGAGGCCCAGTACAACGACCTGGAGAGCGCGCCCGCGCTCGAACAGGCGGGGGCGAACGTCAGTTTCCACACCGACGACTACATTTCAGACTCGCGTCTTTACATGCGGCAGGCGGCGCTCGGTGTTCGCGCCGGCATGTCACGGCCCTATGCGCTGCGCGCGCTGACGCTCGCTGGCGCGGAGATGCTCGATCTCGACGATCGGGTGGGCTCACTGGAGCCGGGCAAGGACGCAGACTTCGTGATCCTTTCCGGCGATCCGTTCAGTGTTTACACGCGGGTCCAGGAAACCTGGGTCGAGGGCGTAAAGCGCTTCGATATTGATGATCCCGACGACCGGGCGGCTGCCGAAGGCGGTTTCGGTGTGCTGCAACCGTCGGTCCTGGTCGACTTTCATGGCTACGGGGAGGGTCACTGATGAACAGCATAAACAGGACCTTCATCGTCTCCATGTTGTTCGCGGCGGCTGCTGCGTCCGGACAGGACATCGCGGTGCGCGGCGATCGCGTCTATACGTCGGCCGGCGAGCCGATCGACAACGGCGTCGTCATTGTCCGCGACGGCAGGATCAGCGCCGTCGGTCCGGCGGACAGCGTGTCCATCCCCGCAGGAATGGACGTTGTCGAAGCGGCGGTCGTAACGCCGGGCCTCATCGACGCGCACACCGTCGTCGGCATGGTGGGTTTCCTGTCGCAAGCGGGTGACCAGGACCAGCTGGAAAGCTCGGCCGCGATCCAACCGGACCTGCGGGCGATCGATGCCTACAATGCCCGCGAACGGCTGGTCGAATGGCTGCGGTCATTCGGCATAACGACGATCCACAGCGGCCACGGGCCGGGTGAGATTGTCTCGGGGCAGACGCTGATCGCGAAGACCACCGGCGATACGATCGACGAAGCCGTCATCGAACCGGTCGCCATGGTTGCCGCAACGATCGGGGAAGGCGCAGTGAAGTCCGGCAATGGCGGCAGAAACACGCCCGGCACCCGCGCCAAGGTCGCCGCGATGCTGCGGGCGGAGCTGGTCAAGGCCCAGGCCTATGCCGAAAAGAAAGCCGCGGCCGAAGACGATGACGAAAAAGAAGCGCCGCCCCGCGACCTCAGGATGGAGATGCTGGCTGACGTCGTGTCCGGTAACCGGCCGCTGATGGTGACCGCAAATCGACACAACGACATCATGACCGCGCTGCGTATCGCCGACGAATTCGACATCGACCTGGTGCTGGACGGCGCGTCGGAGGCCTACCTGCTGCTGGATGAAATCGCGGCGGCCGGCGTGCCGGTCATCGTGCATCCGGCCATGGCTCGCGCGAGTGGCGAACGGGAAAACCTGGCGTTCACGACCCCGGCGAAACTGATGGCCGCCGGTATCCCGACAGCGTATCAGAGCGGCTACGAAGGTTATGTGCCGAAAACGCGCATCGTTTTATACGAAGCGGCCGTCACCCTGGCGCATGGCGTGAGCTTCGAGCAGGCACTGGCGGCGATCACGATCGACGCGGCGAAGATCCTCGGCATCGACGACAGGGTCGGCAGCATCGAGGTCGGCAAGGACGGCGACCTGGCGCTCTACGACGGCGATCCGTTCGAGTACACCAGCCATGCCATCGGCACGATCATCGACGGCGTTCGGGTGAGCGACACGGTCAGGTAATCCGCGTCACTCCGCGGGGCGGCTCAGATCAGCGAATGCCGCTTCGCGTAGTCGCTGCACAGGTAACCGACGATAACTGTCCAGCCGCCATAGAGTGGGTAGAAGGCAGCGCCGAAGAAATTCCCCGGACGCGCATCGCCTGCCCAGAACAGCGCGAAGAAGGTGTGGAACACGGCGAGCAGAAAGGTCCAGAAGAGCAGGTGCTTCGCCCAGCGTTCTCCATTGAGGCCTGCGCGCGCGAGGTTGCCGAAGTAAAAGACCAGCAGCAGGATCATGGTCGGTATGACGAAATGCTTGCCGGGATAAAAGTTGTAGATGACGAGAAGCGCTGCGACAAATGCGATCAGTGACGCCAGCGCTTCGAGTGAGTGATCGAGCGAAAAAAGTTTTTTCATTGTTATTCCCCGGTTCGTTTGGTTCCTGTCTGCGGCTGAGCAGGCGGTCGATTCTCGCTGTCTCGTGAATTGTAACCCAGGGAATTCAGGCTGCCTGCGAAATCGATATACTGCCGGCAACAATCAAGCAGGTCGATGATTACAAAAAGACGATGACTCACGACATCAGGGTTGCGGTCGTCACTGGCGGCGGCCACGGCATCGGCAGGGCGATCTGTCGGCGTCTGCACCGGGAAAATATTGCCGTCGCGGTTGCGGATCTCGATAAAGAGGCGGCCCAAACCGTCGCCAGCGAGATCGGCGGGAGCTGGTGGCAGGTCGACGTCGGCGACGAGCAGCAGGTGGCTGACCTGATCGGTGCCGTCGAGCAGGAGATGGGGCCGATCGATCTCTTCGTATCGAACGCCGGCGTCGGCTATGGCGATGGCTCGTCGGGCGCCGCGTCGGCCGCAGGCGGCATTAACCCGATCGAAGATCGCTGGGAGGCCTGCTGGCGGGTCAACGTGATGGCGCATGTCTATGCCGCGCGCACGCTGGTGCCGCGCATGCTCGAAAGGGGCGGTGGCTATTTCGTCAATATCGCCTCGGCCGCAGGCTTGCTCAGCCAGGTGGGCGACGCGGCCTATTCCGCGACAAAGCATGCTGCCGTCGGCTTTGCGGAATCGCTGGCGATCACCCACGGTGACGACGGCATACACGTGTCCGTCGTCTGCCCGCAGGCCGTTGCGACGCGCATGATCGGGATAGAGGACGATGCCGAATCGCAGGAGGGCGGATTCCTCGGCAACGACGTCGACGGCATCCT
>JABAOE010001770.1_pt1 | contig 31482 bp, 27 predicted proteins | sample 7062141 | NCBI WGS metagenome assembly JABAOE01 (sample SAMN14538627, study PRJNA623070) | marine sediment metagenome | biome: marine biome [ENVO:00000428]; feature: marine pelagic biome [ENVO:01000023]; material: deep marine sediment [ENVO:00002113] | place: India: Gulf of Khambhat ...
AGGCTTGGTCATATAACACCAAAGCCCCTGACTGCCTGAATTTCACGAATGGCGGCGTTAAAACTGTCCTGACTTCGGTCGTGTACTGTGATGTACATTCCCTTGTCAGCCTGGTTTTCGCCTTGCCCTCGCAAAATTCAGATTGCCAGCCTTCGATGAAGGCAGGTTGCAGTCAGTTCTTCGTGACGCAGAAGCTTTTGACAGAATTACCGAACGTGGAGAACGGGCCATGCCCTTTCTCCCACCAGTCTGCCTGGCGGCCATAGAGCATTGGAACCACCTGACCCCATCCCGAACTCAGCAGTGAAACGATGCATCGCCGATGGTAGTGCGGCATTAGCCGTGTGAGAGTAGGTCACTGCCAGGCATTCATTCCGAAACCCCCGTCGCGTTTGCGGCGGGGGTTTTTTTTATCCAGGATTCACCTGCGTAGGGCCGGTTCACCGGCCAGAACTCAATGGTGCTCGACCGGTGGGCGTCCCCTGGATGTGCGGGGATCGCCATCAGTCCCCGGTGTGCCGACCTGGATCGCCAGCCACAGAACACAGAACTGATACAGGGACTCGACCATTTCACCGAGGTGCAGCGTGTCCGTCGCGAAGCTGGAGCCATAAACGATTTCGTGGTTCAGCAGGTCCGCGCCTTTGACCAGCAGCGCAGCGAGTGCGATTGCGAGCCCGGGCAAGGGAATGGATATGCGGTGAAGTAACCGGTCAAGAGTCGGAAAAACACTGGCCGCAATGGGAAACACGATGAGATAGAGCATCAGGCCCCTGAATAACAGGCTCGACACCAAATTGTTTTCGGACTGAAAGGTGCTGAGGTTGTGCACATTGAACTCCCCTTGATAATTCGCTTCGGCTATGAAGTCGGGTGGCTTGAATCCAATCAGGTGTTGGCCCCAGCTGATCTCCTCTCCAGCGAGCACGAAACATCCGAGTGCGAACAGGGCAAACCAGAACCTGGCTGGCCGGCTCGATGCCCGAATTGCGGACCGGAAGAATAAAATCGAGGCGACCAGGCTGGCGAGGGCAGACCCGGACTCGTACACCCCCCCTTCACGCAGCAACCCGTCCGGCAGCGCCTGGGAATGGAGCCACCATGCGGAGGGCAGAAGGGCGACCAGCACCATCAGCGAGACGGCGGACGCTTCCCAGTATTCCTTGCGCGACACGGACCAGGTTTGCATGCCCGGAATTCTATACCAAGGCGGCCAATCGACTTGGCCGGGCGAGCGAATGCGCAGCAAGGCCGGCTTGTCTCCTGACCTCGGGCCCGGTATCTGAACGAATCAGGCATGACATCGGATGATATGATTCGATGCATCTCGGTCTGGGGAGCGGGGCCATGGTTCGGAAAGGTTTGCGGCCGCGAATCGCGCCCGGATTCGAGCGGCCCGGCGCGCGCGACGCGCACCGCATCGTGTTTCCCTTCCGCCGTTCATGGCTCGCCATCGGGATCTTGGCGGGCATGGACCTCATCTTCATGGTCCCCGCGTTCACCACGTTTCAACAGGCGGCCGGCGAGTGGGGCCGCCTGGATACGCTGTTCGACCTGGTGGGCGCGGTGTTCCTCAGCGCCTGGCTGCTGGGCTGGTCGTTGGCGCCGTTGCTGCTTACCGGCGCCCTACTCCTCATGCTGTTCGGACGCGAGGTGCTGCGGGCCCGGCCGGGGACGGTGGAAGTCTTCCTGGGATTGCCCGGCATCGGGCTGCGGGCGGAATACGATGCCTCGCGCATGCGCAACCTGCGGCTGGAACAACCGGCCGAGCAATCCGGCAAGGCCTGGCGCGGTGCCCACCTGGCTTTCGATTACGGGGGCAACACCATCACGCTGGGGTCCGCGCTGGACAGCGTGGCGCTATCACGGGCGAGCCGGCTCATCGAAACCGGCACCGGTGCGCGGATCCGCCGCGGGGAAGCGCGCGCAGAGGAGCTGCGGGAAGCCGGGGCGGCGGTGACGGATGCGCCAGCCAGCGAACCACCGGCCGCCGCACAGGACGATGCCGCCCGGGTGTCCATCGGCTCGCCCTCCGCGCTGCTGTTGGTCGTTGCGAACCTGGTCCCGGTTGCGGGCGCGGCTTTCCTGGGATGGAGGCTCAGCGACGTCATGGTGCTGTATTGGGCGGAGAGTGCCGTGATCGGCTTGTTCAACCTGTGCAAGATCGCGGTGATCGGCCGCTGGGCCGCGCTCTTTGCCGGACCCTTTTTCGTCGGGCATTTCGGCGGTTTCATGGCGGTGCATTTCCTGTTCATCTACACGCTGTTCGTGGCCGGTCCCGATGGCGCGGCGGCGGGGGACGGCGAACTGGCCGAAGTGTGGGGATTGTTCGCCCGCCTGTGGCCGGCGCTGCTCGCCCTGCTGGTCAGCCATGCCTACTCGTTTTTCGCCAACTTCCTCGGCCGGCAGGAATACCGCGGCCGTACCGTCAAGGATCAGATGTCGGAGCCGTACGTCCGCATCATTTTCATGCACCTGGTGCTGATATTCGGCGGCGGGCTGAGCCTCGTCCTGGGCGGGCCCACCCTCGTGCTGCTGATCGTGATCGCGCTGAAGATCGTGTTCGACATGCGCGCGCACCTGGCGGAGCGCCAACGCAAATCAGGCGGCTAGCATTCGGATTACCAGCGATCGTTGCCCGCGCGCATGTCGGCTGGCTCGAGCCGGATCGGGAACTGTGCCCGGATGCGCTCATCCGCGGCGGGCGTGATGTATCTGGGGTAGTGGGTCGCGAGCATGGCGCCGACCCGTTCGTGCGCCTGCTCGTACAAGGTCTGGTGCCCGGCGTCCTCCCAGGCGCCAGGGGTCAGGCGATCGGCCACCTGCGGGTACAGGTATTCGGACTGCATGAGCGCCAGCGTTTGGGGGTGACCGAGGAAGTGACCCTCGTCCGCGACCACCTCGCGGATCACTTCCAGCGACAGCGTTTCATCGGTGACCTCGATGCCGCGCAGCATGCGCTGAATGTTGCCCAGCATGTCGTTGTCGATCAACATGCCCTCGAACGACTGCCCGATCAGGCTGCCGACGATGCCCGGATAGGCGGACACCAGGTTGCCGCCGGCGAGCGCGGCGCTCAGCGTGGTGAGCGCTTTCTCGTAACCCGCCTGGACGTCCATGGTCTTGGCGTCGGTCATGCCGGTGCCCACGCTGGTGATCAGCCCCAGGTGGTTGCACAGCTGCACGGTGGCGGCCGTGACCAGCGCCTCCTCGCCGCTGCCGCCCGTGAACGCGCCGGTGCGAAGATCGGAAATGAACGGCCACATGCCGAAGTTGATGGTGCTGCCGGGACGCACGAGATTCACGACGCACAGGCAGGCCAACGTTTCGGCCAGGCATTGCACCAGCGTGCCGGCCAGGGCTGCCGGCGCCGTCGCGCCGGCCTGGGGCGCGACGGCGACGTCGCCGGTCAGTCCGAGTTCGGCGACCCGGACCAGCACCTCGGCGCCCTCCTTGCCGAATCTCAGCGGCGAGACGATCGGGCAGCCACCGAAGGTGCAGAACGGCCGCTCCAGGAAGCCGTCCGCTGTGCCCAGGTAGGCATCGAACAGCGCGATCAGCGGCTCGATGTGGGTGGCCTGAGAGATACCGAGCGCGAATGATTTACGCGTACCCGCCAGTTCCGCATAGGCGGCATTGATGTCGTGCACGAACACGTCGTCGCTGTATTCAGCCGCGATGAAGGGCTGCCCGAAGGTGTGGATGTGCTCGAGTTGGTCCGCCAGCCGGGCGGCATCGTAGAGATCGACCAGCCGGGTCGGACGAAACTTCTGCGTTTCGTAATCCAGGATGGTGACCGCCTCGCCGGAGGTGCTGAACAGCACGTCCTGGCCGCGCACTTCCAGGTCGTGGTCCGGGTCGGGGGCGAACAGGGTGTATTCGGAGGCGGAAACGTCGATCAGGTCTTCGACCAGCGCGCGGGGAAAACGCAGGCGTCCGGCGTCATCGAGCCGGCAGCCGCCCTCCAGTGCGTAGTCGAGGATCTCCGGGATCGGGTCGCCGATGCCGATCTCTTCGAGTATCTCGAGGGCGCTGGCACAAATGCGTTGGATATCGTGTTCCGACAGGGGCCGGTACTGGCCACCGGTCAGGCCCGGGCGAACCGCGGCATCGGTCCGGGTCGTCTGGCGTCGCTTGCGCCGGGCGGCGCTGCCGCCGCGCCTCGGTTGGGTGCGGCGTTCAGGCACCGGGGCCACCGCGCGTCAGGGCATCGCACCGCGTGGGCGCAGTTTTCAGGGGCGAATGGCCGCCGCCCTCAGGCAACGGCTTGCCGATAGAGGGTGTTGCGCTGCCACGGACGACGCCCGCAGGAAACCACGGCCTGCTCGAGGGTCTCCGCTTTCATCTCCTGGCCGTGCCGGGCGCCGGCCGCGCGGGTGATGCTCTCGTTCATGAGCGTACCGCCCATGTCGTTGGCGCCGGCCTGCAGGCACAGCTTCGCGCCCTCCAGGCCCATTTTCACCCACGAGGTCTGGATGTTGGTGATGTGCGGATCCAGCGCCAGCCGAGCCACCGCGTGCATCAGCACGGCCTCGCGCAGGGTCGGGCCGCGCCGCGCCTGCCCGCGCCGGTAAATCGGCGCCTCGTGGGCCACGAACGGCAGCGGCACGAACTCGGTGACGCCACCGGAGCGGCGCTGCAGTTCGCGTATTCGCTGCAGGTGGATGGCCCAGTGCCGGTAGCGATCCACGTGCCCGAACATGATGGTGGCGGTGGTCGACAGGCCCAGCTCATGGGCGGCGGTGACGACCTCCAGCCATTGGCCGGTCGAGAGCTTGTCCGGGCAGATGATGGCGCGCACGTCGTCCGCCAGGATCTCGGCCGCGGTGCCCGGCAGGGTGCGCAGCCCGGCCGCCTTGAGTTCGGCCAGGAACTCGGGCACCGCGATGCCCAGCGTGCCGGCCCCGTGCATCACTTCCAGCGGCGAGAAGGCATGGATATGAATACCGGGCACGGCCTCGTGGACCGCGCGGCAGATATCGATGTAGGTCTGGCCGGTGAAGGACGGGTGGATGCCGCCCTGCAGGCAGACCTCGGTGGCCCCGCGCTGCCAGGCCTCCTGGGCCAGGGCCGCCACCTCCTGCGGGCTCTTCAGGTACGGGGCATCGCTGGCCGGGGTGTTCTTGCGGCCCTTGGCGAATGCGCAGAACGCGCAGCGATAGGTGCAGATGTTGGTGTAATTGATGTTGCGGTTGACCACATAGCTCACCTCGTCGCCGCAGCGCGTGGCGCGCAGTGCGTCGGCGGCCTGGCACACCGCGACGAAGTCGCTGCCCCGGGCGTCGAACAACCTGGCCAGCTGCTCGACCGAGAGCTCGGCTTCCCCGGACGCCGCCTCTTCGAGAATGGCCCGGATTCCGGCTGCGACCGGCAGGCGGTCTGCGGGCGAGGTGCGGGCGGCGAAGTGGAAGCCAGCGGGCAGTTCCGTCGAGACCCCGCTCAGCCATTCGTCTTCGCGCGCCAGGCCGGTGGCATCGGCCAGCTTCAGCACCCCGCCGACCATGCCCGGGCCCAGCCAGCGCTCGGCTTCGCGCACATGGCGCGGGTAGATCGTCAGCCGTTGCTGCAGCAGCTTGCCGGCCCGCGCGGTCTCGTCGCTGAGGGTGTCGAGGTGCGGCCAGGGGGATTCCGGGTTGACATGGTCGGGCGTCAGCGGTGACACACCGCCCCAGTCGTTGATGCCGGCATCGACCAGTGCCTGCAGCCGGCCGGGATTCAGGTTGGGGGGCGCCTGGATGCTCATGTCCGGCCCGAACAGCAGCCGCGCCAGGGCGATGGCACGCAGGAAAGCGTCTTCGGTGGGCGCCTCGACGGCGGCCATCTTGGTGTCGGCCTTGGGCACGAAGTTCTGGACGATGAGCTCCTGGATGTGGCCATGGCGCTCATGCAATTCGCGGATGGCAAGCAATGACTCGATCCGCTCGGCTTCTGTCTCGCCGATGCCGACGAGAATGCCGGTCGTGAACGGCACCCGGGCCTCGCCCGCCGCCGCGATGGTCTGCAGGCGCACCTCGGGCACCTTGTCCGGGGAGCCGTAGTGCACCTGGCCTTTCTCGCACAGCCGCTCGGACGCACTTTCCAGCATGATGCCCATGGAGGCGGACACCGGGCGCAGCATGGCGATTTCCGCCGGCGTCATGTTGCCGGCGTTGATGTGCGGCAGCAGCCCGGTTTCGGACAGGATCCGGCCGGCGACGTGGGCCACGTACTCCAGGGTGGTGTCGAAGCCCATGGCGTCGAGCGCCTGGCGGGCGGCGGCATGCCTCAGCTCGGGCTTCTCGCCCAGCGTCAGCAGGGCCTCCTTGCACCCCAGTTGCCGGCCCTGGCGTGCCAACTCCACGGCCTCGTCCGCCGACAGGTAGGCTGCGGCCAGGCGTTTCGGGGAGGTGGCAAAGGTGCAGTAGTGGCAGAAATCGCGGCACAGGCGGGTGAGGGGCACGAAGACCTTGCGCGAGTAGGTCACGATTCCCCCGTGTCCCTGGTCGCGGAGTTCGCCCGCGCGCCGGAACAACTCCGCGGAGCCCATGGCGCCGAGGCGCGCGACGAGATCGCCGCCGTCGCCGGTCAGCGCCCGGTTTACCCTGCGGGCCGGGCGGCTCATCCCTTCATCCGCCGGCGCGGCCCGGCCGGGTCGACGTAGCCGCTTTCGAGCAGGAAGCGCCAGGTCCGCGAGCGCCGGCAACCGGCGTCCCGCGCACAGCGTGCAATGAATTCGTCGAGATCGGTGCGCGTATCGATGTCGAGGCTGATGGCCTCGGAGGTGAGGGTCTCGGCATGGCAGCCGGCCTCCAGCGCCGCCTGGCGGTGCCGTTCATAGCTGCCGGGGCCATAGCGCAGCGGGAACGCCGGTTCGGTCGCCACACACAGCATATTGGTCCCGCCACGATCGGCCGCCGGGCAAATGCCGACCAGGCGCTGCTCAGCGACCGCCTGGCGCGCGCGCAGGGCCCGGACCACGCGATCGATTTCCTCGCCCGAGGCCAGCGGCAGGTCGGCGGGGAAAATGGCCACCTGGGTGCCGCCAGCAGCGCGGATGGCCTCCACCCCCATGCCGATGGCGCGATTCATCCGGCCGGGGTTGGGCTCCTCGACCAGCAGGACGCCGTGGGCACGGGCGAGTTCCCGGACCTGCTCGTCGGCCGTCACGATGGCAATGCGGTTGATTTCCCTGCTGGCGACCAGGGCCTCCAGCAGGTCGCCAAGCATGGCTAGGCTCAGGCCGGGACGATGCTCGCCGAGGCATTCGCGCAGGCGTTGCTTGGACTGTGCCAGCGGCTTGACCGGCACCAGCGCCCACAACACCTCGTCTCGCTGTGGAAATCCGTGCAATTGCAATACGTTGTCGGCGCCCGGACCCCGCGGGTCAGGCGGCCTGGGCCTCGCTCCAGTCAAACGGTGTATGCCGCCAGAACATTATCCATATGTGCGCGCGTCTCGGCAGCCTTTTCTTCGCTGAGCGCGTTGATCGGCACCAGCTCCCGCAGGATTTCGTCCTGCAGGCTGGGATGCTTGCCGTGGTAGATCAGGCCGATCGGAATGCGGTCCTGCTCGACCAGCTCCAGGGCGGTCGCGAAAGCCATGCCGCGGTCCTCGGCGCGGTAGCCGGGATCGGCGTTCACATCGTGAATCTTGTTCATCCACTCGGGATAGGTGTCGTGGTAGGTCACGCACGGCGAGAGTACCTCGACGAAAGCCATGCCCTTGCCCTGGCGCGCATGCTCGAGACCCATCACCATCAGCTCGTTGAGCTGCGTGGAGCGGGTGGTGATGCCGCGCGCCAGGAAGGTCGAACTGCGAATGGAAAGTCCCAGCAGCATGGCGTCCAGCGGGTCCTCCTCCGGCGCCGCCAGCGGCACTTCCTTGGTGGGTGAATCCTGGCCCTTGGTCAGCCCGTAAACACCGTTGTTCATCACCACGTACAACAGGTTGGGGTTGCGCTTGAGGGCGTGCACGAGGTGCCCGGCACCGATGGCATAGCCGTCGCCGTCGCCGGCGGCGGCCACCACGGTGAGGTCGGGGTTGGCCAGCGAGGCGCCGATCGCATTCGGCAGCACCCGCCCGTGCATGGCGTGGAAGCCGTAGGCGCCAATGTTGTTCTGCACCGTGCCGGAACACCCGATGCCGGCCAGCACGAAGGCCTCGTGCATCGGCACCCCGGCGTCATCGAGGGCATGCTGAATCGCGCCCTTGACGCCAAAATGCCCGCAGCCGGCGCACCAGATGGGATGGCCCGTATCGTAAGTCTTGGTCATGCTGCACGCTCCTGCGCCAGGATGGCGGCCACCAGTTCCTCGGCGGTGTACTGCAGGCCGTCGTACTTGAGAATGCTGCGAATGCGCTCGGCCGGCGCGCCCGCGCTGCGGATCAGGTCGGCCAGCTGGCCGCTCTCGCTCTGTTCCACGATGTACACGCGCTCGTGGGACTTCACGAACGCCACCGTATCCTCCAGCACCGGCCACAGGGTGCGCGGACGGTGGCAGTGGAAACTCAGGCCCTCGGATGTCAGGCGTGCCACCGATTCGGTGATCACGCCTTCCAGGATGCCGACGCCGATGATGCCGATGGGGGAATCGGTGTCGCCCCATTCATGCGCGCGCGGCAGGCTCGGGCGCACGGTGGCGATCTTGCGGCTGCGCTTGTCCATCATGGCGACCCGCACCGCGGGCTCGGTGGAGACCCGGCCCCATTCGTTGCGCTCGTTGCCGGTCACCAGGTTCATGGCGCCAGGAGTGCCCGGCACCGCCCACGGCGAGATGCCGTCCTCGGTGATCTCGTAGCGGCGGTAGGCGTCCAGCTTGGCGACGTCGTCCGCGCTGAGCCGCTTGCCGTTGTCGATCTGGATGCGGTCCAGGTCGAAATGGGGCGCCGTGAAGCTGTCATGGCACAAGGCGTCCAGCGCCAGGATCACGGGGCACTGCGCCTGCTGCGAGAGGTTGGTGGCGAATGCGCCGTGGTAGAAACACTCTTCGACGTTGCCGGGCGCGAGCACGATGCGCGGATAATCGCCGTTGCCGCTGCGCGTGAGCATATTGACGTCGCTTTGTTCCGGCTTGGTGGGCATGCCGGTGGAAGGGCCTGCCCGCTGGCAGTCGATGATCACCATCGGGATCTCGGCGGAGCCGCAGTGTCCGATGCTTTCCAGCATCAGGGCGATGCCCGGCCCCGAGGAGGCGGTCATGGCCCGCACGCCGGTCAGCGCCGCGCCGATGGCGAGGTTGATGGCCGCCAGTTCGTCCTCGGCCTGCATGATCACGCCGCCCACCGGGGGCGCGAAGCGGGCCAGGAAGTTCATCACGTCCGTGGCCGGGGTGATCGGGTAGCCGGCGAAGAAGCGCCCGCCGGCGGCGAGGAAGCCCATCGCGGCGGCGTGGTTGCCGGTGATGAAGGTGCGCGCCTCGCGCGGACCCTGGTCGGGCAGCCTGTACACTGACTGCTCCGCGCCGATCCCGGCCCCGTCGGCGAAGGACTGCCCCTCGCGCAGCGCCCGGATGTTGGGCTCGAACTGCTCCTTGGAGAGTTTCTTGAAGTGGCGGCGCAGGCAGTCCTCCACCTCCTCGTCGCTGAGCCCGATGATGCGGCCCATGAGACCGAAACCGAGGCTGTTCTTGAACAGGTCGCGACGCAGGTCACGCACCGCGAGACGGCTGAAGGGCACCGGGATCAGCAGTGCCGTGTCCGGTATCAGGTTCGGCGGCAGCGCCCCGCGCGAGCTGTCGAAGATGATGATGCTGTCCGCCGCCAGCCTCCCGGAAGCTTTCTGTACCGCCTCGATGTCGAAGGCCACCAGGATGTCGATGCGGTCCCCCAGGCTGCTGCGTGGCGTGGTGGTGGCCCGCATGAACGCCGCGGCATGCCCGCCCTTGATGCGCGAGGCGATGTTGCTGGTGCGGTAGATCTCGTAGCCGCGGCCCAGCAGCGCCCGCGACACCAGGGCGATGATGGTCAGCGAGCCGTCGCCACCCTGGCCGGCCACCATCATGGTCAGGTCGTCCCGCTCCCTGCCCTGCAGCAGCTGCGGATCGATCATCGGCCCGATTTCATGAAGAACCTGGCTCATTCCGTGTCTTCCTCGTCAGCCTTCGGCGCCCCCGGTCCCGTGGTATAGAACGTCTTGGGACACAGGCTGCCCATCGCCTTGCGGGTCTCGAAATCCGGCATCAGCGGCGGCAGCGGCCGGTTCTTCTTCTTGTCCGCGGAAAGCTTGTTCATCAGGAATTCGCCGCGCGGCTCGTCCGACAGGGGGCGCGTTTCCAGCCAGCCATCCGCGAGCGCCGCCTGGAAGGCCTCGTGCCCGCGCTTGGTGCGGATCAGGGTGTAGGTCCAGCCGTCCAGGCCGATTCCGCCGGCGCCGATATCCGCGTTCTCCCCGCCGTAATCGAGGCAGTAGAGGCAGGCCGGGCGCGCCCATTCGCGATACGTCTTCAGGCTGACGGTCTTCACCTCCTTGTTGTCGAGGCGAATGATGACCTTGCCCTTGATGTTGATGTTCTCGATCGTGGCCGGGTCTTCCTCGATGATCTCGCCCAGTTTCTCGATGCTCTCGTTGGTGAAGCTCTCGGAGCAGAACAGGCCGAAGGTGAGGGTGATGTTCTTGCGGTACCAGTCGCTCACCTGCAGGCGGATGCTGGAATTCTGTTGCAGGCGCACGCCGTCGACCTGGCATGGCACGCCGACCACCGCAAGCGGCCCGAAATCTTCCTGCATGGCTTCCTGCAGAGCCAGCGTGTTGGGCGAGTAGGTATACCGGGAAGCCGCGCAGGACAGAACGTCCTCGCGGGTCTTGGCGAGCTTGTGCCGGCCAACCTGGCGGTTCTCCGGGTACACGTCGCCCAGGATCGCGCCCTTCAGTTTGCCCTGCTCCATCTGGTGCAGGATGATGGCCGAGACGATGCCCCCGTCCTGGCAGCAGGCGAGGATGTCCGGGTCCGTGGCCCGCGCGTACAGGCCATAGGCGTAGGGCCCATAACCCTCGTCGATTACGGGTTCCTGGAGATCGATGAAATCCTGCATGTCGTTGTCCGGCGGCCGCAGCACCGGGCAGACCTCGGCACACAGCACGCAGTACACGCAGGCATCGGCGCGGGTTTCCACCGGTATCTCGTCCACGTAGTCGAATACGTCCACGGGACAGATGGACACGCAGGCGGCACAGCCGACGCAACGGCCCGGGTCGATCACCTCCTGGCGCAGCAACTCGTAGGCCGGGAAACCGCCGCGGTTCAGTTCCGTGCGCCAGGCAAACGCCCACTCATGCGGATTGGCGTCCGCCTCGAGCAGTTGCTCATAGCGTTCGATCACCTCGCTGGAGCAGGTGTCCAGCGGCTTTTCGGGTCGCTCCACCAGGGCGCCTTCAGGGCCCCGGTCCATGTATGTATTGACTGCTTTCATCGTGCCTGCATCGATCATTCCGGGAACTGCGGCAGCGCGCCGCCGCGCCCATTCTCCCTTGGGAGCAAAGCGCGGTAAAGCAGTTTACCCAAGGACCGCAGCGCCAGCCAGTTTTTTGAATGATATTCAAGGGTTGGCCAGGCGCCCGCGGCCCCGGGCCGCACGGCCACGGCCGAGGCGACAGGCATCCGGATCGCCGGTTATCATGTGCCGGGGCCCGGCGATCACTCACCGCTCGCCGGGCCCGGGCCGGCCATCTAGGAAGTGGAACCCGTAGCTGCCATGAACGCAATGAGCATGCCCAGCCGCCTCGAGCTGCACGCGCTGACGGGTGTCCCGCTCGTCCGCGCGGGCGATGACCTGGCCGCCCTGCTGGGCGCGGGGTTGCAGCATGCCGGCCTGGTGCCGGTGGCCGGGGACGTGCTGGTGGTGGCCCAGAAAGTGGTTTCCAAGGCGGAGGGCCGCCACGTGCTGCTGGCGGACATCGAGCCGTCCGAGCGGGCGCGGCAGCTGGCGGCGGAAGTCGACAAGGATCCGCGCCTGGTGGAACTGATCCTGCGCGAGTCGGCCCGCATCATCCGCGCCGCGCCGGGGGTCATCATCGTCCAGCATCGCCTGGGCATCGTGTGCGCCAATGCCGGTATCGACCAGTCCAACGTCGAGCACGACCGCGGCGAGTGCGCGCTGCTGTTGCCCCGCGATCCGGATGGGTCTGCGCGCGCCCTGCGCTCGGCGTTGCGGGACCGCACCGGCGTGGCGCTGGGCGTGGTCATCACCGACAGCATCAACCGGCCGTGGCGCCTGGGCACGGTGGGGATCGCGGTGGGCAGCGCCGGCATCACGGTGCTGGACGACCGGCGCGGCCAGCACGATCTGTTCGGGCGTGAGCTGCAGGTCACCATGAGCAACCGGGCCGATTCCATCGCGACCGCAGCGCTGCTGATCATGGGCGAGACGCGCGAATCGGTGCCGGCCGTGCTGCTGCGGGGGCTACCGGCCGAGGACAGCGACCAGTCCGCCCGCCAGGCGATCCGTCCGCCGCACGAGGACCTGTTTCTCTAGCATGAACACGCCGCGCTACCTGGCCATTACCGGCGGCATCGGGGGTGCCAAGCTGTCTCTGGGCCTGGCCAGCATCCTCGGACCGGAAGCGCTGGCTTTCGTGGTGAACACCGGGGACGATTTCGAGCACCTGGGGCTGCATGTCTCGCCGGACATCGACACGCTGGTGTATACCCTGTCGGGCGAGGTCGACACCGAGACCGGCTGGGGCTGCCGGGACGAGAGCTGGCAATTCATGGCCATGCTGGACGCCCTGGGGGGCGAGACCTGGTTTCAACTGGGCGACCGTGACATGGCCATGCATGTCGAGCGCAGCCGGCGCCTGGCCGAGGGACAGGGCCTGGCCCAGGTCACCAAGGAACTGGCCGGCCGCCTGGGCGTTGCCCACCGCATCCTGCCCGTGAGCGATGACCCCGTCCGCACGCGCGTGCAGACCACCGCGGGCTGGCTGGATTTCCAGCACTACTTCGTGCGGGACCGCTGCGAGCCGGCGGTCACGGGTTTCGAATTCGCCGGGGCGGAGTCGGCGCGCCTCAACCCCGACATCGCCGCGTGGCTGGAATCGGAGGCCCTACGCGGCGTGATCCTGTGCCCGTCCAACCCCTTTGTCAGCATCGACCCGATGCTGGCCGTGCCGGGCCTGCGGGACAGGCTGTGCGCCTGCCCGGCGCCAGTGGTCGCGGTCTCCCCGGTGGTGGGCGGCGACGCCATCAAGGGCCCGACGGTCAAGATGATGCGGGAACTGGGGGTGCCGAACAGCGCGTCGCAGGTGGCTTCGCACTATCGCGATTTCCTGGACGGATTCGTGCTGGATTCGGTGGACGTCGCGCTCGCCGGCGAGATCGAATCCCTGCGCATGGCCGTGATGCACACCCATACCGTCATGGTCTCCCTGGAAGACCGCACGGGCCTCGCCCGCGCGGTCGTCGATTTCGTCGACCGGCTCGGCTGAGCAGCGGGTTTTGTGGCCGCCCGCATTGGCCAGACCCATTTGGGAGATGGGCCAACCGTGCAAGACGTCGATTTCGACGGTGCGTTGCTTGGCAGGCGTGGATGCCTGCCGGCTCCGGAACCGAACAGTGTGAACCCATATCACGCTGCCACCAAGCTGACGTCCCTGCAAGAGGTTCCGCCGCATGAGCTGCTGACGGAACCGACAGGCTACGGCTGTTCCTCGGCAGCCTCACCAAGAAGCCGAGCCAATAAATCGGCGGAACCCACGTAACTCTCTTCGTGATCGCGAATAAATTGCCGAAGGCCTGGCTTTCGGTTGAAGTCTCTGACAACCCAATCAACATATCGAAAATTGAGGTCCGAGACCCCCTCGCGCTCGAGATCCAGGACATATTCGGCAATGTTCAAGCGCGAGAACTGAACCGTGTCGAATCGATATCGTTCTACAGGATTCAACGCTCCGCGATCTTTGGTGCCCTTGATCAGGATCGCCACCAACTCAGCGTCCGAATAAATCCCGACATTCAAGTCATTGACGCTCGCCGTGATTGAACGTGAACTTTCGGCACGGAGTTGCACCGTGTTCTGGCGGATTTCATAACCGACGAATAACAGACCACCCAGAACGCCGATATTCGCGATCAAAGACAGCCAAAAGTTGAGATTTTCCCGGTTCATAATTGATGCTCGCTTTCTGAGTAGTTGCCTCTGGCCGGAAGCGGACCTTCACGTCACGGCGGTCAGTGAAGCAGCCGATAGGCCCGCTCCGCGGTACCCTTGAACAGGGCCGCGCGCTCGGCTGCCCCATAAGCACGGCCGAGGCGCTTGAAGGCGTTCCACAGCACGGTGTACGAACACGAGGCTCGGTCCACGGGGAAATTGCTCTCGAACATGCAGCGCTCGGGCCCGAAGGCCTGGATGCAGTGCTCGATGTAGGGCTGCATGGCCTCGGCCAGTTCCGCCGAGCCCGGCGGCCGGTTCCGTTTGTGCCAGCCGAAGCCCGCGTTGGTCATGGCGCGACCACCGAGTTTGACCAGCACGTTCTCGCAGCGTGCCAGCTCGTCCATCTGCCTGGCCCATTCGTTCCTGACCGCCTGGCGGTCGCCGGCGAACGGGCCGATGCCCAGCGGGCCCGCCATGTGGTCGAGAATGAGGGTCGCCTGCGGAAAGGCGTTGGCGAGGTCGATCAACTCCGGCACCTGGGGATGGTAGATCCAGGCGTCGAAGCACAAGCCCAGTTCCACCAGCACGGCGAAGCCTTCCCGGAACCGCGCGTCCAGCAGCAGGCCCTCGGCGGGACGCGTGTGGGCGTTGTGCACCTGCTCACTGGCGTGCCAGGCCGTGGCATGGCGAATGCCGCGGAAACGCGGGCTGGCCTCGAGGTGCGCCTCCAGCACCTCGCGCACCCGCGCGCCCAGCGCGAGGTCCGCGAAGCCCACGATGCCGGCCGCGATCCGGGGTTGCGCTGGCTCCGCGCCAGCCGCCAGCTGATGGACATGCTCCGTTTCGCCCACCGGCCGCAATGCCTCGGGGCCGGAGTCCCGGTAAAACTGCAGGCATTCCACGAACACCGTGCTGGCGACGTTGTGCCCCCCGGCGAGGTCCGCCCGGAATTCCTCGAGCAGGTAGCGGCTACCGGGGTATTCCCACAGGTGATGGTGGGGGTCGCAGATGGGCAACTCGGGGTCGAGCGCGGCCTCGACCGTCAGGCCCAGCCACTGTTCCCGCTCGGTCACCCCGCCCCGGCCCGGTCAGTCGCCCGCGGCCGGCCGGAAGACCGGCAGGGAGACCTCGTCGCGCCGCTCCTCGAAGGCCACCTCCACCGGCATGCCGATCGTCACGTCCGCGGGTGCGCAGTGGCGCAGCACGCTCATCAGCGTGGGGCCCTCGTCCAGGCGCACCAGGGCCAGCACGTACGGCACCTCGTCGGCGAAGGCCGGTGAGACCGGGTGGCGGATCACGGTGAAGCTGCGCACCGACCCGCGCCCGCTGGCTGCGACCCATTCGGGCTCGTGCGCCAGGCAGGCCGAGCACAGCGTGCGGGGATAGAACTGGTACGCCTGGCAGGCCGGGCAGCGCTGCAGCAGCAGCCGATGCTCCCGACAGGCCGCCCAGAAGGGTGCGGTGGCTGGCGTTGGCCGTGGCACGGGCCGCGCGTCGCGTGGATCGCCCATCACTGCGCCTCCCGCCCCAGGATCACGGTGGCATGGCTGGACATGATGCCGCCCTGGCCGTGCACCAGCGCGGTCTCCGCGCCGCCCACCTGGCGTTCGCCGGCCTGGTGTCGAAGCTGGAACACTGCCTCGGTCAGACCGAACAGGGAACCCGGGTTGCCGGGGTGACAATAGGACAGCAGGCCGCCGTTGGTGTTCATCGGCAACTGCCCCCCGAGCCCGGTATGGCCCTCGGCCACGAAGGCGCCGGCCTCGCCCTTGGCGCAGAAGCCCAGATCTTCCAGCTCGATCAGCACCACCGGTGTGAAGCAGTCGTATATCCAGGCCAGGTCCATATCCGCAGGACCCAGGCCCGCCATGCGATAGGCCCGGCGCCCCGATTCCACCGCCGCCGAGGTCGTGAGGCTGCGGGCCTGGCTGATGTGCTCATGACTGTGGCCCTCGCCGAAACCCAGCAGGTAAACCGGCGCATGCGGGTGGTCCCCGGCGCGCTCGGCCGAGGTCAGCACCACCGCGGCGCCGCCGTCCGAGACCAGCGAACAGTCCAGCAGGTGCAGGGGGTCGGCGATCATGCGGGAAGCCAGCACATCGGCGATCTCGATCGGCTCGCGCATCTGGGCATGGGGGTTGCGCATGGCATGCTTGCGGCCGCTCACCGCCACCGCGGCCAGCTGCTCCGGGGTGGTGCCGTAGCGGTGCATGTGGGCTTGCGCAATCAGCGCGTAGAATGCCGGCACCGTGGGGCCGTAGGGAATCTCGAATTCCGGATGGCCGGTGGAGGACTGGATGAGCATCGCCTGCTCTCGCGTGAGCCCGCTGCGGAGGCTGTCGGCCATGGTGACCAGCACCGTCTCGCACACGCCGGCGGCGATGGCCGCGGCCGCGTTTTGCAGGATGGAAAACGTCGTGCCGCCACCGGCCACCGCGGTGACGCAATAGCGCGGATCTATCTGCAGGTACTCGGCGATGGCCTCGGCGTGATACATGTATGGCTCGGCGAATGCATTGCAGGTCACCAGCCCATCGACCTGCTGCTTGCCGATGCCCGCATCCGCGAGCGCCCGGCGGGCCGCGTCCACGCACAGGCCCGTGGCACTGAACTGCGGCACCTTTCCCACCGCCGTGTCGGCCGCGCCAACCACGGCCACCTTGCCCCGCAGCGAGTCCCGCTCAGCCATCCCGGAATGTCACCCTGGCCACCCCGGGGATGATCACCTCGCCGGCTTCGTTGACGATACCCACGTCCAGTTCCGCGCTGTCCGAGTCCACATCCACCGCGCGCACCCGCCCGGCGAACCGAAGCGTCTCGCCGATGATCGATGCCTTGCGGTTGGTGTACTCGAGCGCGGTCAGCGTGCCGTCTTCACCCAGCCACTCCAGCACGCCCTGGGTCAGCCAGTCTCCCATCAGGGGGCCGGCGTTGACCAGCCCGGGGTAGCCTTCCACCTCGGTCGCATAGGGGTAGTCGAAATGGATGCGGTGCGCGTTCCACAAGGCCGCGTTGTACAGGAACAGCTGCACGTTGTCGGTGCGAAACTCCCGGCCCGGAAGCTCGTGACCCATCGAAATGTCGGCCAGCCGGGGCATCAGCGCAGAATGCGGGTGGCCCGTTCGGTCAGGACCTGCTCGCCGTCCTCGGTGTCGACATTCGTCGTCACCTCGTAGAAGATCAGGGGCCCACTGGATCCTTCCTTCTCGTAGATGTCCGTCAAGGTCCGGCGGGCGACGACCCGGTCACCGGGGTGCATGGGCCGATGAAAATCGATCTTCAGGCCGCCGGCCATGGCGCGCTTGAGCGGGAACTCCGGGATCAGCGTATCCGCCGATATGCCGTCCGGCTGCAGCTGATCGAGCTCCACCACGTCCCAGAACAACGCGATATAGAACATCGGCGGGGCCTCGTCGCCCGCCAGGAACTTCCCCAACCGCTGCCCGGTGGCGACCGCGTATTTGCGGATGTCCCGCCGCGTGACCAGCTCCCGCCTGGGGGCTGCCGTGCGGCCGATGTGGGCCATCAGTTCCGGTGTGAGCAAGCCGGCCATGCGGGCGGCCCCGTCAGAATCCCAGCTCGAGTTTGAGCAGGCGATCGGCGATGCGCCATCCCTGCGCGGTCTTTGCGACCCGGTCCCGGTAGACGCCGCTGGTCACCAGCCCGATCTCGCCATCCTCCGCCGAGGTGACCACCACGGTGGACACCACCACGGCATGACTCTCGCCCGCGTCCTCGAAGATGAAATTGCAGATGATGTGACGGCGGGTGTCGGACTGCGAGTCGAGGGTCACTTTCATCAGGCCCATGATGGCCTCACGGCCCTCGAAGGGTCCGAAGGTCTGCCCGTCGGCAATATCGACCCGCAGGGTCGCGTCCTCGGCATAGCAGCCTTCCAGCATATCCAGGTCGTGCTCGTCGAAACTGTAGGCGGCACGGCTCAGAAGTTCGTGTATCGCGAGTTTGTCGTCGGCATTCATGGTCGTCATTCCCGGGTGAAATGCGCCAGGCTCAGCATCTCGCTGCGGAACAGGCGCAGCGCCTGGGACAGTTCCAGGCGGTTGTCGAAAAAGGCCGCGGTGCGCAGGCCGATGAGCATCGCGTAGGCAAGCTCGGCGGAATCCCCTGCGTCCTCCCGGCCGCACGGCGATTGCGCGAACAGTTCTTCCAGGAAGCCCTTGCAGAATCGGTCCAGCGCCCGCTTCTCCGCATGCAGGATATCGTCGTGCACCGCCACCCCGAAGCATTCGAGCATGAACCCGATCTCGGAGCGGGTGATGCCCTTGCCGGCGAAAAACAGCTCGGACAGCCTGTCGATCTGCTGGCGCGGTTCCAGGCCGCGAAAACTCTCCAGGCGCCCGATGATCCGTTGCGCGACCTGCGCGAAGTAGTGTTCCAGGATGGCGTCCTTGCCGGTGAAGTAATAGAGCAGGTGGCTCGCGGTCATGCCCGCCTCGCGGGCCACGTCGCGCAGCGTGGTCTTGGCGTAGCCGCGGGTGATGATGCAATCGTGGAACGCCTCGAGGATCCGTTGACGCCGCTCGCCCCCGCGCGAGCCGGGCTGGGGATCGGCCGTGGTGGGGGACGCCTTGGCGGGATGTTCACTCATGCCGTCGTCGCTGCGGGCTCATAACTTGCACGATTCACCGCCATCGATCACGTAGACGCTGCCGGTGACGAAATCGGAGCAGGGCGACGCCAGGTAGCAGACCAGCGGCCCGATTTCATCGATGTCGCCCATGCGGCGCATCGGTATCTTGCCCAGTCGGCGTTTCAGCAGGTCGGGCGAATCCAGCACCGCTCGCTGCGCCTCGGTGGCGAACGCACCGGGCGCGATCGCGTTGACCTGCACGCCCTTGGCGGCCCATTCCGCGGCCAGCGCCTTGGTGAACTGGACCAGCGCGCCCTTGGACGCCGAGTAGGAAACCAGGATGGCCTTGCCGAGGATTCCGGACGTGGAGGCGATGTTGATGATCTTTCCCGAGCCTTGCGCCAGAAGGTGGTGGCCCGCTGCCCTGGCCAGCACCGCGGGCGCCGTTACGTTGATCGCCAGCACGCGGTCCCATTCCTCGTCGGCCTGTTCCAGGAACCGGCCGGCCGGCGCGATGCCGGCATTGTTGACCACGATGTCCAGTCGTCCGAAGGCGTCCAGGGCCAGCGCCGGCAGTTCCGCCACGCGGGCCCGGTCCTGCATGTCGCAGCGCACCGCATGGATGCGATCCGGGTCCCGCGACGCCAGCTCCTCGAGTTCATCGGCGGAACGGGCCACGGCGAGAATGCGCGCGCCCTCGGCGTGGAGCGCGGCGGCCGCGGCCCGTCCGAGACCGCGGCTGGCGCCCGTGACGATGGCCACTTTGTCCTGGAGTTCGAAATCCATCATTCCGACTGCCTCGTCAGTTCCGCCGCGATGCCCAGGCGCAGGACCTCGGAGGCCCCCTCGTAGATTCGCATGGGCCGTGCCTGGCGGTAAAGGCGCTCGATCCGGGCATTCCGTATCAGCCCGAAGCGTCCCATCATCTGCACGCAGCGGTCCACCACCCGTCCCGCCATCTCGCTGGCCGCCAGTTTGGCCATGGAGGAATGGGGCAGGGTGGTGGCCGGATCTTCGACGGCCATGGACGCGGCCCGGTACGTCAGCAGGCGGGCCATTTCGATTTCGGTCCAGCAATCCGCGAGCATCTGCGCGACCGGGCCGAGCCGCGCGAGCGGCCGTCCGAACTGGATGCGGGTGCGGGTGTGGCGGACCGCTTCGTCCAGCGCCGCCTGCGCGAGGCCGACCGCGGCGCCGGCCACCGACACCCTGAATACCCCCAGCGTGGCCATCACCAGCTCGAGGCCCTGGCCGGCAGCGCCCAGCCGGGCCTCCGGCGGCAGCCGGACCTGTTCGAAGCGCATTTCCCCCAGCACGTGCGGCGCGATCAATTCGGGGGTGGCGGTGATGCTCAGCCCGGCGGCGTCGGCCGGTACCAGCACCATCGAGTAGGCGTCGCCCTCGCGGGCGAACACCACGTAAAAATCCGCGGCCCCGGCGTTGGAGATGAACGACTTGGAACCCTCGAGCAACAGGCCGTCGCCCTCGGCGCTCAGGCGGGTGGCGACCGATTTGAGGTCCGAGCCGGAATCCGGTTCGGTCAGCGCGAAGGCCGGCAGGGCCTCGCAGGCAGCGACCCTGGGCAGCCAGTCTGCGCGCTGCCGCTCCGTGCCGGCCACCGTGATCGCATAGCTGCCGATGCCTTGCAATGCGAACAGGGAATCGGCATGCGCCGAGGTGGCCATCAGCGCTTCGCGCACCAGGCAGATCGCCAGCGGGTCCGGGCGCTCTAAACGCCCGCCGTGCTCCGCGGGCACCATCAGCGTGCTGAGGCCGCTCTCGCGCAGCGCCGCCAGCACACCGGGGTGCACCTCGCTCATCTCGTCGGCTTCGACGGCAAGCGGCTCGATGGCGCGCGCCAGGGAACGCGCCTCGGCCTGGATTGCCAGGTACTGCCCGTCGAGCTCTAGCTTCATCTATCGTCCCCCCTGGGGCAGGGAGTGCGGCGCGGCGTCCATGCGCGTGGCACGTTCACCCGCGTCAGTCCTCCCGGGGGGCGCGGCCCTCGAACCGGGGCCGGCGCTTCTCCATGAAGGCCGAGGCGCCTTCGATCATGTCGTAGGAGCCGATGGCCTGCACCAGCATGCCGAGGCCGCTGAGGTAATTGTCGCGGCACTGGTTCCACCACACATTCGAATTGACCTTGGCGATCTCGAGGTAGCGCGGACTCATGCGCAGCAACTCCTCGGCCCAGCGGGTGACTTCCGCCTCGAGTTCGTCGGGCGGCACCACCGCGTTGATCAGCCCCAGGGCCAGCGCCTGTTCGGCGGGATAGCGTCGGCACAGGAAGGCAATTTCCTTGGCGCGTTTCTCGCCCACGCTCATGGACAGAAAATTGTTGCCGCCCAGCACCGGGGCGCTGCCGACCTTCACGCCGGTCTGGCCGAAGGTCGCGTTCTCGGACGCGATAGCCAGATCGCAGGCAATCACCAGTTCGTTGCCGCCGCCGGCCGCCGCACCGTTCACCGCGGCGATCACGGGCCGCGGGCTGGTGCGCAGCGATTCGTAGACCTTCAGCGAGCCGTAGAACATGCTCCGCAACTCCTGCGGGTCCGGATCGCTCAGGTTGGCCAGGTAACCGCCTGCACAGAACGCCCGGCCCGTGCCGGTGAGCACGATCACGCCCGCGTCGGAGGCGTTTTCCACCGCTGCGATGAGTTCCTGTGCCATTGCAGCGTCGTATGCATTCATGCGTTCGGGACGGTTGAGGGTGATCCATTCCACCTCGCCCTTTCGTTCGACCTTGATGTCAGCCATGTTTACCTCGATTTTCGACAGGGTCCGCGGGTGCCTGCCGGGTGTTTTGGGGGCCGGCCCCAGGTGCTCCCTGGGCGGCGTATGCTTGCTTGACAGAAATTTGTATTCTGTGGAAAAATTGAATAAAGTTCAAGTTTTACGGGCGCTTCGGCGGGGCCGCTGCGGTCTCGCCGAAGTCTGCAACTGCACTTGGCAACCTGGGGACAGCAACTCATGAAAATCAAATTTGGTTGGCTACCGACCAGCATCGCCGTGGCCCTGGCCGCCGGCGCAAGCATGGCCCTCACCGGCCCCGCCCTCGCGCAGGACATGGCGGAGAGCGAAACCGGCACCGCACTCGAGGAAGTCACGGTCACCGCTCGCAAACGCGAGGAAGCTTTGCAGGATGTCGCGCTGTCGGTCAGCGCCATGGGGCAGCGGGAAATCGACGCGAACTTCGCCACCGATCTGCGGGACTTGACCTACGTATCGCCCAACCTGGTGCTCGACGACACCAACCAGGGTCCGGGCGGTGTCGCCGCCACCTACATTCGCGGCATTGGCGTCTCCGAGGTCGAGAAGAATTTTGACCCGGCCGTCGGGGTGGTGGTGGATGGCGTGTTTCGGGGCACCATGACGGGCAGCATCGTGCGCGCCATCGATCTGCAGCGCGTCGAGGTGCTGCGCGGCCCGCAGGGAACCCTGTTCGGCCGCAACACCATTGGCGGCGTGATCAACCTGGAACGCAGCAAGCCGACCATGGAATCCGGCGGCAAGGTCCGCGGCAGCTATGGCGACTACGAGACCGCCGTGCTCGACGGCATCGTCAATTTCGGCAACGGCGAGACCTGGGGCGTGAAACTGAGTGCCTCATATCGCGACCAGGGTGAGGGTTACTTCAAAAACGTCACCACCGGGCGCAGGGACGGCCAGTCCGAATACAAGGCCGGCGGCGTCAACCTGCTGTTCGCGCCGGCAGACGGCGTGGAGATCGAATGGACGTCCCTCATCGAGCGTACCGACCAGGATTCCAACCAACTGCTGAACGTCGCCCAGCCGGGCCAGGTATTCTGCGACGTATATGCCTGGTGTTCACCCAATACCAGCACCCCGGTGAGCGGTGATCGCTACCGGGTAGGTCAGGCCTTCGACAACTACACCTGGCCGACCGAGCGGTTCCCGACCAACCAGACGCCGGATCCCGGTTTCGACCATTTCGGGCTGTCGCCCTTCAACTCGACCTTCGACGCCGATACCCATCAGGTCGAAGTGCGCTGGGATCTCAACGAGAACTATCGCATTGACTACATCGGTGCGCGCTGGGAGACCGAGGAGAAGGTCATCACCGACTGGGATGCTACGCAGGATCTGCTGTTTCACACCGATCGCCCGGCGGAGTACGAGCAGGACACGCACGAGCTGCGCCTGACCTACGATGCCGGTGAGGAACTGACGTACACGGTGGGCGCCTATTACTGGGATTCCGAGTACGAAATCCGCCTGCGCAGCCTGATCGCCTTCTTCACCCCGTTCGACGGGTTCCTGCTGGACCTGCCGCAGACCACCAACCAGACCAGCGAATCCAAGGCCCTGTTCTTCGAGGGAGACTACCGCTTCAACGAGGCGTGGACCCTGACCGTTGGCGGGCGCTGGACCGACGACGACAAGACCACCGACCAGTTCAACGAGGGCAACCCGTTCACGACCACCGCATCCGCCAAGGAGAGCTGGAGCGAGTTCACCCCGAAAGTCGCCTTGAAGTGGGATTTCCAGGATGACGCCATGCTGTATGCCCTCTACTCCCGTGGATACCGCGCCGGGGGATTCAACGGCCGCGTGGATTCCGTGGAAACCGCGACCATCCCGTACGACCCCGAGACGGTGGACAACTACGAGCTGGGCTACAAGTCGCGGCACATGGACGGCCGCCTGCAGTTCAACGCCACCTTGTTCTACATGGACTACAAGGACAAGCAGGAGGAGATCCAGCAGCCCTCCGAGACCAGCGGCACGGGGCAGGTCACGCGCGTGGTGAACGCATCGAACGCCACCATTTCCGGCGCCGAGCTGGAGCTCATGTATCTGTTCGAGAGCGGCCTGACCATGCGCGCGAACCTGGGCCTGCTGGATGCCGAATACGATGATTTCCTGGTCGACGTCGGCACGCCAGACAACCCGGTGTTCGCGGATTTTTCCAGCCTCGACTTCCGGCGCGCGCCGGAGGTGACCGCCAGCGTTTCGGGCGAGTATGAAGTCGACCTCGAAAAGGGCAGCCTGCTGCTCCACGCCGGGGCGCGCTACATGAGCTCCCACGAGGTGGATTTCGCCAACAAGCCGGAGCTGAGCAATGGCTCGTCCACCGTGGTCGACGCCTCGATCAGTTACTTCGTGAATAACTGGTACCTGAGTGCGTTCGGACGCAATCTCACCGACGACGACAGCTATGCGCTGGGCTTCGACGTGGCCGGCCTGTGGTCGTATGCAGCGGTGCGTCCGCCGCGCACCTACGGGTTCGAGGTGGGATACAGCTGGTAGTCCACATTTGCAGTGCTGAATTTACAGGGGCGTGCGCGCCCCTGTAATCTGTCATGTACCGGGGTGGCGTCCGAGCCCCGCCATGATGATTTCAATGAGATAGGAGCAAATTCAATGGCCGAAGCATCTGATGTACGGTTCGATCCGATCCGGCTCGAGCGACTCAACGTGCGCACTGACTACCCGATGGAACAGGACGAGTTCGAACTGCTGTACCGCGAAAGCGCCTACTGCAACATGGGGCACGTCAACAAGCGGGGCTACCCGGTGGTCACGCCGATGTTCTACGTGATCAAGGACGACAACATCATGATGAGCACGATCAAGAACTACCGTCTCAAGGTGGGTTGCCTGATGGAGAACCCGAAGATGTCGGTGGCCATCCACAATGACGGCACCAACGTGCGTCACCAGAAGGCCATCCTGGTCATGGGCGAGGCCAAGATCCACGATGACGACGCGTTCATGCGCGAGATCCACTGGATGATCATCGACAAGTATTTCTTCGAGCTGACCACCGATGAGGAGCGCGAGGTGGCTTTCGAGGCGGTGCACACGCCGCTGCGCTGCATCATCGAGGTCATCCCGGAAAAGATATTCACCTGGGACCTGGGCAAGATGCTGCACGCACACGACGACGGCGTCTGGTACGGGGAGTCCCAGAAACTGATCAACAAGTACATGCAGCAGGCCCACCTGGACCTCTCGGTCTCGGTGGACTGAGCCATGGGCCGCTGGGACGACAAATTCGAGCGCCACGCGAAGAAGTGGGCATCGTGGAACATGCAGGAATATGCGCAGCACGACCGCGTGCTTTCGCACATCATCGAGGACAAGGCCCGGCAGTTCCCGGACCACGTCGTGTTCCAGTTCGGGGACGACCCGCTCACCCTGGGCGATTTCAATGAGCGCATCAACAAGACCGCCAACGGGCTGCTGTCGCTGGGCGTCAAGCACGGCGACAAGGTGGCGATCATGCTGCCCAATTGTCCCGAGTTCCTGTACACCTGGTTCGCGCTGAACAAGATCGGCGCCTGCGAGGTGCCGATCAACGTCGCGCTCAAGGGCCAGGGTCTCAGCTACCAGATGACGCAGTCCGACTGCGTGGCGCTGGTGGCGGACACCCAGTACCTCGACCGCCTGGAAGGCGTGGTCGACGACCTCCCGGATATCCGGAACGTGGCGTTCATCAGTTCCGACGGCCAGGCCGTGCCGCAGTGGCAGGGTTTCGAGAATCTCGGCTTCGCCGATTTGATGGATCACTCCGGCGATGCGCCCGGCGTCGAAGTGCACTACAGCGACCTGGCCTCCATCCTCTACACCTCCGGAACCACGGGCGTGTCCAAGGGCGTCATGTTCAGCCATTATTACTGGTACGACGTGTGGGCGGAGTCGGTGAAGTACTCGCGTTACACCGAGGACGACGTGCTCTACACCGGCCTGCCGTTTTTCCACGGCAATGCCCAGGGCATCACCATCGGCCCGGCCATCCTGGCCGATGCCAAGGCGGTGATCGTCGAGCGGTTTTCGGCCAGCCGGCTGTGGGATGACTGCCGGCGCTGGGAGTGCACCGAGGCCAATTACATCGGCGGCATCATTCCCATCCTGCTCAAGCAGGAAGAGCGCGAGGACGACAATGACAACCCGGTCCGCCTGATGGTGGGCGCGGCGGCCCCGGAGGACGAGTGGCATGCGTTCCAGGAGCGCTTCAATACCAAGATCCTCGAAGTCTACGGCATGACCGAGTGCTACTGCTGCCTGGTGAGCCCCTACGACGAACCGCGCGCCGGTTCCTGCGGCAAGACCATCACCGGCTGGGACGTGCGCATCGTGGACGACGACGACAACGAGTGCGAGCCGGGCAGGCTGGGTGAGTTCATCGCTCGCTCGAACCGCATGCATGTCGGCACCACCGGCTACTACAACATGCCGGAGGCCACCCTGGATCTGTTCAAGAACGGCTGGATCCACACCGGCGATCTCGGGCGCATGGACGCGGACGGCTACTTCTACTTCGTGGACCGCAAGAAACAGGCCATCCGCCGACGCGGCGAGAACATCTCCTCGTTCGAGGTGGAATCGGTGATCAGCGCCCACGAGGGGGTGCTGGAATCCTGCGTGGTCGGTGTGCCGTCCGAGGTCGGCGAGGAGGAGGTCAAGGCGGTCGTGGTCCTCAAGGAGGGCTTCGATGTCACCGAGGAGGAACTGGTCCGCTGGTGCGAGCCGCGCCTGGCCTATTTCTCCATCCCCCGCTACATCGCCATTCGCGGCAGCCTGCCCAAGACGCCGAGTGAGCGGGTTGAAAAATACAAACTCAAGGAAGAGGGCATCACCGAGGATTGCTGGGACCGGGAAGCGGCGGGTATCGAACTGCAGCGCTGAGGTCCCGTCACGGCAAGTTACAGGAGACAGCAAATGGGCGACCGAGGCAATGGACTGACCCGCCGGGAAGTGCTGAAGGGCGCCGGCGCCGCAGTGGCTTCCATGGGCGTGGTCTCCCTGGCCGCGTCCCGGGCGTCCGCGCAGGGCGAGTGGGATCACACCACGGACATCCTGGTGGTGGGCAGCGGTGTCGGCGCCTGCAGCGCCGCGGTGACCGCGCACGATAACGGCGATGCGGTCCTCCTGATCGAGAAAGCCGAGTTCCTCGGCGGCACCTCGGCCAAGTCCGCAGGCGTGCTGTGGATACCCAACAACTTCACCCTCAAGGCGCGCGGCATCGAAGACGGCCGCGCGGATTGCCTGGCCTACATGGCGCGCTTTTCCTACCCGGAGCGCTTCGATCCGCAGGCGCCGGCATTCGGCCTGGAAGCCCACGAGTTGGCGCTGCTGGAGGCGTTCTACGACAACGCGTCCCCGGCGGTCGACCGGTTGCGGGCCAGCGGAGCGCTGAGCGTCGCCGAGTGGCGGATGTTCGCGCTGGACCGGCCGGCCACCGACTACCTGGACAACGTGCCGGAGAACAAGGTGCCTGCCGGCCGGCCGCTCGGCCCGGTCAACGCGGAAGGCGCCATGGGCCTTGGCGCGGAGCTGATGGCGCAGCTCACCCGCGCGGTGCAGCAGCGCGGCGTTGCGACCCTCACGGGGCACCGCGCCGCGCGCCTGGTGACCGACGGCGAGCGGGGCGTGATCGGCCTCGAGGCCGAGACGGGTGGCGCGACCGTGACCATCCGCGCGCGCAAGGCCGTCATCTTCGCCACCGGCGGGTATGTTCACGACCCGGGGCTCACCGCCCGGCACCAGCGCGGGCGGCTCTATGGCTCCTGCGCGATGCCCATGGCGGAGGGTGATTTCATCCGCATTGCGGGCGCGGCGGGTGCGCGCATGGGCAAGCTCGGTTCCGCCTGGCGTACCCAGGTGCTGCTGGAGGAGTGCCTCAACAGCCCGATGCTCGCGGCGGGCGCCTTCTACATACCGGGCGATTCCATGCTGCAGGTGAACAAGTACGGCCTGCGCGTGGTCAACGAACACCGCAACTATAACGATCGCACCGAGGTGCACAGCGCCTACGACGCGTCCCGCGCGGAGTACCCCAACCAGGTCCTGTTCATGATTTACGACCAGCGCAGCGCCGAGGGGTTTGCCGGTGCCTATCCGATCCCGGCCAAGCCCGGCGACGCGGCGCACGTGCTCTCGGGCTCGACGCTCGAGGCCCTGACCGCGCGCGTATCGGAGCGGCTGGAGGAAATTGCGGCCAGCACTGGCGGCCTCAGCCTGGACCCTGCATTCGGCGCCAACCTGAAGGCGACCATCCAGCGCTTCAACGGGTTCGCCATCGCCGGTCGCGACGAGGATTTCCAGCGTGGTGCGGCCGCCTACGACAACGAGTGGCATCCGGTCTTCTCGCCCATGGCAGCCGATTCCGGGTGGCCCGCCAACCGCTATCCGGCACTGTGCATGCATCCGCTGAGGGACGAGGGCCCCTACTACTGCACCCTGCTGGTGGCGGGCGCTCTGGACACCTGCGGCGGGCCCGCCATCGATGCGTCCGCGCGTGTGCTCGACGCCGGCGGCAAGCCCATCCGCGGCCTGTACGGGGCCGGCAACTGCATCGCCAGCCCTTCGGGCGAAGCCTATTACGGGGCCGGTCACACGCTGGGCATGTCGTTGACCTTTGGCTACATCGCGGCCAATGCCGCGCATGGCGAAAAGCTGGCGGAGACCTGAGCCGTGGCGGCCGGCGAGCTGAACAGCGATCGCGTCGAGGCCTTGCTGCGGCGGGTGGATGAACTCGAGAGCCGCGCGGCGCTGCGGGACCTGGTGACCGATTACTGCCTCGGGTTCGACACCCACGACTGGGAGCGCTTCATCGGCATCTGGCATGCGGATGCGGTGTGGGAGATCGGCCCGCCGTTCGGAACTTTCGAGGGCCACGAGGGCATTCGCAGGGCGGTGTTCGAGGTGCTGTACCCGGTGTGGCGGGAGACCCACCACCTGACCTCCAACCTGCGCCTGGAATTCGATGACCCGGACCACGCCCGCGGCGTATGCAACGTCGATTGCATGGGCGCTACCAAGGACGACGTGGTGCAGATGATCAGCGCCACCTATCGCGACGACTTCGAGCGTCGCGACGGCGTGTGGAAGATCGCCCGGCGCGCGGTGACCATTCACTACTTCAACCCGGTGCCCGGGGCGGAGATGAGCGCGCCGGGCGGATGATTCCGGCCGGCGGTGGCTCGCTGGAGCCCCGGGCGTCGCACCCCCAGCCCTGGAGTTGCCCGTTTCCGATCATGGAGAAAAGCGGATGAAGGACCAGGTCGCGATTGTAACGGGCTCCGGCAAGGGCATCGGCGAGGCGATCGCGCGGCGCTTCGCCGCCAAATGCGCCATAGTCGTGATCAATGCCCGCAGCGGGAAGGACGTGGTGGGCGTGGCAGGCCCGTGCGGTCCATGACTTTTGGCATGGCCTCCGATTTAAGCTATATTTAGAGACAGAACGAATCGCTCTCAGGGCAATGGATTAGCCCCCCGCACGCACCGTTACGGCAAAGGGATTTGGGGCTTGATGAACAAATTGACGCTTAACCTGGGTCTGGCCCTGGCCATCCTGTGCGCGAGCTGTGGGGCTTGGGCGCAGAGCGAGGTCGGGCAGGCCACCCGCCAGGCGAAGCTGCTGGAGCTGGCCGAGACCCTTCAGCAGCGCGATGCCTACGACCGCCAGCAGGCACTGCAGGCGGCCACGAAACTCGGTATTCCACTGCGGCGCGAGCTGCCCAACGGCACCGTGCTCGAGTTGCAGCGCATCGTGCCGGGTGTCGGGCCCATTTTTTATGTCACCAACAACGTCGATGCCGCGGATACCGTTTCCACCGACGAGGTGTGGCCGGGTGGCTCGGCCGGACTGAACCTCGATGGCGCCGGCCTGGTGGTAGGCGAATGGGATGGCGGGGCCGTGTTCGACGCGCATCCCGATTTCGCCGGCCGCCTGACGCAGGTGGATGGGGCCGGTGCGTACAGCAACCATTCGACCCACGTGGCCGGCACCCTGGCGGGCGCAGGCGACTGGCTCTACGCAGAGGCGCGCGGCATGGCGTATGCAGCGCAGCTCAATGCCTGGGACTGGAATTCCGACACCGCGGAGATGGCCGCGGCGGCAGCGGGCGGCTTGCTGATTTCCAACCACTCTTACGGCATCGCCGCGGGTTGGCTGTACATGGGCGGGCTGCCACCCGATACCTGGTGGTGGATCGGCGGCGAGAACAACACCGACCTCGAGGATCCCAATTTCGGTTACTACGATACCGAAACGCAGCTGTGGGACCAGATCGCCTTCGATGCGCCGCAGTACCTGATCGTCAAGGCCGCCGGCAACGACCGTTCCGACACCGGGCCGGCGCCAGGCGAGGAATACACGGTCATCGACCAGAACGGCAACTTCCTGTTCACCTCCACCCTGCCGCGGCCGCCCGATTGCGCGCCGGCGGGGTACGACTGCCTGCCCACCAACAGCGTGGCCAAGAACGTGCTGACCGTCGGCGCGGTCGACGATCTGCCCGGCGGCTACTCGCCATTGTCCGGCCCCAATTCGGTACTGATGTCCCCGTTCAGCAGCTGGGGCCCCACCGACGACGGGCGCATCAAGCCCGACCTGGTAGGCAACGGCGTGTTCCTGTTGTCGACCTGGGTCGACTCGCCCTACTACGCGGTGGCGGCCGGTACCTCGATGGCGGCGCCGAACGTGACCGGCTCGCTGTTGCTGATGCAGGAGCATTACCAGGACACTCATGGGCCCGGCAGCTTCCTGCGCGGCGCGAGCCTCAAGGCACTGGCCATCCACACCGCCGATGAGGCGGGAGGGGCTGACGGCCCGGATTACGCTTTCGGTTGGGGATTGCTCAACGCCAAGGCCGCCGCGGAGGTGATCACGGGCGACGGAGCCGACCACCGAATCATCGAAGCGAGCCTCGCCAACGGCGCCACGGACAGCGTGGAAATCAGTGTCACCAACCCGGACGCGGCGCTGCGGGCAACGCTGGTGTGGGCGGATCCACCGGGCACGCCGCCCGCGCCCGCGCTGGACCCGGCGGACCTGATGCTGGTCAATGACCTCGACCTGCGCATCGGCAAAGGCCCGACGACCTGGCAGCCGTGGGTATTGAACCCGGCTGCCCCGGCCGATGCCGCCACCACCGGCGACAATATCCGCGACAACGTCGAGCAGGTCCTGGTGAGCGGTGGGGGCACCGGCACCTTCGTTATCGAGGTCAGCCACAAGGGCACCCTGCTCGACGCCGCGGCCCAGCATTACTCGCTGATCATCAGCATCGAGACACCGCCACCCACCAATGGCGGCCTGCTGGTCAACGAGAATTTCTCCGGCGGCCTGCCCGCGGGCTGGTCGGTGGACACCCTGAGCGGCGTGAGCTGGACGGTGAATTCGCCCGTGCCGGGTGACCCGCGGCTGGACAACCTGACCGGCGGGGCCGGCAACTTCGCCATGGTGGACAACGGCTGGGTCAACCGCACCTATACCTCGCTGGTCATGCCCGAGTTCGACCTGTCTGCCAATACCGGCGTGGTGCTGCGTTTCAACAGCGCCTTCGGGCACGACACCTACGAATCCATCAACGTGGACCTCAGCACCAATGGCGGCTCCAGTTGGTCCAATGTCTGGATGTGGCAGGGGTTCAATCCGTTCCCGACGCCCTACTCGCTCGACCTGAGCAACCAGGCCGCGGGCCAGCCCAGCGTCATCTTGCGCTTCCGCTTCGACAGCCACGCCGAGGTCCAGGGCGACTACTGGCAGATCGACGACGTGCAACTGGAAGTCTTCGGTGGCGGCGGCGGCGGTGGCGGTGGCGATGCGCCCGGCCTGGCCAGCAACCCCAGCCCGGCCGATGGCGCCACTGGCGTGGATATCAACGCGGACCTGAGCTGGAGCGCCGGCAGCGGCGCTACCTCGCACATCGTGTTCTTCGGCACCGACGCCACACCGGATGAAACCGAAGAGAAGCCGGAACAGGGCACAACCAGCTTCGAGCCAGGCACCCTGGCATATTCCACCACCTATTACTGGAAGGTCGACGAGGTCAACGCCAACGGCACCACCA
>JABAOE010011121.1_pt2 | contig 31481 bp, 30 predicted proteins | sample 7062141 | NCBI WGS metagenome assembly JABAOE01 (sample SAMN14538627, study PRJNA623070) | marine sediment metagenome | biome: marine biome [ENVO:00000428]; feature: marine pelagic biome [ENVO:01000023]; material: deep marine sediment [ENVO:00002113] | place: India: Gulf of Khambhat ...
GCCATCAATCTGCTTGTGACAGGCTCTCGGAGTCAGGGGGGCAGCACCATCACGCAGCAGCTGGCCCGGGTTTATTTCCTGACGCGGGAGCGTACCTTTATTCGAAAGGCGAAGGAACTGTTCCTGGCTGTGCAGATCGAAAACGAGTTCACCAAGCAGGAGATTCTGTCGCTGTACCTGAACAAGATCTTTCTCGGGCAGCGCTCGTATGGCGTGGGCGCAGCGGCAGAGGTCTACTTCGGCAAGTCGCTGCAGGATCTGACGGTCGCCGAAGCCGCGACTATCGCGGGACTGCCGAAGGCACCGTCGACGCTGAACCCGGTGTCCAGCGTAGAGCGCGCCACCGAGCGGCGCGCCTACGTGCTGCGCCGAATGCTCGAACTGGGATACATCGACGACGTGCAGTACGAGGAGGCCATCGCGTCGCCGGTCGAGTCGCGCCTGCACGGGCCGAAGGTCGAGCTCGAGGCACCGTACGTGACCGAGATGGTCCGCGCGGAGATGGTCGAGCGATTCGGACTCGACGCCTACACGGCCGGCTACAAGGTCGTAACGACGATCGACTCGCGTCTGCAAAAGGCCGCCAACACCGCATTGCGTGCTGCGTTGCTGGAATATGATCGCCGTCACGGCTTTCGGGGTCCGGTGGCACGCGGCGTGCTCGACGGTGTGATGGCCGAGGCGAATTCGCCGTCCGATCCGCCGCCCGATGACTCTGAACCGACGTCGGACCAGGCTCCTGCGACACCCGATGTCGCAACTGTGGTCACGGATCCGACGCAGCTCGACGACCCGACGCTGACATCCCTGCTGAATGCTTACCCGTCGCGCAAGGACTTGTACATCGCGGTCGTGCTGGCCACCGGCGAAGATGACTCGGCGGAAATGTACATCCAGGATATCGGGCGAGTGACGGTCCCCTGGGACAATATACGGTGGCGGCCGTACGTCAACGACGACATTATCGGCGGCGCGCCGGCCGGGGTCGACGAGGTGCTCGTGTCGGGTGACCTGGTCTACATGGTTTACACGGCGGATAAGGGCTGGCAGCTCGCTCAGATGCCTCAGGTGCAGGGCGCGCTCGTTGCGCTGGACCCCGCGGACGGAGCGACGGTCGCGCTATCGGGTGGCTTCGATTTTTACGCGAGCAAGTTCAATCGCGCGGTCCAGTCGCGCCGGCAGCCCGGGTCCTCATTCAAACCGTTCATCTATTCTGCTGCGCTGGAAAACGGGTTCACCACAGCGACGCTCGTCAACGACGCCCCCGTGGTGTTTGACGACTCGGCGCTCGAGACGGCCTGGCGGCCGGAGAATTACTCCCGAAAATTCCACGGCCCGACGCGACTGCGCGAAGCGCTGGTCAAGTCTCTTAATCTCGTGTCCGTTCGCATACTGCGTGGCACCGGACTCGGGCCGGCGATCGACCACATACAGTCCTTCGGCCTGCCCCAGAGTGCGCTCCCTCGCGATCTTTCGCTGGCGCTGGGCAGCGGCGGTGCCTCGCCGTGGGACATGGCCACGGGCTACGCCACCTTCGCGAGCGGTGGCTACCGTGTGCAGCATTATCTGATCGAACGCGTCCTGGACGCGGACGACCAAATCTTGCTGGAAACAACACCCGCGATCGTCTGCCGCGATTGCGAAGACTTGCCGATCGAAGCGACCGCCGAGCCGGCCACCGGACCGTCTCAGGACGTCGTCGGCGATGTTCTGCCAACCACAGTTCCCGCGCCGGGGTCGGAAGTGCCACGATACGCGAGCTTCGAAGAAATGGTCGAGCACGGGCTGACATGGCGCCCGACGACCGAAGAAGCGCCCGGGTTCGTCGCCATGACCGAAAATCATGCGCCGCGGGTCATCACCGCCGAGAACGCCTACCTCGTCTATGACATGATGCGCGACGTCATCCGCCGGGGCACGGGTCGGCGCGCGCGGGAACTCGGCAGGGGAGACCTCGCCGGCAAGACCGGCACGTCGAATGATCGCCGCGACGCGTGGTTCAGCGGTTTCAATGCGGACATCGTGGCCACCGCCTGGGTCGGTTTCGACCAGGATCGCTCGCTCGGTGCCGGCGAGGAAGGCAGCCGCACCGCGCTGCCGATGTGGAAGAACTTCATGGCGACGGCGCTCACCGGAACGGGCGACGCGACGATCCCGCGGCCTACCGGTATCATCACCGCCCGCATCGTGCCGGACTCGGGACTCGTCGCCCCGTCGGGCTACGAGGGCGCCATCTTCGAGCTGTTCGAGGAGGGCAACGTGCCCGAGGTCGATGAACGCGACGCCGCGACGGTCTACCTGCCGGGCGAGATAGCTGCCGCCGGCGACGAGGAGGAGATTTTTTGAGCAGGCATGACCGGCACCGCCCCGACAATCGCCGCGCATCGATCGCCAATGAGGCGGCCCGCCTGATACAGGAGCAGGGCCTGAGCGATTACCGGGCCGCCAAGACGAAGGCGCTGGAGCGCCTGGGGTTGCGTTCCGGCGTGCGTCTGCCAAGCAACGAGGAGATCGAGTTCGCCCTGGCGGAGCGCAACCGGATCTTCCACGGGGACCACCATCAACGGCACGTCCGCGCGTTGCGCCGAGTGGCCCTGCAGCTGATGCAGTCGCTGCGCATGTTTGACGCGCGCCTGGTCGGCGCGGCCCTTAGCGGCAACGTGACACAGCATTCGACGATTGACCTGCACGTCTTCAGCGATGCGCCCGAGGCTGTCGCCGCACGCCTTGACGCCATGGGCATCCGGTACCGACCGGCACATTTCCGGCATCGGTTCAAACCGCGGCAGAGCGCTGAATTTCCGGGTTTTCGTTTCGTGGCCGACGACTTCGAGTGCGCGGCGACGGTATTCACCGAAAAACAGCGCCCGCATCCGCCGCTGAGCCCCGTCGACGGCCGGCCGATGCGGCGGGGATCCATCCGCGACGTGGAGAGACTGGTGTCCGACGCCGGTTCCTGAACCGGGCCCGGGCTGCTTCAGCGCTCGTCGACGTCGACGTAATCGCGAGCTGTCGGCCCGATGTAGAGTTGGCGCGGCCTGCCGATGCGGCCGTCGGGGTCGACGATCATCTCGCGCCAGTGCGATACCCAGCCCACGGTCCTCGCGATGGCGAACATCACCGTGAACATCGTCGTGGGCAACCCGAGCGCGCGATAGATGATGCCGGAGTAGAAGTCGACGTTCGGATAGAGCTTTTGCTCGATGAAGTAATCGTCCTTGAGGGCGATCTCCTCGAGCCTCAATGCCAGTTCGAACAGGGGTGAATTGACTTCGCCCAGGCTCTTGAGCACCCGATGGCAAGCGTTCCGGATAATGGTCGCGCGCGGGTCATGATTTTTGTAGACGCGGTGGCCAAAGCCCATCAGGCGGAACGGATCGTCCTTGTCCTTGGCCTTCTCGAGGTATTTGTCGATACGGTCGACGGAACCAATTTCCTCGAGCATCCTCAGCACTGCCTCATTCGCGCCGCCGTGTGCCGGGCCCCACAGCGCCGCGATGCCGGCCGCGATCGCGGAATATGGATTCGTGCCTGAGCTGCCAGCCATCCTTACCGTCGACGTGCTGCAGTTTTGCTCATGGTCGGCGTGCAGGATAAACAACAGATCCATCGTCTCCGCCGCGACCGGATTCACCTCGTAGTCCTCCGTCGGCACGGCAAAAAACATGTGCAGCAGGTTCTCGGCGTAGTTCAGCTCGTTCCGAGGATAGACGAAGGGCTGGCCGAGTGAATGCTTGTAGGCGGCCGCCGCGATCGTCGGCATCTTCGCGATGATCCGGTGAGCGAAGATGTCACGGTGGCGCGGATTATGGATGTCGGTCGTGTCGTGGTAGAAGGCCGAAGCAGAACCGACGACGCCCGCAACCATCGCCATCGGGTGCGCGTCGTGGTGAAACCCGTTGAAGAGCCGCAACATGGTCTCGTTGATCATCGTGTGGGTGCGAACGGTCTGATCGAACTCTCCCAGCTGCTCGGCCGTCGGGAGCTCGCCGTACAACAGCAGGTAGCACACTTCCAGGAACGAGCTCTTCTCGGCCAGCTGCTCGACCGGGTAGCCGCGATACATCAGCACCCCTTTGGCGCCGTCGATGAAGGTGATCTTGCTCTCGCAACTGGCGGTGGATGCGAACCCGGGGTCGTAGGTGAAGGCGCCCATATCTGCGTACAGCGACCGGACGTCGAAGACTTCCGGGCCGAGGGTGCCGGTCCGCGCAGGAAGCTCAGTCTGGCCGCCCGTTTCGGAATCCTGGACTCTATACNNTCTCGTAAGCCGGCTCCACTCTGACACAACTCTGCCCCCGCCGGTGCGTCGCCAAACCTGATGGTTATCCGCCTGAACCCGCGCCCTGCAACAGACCGTCGCTGGATGGCCTGAGGCCGGCCCACAGGCCGCCCCGGAGGCATCATCCGGAGGAAAGGGGCCGGATATTATAGGGGACGCACGGCCCGCATGCACAGAATCGCGTCCGGGCTTTCGCGAGCGACTCTGAAGGCTCGACTCCTGCCGCGTTTCGGCCGCTACACCCCGCTCGCGCGGCGATCCTCGCCGCCTAGCTCATACCGTATTTGCGGCGGAACTTGTCGACGCGGCCGGCCGTGTCCACGATCTTCTGCGTACCGGTATAGAACGGGTGACAGGCGGAGCAGACGTCGATGTGCAGCTCTTCCGACAGCGTGGATTTGGTCTGAAATTCGTTACCGCAGCTGCAGACAACCTTGATCTCGTTATAGTTGGGATGAATGTCGGGCTTCATGGCTTCGTCACCTGCTGCTATGACGGTGCGGCGGTTGGCCCGCCGCGGAGGGCGCGGAAGAATAGCGCTTGCCGCGGCCGATAGCAAGTCGGCCGTTATCCACAGTTACTGTGGATAACTCTGTGGACGAACGGACGAATGCGCGGCCTAGCGACTGACACCGCAGGAAAAACCGCAGATTTGTGCAAGATTTGACCACTTCTTTAATATACTTTTAAATCATACAGTTATGATCTGCTAATGCCAATCTGCATTACAAAATAACGGATATCTCCATGAAAATCGTATAGTCGGCGGGCGCTGTGCATAAAGCGGCGCGGCCGGATGCGGGTCAGGCCTCACCGAGCAGTTTGCTGAGTCTCCGCACCGCCTTGGCTCGATGACTCCGACGGTTCTTTTCCTCGGGCTCGAGCTGGGCAGACGTCTTGTGCGCCGAACCGTCGAAGAACAGGGGGTCGTAACCGAACCCGTTCTTGCCGCGCGGCGCGTGTGCGATGAATCCCTCCCAGCTGCCCTCGGCCACCAGCGGCTCATCGTCGTCCGCGGCGGTGACGTACACGACGACGGCCCGGAACCGCGCAGACCGCGCGGCACCGCATACGCCCTCGAGTTCGCGCAGCAATCGCGCGTTGTTGGCCGCGTCATCGGCGGCTTCTCCGGCGTAGCGCGCGGACCTGATGCCCGGCGCGCCCGCCAACGCGTCTACCTCTAGCCCCGAATCGTCCGCGATCGCCGGCAGGCCGGATTCAGCTGCCGCGTGGCGCGCCTTCAGGAGCGCATTCTCCTCGAAAGTCGCGCCGGTCTCCTGAGCGCCTTCGATGCCCAATTCCGACTGCGGCACCAGCTCGAGCCGACGGCCGAGCAGCGCACGGAATTCCCTGAGTTTGCCGGCGTTGCCGGACGCGAGCACGACCCTTTGGCGAGCCACTGTCATGCACCGGCGCGGGCCGACTCGAGCGCTTCGTTCTGTGCGGCCTGAATCGTTTGAATGCCGCCCGCGGCGAGGTCCAGCAGCGCATCGAGCTCGTCGCGCCTGAAAGCATGACCCTCGGCGGTGCCCTGAATCTCGACGAACGCGACCGCATCCTTCATGACGACATTCATGTCAGTCTCCGCGGTCGAGTCTTCCGCGTAGTCGAGGTCGAGCACCGGTATGCCGTGCCAGATGCCGACGGACACCGCGGCGACCTGGCCGTGCAGAGGGTTCACGGCGATTCCGCCGGACGCGAGTCGCCCCTCGATGGCCATCGCCAACGCGACATAGGATCCGGAAATCGCCGCCGTTCGCGTCCCGCCGTCCGCCTGCAGGACGTCGCAATCCAGCGTGATCGTGATATCGCCGAGCGCCTCGAGATTCGCGATCGCGCGCAAAGACCGGCCGATCAGCCGCTGAATCTCGTGTGTTCGCCCCGATGGCCTGCCGCGCGTCGCTTCACGGCTGGACCTGACCGGCGTCGCCCCCGGCAGCATGCCGTACTCCGCGGTGATCCAACCGCTGCCCTGACCCCGGAGGAAGCGCGGTACGCCGCCTTCGACGCTCGCGGTGCACAACACGCGCGTATCGCCGAATTCCGCCAGCACCGAACCCTCTGCGTGACGCGTAAACCCGGGCGTGAAACGGATCGGCCGCAGCTCGTCAGGTGTTCTGCCGCTCGGCCTCTCCTGCTCCATCAGTCAGCCATCCCACCGCAACGCGACGGCCGAGGTGTTGTCGGCGAACTGCCCGCAGGTCCTGACCGCCGTTTCTCCGAGCCGACGCAGCGCGTCCGCCAGTGATTCGTCATGCGACGTCAGCCTCGCGATGTCCCCGTCCCCGAGCCCCGACCAGAAGCCGTCGCTGCAGGCGAGCAACAGGTCGCCCGGCCGCAGCTTCTTCTGATTCGTGACGGTCATCCCCGGCAAAATGGCATCGCCGCCGAGGCAGCACTCGACGAAATTCCGCATCGGATGATCTGCGATCTCGTCCTCGGAGATGAGCCCCTCCTGCAGCAGCAACTCGACGTGACTGTGATCGCGCGTGCGCGCGCTGACGCGTTCCCGGCGCAGCAGGTACATTCGACTGTCGCCGACGTGAGCCCAGTAGGTCGCCGCATCCTGCACCAGGCAGACGACGCAGGTCGCCCGCGGCCGCTGCTCGACCATCAGGTCGGCGCCGAGGGCAACGATATTTTGATGAGCACGACCGATCGCCAGGTGCAGGAACCCCTGCGGATCGAATATCGGCTGCGGCATCTTGCGAAACGCTTCGGCGATCGTGTCGACTGCAACCTCCGCGGCTTTGGCGCCGTCCGCGTGCCCGCCCATGCCATCGACGACCATGAACATGACCGAATCGCGACCCTTCTCGAGACGGACACGATCCTGGTTCTCCTCACGACCCCCGATCAGGCTGAGTTCAGCGCTTTCGAACCGCACGGCGAGCTTCCCCAACTGAGACTTTATGACGCGGCGAGGATAAAGGATATCGATTGCCTGCCGCTCGACTCACGATTTTGCCATAAACGCGCCCCGCCTCGTGGCATGATACCCCTCCCACTCGGCCTTGAATCTTCAGGACTCGCCGGAAACGACCATGGGACAACTGAACAGCATGACGGGTTTCGGACACATCGAGGCACAGGCGCCAGACGGCCAGCTCGAAGTCGAGATCCGTTCCGTCAACCATCGCTATCTCGACATACAGCTCCGGCTGCCGGATGGCTTCAGGTCGCTCGAACCGGACCTGCGCCAGTCCATTTCCCGCATCATCAAGCGCGGTAAGGTCGACGCCACGATCAGCTTTACGGGCTCCCGAGACGAGGCGCATGCGCCGAAGCTAAACCTGGCGCGGTCAGCAGAGGTGATCGCGCAACTCGGCGAGATTGCGGCGCAGGCAGACAATGCCGGGCCGATCGATCCCGTCGCCATATTGCGTATGCCCGGCGTGCTCGAGTCACAACCGATCGACGTCGACGCGAACCTCGCCGCGATCCGGGATGCGGTCGATGCGGCCGTCGAGCAGCTGCGCGCCAGCCGAGCGACCGAGGGCGCGAAGGTCGGCGCCATGCTGGAAGAGCGATGCGCGGACATCCAGGCCATCGTCGCGGCCGTCCGGAAGCGGCTACCGGTCGTGCTGACCGAGATTCGCAAACGCATCGAGCAACGCGTCGAATCGCTGCACGCACAGGTAGACCCGGAACGCCTCGAGCAGGAACTCGCGATCATCGCGCAAAAACTCGACGTCACCGAAGAACTCGAGCGCCTGATCGCTCACCTTTCGGAGGTCCGGGCGACGTTTGAGAGCGACCAGCCGGTCGGCAGGCGTCTCGACTTCCTGATGCAGGAACTGAATCGCGAGGCCAATACGCTGGGCTCGAAGTCCGCCGATACCGAAACGACCCGGGCGGCGGTTGAATTGAAGGTGCTCATAGAGCAGATGCGCGAGCAGGTCCAGAATGTTGAGTGATTTGGGGACCGACTCCAATCCAACCGGCAAACTGTTCGTCTTCTCGGCACCGTCCGGCGCGGGCAAGACGACGCTCGTCCGGCGCGTGATGCGCGAGCGCGCCCAGCTGGCCTTCTCGATCTCTTACACGACGCGGTCCCCGCGCGAGGGCGAGGTTGACGGCCGTGACTATCACTTCCTGGCTCGCGACGAGTTCGAGAACATGCGCGCCGCCGGGGAGTTTCTCGAATGCGCGGTCGTCTTCGGAAATTTCTATGGCACCGGCCGCGACGAGGTTGCTCGTCTGCGCAACTCCGGCAAAGACGTGTTGCTGGAGATCGACTGGCAGGGTGCGCAGCAGGTGCGAGCCAACCAGCCGGACTGCTGCACCGTCTTCATCCTGCCGCCGTCCCTCGCGGAGCTGGAACGCCGGCTGCGCGGCCGCGACACCGATACGGAGCAAGTCATCGCGCGCCGACTGGGCGAGGCGATCGACGACATCTCCCACTGGGAAGAATTCGACCACGTCGTCGTCAACGACGACATCGAACTCGCAGCCGGACAATTGCTGGCGATCATGGCGGGCGGATCTCCCGGGACCGCGACTTCGGAGGCCGAGCTACGCGCCCGAATCGCGGCATTGCTTGCTGAGCGAAAGTCGGGAAACTGACGGAGAACCGTATCGATGCGGGCGTTGCCCGCAGGATGCGGATTCGAGCCCGGCGGACGTTGCTATTCCCTGCCAGTCCGGCTAGGCTAGCCGGCCCTGAGTGAAGCATTCCGTGGAGCCGAGATGGCCCGAATCACTGTCGAAGACTGCCTTGAGCACGTGGATAACCTGTTCGAGCTCGTCATGGTCGCATCGAAGCGCGCGCGCAAGCTGGCGAACGGTGCCGAGCCGCTGGTCGAGTGGGAGAACGACAAGCCGACCGTCGTCGCATTGCGTGAGATCGCGGAGGGCCTCATCAATCGGCAGATCCTCGATGAGCTCGAGCAACCGGAAGAGGACCTCCTGTCCAGCGAGGAAGCCGAGCGCCTGCTCGCCGAGGCGCCGCTCCCGCCGTTGCATCCGGACGCCGAGCCGCCGGTGCTCTGACGCGGCGCGCCGCCGCCGCGGCGAAAATCCTGATCAATACGACGGCCGGCGGTCGCTAGCCCTCGGCATGACTGCGGTAGAATCGGTGAATGGACTACGCCGCCACGATCCGGAGTCATCTGCCGCAAACCCGCCGCGGGACGGGATTCAAGGCGCTGCTATCCGAGCTGCAGTACCTGCCCCCTGCCCAACTCGACGCCATCGTCGACGCCTACGAGTTCGCGTCCGAGGCACACGAAGGCCAGCGCCGGTACTCGGGTGAACTTTACATAACGCACCCGATCGCGGTCGCCGGAATCCTTGCCAACCTGCGGATGGACTACCAGAGCATCGCCGCCGCGATCATGCACGACGTGATCGAAGACACGCCGACGGCGAAGGACGAGATCGAGGCAAAATTCGGCTCCGAGATCGCCGCCATCGTCGACGGCGTCAGCAAGCTCGACCAGCTCAGCTTCAACAGCCGGGCGGAGGCGCAGGTCGAGAGCTTCCGCAAAATGATGCTGGCGATGGTCGAGGACATCCGCGTCATCCTGCTGAAGCTGGCGGACCGGCTGCACAACATGCAGACCCTGAGCGCGCTGCCCGTCGACAAACAGAGACGAATCGCGCGCGAGACACTCGAGATCTACGCGCCCATCGCCAACCGCCTCGGCGTCTACACCCTGAAAACCGAACTCGAGGATCACGGTTTCCGCTTCGCCTACCCGTATCGATACAGGGTGCTCGAGAAGGCGGTCAACCGCGCGCAGGGAAATCAGCGGCAACTCTTGCGCAAGATCACCCAGCGGCTCGAAAAGGCGCTTGCGAACATGGAGATCGAGGCCATCGTGGTCGGCCGCCAGAAGCACATCTACAGCATCTACCGAAAGATGCGCGAGAAGAGTCGCTCGCTCAGCGAGATCGCCGACGTATTCGGTTTTCGGCTGATTGTGAAGAATCCGGATGACTGCTACCGGGCTCTCGGCATCGTGCACCAACTTTACAAACCGATGCCCGGCCGCTTCAAGGACTTCATCGCGATCCCGCGCGTCAACGGCTACGAGTCTCTGCACACGACCCTGCTCGGACCCAACGGCATCCCGATAGAGGTGCAGATTCGAACGGAGGAGATGGACAAGGTGGCCGAGACCGGAATCGCGGCACACTGGCAGTACAAGGCCGCGGACAAGGACGTCATACCTCCGCAGACCCGCGCACGCGAGTGGCTGTCGAGCATCAGGGAAATGCAGTCGACGGCGAACTCCGAGGAATTCATGGAGAACGTCAAGGTCGACCTGTTCCCCGATAATGTCTATGTCTTCACGCCGAAGGGCGACATACTCCGACTGCCTCGCGGCGCGACCTGCATCGATTTCGCCTACGCCGTGCACACCGACGTCGGTAACCGGTGTGTCGCGGCCAAGATCGATCGCAGGCTCGTGCCGCTTCGCACCGTGATCAAGAATGGACAGACCGTCGAGGTCATCACCGCCAAGACCGCACATCCGGATCCACGTTGGGTCAGCATCGTCGCCACGGCGAAAGCCCGCTACGCCATTCGTCAGTTCCTCAAGAACCTGAAGGCGGACGAAGCACGAGATCTCGGACGACGGCTTCTGAACCAGTCCCTGCGCGATTTGGGCCTGTCTCTGCGCAAGATCAATCGGTCGCGCATGAGCGCCGCGCTGGAAGAGCTCGGCCTGAGCGACGCGGAGGAACTCTACGAGCAGCTGGGTCTGGGCCGGCGTCTGGCGCCGCTCGTGGCCAAGGTGCTCCTGCAGGACGCCGGCATGACCGTCGAGTCGGGCGTCGAGAGGTCGCCGATCGTCATCGCCGGCACCGAGAGCCTGGTGGTGAGCTACGCCCGCTGCTGCCACCCGATTCCCGGCGACGATGTCATGGGTTACATGAGTGCGGGCAGAGGCTTCATCGTGCACCGGAACGTGTGTGGCAACCTGAGTGAGTTCCGCAAGCAGCCCGACAAGTGGCTCGCCGTGAACTGGGAGAGGAAGATCGACCGGGAGTTCTCTGTCGAGATCGTCGTCGAGGTCACGAATCGGCCCGGCGTGCTGGCGGAGATCGCCGCCCGCATCGCCGATACGGGCTCGAATATCGAACAGGTTTCGGTCGGCGAGCGGCTCGAAGATATCGCGGACCTGAGATTCCTGATACTGGTGCGTGACCGCGTCCACCTCGCCCAGGTCATTCGCGGCATCCGCTCGATGACGGTGGTCAACAGGGTTTCGCGTACCTGCGCCTGAGACGGGGAGCCAAAACGTGCAAAAGATCGCCATAAACACGCGCGCCGCGCCGGCGGCCATCGGGACCTACTCGCAAGCCGTTCGCGCGGGTGACACGATCTACGTGTCGGGACAGATACCGCTGGATCCCGAGAGTGGCGAACTCGTCGGTGGCGATATCACCGCTCAGATCACGCGCGTGTTCGATAATATCGCGGCGGTCGCCGAAGGCGCAGGTGTCTCGCTGCAGAATGCCGTCAAGGTCACCGTTTACCTGACGGACCTCGCCAATTTCGCGACCGTCAACGAGATCATGGCGCACTATTTCGAGCAGCCCTATCCCGCCCGCGCGGCGATCGGCGTAGCGTCATTACCGAAAGGCGCCCAGGTCGAGGCCGACGCGATCCTGGTGGCATAGATCGGACTCGCTTCGCCCGTGAGCCAGCCCGCTTCCGCCGGCCAAGTCGCGACGGACTCCCTGACCAGCCTGCGCGGCGTCGGCCCGGCACTCGCGGAGAGGCTCGCGCGTTTGAACGTCGCGCGGCCGGCCGACCTCTTGTTCCTGCTGCCGGCTCGCTATGAGGATCGGACTCACCTGACGCCGATCGGGGCGCTCGTCGCCGGCCAGCGAAGCGTCGTCGAGGGAGAAATCGAATTATCGGAGGTCGTGTACCGCCGGCGGCGAACGCTGCTGGCCCGCATCGGCGACGGCACCGGGTTGCTGACGCTGAGGTTCTTCTATTTTTCCCGTGCACAGCAACAGTCACTCAGCCGCGGCAGGCGCGTGCGCTGTTACGGCGAGGCTCGCAAGGGACCGAATGGCCTTGAGATGATTCACCCGGAGTACCAGTTCCTGCGCGACCATGAGGAACCCGGACTGGCGGATGCATTGACGCCGATCTATCCCACGACCGAAGGCCTGCAGCAATTCCGGTTGCGCAGCCTGGTCGGTCAGGCGCTGGAACGCTGCCTGCCGGAGCTGCCCGACTGGCTGCCGGCGCGCATCGTCGCAGAGCTCGGGCTTCCATCCCTCCGCGATTCGATCCACTACCTGCACCGGCCTCCGCCCGACGCGGACGTCCCGGCGCTAATGACCGGAACTCACGCGTGTCAGCGACGACTCGCGCTCGAAGAAATGCTGGCCCATCACCTCAGCCTGCGCCGCGTGCGAGAGCAAAACAGGAGCGAGTCCGGCATCCGCCTGCCCGTCCTGGGCCAGCTCCGCGACCGTTTCCTCGCCCGACTGGGATTCAGTCTGACCGGCGACCAGCGGGCCGCGCTAGACGACCTGGAGTCGGATCTCGCAGGAGCGCATCCGATGATGCGGCTCGTGCAGGGCGACGTCGGATGCGGCAAGACCGTCGTCGCGGCCGCCGCCGCGCTGGCCGCGGTCGAGCACGGCTGCCAGGTTGCGATCATGGCGCCGACAGAGTTGCTGGCGGAGCAGCATCGAGACAGTTTCGCCGCGTGGTTCACTCCACTCGGCGTGACGGTCGCGTGGTTGTCCGGAAGCCTGACGAAGAAGCAGCGCGAAGATGTCTACCAGGCCATCGCCAGCGGCGACGCGCAGGTGATCATCGGCACCCATGCGCTGTTCCAGCCGGGCGTCGAATATCAGAAGCTCGCGCTCGTGATCGTCGACGAGCAGCATCGATTCGGCGTGCACCAGCGGCTGCAGCTGATGGAGAAGGGGCGCGCGACGGATGTCACGCCACACCAGCTCGTCATGACCGCGACGCCGATTCCCAGGACGCTCGCAATGACGCTCTACGCCGACCTCGACACGACGATCATTCGGGAACTCCCGCCCGGTCGCCAGCCGATCACGACCGTCGCACTGGCAGACGAGCGGCGGGCCGAGATCGTCGCGCGGGTGCGAGAGGCCTGTCGCGAGGGCCATCGGGCCTACTGGGTATGCCCACTGGTCGCGGACTCCGACCTGATCGATTCACAGGCGGCCGAATCGACCCACGCGATGCTCGTCGAATCCCTCTCGGACACGCGCGTCGGGCTGATCCACGGTCGCATGCAGACCGAGGAGAAAGAACGCGCGATGCAGGCATTCGCGAGCGGCGAGACGCAGGTGCTGGTCGCTACGACGGTGATCGAGGTCGGGGTCGATGTCCCCGAGGCAACGCTGATGATCATCGAGAACTCGGAGCGCATGGGCCTGTCCCAACTCCACCAGCTTCGAGGGCGGGTCGGACGGGGCAGTGGTTCGAGCAGCTGCGTGCTGCTGTACCGGCGTCCGCTGTCGCAGGTCGCACGGGAGCGTCTGGATGTCCTGCGACGCACGAGCGATGGTTTCGAGATCGCGCAGCGCGACCTGGAACTGCGCGGCCCGGGCGAGGTGCTGGGCACGCGCCAGACAGGCCTGATGCAGCTGCGTGTCGCCGACCTGATTCGAGATGCGGACCTGGCGCCATCGGTCTACCGGCTCGCCCGCCACCTGCTCGAGGAATCCCCGGACGCCGTCGACGAGATCATACGTCGCTGGGTAGGTGCCGGCGCCCGCTTCGGAAACGTCTGACTCTCGCGTAAAATAGTGCGAACAACGCCACGCGGCACGGACCACGATGCCAGCCACAACGCCGGTCAAGAATGCACATCGCTCGCTGGGCGACGATTTGCTCAACCAGATGCGTCAGTACGGTCGCTTGATGCGGCTCGATCGCCCAATCGGCATCTGGCTGTTGCTGTGGCCGACGCTGTGGGCGTTATGGATCGCCAGCGAAGGCCGCCCGACGCCGCATGTGTTCATTGTTTTCGTGCTCGGCGTCATCGTTATGCGCTCGGCCGGATGCGTCATGAACGACGTCGCCGACCGTCACATCGATGGGGCGGTCGCGCGCACCCGGGATCGCCCGCTGGCGGCCGGACAGGTGACGGCCGTGGAGGCAATCGTGCTGTTCGTCGCACTGGTGCTGATCGCGGTCGCACTCGTGCTGACCCTGGATCGGCTGACGCAGATGCTGGCTGTCGTCGGCGCGGGGCTGACGGTCCTCTACCCTTTCACGAAGCGCTTCATCGCGGCGCCCCAGCTGATCCTCGGAGCAGCCTTCGGTTGGAGCGTGCCGATGGCATTCGCCGCGGAGACCGGCGAGATCCCTCGCCTGGCCTGGCTGATCTTTCTCACCACGGTGATCTGGGTCGTTATCTACGACACGATGTACGCGATGGCCGACCGTGACGACGATCTGAAGATCGGCGTCAAATCGACGGCGATCCTGTTCGGCAGCGCCGATGTCTTCATTGTCATGATGTTGCAGGTCGTCATGCTGCTCGGCCTGCTGCTGATCGGTGCGGTAGCCAAACTCGACGCGTGGTATGCGGGTGCGGTCATCGTTGCCGCGGCATTCATGTTGTACCAGTTCTTCCTGATACGGGATCGCGATCCGGCCGGCTGCTTCCGGGCGTTCCTGAACAATCGTTTCGTGGGGGCGTCGGTGTTTGCCGGGATCGTGCTCGCTTACACGTTTCGTCCGGTCGGATAGCACCCGGCGGCGCGCGAAACGACCGGGCGGCCACCCAGATCTCGACCGCCGCCGCTCCTGCATCCAGAAACGCCTGCGTCAATTCGGCGACGGTGGTGCCGGTCGTTAAAACATCGTCGACGATGGCGGCGCGCAGCCCGCCGCTGCATGTGTCGACGTGAAACGCGCCCCGCAGATTGGCGCGACGTGCCGAGCCGCTCAGCGTCGTCTGTTCGACGGTTTCGACCACGCGGCGGCAGCCGCGCTCCATGAGGGGCACCCCCAACATCCTGGCGATCGGCGCAGCGATTTCCGCGGCCTGGTTGAAACCGCGCCGCGCGAGCCGACGGCGGTGCAACGGGACCGGCACAATGACGTCGGGCGGGATCAGCGTTCCGCTGATTCGCGCGGCCCGCAGGCTCAAGCCCAGCAGTTCCCCGAGCGCCAGCGCGCACTCGGCTCGCGACTGGAACTTGGCCCGGGTGACGAGCCGGTCGACCGGATACTCGTATATGAGCGCCGTTCGGACGCGATCGGCGCCATCGACCCGAACCGGACAGAGGGTGCAGCGGGTGCCCTCGCAGCCCGCGGGCAGCGGCGCCCCGCACAGTCCGCATGCCCGTCGTATCCAGGGGAGGTCGCGACGGCATGCAACGCAAACATTGCGCGGACCGGCCGTCAGACCGCATAGCACGCACTGGCGCGGTAGCAGCCATGACAGCGGTCTGCAGAGGCTCCAGGGGGTCACCGGTTGACAGCAAAATAGACCATCTCGATACTCCCGGTTCTAGCCGCGAAGCGGCCCGCCGTCGACCGCCATTATCCACTGGTTCCCGTAGATTCATGTCATCCGTCACCCCTCTTCCGCAGACCGAGATTCGCACGAACTGGAGCCGCCACGAGGTAGCGCAATTGTTCGCGCTGCCGTTCAATGATCTGCTGTTTCGGGCGCAGACGGTTCACCGACGTCATTTCGACCCGAATGAGGTTCAGATCAGCACGCTGCTGAGCATCAAGACCGGGGGCTGCCCGGAAGACTGTGCGTATTGCCCGCAGAGCGTTCGCTTCGATACGGGGGTCGACAACGAGCCACTGCTGCCGCTGGAGGCGGTCGTCGAGGCGGCGCGCAACGCACGCGCCAGCGGCGCCACACGTTTTTGCATGGGTGCCGCCTACCGCCGCCCGAAATCGACACAACTCGACGAAATAAAGGCGATGGTCACGGCGCTCCGCGAACTCGGCATGGAGACCTGCGCGACGCTCGGAATGCTCGATCCCGAGCAGGCCGTCGAGCTGAAGGAGGCGGGGCTCGACTATTACAACCACAATCTCGACACGTCGGAGAGCTACTACCCGGCGATCATCTCGACGCGAACCTACCAGGACCGGCTCGACACGCTGGAGGCGGTCAGGGACGCCGGACTGAAAGTCTGCTGCGGTGGCATCGTCGGGCTCGGCGAGTCGGAGGATGACCGGATCGATATGCTGCACACTCTGGCGACTCTGCCCGAGCATCCGGGCAGCGTGCCGATCAATCAGCTCGTCAAAGTCGCCGGGACACCGCTCGCGTCGGATGCGCCTGACGTGGATCCGCTCGAGTTCGTGCGTGTCATCGCGGTCGCCAGGATACTGATGCCGGCGTCCCGTGTCCGCCTGTCTGCCGGCCGCACCGACATGAGCGACGAGCTGCAGGCCCTGTGTTTTTTGGCCGGCGCCAACTCGATCTTCTTCGGCGACAAGCTGCTGACGACGCCGAATCCCCGGGCGAACGAGGACCTCATGCTACTCGACCGGCTCGGCATGCGGCCGGCAAGTTGCCCATAGCAGAAAGAGCGTCGAACCGAGTTTCTCGGGAAGATCTTTGCGCGCGCGGGCTCAGCCAGAGGCCCGGTTCGACCCCTTAATTTATGCTCGATCAGAGAATCATTCGCCGCGCCTTCGAGCGGGCGGCCCCGGATTTCGACCGTCACGCGTTCCTGCACCGAGAGATTCGCGGCCGGCTGCTGGAACGTCTCGCCGCGGTCCGGATTACGCCGGACATCGTGGTCGACCTCGGGGCCGGGACCGGCGCGGCGCTCGGCGGATTGCGCGACAGGTGTCCGCGCGCGACCGTCGTGCCGATCGACCTGACGCCGGGGATGCTCGCAGCCGGGGCCGCGGCCGGCCGGGGCATCTGCGCCGACGCCGCCCGCCTCCCGCTGCCGGACGACTCGATCGACCTTGTCTTCTCTAGCCTGATGTTGCACCACTGCCCCGCTCCCGAAGCGGTCCTGCGCGAGGCGAGGCGCGTGCTGCGGTCGGGCGGAGCTCTCCTGTTCTCGGCGTTCGGTCCGACCACACTGCTCGAACTCGGCCGAGCGTGGGCCACCGCCGACCGCTTCTCTCATATCGCCCCGTTTCCGGATATGCACGACCTCGGCGACGCTCTCCTCGCTTGCGGTTTCGCTGAACCGGTGCTTGACAGCCAGGTGCTCACGATCACCTACGACGACTTTGACAAATTAATCGCCGATCTTCGGCGCTGCGGCGCCTGCAACGCCACCGAAGGACGCAACCGCGGCCTGACCGGCCGGGCCGCCGCGCGGCGACTGCGGGCGGCCTTGCGGGCGCTCGCGGGGCCGGACGGCCGCTGGCCGATCACGGTCGAGGCAATCTTCGCGATCGCGTGGGCGGCAGGTCCACGCCCGAGAACCACACGGGGCGGCGAGATCGAAGTCCCGCTCGACCGGCTCCGCCGGCGCTGAAGGCTGCCGGACTCGCCATGCACAATAACATGCTGTTTCCAAGGCGTCGTGTGGCTTGGCCGTTTTATCTTCGTATACTGGCCGTGAGTCGGCCGGCGATTCCATGTGGCTGAATCTGGCCGGTGAACCCCGGCACGGATAGCAGGACTAACAACAGAAGGGGCAGCGCGACCCGAACAGTCAGCGCGTTGACGATTCTTCGAGTGACCCCGGATCGGCGAGCACGGCGAATAGGCCCGTCGGGAGGCTCAGGACGATCGCCGCAAACACGAAGAGTGTCAGGATCTTGATCATGGGCTCGATAGGCTAATCTGACGCGGTGAACGCGGAAAGTCGCATATTTCGGCCTCCCGCATGGGCGATACTGGGCCTTGTCGTCGCCTGCGCGGCCTTTGTCACGGCCGGCCTGTGGCAGCTGGAACGCGCGGAGCAGAAACGCCGCCTCTACTCGGACTTCGACGCCAGCGGCACGGCGGGCGCATTGACCAAGCCGATCGCGGACGCGGAAATCGAGTCTGCCATCTATCGCCCGATGCGCCTGTCGGGTCGTTATGACCCCGAACACCAGTTCTTGCTCGACGTCATGGTGCACGATGGCCGGGTCGGCTACCACGTGCTGACGCCGCTGCGCCGCGACGGTGTCGCCGTCCTCGTCAATCGAGGCTGGGTCGACGCCGAAGCAGACCGGACAAGCATCCCTGACCTCCCGATCGACGCCCGAGAGCGAGAGGTGTCCGGGCTGATAGCGCCACTGCCGCGGTCCGGCATGAGCCTCGAAACGGACGACTTGGCGCGCGCGACTCCATGGCCGCGTCGACTGACCTTTCCGTCGGCGGCGGACATTCGTCGTCAGCTGGACTACCGGGTCGCGGGCTTTCAGCTTCTGCTCGATCCGCATCACGACGACGGATTCATCCGCGAGTGGCGACCGGCGCTGATGACACCGGAGCAGCACCTGAGCTATGCGATACAGTGGCTTGGGCTCGCGGTCGCTTTGGTCGTCATCTTCATCGTCGTCAACCTCAAGCGTAGCGACTGAGGACGAAGCCGGTGAGCGAACAAGTGACTCGTGGCAGGAAACAGTTGCTATTGCTCGCAGCCGTCTTCCTCGGCCCGGTCATATTGGCCTTCGTCGTCTATTACGGGTTCGACTGGCGGCCCGCCGGTAGCGCCCAGCACGGCGAGCTGCTGAAACCGCCGACCCGATTGCCGGACATCGCGCTCGGTGCTTTGCGCGACGGTGTCGCGCCGACGTTCCGACGCAAGTGGTCGCTCATCGTCATCGCACATGACGGTTGCGCCGAGGAATGTCACGCCGAGCTCTACGACACGCGCCAGGCTCGCAAGGCGCTCAGCCGCGAGCGCGACCGCACCCAGCGCGTACTCAGGATTTCCGGCGACTTCGACCGCGCCCTGATAGAGGCGCAGCATCCCGACCTCGTGATCGTCCCCGACGATGCACCCGCGGCCGGCGCGCTCGCGGAATACCTGAGCGAAGCAGACTCCGCCTACATCTACCTCGCGGACCCACTCGGAAATCTCATGATGCGCTTTCCCCGTGACACCGGAATGAAGGGCATCCATACTGATCTCAAAAAGCTACTCAAGCTGTCGCGGATCGGCTAGCGGCAGGAGGAAACGCATGTACCAATGGTATGTCCGGCTGATCGGCCTCGCGGCATGTCTGGCGATCGTCGTGATCGTGCTCGGCGCGTGGGTGCGCCTGACGGACGCAGGCTTGGGATGTCCGGACTGGCCCGGCTGCTACGGCGCCCTGTTCGTGCCCGACGACGAGGCGGAGATCGCCGCGGCGAACGCGGCCTTCCCGGAGCGCCCGCTCGAGTCCGATAAGGCCTGGCACGAGATGATTCATCGTTACGCGGCGACCACGCTGGGACTGTCGATTCTGATCGCCGCGCTACTCGCATGGTTGAATCGGCGCGACCCCGATCAACCCGTGGCGATGCCGCTCGCACTTCTCGCCGTCGTGATCTTCCAGGGACTGCTCGGCATGTGGACCGTCACGCTGCTGCTCAAGCCCGTGATCGTCATGGGGCACCTGCTCGGCGGACTGACGACGCTCGGCATGGCCACCTGGCTGTTACTCGATCACCTGCGCCGCGGCGAGCGCCGACCCGGGATGCGACGCGCCGCATGGGCACCGGCCGTCCTCGGCATCGCGATCCTCGTTGGCCAGATCGCGCTCGGCGGCTGGACCAGCGCGAACTATGCGGCGCTGGCCTGTCCGGACCTGCCGACTTGTAACGGCGAATGGTGGCCGACCGAAGCGAATTTTGCCGAAGGCTTCGTGATGTGGCGAGGACTCGGCACCGATTACGAGTTTGGCGTGCTCGACGCGCCGTCCAGGGTCGCGATCCATTACACGCATCGGCTCGGCGCGATCGTCACGTTCCTGTTCCTCGGCATCCTCGCGCTGCAAACCCTTCGCATGGCCGGCAGCGAACCAGTGCGGCTGGCGGGCGGCCTCGTGCTGATCGCGCTGGTCGCGCAGGTATCGATCGGCGTGGCGGTGGTGTGGTTTGGGCTGCCGCTGTGGCTCGCGACGTCGCACAACGCCGTCGCCGCCCTGTTGCTGCTGTCGACGATCAACCTGAACCACGCTTCCGCCACCTTCCGGACCGCCGCCTAGGGTGGACGATCGGTGGACAAAGCCACGCGATCCACGCTGATCACCACGCTGCTGCTGGGCGTACTTCTGTACGCCTTCGTGCGCCTCGTGGAGGATCTGCAGGAGCCGCCTGCGGCGGCCGATCTCGCGGACGGTGCGACGGAACAGGTCGAGCCGGCGCCGATGTCGCCGGCCGCGCGTCCACCCGATATCGCGCTGCCCCGCGTCGATAGCCACGCGGCGCTGGTCGCTTTCCTCGACGCCCGCGGACTGAATGGCCGGCTACTCGTGGACCAGGCGGCCAACTGGTACGCCGAGCGCGGATTTCTCGGAGTCCGGGAGTTGTTCGGCATCACGCCGGACAACGCGCCGGCGACCTACTACGACAGCTTCGACGCGGCCACGCTGAAGGCGATGAGCGACGGTGGCGACGCGGGCGCGACACAGACGCTCGCGCGGGCGACGATGTTCACGAGCCCGATCCACGCGTACGAGCTTTACCAGCGGGCGATCGCGCAGGGCTCCGTATATGCGGTCATGAAGGTCGCCGACACACTGAGCCTGTTTGCGGACGCTCGCCGACCGGGCAACGTCGCCGACCTCGAACTGATGCAGCGACTGACGCAACTGCAGGCCTCCCTGACGGACCGGGACCTGCACGCCGAGGCGTACGCGACGATGCTGGCGGCCATCTCCGACGGAGGGCCGCCGATCCTGAACGCCGACACGCTCGACTGGGTCGCCTGGCTCGAGGCCCGGACGCGGCGGCGCGACCTCATCGACGCCTGCCGGCGCTCGTCCGAAATCCTGGTGGCCTACGGCATGGCGCGCCGCGACAACGGAGTGGACCCGGTCTCGATGCGTCCGCCGCCCGTGTTCCTGAACCCGCCCGATCGTGAACAGCGGACGCCATGCGCCACCACAGAGTATCCGATAGTCAGCATGATGAACCTGGACGCGTGCGCGATCGAGCGCATCGTCGATGGAGCGGGCGACGAATCGGACCTTTACATTTGCGGCCGCTGACGGACGCGCGACTGTTAGACTAGCCGACACCGCACGCCGACCCGATCCGACATGGACGTTACCCCGATTATCGACCCGCTGAACCAGGCTCAGCGGGAGGCCGTCACCGCGCCCGATGCCCCGATGCTGGTCGTCGCCGGCGCCGGTAGCGGCAAGACGCGCGTGCTCGTGCACCGCATCGCGTGGCTGATCCAGGTCGAGAACGTCTCGCCGCTCGGGATCCTGGCAGTGACGTTCACGAACAAGGCGGCCGCGGAAATGCGCGGGCGGATCGAGGCGCTGCTCGGCATGCCGGTCGACAACCTCTGGGTCGGCACGTTCCACGGCCTCGCGCACCGGATGCTGCGACGGCACTGGCGCGAGGCGGGCCTGGAGCAGACATTTCAGATCATAGACGCCGAGGACCAGCAGCGGCTGATCAGGCGGATGTGCCGCAACCTCGAACTCGATGAGACCGCGTGGGTGCCGCGCGAGATCCAGTATTTCATCAATCAGCAGAAGGATGAGGGCCGGCGACCCGATCACATCGACGACCGCGGTGACCAGAACCGGCGGCAGCTGATCCACCTGTACAGGCTCTACCAGGACACCTGCGAGCAGTCCGGTCTCGTCGACTTCGCCGAACTCTTGCTGCGTGCGCACGAACTCTGGCTCCAGCAGCCCGAGCTGCTGGAGCGGTATCGACGGCGATTTCGCCACCTGCTCGTCGACGAGTTCCAGGATACAAACGCCATCCAGTACGCGTGGCTGCGGGTGCTCGCCGGCGAGACCGGCATCCCGTTCGCCGTCGGCGACGACGACCAATCGATCTACCGCTGGCGGGGCGCCCGTGTCGAACACATCATGAAGTTCCAGCGGGACTTCCCGGCCGCGAACGTCGTCAAGCTCGAACAGAACTACCGCTCGACAAGCACGATCCTGAAAGCCGCGAATGCCATCATCCTGAACAACAGCAACCGGCTCATGAAGGAGCTGTGGACGGACGGCGAAGAAGGTACCCCGATCCGGCTCTACAGCGCCTATAACGAGCGCGACGAAGCCGACTTCGTCGTCGCGCGAATCCAGGACTGGGTCGCACAGGGTAATCCGCGCGCGGAAGCCTCTGTCCTGTACCGGTCGAACGCGCAGTCTCGCGTGTTCGAGGAAGCGATGCTGCGCGCGCAACTCCCTTATCGGGTCTATGGCGGCCAACGATTCTTCGAACGCGCCGAGATCAAGGATGCGCTCGCATATCTGCGCCTGATCGAGAACCGGGCCGACGACCCGTCGTTCGAGCGGGTCGTCAATGTGCCGGCCCGGGGCATCGGGGCGCGGACGGTCAGCATGATTCGCGAGTACGCGCGGGCGAACGCCTCGTCGATGTGGAAGTCCGCGTGCACGCTGGCCGGCGGTCAGCTCCCCGGTCGCGCAGCGAACGCCGTGCAGGCATTCCTGAACCTGGTGCAGGCGATGGCGAACGACACGAGTGACGTCCAGCTGCACGAGCAGGTCGATCACGTGATTCAGCGGAGCGGTCTGATCGTGCACTACCGAAAGGAGCCGAAGGAGAAGGCCGAGGCGCGGATCGAAAACCTGGAGGAACTCGTCAGCGCCGCGCGTGGCTTCGAGGACGAGGAGCCCGAGGACGACATGTCAGCGCTCGCGGCATTCCTCGCGCATGCGGTGCTCGAATCCGGCGATACACAGGGCGACGCTTGGGAAGACTGCGTGCAACTGATGACGCTGCATTCGGTCAAGGGTCTGGAGTTTCCGCTGGTATTCATGACGGGCATGGAGGACGGACTGTTTCCGCATCGCAGATCGCTGAACGATGCGGACGGACTGGAGGAGGAACGACGACTCTGCTACGTCGGCACGACGCGTGCGATGAGTGAGCTGTACTTGACGTACGCCGAGCAGCGACGCATGTACGGCGTCGACAGCTTTGCCCATCCATCCCGGTTCATCGCGGAAATCCCGCGCGAGTTGCTCGAGGAGGTCCGGCCGCAGATTCGGGTGTCTCGTCCCGTGCACCGGCGCGGCATCGGTCATCGCGAGCGGGCCAGCCGCGGACTGCTCGAAGAAGAACGCAACGTCATCCGGCTCGGCCAGCGCGTCCGCCACGGCAAATTCGGAGAGGGCGTCGTGCTGAATTGCGAGGGCAGTGGTGCACACGCGCGGGTGCAGGTCAATTTCGAGACCGCTGGCACAAAATGGCTGGTGATGTCCTACGCCAACCTGGAACTCATGTAAACTACCGCTGCCTCGGCCATCCAGGCACTGATTCACTCATGAATATTCTCATTCTCGGCGCAGGTCAGGTCGGAGCCACGGCGGCGTATCAGCTCGCCACCGAAGAAGCCAACGAAGTCACGATTGTCGACGCGGATCCCGCGGTTTTGCGGGATTTACAGGACCGACTCGATGTGCGCACCGTCGTCGGTCACGCTTCTTGGCCGGACGTGCTTGCGCGCGCCGGCGCCAAGGATGCGGATATGGTCATCGCGCTCACCAACAGCGACGAAGTGAACATGGTCGCGTGTCAGGTCGCCTACACAATGTTCCAGATCCCGACGAAGATCGCGCGTATTCGCTCGGCCGAGTACATCGCCGCCGAACAGCTATGGCAGCAGGCATCAGTGCCGGTTGATTTTCGGATTAGCCCCGAGGAGCTGGTGACCGATCACATCGAGCAGCTGATTCACTATCCGGGCGCTTTCCAGGTACTCGAGTTCGCCACTGGGGCCGTGCGACTGGTCGGCGCGCGGGCCCATCGGGGCGGCTTGCTGGTCGGACAGCAGATCAAGGCGCTCAAGGATCATATTCCCGGAATCGAGACGCGTATCGCAGCCCTGTATCGAAGCGGCCAGAGCATCATTCCGGACGGCAACACGCTGATCCAGGAGAACGACGAGGTATTCTTCATCGCCGCGCACAAGGATATTCGTCGCGTCATGAGCGAGATGCGCAAGCTGGAAGACCCGGTGCGGCGCGTGGTAATCGCCGGTGGCGGCAATATCGGCTTCCGGCTCGCGACCGCCCTGGAGCCGACCAATCAGGTCAAGGTCATCGAGCACAATAAGGAGCGCGCCCGGGAGATATCGGAACGACTCGGCAAGTCAATCGTCCTTCACGGCGACGCGGCCGACGAGGAACTGCTGCTCGAGGAGAACATCGACAGCTCGGACATCTTCGTCGCCCTGACTAATGCGGAGGAGGCCAACATTCTGTCTGCGATGGTCGCGAAGAAGCTCGGTTGCAAGAAGGTCATGGCGCTGGTCACCCGGCCGTCGTATGCCGACCTTGTCGAATCCGAGACCATTGACGTTGCGATCTCACCGCAGCAGATCACGATCGGTTCGCTGCTGGCGCACGTGCGCCGGGGTGATGTCGTCAAGGTACATTCGCTCCGGCGCGGCAGGGCGGAAGCCATCGAGGCGATCGCGCATGGCAGTGAAAACGAATCGAGAGTGGTCGGGCGCGCCATCGAGGAAATCAAGCTGCCGCCCGGCACTTCGATCGCCGTCATCGTTCGCGATGGCAGGGTCATGGAAGCGCACCACGATACCATCGTCGAGACAGACGACCATATCATCCTGTTCATCACCGACCGTCGACAGACCAGCGAAGTAGAACGCCTGTTCCAGGTCGACGTCAGGTTCTAGAGAGCCGGTCATGCGATTCGCGGTCGTTCAGCGGATCCTGGGGCTGCTGCTGATGCTCTTCAGCACCAGCATGCTGCCGCCGATCGTCTTCGCCCTGTGCTTCGGCGACGAATGTCGAACGCTCTTTTCGGCCGGCTTCTTGTCTGCCTTCTCCGACGGATTTCCAAGAATCGTTTTTGACGGCTCTCAGTGGGCGTTTCTCTCTGGTTTCGGCGTCACGTTCGCCGCAGGATTTCTTGCCTGGCTCCCGGTCCGGGACGACCGTCGCGACCTGCGCCTGCGCGACGGCTTCGGCATCGTCGCCGGGTTCTGGGTCGTGCTGGGCACGTTCGGCGCCGCGCCGCTGCTGTTCTCGAACCAGCCGACGATGACGCTGACGGACGCCGTGTTCGAGGCAATCTCGGGCCTGACGACCACCGGCGCGACCGTGCTGTCGGGCCTGGACGCTCTGCCCAAATCCATACTGTATTACCGCCAGCAGCTCCAATGGCTCGGCGGCATGGGTATCATCGTGCTCGCCGTCGCGGTGCTGCCGATGCTCGGCGTCGGGGGCATGCAGCTGTACCGGGCCGAGACGCCCGGGCCGGTCAAGGATACGAAGCTGACGCCGCGTATCGCCGAGACGGCGAGGGCGCTGTGGTACATCTATGTCGGCCTGACGTTCGCTTGCGCCGCGGCCTACTACGTCGCCGGGATGGACATGTTCGATGCGATCTGTCACAGCTTCAGCACGGTGGCGATTGGCGGATTCTCGCCGCACGATGCGAGCATCGGACACTTCGACAGCGCGGCGATCGACCTCGTCGCGATCGTCTTTATGTTCATGGCGGGCATCAACTTCTCGCTGCATTTCGTCGCATGGCGTTCGAACACGATCCGGAATTACCTCGTCGACCCGGAATTCCGCGCCTACGTGTCGATCCTGTTCAGCCTGGGACTGTTCGTGCTGTTCTACCTGTTTATCAATCATGAGTACGACACATTCCAGGAAATCTTCGTCAAAGGCCTCTTCCAGGTGGTCTCGATCGCAACGACGACCGGCTTCACGACCACTAACTTCGCGGCCTGGCCGGGACTGTTGCCAGTGCTGCTGATCTTCGCCAGCTTCATCGGCGGCTGCGCCGGCTCGACGGGTGGCGGCATGAAAGTCATGCGCGTCCTTCTGCTGTATAAGCAGGGTGCACGGGAGGTCAGGCGGCTAGTCCATCCAAGCGCCGAGATGCCCGTCAAGATGGGCCGTATGCCGGTCCCGCAGCGGGTGATCGAGTCGGTCTGGGGATTCTTCGCCGTCTATGTCGTGCTGTTCGCGGCGATGATGATGGTCATGCTTGCAACTGGAATCGACCAGGTCACCGCTTTCTCTGCGATCGCCGCCAGCCTGAACAACCTCGGCCCGGGGCTCGGCGACGTCGTCGGCGGATTCGCCGGCATCAATGATCTCGCGAAGTGGGTCTGCATCGCCGCAATGCTGCTGGGTCGGCTGGAAATCTTCACGCTGCTGGTGCTGGTCTCCTCGTCGTTCTGGCGGCATTAGGACGACGAGGCTCAGACCCGGATTTCGCCTATCGAGGCACGTCGAGAATATGTCGGACAATCGACATTGGGGTCTGACCCCGCTACTGTTCGAGCGCGTGAACATCGCGATCGGCCGGGTCACCGCGTGGCTGACGCTCCTGATGGTGATCGTCACGTTCATCATCGTCATGCTCCGGTACGCGTTCGACCTGGGCTGGATCTGGTTGCAGGAGACCGTCACCTGGATGCACGCGGCGGTCTTCATGCTGGCTGCCGGCTACACGCTCGCGCGAGACGCGCACGTCCGCGTCGACGTGTTTTACCGGGACTTCAACCAACGCCAGCAAGCGCTGGTCGATGCGTGCGGCGCGGCGTTTTTCCTGCTGCCGGTCGGTGCGTTCTTCATCTGGAGCAGCTGGGACTATGTCGTTACGTCGTGGGAGATCCGGGAGGGCTCGCGAGAGGCCGGCGGTCTGCTCTTCCCATGGCCATCGATCCTGAAGACACTCATTCCCGTCATGGCGTTGATGCTCATGCTGCAGGCGCTGGTGATGCTCTCTCGTTCGATCGCCGCTCTGCGCTCGCGCTGACATGCTCGCGCTGGTCATGTTCGTCGCGGTAGTCGGGCTGTTGCTGCTTGGCTTCCCGGTCGCGTTCACACTGGCCGGGACCGCCCTGCTGTTCGCGCTAGGCGGCGTGATCGGCGGCGGTTTCGACGCCACCTTCCTCGGCACGATGCCGAACCGGATTTTCGGCATCATGAATAACGGGACGCTCGTCGCCGTGCCGCTGTTTGTGTTCATGGGCATCACACTGGAACGCGCGCGGATCGCGGAGGAGCTCCTCGACACGCTAAGCCTGCTGTTCGGCGAACTGCGCGGCGGGCTCGCGATCGCGGTGACCGTCGTCGGCATGCTGCTCGCGGCGAGCACCGGGATCGTCGGGGCTACCGTCGTGACGATGGGCCTCCTGTCACTGCCGACGATGCTGAAGCGGGGCTACGATCCCGCCGTCGCGACGGGCGTGATCAGCGCGTCGGGAACCCTCGGGCAAATCATCCCGCCGTCGATCATTCTCGTATTGCTCGGGGACGTGCTGTCGTCCGCCTATCAGCAGGCGCAACTGAACCAGGGCATCTACTCGCCCGAGACGGTGTCGGTCGGGGACCTATTCGTCGGGGCGATCATACCCGGGCTGATTCTCGTCGGCCTGTATATCGTCTATATCCTCGTGCTCGGCTACCTCAATCCCGCTGCAATGCCGGGCGGTCGCGCCGAAAGTGAGCGGCACCTCGCTGGGCCGGCGCTGTTCGCCCGGGTCGTTCGAGTCCTCATCCCGCCACTGGTGCTGATCCTGGCAGTGCTTGGTTCGATCATCGGCGGCCTGGCGACGCCGACCGAGGCCGCAGCCGTCGGCGCCGTCGGCGCGCTAGGTCTGGCGGCATTGCGCCGGGAACTTTCGGTTGGCCGGCTGCGGGAGATCGTCCGCGGCACGACGCGCATCAGCAGCATGGTGTTCCTGATTCTGATTGGCGCGTCGGTCTTCTCGCTGGTGTTCCGGGGCTATAGCGGCGACGAACTGGTTCGCGACTTCCTCATCGGGCTGCCTGGCGGCACTGCCGGCGCCGTCATCGTCGTGATGCTGGTCATGTTTCTGCTCGGCTTCGTGCTCGACTTCATCGAAATCACCTTCGTCGTCGTCCCGATCGTCGGACCGGTGCTGCTCGCGATGGGCATCGATCCCGTCTGGCTCGGAATCATGATCGCGATCAACTTGCAGACGTCGTTCCTGACGCCGCCGTTCGGGTTTGCCCTCTTCTACCTGCGCGGCGTGGCGCCGGCCCAGGTGCAGACCTCGGCGATGTATCGCGGCGTCATCCCGTTTGTCGTGCTGCAGTTGCTGCTGCTACTGCTGCTGGCGATCTCGCCGGAGCTGGTTACGTTCTTGCCCCAGTGGATCTACGAATAGCGCGACCGTTCGCTCATCATCAGTTGAGCAAATGTAGATTTAGATGTAGCTTTTCCCGCCTCAACTGCAGCAGCCATATATATGACTCGGGCGGTACCATGAAATTTGGCATCCTGATTTTCCCGGACGTTGAAGAACTCGACTTCGCCGGGCCCTGGGAAATGGTCACGATGTGGCAGGAAGTGGCTGATGGGCCGGAAAGATGCCTGATTGTTGCCGAATCGAAGGACGTTGTCAGGTGTAGACACGGGCTGGACGTCAGTCCGCACGAATCGTTCGAAAGCTGTCCGCCGCTGGATTATCTGCTGGTGCCCGGCGGGCAGGGCACTCGAAAAGAGGTCGATAACAAAGCGTTAATCGAGTTTATATCCACCCAGGCACGCTCAGCCGCCGGAATTTTGTCGGTCTGTACCGGCGCATTCTTGTTGCATCGTGCCGGCCTCTTGTCGGGCCGCAGAGCAACGACTCATTGGGGTTCGCTGGACCGGCTTCGCGACCTTGGCGATGTGCGCGTAGTCGAAGAACGTTACGTTCGGGACGGAGACGTTTGGACGTCCGCCGGTGTATCCGCAGGCATCGATCTCACGCTCGCTTTAGTAGCGTCTATTGCCGGTGAAGACGTGGCGGGGTCCGTTCAGTTCGCCGCCGAATACTATCCGGAATTCAAGGACTATGGGAATTGCGCCGGTCACGCACAGGCACCTGCGTATATTCGGAGCACCTGAATCGAGTGGCGTGTCGCTGTGCGAGGCCTTATGTTCCTTGAGCAAGATCAACAAATAGAGCTGCGTCAGGTTCGGGCGGACGAGACCGGCATCTTCACTTTGTTGCGCCGTTCGCGCGACTCGATGGCATCGCTATATCCGGCCGCGAGCAATCACTCGCTCGCCGATGACCAACTTCTGAGCTCTGGCTGTCATCTGGTGGCTGCCTACATCGATGGGAGCCCTGTCGGCTGCGGCGCTGTGATCATCAGCGGCGATGGAGACTACGGAGAAATAAAATCGCTGTACGTAGCGGAATCTCATCGGCGACGCGGAATCGCCGGCAAGATAATGAAGGCACTGGAATCGCATATCGCGACATACAACATCAGCGTCGCACGACTCGAAACGGGCATACGACAATCCGAAGCCCTCGGGCTATACCGTGATTTAGGGTATGTTGAGCGTGGGCCATTCGGCAAATATTTAGCAGACCCGAATAGCATTTTTATGGAGAAGCATATTGACACATAGTCAATCTAACAAAGCCGGGCGCCTGAATGCCGCGGCAGCAAAACCGCGTGAGTAAGCGGGGTCCGCCACGATCATGCTGTCACACGACGAGGCGCGCCTGGCGTACGACCGGATCGGGAAGATTCAGGATTCACAGGCGTTCTACGAGGACCGGGCGACGAATCTTCTGCTCCGCCACGCGGACTTCGAATCGTCCGAGGCCGTGTTCGAGTTCGGCTGCGGTACCGGCCGATTCGCGCTCCGGCTGCTGGAGGATTATCTGCCTCCGACCGCCGTTTACCGTGCAGTAGATCTCAGCCCGCGGATGGTTCAGCTCGCGGGACAGCGACTCGCCCGGTACGCACCGCGCGCCGAAGTGAGGCTGTCCGATGGCGGGCCGCCTGTTGGCGAGCCGCCGGCGTCCTGCGATCGCTTCGTATCGAACTACGTCTTCGATCTGCTGTCGGAAGACGACATTCGAGCGGTGCTGACCGAAGCCCGTCGCATGCTTCGTCCGGCCGGGCTCCTGTGTTTGTCGGGCCTGTCCACCGGGATCGGCCGGTTCTCCCGAGCGGTCGACCGAGTCTGGACCCGGATTCAGATTCACCGACCCGGCCTCGTCGGAGGCTGCCGACCGATCGACCTGCTGCCGTTTCTCGCGACATCCGAGTGGCGCCTGCGATTTCAGGACAAGGTGGTCGCTTTCGGCATCACGTCCGAAGCCCTGGTCGCGGAGAATGTATCGCCGGGTCGGGTGGCGAACGCTCCGGCGTCCGCCTCATCGAGGGCTGGAGGTACCCGTCATGGCGAGGCGCGTCGGTGAACCGGACCAGTGACCAATCTGCGGAGACGATGATCGAGGCAACCTGCCACTGCGGCAACGTCAGCGCGACGATCCGCACACTCCCGGCGTCGCTCGTGAGCTGTAACTGTTCGATCTGTCGGCGCCTCGGAGCCCTGTGGGCCTACTACTCGCCATCCGACGTCAAGCTGACGGTGCGCGACGGTGACACCGCGACTTATGTCTGGGGTCCGGGCTACATCGCCTTTCATCACTGCCCGACGTGCGGATGCACGACGCATTACACCAGCACCGGCAAGACCAAGGGCGAGCGCGTGGGGCTGAACTGCCGCATGCTGGATCCCGGGATCACCGAGGCCCTGCCGATTCGGTATTTTGATGGCGCCGATTCCTGGCAGTTCATCGACTAGCCGGGCGCCGGGCGGCCCGCAGATTCACGGGCTAGGTATGCAGATGGCACGCGACCTCGTGCGCGTGCCCCCTGGTGCCGACGTCTAACGGTTTCGGACACCGCTCCGAACACACGGGCATCGCGTCGGGGCAGCGCGTGTGGAACGGACAACCCGACGGCGGGTGCATAGGCGACGGGACGTCGCCGCCAAGCACGATGCGCTGCGACTTACGCGCCGGATCGGGGACGGGGATCGCCGACATCAGCGCGCGCGTATAGGGATGTTTCGGCTCACGGTACAGGTCCTCGACCGATGCGCGCTCGACGATACGCCCCAGGTACATCACGCCGATTTCATCGCTGATGTGCTGTATCACGGCGAGGTCGTGCGAGATAAACAAAAAGGCGATACCGCGCTCGCGCTTCAGCTTCGCGATCAGGTTCAGCACCTGTGACTGCACGGACACATCGAGAGCAGACACCGGTTCGTCGGCCACGATGAATTGCGGGTTCAAGGCGAGCGCGCGGGCGATGCCGATGCGCTGACGCTGCCCGCCGGAGAACTCGTGCGGGTAG
>JABAOE010001210.1_pt1 | contig 31148 bp, 37 predicted proteins | sample 7062141 | NCBI WGS metagenome assembly JABAOE01 (sample SAMN14538627, study PRJNA623070) | marine sediment metagenome | biome: marine biome [ENVO:00000428]; feature: marine pelagic biome [ENVO:01000023]; material: deep marine sediment [ENVO:00002113] | place: India: Gulf of Khambhat ...
ACCTTTCAGGTAGAACGCCAGCACAAGCGAGAACGAGATATCCACCCAAACGTCATAACCTATGACTTTGCGGATATCGAGTTTGAGAAACACGAGCCACACGGCGAATGTTAAGAACAGCGAGTGTAAAATAATTTCAGTCAACATATATCACCTCCAACGGTCACTATTCTTTAAGAATTTTGCGTCTGAAGCTTTAGCGCAAGACTGACATACTTCTAGGGGGTAACCCCCACAACCTGGTGGCACTTCCTCAACATAAATGTTGGGAATTGCCACCAGCTCCAGACATAAACGGCAAGGACGGTATTCCATACCGTCCTCATCAATTAATCCGCTCATTGTTTATCTCCTTTATTGACAAATACGAAGTAGATGACACAGAGCCAGAACCACGCAGAGGCGTAAGCCTTTAGTGGTTCTGGTTCAACCCAACCCATGTACACGTACAATGGGTAGCCGAGTAAATAGAAGATACCTGCGATGGCGAAGGCGACGCAGGAACCCGCTATTATCTTTATGCCAAGGTTGATGCAAGCATCAACCAAGGCATAGGCGAGCTTAAGAGATTTCAATTTCATGATTCTGCTCCACAACATTTTTCAAGTTGTGGTGTACGTTGTAAGAGCGTGCAACAAAATGCGCTTCGTCATCTTTCGGAAGCTCTCTATTTTTCTTATTTGCGTACTCAATGGCATCACCAGAATTAGAGAACACGGCTACGACAAATTCCGTGTAGTCCGGATAAGTAGCATGTACAGTGTAAATTGTTTTCATAGATTCACCTCTATATGTTGCTTTGGTAATTGAAAGAAATGGTAGACCGGCTCCTTGGAGCGTAGGTCTACCAACAGGACATCGCTTTTGCGAGCTTCTTTCGCAGCGATGGGATCAGTGAGTAATGTTTCAATGATGCTCATAGTTAAACTCCTCTTAAATGTTTGATGTGAGAACAAAACCTACAACAAAGGATATGATGAAAACGACAGCGAGAACTCGTTGTCGGAGTTTTGTCTCACGCTCCACCTGCGCAAAGATTTCCTGCATTTCTGCGTCAGAAAGCAGTTTTTCACCGTTCAAGCAACGCTTGACGTCGGTGCATGAATTCATGTGTTTGTGTCTCTGTTTGTCTTTCGCGGTTTATACCAAAGTTCCATCTGTCTATTCGCTTCTTCAAGCCAGTAGGTGTTGGAGTGCCATTTCTGGGGATTGCCCTTATGGTATTCTAGGGTTATGCAATGGTGCATGAATTCATGTGTTTGTGTCTCTGTTTGTCTTTCGCGGTTTATACCAAAAACCAGCCAAGCAGCATTTGATTGTAGTATGTGGTTATACATGGTTATTACTCCTCTGTGAGATTTACCCATTAAGTAGTTGTTGCTAAAAAGCAACAACTACTTATGGGATATGGATTTACGAAAATCTGGGTTCTGAAGAACCCAGATAAGCACGCCGCGCATCCTCGGCCTCGGTGCGAGACACCAGGCCATATTCCAGCACGGTTGCTCCCTGCTGCAGGTACCAACCCACCACAGGAACTCTATGTCTGTTCTCTGACAGGGTCCGAAGACCCTGCCAGAGAACCTCAATGTCACGCACGAGTGACCTTGAACTTCGGAACTCGTACATTCTTAAGGAATGTACGAGTGGATTCGATTCCGGATTTGACGAGATTTTCAATCTGTCTATGTTCAAGGGCCTCTATGCGAGTAGTGTGGTTACGTGTAACACCCTCAAGGTGCTGTATCTTCTGTTCGAAGTTCATGGTGCTTCTCCTATGTTGGTTAAAAAACTAAACAATCACAGAGGGCAGAGGCCCGAAGGAGCGAGCGAGCAGCGAGCGACGTAGAGGACCGGAGTCCCGAAGGTAGAATCCGAATCCGAAGTGGGGGTGGCCGTGGATTCCATCCCCTGGACCCCGCCCACACGGGCAACGTGCCTAGTTTTTCGATGCGAGTGTCGTTATACTGCGACACATAGGGGTCCCAAAAAATTTTTTATAAAAAATTTTTATAAGGAGAACGCCTTGGTTGATATAAAGGATGTAAAACTTGAGGTACGGGGCATGTTGGATAACATGGCCCAGGCCACCCGGCCGGAGTCCATCGTCGCAACTGGCGCTATTGAGGACCGTGTTCGGGAAAATCTGGAGAAATATCGGGTGGAAGAGGCAAATTCCGCCGCATTTTCATTTTCTTCGGCTCTCATGCTGGTGAAGAAGGGAAAAGCAGTACGTAGACGTTTCTGGGAGGAAGGTAAATACATCGTTAAAATCCGGAATTACCCTGCTATCACGGTGCATTACGGAAAAAACTATGTTGACAACTGGCATCCCACGCCATGTGACTTGCTGGCAGTCGATTGGGAGACGTGTTAATGCGGAAAGCTTATATTTTTGCGGTCAATTGCGATTGCAATGATGACCTTGAGGCCTATTACATGATGGACCAGGCCCTCGAACGCTATCTCGATGATATTCGCCAGGACAGAACTGGTCACACCGACATCGAGGATCAGACTTATACCGTATTGATGCCGAGCGGAGAGAAAAACGTGGTCCGTGTACGCATGATACTGGCCGCGGCCGATACTGAGACGGAATTACTGGAGGAGGATGATGGCGAAGGAATCACATCGCTCGATAAAACGCGAAAAGTACATTAATTTCAGGCGCGCGGGCAACGATCCTCGGGACGCGGCCCGGTTTGCGGGGTACTCGCAGCCCGAAAGTGATGCCTACAAGCTCGAAAAGCACCCTGAGGTGATAAAAGCCATAAAGGAGGTGCAGGAAGAGACCCGTAAAATGGCCCTATTCACGAGGGAAGACTCGATTCGGCATCTTTTGAACGCGATCAAGATTGCTGAGGTCAAGGAGGACGCTGCCGGCATCGTGCGTGCGGTTCAGGAGCTTGACAAGATACATGGCTTCCATGCCCCCCAGAAAAAGGAGCTCTCTTTAGTCGACGGGACTGGACAGCAGCATCGTAAGAAACTCGAAAGAGTGCCTGACGAGGAGCTTTTGTCCAAGATCGGCGGTGAAAAGGGACTCGTCGTAGATGGCGAATTCGAAGAAGCCGCAGAAGCCCAGAAATAGCGCCGGCGAGAATTGGGGCCGGGTGTGCGTAACCTGTAAGGAGCGCAAGGGGGCCAAGAAGTTTCGCCAACTTGAGCGTAATCCTGTCGTGTATTCCGAGGACTGCCTTTTGTGTTTGCAAAAGGCAGAGGACAAGGACAACGCTGCTGAGCTCAGGGAGTATCGTCAATTAAAGCGCGTTGAGATCGACGAGAAACGGCTCGATAAGGAGGCGGCGCACAAGCGGGCGCTGCTTAACCGGGAGAAAGAGAGGAAAAAACAGCGGGTATCGGCCAAGGGTAATGAGCTCGAGAGGGAGCTTGCCCGAAGGACCCTGGTCCGAAGGCGTCTTATCTATTTCATCATGCGCATGCAGCCCAATTATATCGCAGGCTGGATGCACTATGACATCTGCCGAAGGCTCGAGAAGTTTCTGCTTCGGATTATAAACGGGGAGAACCCGAGGATCATGTTCTTCACGCCGCCAAGACACGGCAAGTCTGAAATCGTATCCAAGAAGTTCCCGGCCTGGGCCCTTGGCCTCTATCCGTGGCTTGAGATCATATCGGCGAGCTACGCGGTTTCCCTGCCTATGGGGTTTTCAAGACATGTACGATCGCTTATCAGGGACCCCGCTTATCAGACGCTCTTTCCTGAAACGAGGCTCGATCCCGAGATCCAGAATGTCGAAGGCTGGCAAACGACTAAAGGGGGGATATACATCCCGGCCGGTGTCGGCGGTGGTATCACGGGTAAAGGTGCCAATATTTTGAATATCGACGATCCGATCAAGGACGCCGAGGAAGCGGATTCCGAGACTGTTCGTGAGAGCGTGTGGGACTGGTATGGCTCGACAGCGTACACGAGGCTTGCGCCGCTTTCGGGAGTTTGTGTAACCCAGACCCGTTGGCATGATGACGATTTATCGGGTCGCCTTATAAACCAGATGAAACAGGCCAAGACGGAAATCGAGGAGATGCAGTCTTACATGATGGATCGCATCGAGGAGAAGCAGTTGACAGGCGAGCACCTGGCCATCGCCATGGACGAGTACAGGAAAAAGATCGACCGGATGAAGCTCGAGGTCGATGACTGGGAAATCATTTCATACCCTGCTGTTAACGAAGGGGCTGATGAGTGGTTGAATGAAGACGACACTGTAACGCCTGAGCCCAAGGACCCGGAGACATCGACGCTTTTGCGCGAAAAGAATAGTGCGCTGCACTCTGACCGGTTCCCGTACGAGCGTCTGATGAAAATTAAAAGGACGCTGCAGCCACGTCATTGGTCGGCATTGTATCAACAGAATCCGGTGCCGGAGGAGGGCCTCTACTTCAAGAAGGACATGATCAGGTACTCGCAGAGGAGTCCTTACTGGAAACACTACCCTATCATCATCGCGTTCGACCTTGCTATCGGCAAACGGGAGATCAACGACTGGACCGTTGGAGTCGTTGCCTGTCTTGATTTTGAAGACAGATTACATATACTGGACATGGTTCGGGGACGCTGGGATACCTTTGAAATTGTTGAGGCTATCCTGGACTTGTACAACGCGTATGCGCACGGGGACTATAAGCCTATATTGGGTATAGAACGTGGCCAGATCGAGAAGGCCATTGGACCCCAGTTCGAGAAGCGACAGAGAGAACGCCGCATATATCCCAACATGGCCGATGAGAAGATGATGAATCCGAATTCGGACAAGTTGGCTAGAGCTCGCCCGCTGCAGGGTCGCATGCAGCAAGGTATGGTACTATTCCCTGAAGATCAGCCATGGATACAGACTATTATCCAGGAGCTGTTGCGTTTTCCAGGCGGGTTGTTCGATGACTGTGTCGACGCCCTGGCCTGGCTTGTGAAGATTGCGCTGACTGTTGAACCTCCCAGAACAGACCAGCGCAAGAAGCCTGAGTCATGGAAGAGGAAGCTCGACAAATTCATAAGGAGCCAGAATGGAGGGGGGAAAGATCCCATGGCAGCATGAAGAATTTGATTATTGCTGTAGATTTTGATGGAACGCTTGTACACCACGAGTACCCTGATATTGGTGCTGAAGTCCCCGAGGCCATTGCGTGTTGTAAGTATTTACAGGACAAGGGTGCAGAGTTGATCCTCTGGACCATGAGGTCAGACCACACATTGAAGGAGGCGCTTAGATGGTGCCACGACAGGGGTCTTTATTTTTATGGCGTTAATGTTAACCCTGATCAGAGTTGGACAAGGTCCCCGAAAGCCTATGCCCACTACTATATCGACGATGCCGCATGCGGTTGCCCCCTTTTATATCACCCTGGCAAACGGCCGGTCGTTGACTGGCCAGCGGTGTTGCAAATGATCACTGTCAAGGAGGAGTATCTGAATGGCTAAAGGTCAATGGCCCATTTTGCATTTACCCGAGAAATACCGTGGGAAGGTAGACTTAGCTAACAGGAAACCGAGCCAATGTCAGACTCCAAAGCGCTAACTAATTACGAGCATTACGTCTATGCCAGGGACCACGGGCATAGAGACTTCGTACGCAAGGCAACTAAGTGTGAGAAATTCGTTTATGGTGAACAGTGGGACGATGACGTAGCACAGAGGTTACGCAATCAGAACAAACCTGTTCTTACTATAAACCAGATATTTTCATCGTTGATGGTCATGAACGGTGAACAGATTACTTCAGCTGCAGATGTATCTTTCCTTCCAACTGCCTCCGGCAACCCCGATACCGCTAAAGCTTTAAACAAGCTGTGGTTGCATATTGCCAAGACAAACAAGCTGAAGTGGATCGAGGAAGAAGTATTTAACGCTGGTGCGATAGCCTCGCGCGCGTACTTCGATGTACGAATGGACTTCGATGACCAGATGCGTGGTGATATACGTATTACACGCCCGCACTCTAAAAACGTAGTGTTACCGCCTGATGGTGATGACTACGACTCTGAAAAGTGGAACGAGGTGTTTGTAACTTACTGGCTTACACCGCAGGACATTGAGTTAATCTATGGCAAGGCTGATGTGGCCAAGGAGTTGAAAAACAGAACGAGGTCGTACTTCAAGGATCTGGGTTATGACTCTATCGACAACCTGACCAACGTGTTTGGTGAAAACATGTCACTTGGTCATGAATATAACTTCCGTGGTATGTATGACAACAAGGTAAGACGGTTTATTCGTGTTGTTGAAAGACAGCACCGTGAGCTTTCGCGTAAACCTCACTTCGTCGATCGTATCACCGGTGAGATGCGCGTTATCCCCGAGAACTGGGAAAGAGAGCGTATCCAGTTTGCAATTGACAACTACGACCTTGGCACCATCGACAAAAAGACTTCAATCATGCACTGGTCTGTAAGTGCAGAAGAGTTCATGCTGCACGATGAAGAGAGCCCGTATGACTGTGTAACTATTATCCCGTACTTCCCGTATTTTCATGACGGCAAGACTGTGGGGTTAATCGAGAACCTCTTGTCACCACAAGAGCTCTTGAACAAAACATCGTCACAAGAACTTCACATCGTCAACACCACCGCTAACTCCGGGTGGAAACTTAAAGCAGGTTCACTGACCAATATGACACCGGAGGAGCTCGAGGAACGTGGAGCCGAGACCGGTCTCGTGATGGAGTTGAATGATATTAATAACGCCGAAAAGATTACACCCAACACGGTGCCGACAGGCCTTGACCGCATTGCGTTCAAGGCTCGTGAAGATTTAAAAGAGATATCGGGAATTTCCGACTCAAAGCGGGGCTTTGATCGAGCCGACGTAGCCGCCAAGGCCATACTGGCCAAACAGCGCGCCGGCTCTATCAACCTCACCGTGCCGTTCAACAACTTGATTCGCACACGTCATATGCTGGCGAAGAAGTGCCTGAAGCTCATTCAGACCTATTACACCGAGGAGCGTGCTGTTACCGTGGTTGGTAATTCCCTTGGCAGTCAGCCCGAGACTGTTTCGTTTAACCAGCTTGGGCCCAACGGTGAAGTGTTAAATGACCTGACACTGGGAGAGTACGACGTGGTTGTTACCGATGTACCATCAAGGGACAACTTCGAGGACACTATTTTCAGCGAGGCGGTACAGCTCAGAGAGCTTGGTGTGGCTATTCCGGATGACGTTTTGGTCGAGACCTCGCACCTGCCCAACAAGGCAGAAGTTGCGCAGCGCATCAAGGATTTGCAGGGTGGTGGAGAAGCCACAGAAGCCCAACAGCAGATGGAGCAGCTTGAATTACAGTTAAAACAGCTTGAAGCTGAGGAAAAAGCCGCTAACATATTGACCAAGAAAGCCCAGGCTGCTCTTGATACTGCAAGAGCACAGAAGGAAATGGCTCCTGAGGGTGAAAATGACCTAGCGCAGATTGAGATTGAAGCGCAGAAGCTGGTTATGGAGCGTGAGAACCAGGCAGCTGAGCTTGAGCTTGATCGTCAGAGAATTGAAGCGGAACTGAGGCTCAAGCGCGACGAGCTTCGTGAGAAGATGGAGATCGAGCGCGAGCGTTTGAGACAACAGTTCCTGGTACAGCGGGCCCAGTTGAGCCTGCAGAAGGAACAACAGGAGAAGAAAGATGCCTCATCCAATGACAAAAAGTGACAAGGAATGGCAAGCCGAGTCTGATTTTTACGCTCTGAGGAGCGCGGCTGAGGTCATGGGCAATAAGGCCAGAATGAAAGCGGCCGTAGCTTATGGCAAGAAGGAGCAGGAGAAACTCGACAAATCAATGAAATCACTGAGGAAGCTGACAAATGGCTAAATCCAAGAAGGGTAAGAAACCCCCTACACCCAAATATTAATCTTTAAACCACCCAGGAGAGTACAATGGATCCTACAAAATTATTGAGAATGCGCGGTTATTGGGAAGAAGCTGACGAAGACGGCGGCAAAGGCGGCGGGGGCGATGAGGCTCCTATAGATCGTGGGGACGAAATCACCGATGACAAAGCAAAAGACGACGACACAAAAGACGACGCGGATGCTGAGTCCGGCGGGGAAGGTGACGAAGGAGGAGATGGAGCAGAAAAAACGGCAGCAAAAACAAAGACTTCTGACGACGCGAAGGGCGAAGGAGAGGACGATGATGGAGGAAAGCCGAAGGATGCTGATGAAGATGCATCGGGGAAAGACCCACTAATCCCGAAACACCGGTTTGATTACAAGAACCGCAAGCTGAAAGAGGCCCAGACCAGGGTCCAGGAGCTCGAAAAACTGCTTGCTGAATCCAAGGAAGGCCGTACCGAGGACAAAACTCCAAAGGAGAAAGACCTCGAGGAAGAAATCGAAGAGCTCAATAAGAAGTACGCCGATGCCCTGAAGGACGATGATGTTGATGCTCAGCGTGAGATCAACAGCGAAATACAGAAGAAACTCGTCCAACAGATCAAGCAAATCAAAGAAGCCGCCAGTATTGATCCCTCTGACATTCGTAAACAGGTAATTGACAGCCTGTCTATGAATGAAATGATCGATGCTGTTGAAGCTAAGTTCTCTGTGTTGAATGAAGATTCCAAAGACTTCGATCCGGATTTATCCGAAGAAATTCTGGATATGTTCGATACGCTGAACAACTCAGGTAAGTATGAAAGTTCAGCGATGGCCCTGGCCAGATCGGTTGAGCTTATTATGGGCGAGCCTGTTGTAGCTGAAGAGGCTGCTGACAAAGACGCGGGTAAGCGCTCAACCAAGACGAATATTGACAAGAATCTGGAGACGGCAAAGAAACAACCGCCTGCTGCAGACAAGGTAAAAAACTCTGAGAGCGGTGGTTTGAAAGACGATGTTGAAACGTCTAAACTATCAGAGGAAGAATTCGATGCTTTACCCGAGTCCACCAAAAAACGTTTGCGTGGGGATTTTGTCTAAGAATTTGACAAGTCTTCGCAAACGTAATATAAGGAAATCATATTCCGCCTGGCGCGGAGGGTTCAGGCCGCATGCCTCGAGGGGCATGTACAAAATACCCTCTTTCCTCGTCCGCCTATAGCGACATAAGGCCGAGAATCGAAACCTCGTTAAAGAGTCGTTAAACCGGTCAGTTGACACGAGACGTCGACAAGTATGGACTGTTTAACACTTTAAGGAGGCTATTCAATGGCTCTTACTAATTTTTCGTTATTGACCAACGAGCAGTTGACTGTATGGTCTCGCGATATGTGGAAAGCCGCTCGGAACCGACAGTTTCTGTCGAAGTTCATGGGTGATTCCACTGAGTCGATGATCCAACGAGTCACCGAGCTCAAAAAGGACGAAAAAGGCGCACGCGCCGTTCTGACATTGGTTGCAGACCTTGAAGGCGACGGTGTAGCGGGAGACCGCACACTGGAAGGTAATGAAGAAGCAATGAAATCCTACGATCAGGTGATCCGGATTGATCAGCTTCGTCACGCCAACCGCCACGAAGGTCGACTTGCAGACCAAAAGTCTGTCGTTCGTTTCCGTGAAAACTCTCGCGATGTTCTCGCTTATTGGTTAGCTGATCGTCTTGACCAGATGGGTTTCCTGACTCTGTCAGGTGTTACCTATGACAACACCAATAAGGGCGCTACTCGCGTGGGTTCCGACTTCCCGTTCCTGGAGTTCGCAGCTGATGTGACCGCTCCTACTGCAAATCGCCACCGCCGGTGGGATGACACCGACGGCCTCGTTGCCGGTGACACCTCTGCCGTCGTTGCTACTGACACCCCTTCGTGGGCTATGTTGGTTGAAGCAAAGGCCTATGCAAAGGACAACTACATCCGCGAGATCCGTGGAGAAAACGGGATGGAGTTGTATCATGTTTTCATGACACCTCAGGGCTTTGCCTCGCTGAAACAGGATCCTGACTTCCTGGCAGCTTGGCGTGAGGCAATGCCTCGGTCCAAGGACAACCCAATCTTTAAGGGTATGACCACTGGTATCATGATCGATGGCCTGATGCTCCACGAGTATCGCCATGTCTATAACACCGTTAACGCTGTTGCCCCGAACAAGTGGGGTGCTTCTGGTGATGTGGACGGCCAGCGAATCATTTTTGCTGGTGCCCAAGCGATGGGCTTTGCCGACATCGGCGATCCGTACTGGGTCGAGAAAAAGTTCGACTATGATAACCAGCCTGGTATCAGTGTCGGCAAGATGTGCGGCTTGAAGAAGCCTGTGTTTAGGGCTCAAGTCTCCGGTACCGATGAAGACTTCGGTGTCATGGTTATCGACACTGCACTTTAATGGGAGGATGACATAATGCCTATCACACTCGTAGCAGGCCGCCAGGACATCCTGGTTGCTGAAGTAAGTTTTGCCTACACTGACCTGGTCTCAGCCGCTGCTGAACCTGCAGTTCAACTACCCCCAAATGCCGTCGTTGTTGGCGGTGGCATCGTTGTTGATACTGTTTGGAACAGCGCGACCTCTGACTTGGCTGACGTTGGTGATGCAAATGACCCTAACCGGTACTCTGCATCCCAAGTTAACCTGGCCGCTGCAGGCTTCACTGCGTTGGACGTTACCGGTTATAAGGATGTCGATGGTTTGAAAATCGATATTACCTGGACTGGCGTCGGCGCTGCACCGTCACAGGGTGCTGCACGCATGTTTGTGCATTACGCCATTGCTGATCGCAGCGTTGAGGTTCAACCAGCGCGTTAAATCCTGGGGGGGATATTGGGGCCTCTGTAATGGAGGCCCTTTTTCTTAAAACTTTCTCACAGGAGAAAAGCTATGCCCATAATGAAACTTGGCCGTCCACTTACGATTCGTAGTAAGCAGACCGGCCATATTATCCGTTTTACCGCCGAAAACGAGTTCACCACGTTTGTCCCACCCATCCTTATGAGTGCCGTTGCCGCCTATGGCGCAGAGGTTATTGAAGAAGACAAGAAAACTACCCAGAAAAAGCAGAAAGCTTCTGGTGATAATGATCGTGAAAAGGCCATTATCGAAGCTATTGAACTCATGATCGCGCGTAATGATCGTGGTGACTGGACCGCAAGCGGCCTGCCAACCAAAAAAGGCGTTTGGGATCTTGTTAAAGCGTTCGAACCGGATGTGAAAGAAATCCGGAAGTGCTTTGAGAAGATCAAGGCGGCTGAGTCAAACGCTGTTGACGTAAGTGTCACCCAGGTACAAAAAGGGGACAATCCACCTGTTGCTGACGTGAATATCTGATGCCTACACCTGCCGACGACATTAAAGATAAATTCCGCCTTGCGGTGGATGATCCTGAGTTGCCTGGCAATGGAGATGACAGTGATTCTCTGTGGACTGATGAAGAGATCTTCTCCTATATGGATGATATTCAACACCGGTTCGCAGAGATTACTGAAATCTTTCTTGATAGCACCACCCCTGAAATAACCCAATTAGCCTTGACCGCTGACACTGCTGAAGTGACGCTTGATGAGAGGATTATCGATATTACGCGCGCGAAGCTGGCTTCAAATGGTCGTAAACTGAAGATCGCTAAAACAGAGGACCTTGACCTGGCTTATTTTGAAAATGATTACGGTCAAAGCCTTATAAATAACTGGGAGACGCTTGTGGGCACGCCGAAGTGCCTCGTGCTTAATACGAATGAAGATTCAGCTCGTATTGCTCCTATTCCTGACGCAAACGACACGATAAACCTCACTGTAGTCAGATACCCCCTGGAAGAGATTTCAAACGGATTCCAACTGGTGGAAGGATTTAAGAGTCGTTATATGCAGACTTTCATCGCCGGTTTGAAGAGCCTTGCTTACCAGAAAGAAGATGCTGATGTATTCGACCTTGATCTGGCGCGTCAGTACGAGCTGGATTTTAATCTTAAAGCAGAGCAATTTAGCCGGAAAATAAGAAACCGAAGACGTCCAGCAGGCACTGTTCACTATAAGGATGTCTAAATGGCCAAGAATCAACCTACGACTAAATATGTTGGCTCAGCTGGCCTGAATGACAAGGACGACTCCTATGAAATCGGTTTTGAAGCCCTTACCGAAGCCACCAATATTGAAATAACCAGAAACCGCAAACCCAGGCGCAGAGCTGGCTCTGCGCAGGTTCTTGCGGCTACTCCGTCCTCAGCCCTTATACGGGACGAGGTTTTCCTCTATCTTGAGGGTTCATCCCTGAAGCGTATGAATGAGGACTTTTCCACCGATACAATCCGGACCGATATGGTCGGACAGGGCCTTGCGGGCGCCGTGCTGAATGGCAACGTATACTATTCAGATGGTATAAAAACCGGTGTATACTCTATCGAGAATCGCACAGATAGGTCCTTAGGACTGACTGTACCGGGAGTTGCTGCTCTATCGCTGATTAGTGGCCAGCTGAGGGCTGGCCGCTATCAAGCGGTACTCACTTATGTGAGAGACGATGGCCAGGAGAGCGGTACGAGTAAATCTGCGCGAATTGAAACGACAGCTGACGACGGGGGTATCAGCTTCTCACTTCCTACTTCGAGTGACCCCACCGTTGAAAGTGTCAATATTTACATGACGTATGCTGATGGTACTGAGTATTACCTGGCAGCAACCGTTGATAACGGCACTGCAACATATGATTTTCAGGGGTACTCTTTCGAGAATCAGCGTAAATTAATGACATGGCGTCTTGCACCACCCTCAGGTTTTACGGATATAAGTGAATTTGCAGGCCGGCTGGTTTATATAAAAGACCAGTTTATTACTTACTCAGAGCCTTATGCTTATGAGTTGGTTGACCCCAGAACCGGTTTTATAAACCTTACTGGGAAAGTAACCCTGTTTGCACCGAATGATGATGGTGTGTTTATAGGGACGAACAAGAGAATGTGGTTTGCTCGCGGTGATGATATGCCTGGGCTTGATCTAAAGGCGATCGCTGATTATGGAGCAATCGAAGGAACACTTGCCTATGCGCAAGGCAGTGTGGTTGGTGACGGAAGTATATCAGAAGACTACGTGCCAATCTGGATGTCGAGCAGAGGCCTGTGTGTTGGGTTACCCAATGGCAGTGTTGAAAACGCTACTATCCGAAAAGTAAATACGCCTTCCGGTGGAACGGGGACAGCGATGGTCCGGGAAAGGGACGGCAATCATTTTTATGTAAGTGTTATACAATCATGAGGAGCATGATATGAGATTATCGACCGGTCTAAGAAACGCCATGCTCGGCACAGCAAGTTTTGATGCTGAGTTCACGGCTTGTTTCATAAATATCTATTCAGGTCCTCAGCCTGCATCCGCAGATGATGCTATTACCGGCAGCAACACGCTGTTGGCTACTATCTACTCTGATGGCGCGGCTCTTGGCTTGAATTTTGATGCACCTGTATCTGGGACTATATCCAAAGCAGCTGCTGAGACCTGGAGTGGTACTGCTTTAGCAAGCGGCACCGCAGCCTGGTTCAGACTGTATGAAGCCGGCGATACGCCAGCTAACTTGAGCACCACAGCGTCTCGAGTGGATGGTTCCATTGGTATCAGTGGTGGAGACATGAATATCAGTAACACCACTATCACAGTGTCAGCAGTGCAGACGATCACTCAGTTCGATGTCACTCTGCCTGCCAGTTAAGGAGAAATATAGATGGCTCTTGATCCAAGTTTCTCAACTGGGTTCCGAAACGCTTTACTGGATGGAACGGATGTCACGACCATGTTTGATAATGGTGAGTTACGTATTCACTCCGGTACTAAGCCTGCTGATGCGGATGCCACTGAAGGTGCTGGCACTGTTCTCGCAACTGTTACTTTACCTGTCTCAAATGCTTTTGCCGCCTCTGCTTCTAGTGGAGCGATTGCTAAAGCCGGTACTTGGCAAGATACAAGTGCTGATGCGACAGGTACTGCAGCTTGGTTTCGACTGTATGCTTCTCCTGTTACGACTGGAGCTAGCACTACCTCCATTCGTATTGATGGTACTGTCGGAGTAGGTGCATCGTTCGATCTTGATATTACGAGTACGGCGATCACTGCGACGGACCCCGTTACCGTAGACACGTTCTCTATAAGTATCGCGATAACATAAGGGGCCATTAAATGGCCTGGAATACCTTCGCCTCAGATTACAAGGCAGACGATGTTGCGCTGTCTAATGGTAATCTCACTGCGACTGTCGGTGCCTCAGGCACAAACGGCACATATTATGGCGTCGGTTCCATTGAAGCCAAATGTAACGCGGGCAAATGGCACTGGGAGATTACCGTTGACACAATCAACGGTGGCTCTTATCCAATCTCCATTGGCATTGTCAAGGACGATTTTAAAACTGCAACCTTCGAAGGTGACCCCAAAACCGGTAATGATCACTGGCTCTATCATTCAGATGGTCAGAAATCAGGTATAGGTGATACAGGTAGCGCCTATGGTGCTACTTATACATCTGGAGATCGTATTACTGTCGAACTTGACCTGGATAATGACCAGATTGAATTCTTCAAGAATGGATCTTCACAAGGCACTCTGGCTACAGGTAATGCTAACTTTAGAGATTTACCATGGTTTCCTGCTGTTATTCTTGTTAAAGATGCCGGTGGTAATAATGCGGTAACCGCTAACTTCGGTGCCACTTCTTTTACAGATACACCAACAGCCGGCTTTGTTGGTGTAGATACCGTAGATACTACTGGTAATGCTACTTTTGACAGAACACTTACTGAAAATGGGCAAGGAGATAATTCTCTTGCTTTTCGCCCTTGTGCCTGTAATGCAGGTACTGCTATTCGCCAGGCTTCTGCTGGCGGTGGCGGTGGTAACTCTATTCTGTGTACGTTTCCCAAGAACTCTGGTAAATATTATTTCGAGTTAACCGGTATTGGTGAAGGTGGCCCGGCAGGATCTGAAGCGACCTGGTTCGGTGTTGTTAATTCAACTTTCAATGTAGATACAGATGATATCGATACGAGCGCCAATGCCTGGACATTTGAGAATGGCTCCGGTCTTGCGAACAAAATAAATAATGGTACGACTACCGCATACGGTACGGCCGGTGATCCTGAAGCCCAGACACTTATGTGTGCTGTTGACCTTGATAACAGCAAGATATGGGCGGGCCGTGAAGGCACCTGGTTTGCTTCCGGTGATCCTGCCGCCGGTACCGGCTTTGCTTTTGATAATCTTAGTGGTTCTAACTTCCGTATTGTGGTCGATGATACTTATTCTGTTGGTTATCATGTAATTAAATTAAACACAGGCCAGGAGGCTTTTAACCATACAGCGCCTTCCGGGTTTAATGAATGGGATTCTACTGATCCAAAAAATGCAGATGGCCTGGTAACAGCAGAACCTGTTATTGCGGCCGGCGCAACGATTAATGCAACGCACTCTGATGGTCTTGTTACTGCTGCACCGGTAATCACTGGTACGGCTGATCTTCCGGCCAAACATGCTGATGGCTCTGTTGAAATGGTCGGGGCTATCGATGCTGAAGCGTCGAACCCGAATAAACATGCTGACGGGGCTGTTGAGGCGGTTGGAGTTGTTACAGCATCAGCTATAACTGGCCCTGTATTTGAAGGGGTTATGAGCTTTGTCCCGATGACTGTAGCTGCATCTATGGTTCAGCAAAAGGTATTTAGCCTGGATCAGGATATGGGTCTCATTGAAGTCAATGGCCAAATTCTGAACGGACCCACATATCAAGCAGACCTCACCATGCCGTCTCTCGAGGTAGAGGCGTATGGTCCTGGTTTTGCTGCTGGAATATTACCCGCGCTGACTAGCTCAGGCCTCCTGGTTACAGGTAATGCGTACAATCTGAATAGGAATATACGCAAAATGACCATGGTAGGTTCTCTGGAGGTGCCGAGCCAGCTCGTTGCTGACTTTAGCCTGCGTCGGATGACCATGAACGCCCAGCTGATGGTGGGTGTGTCTTTGAACCTGGCCAAGAATATGGCCAAGTTGAAAATGAGCAGCACTTCTGTCACTGGAAATGTCCTGGATAGTGCTTTGATTTTCCCGGCATTTGATTTGGATTCAGAGCAGGGAATGTCGGGCCTGGCGTCATTTGTTGGTGAATTGCCGGCCATGTATATGACCGGGTATATACTCAACGGCAGTACATTAATTGTGACTGGTTGGGCGGCTAACACGGAAACCTTTGATGTGGCTAATTATACCAACTATACATACACCAAACTGGGCCAGTTTAATGGTCAATCTTATGGCATAAAAGGTGACGGGGTTTACCTGCTCGAGGGCGCTGATGACGCGGGAACAGCTATACCTGCCCGTTTCGTGACAGGGTTCGAGGACTTTGGGACAGAGAATCTGAAGCACATGCCCTATGCATATGTGGGCTACAGAGCCGATGGGTGCTTGACTGTAAAGACAAAAATCGACGGCGAGGAGCTTGAGCGTAGCTATGAGCTTGCCAGGGTTTCCAACACCTCCGGCATCAAACACGCTAGAGTTAAGCTGGCTCGCGGTGTAAAATCAAGATATTGGCAGGTCGGCGTGGAAAATGTCGAGGGGGCAGACTTTGAAATTGACGAGTTGGGCTTTGTCGGCCGGCCATTGGTAAGGAAAACTTAGGGGGTAGGGGATGGCTTTTACCGAAATCGATAGCGTTATTTCAACAAGTGCAGCATCTTTGGATGATCATATTGCTGCTTCTGAAACGTTCATTAATGAGCTTCTCGCTCTGACCAAAACAGATTTCACCCTTAATTATGGTTCGAATCTCTCTTATGCGTTCCTGTTTGATAATTCAAACATGACGTCTGCGCTTACGAGCAACAAGCCCGTAAAGCCAGCGAACCTTAATTTTGTTCCCCAGACATCTCCTACTTCTCCGGATGATCCTGATATCCGGGATTCTATTGAAATCAGTCTTCCTGATTTTGCAGTACAACCTCCTGTTGTCACTATTCCGGAAGCCCCGACTATTGATGATTTACCAACGATTCCTCAAGAGCCGACTTTGAATGATGTATTTATTCCTTTGGCTCCGGATTATGAATTACCTGAATTACCTGTATTAGCTCAAATTGAGTTTCCAACGTCGCCAGGGCTTAGTATTCCTGAGTTCACAGAACAAATCCCGGATCTACCGGAATTTTTATTGGAGACCAATAAATTTGAGTATAACGAGCCCGATTATCAGAATGACTTGCTGGATGATATTGAGTCCCTTTTAATAAGCGATGTTAATGATGGTGAATTTGGCATTACCCCAGACGATGAAGAGGCTCTTTATGATAGATTTAAAGACAGAACGTCTGCAGAAGCCAGGGGGCGTGAAGGGGAAATCGCCAGGGCCTTTGCCATTAAAGGGTTCCCGCTTCCTCCTGGTCCTCTGCTTGCTGAGCTTGAGAAGGATGCTGAAAATACCCAGTTTATAATTAATGAAGGTAATCGGGAAATACTGGTTAATAGGGCAGAGCTGCTTCGCCGGGGCAGAGAGTTTGCGATTACCCAGGGGTTAAGCTTAAACGAACTATTGTTAAGAGATCATGGGTTTAAGCAGGAACGGGCTCTGAACGCAGCCCGTTTTGCTGCTGAGTTCGAGATTACATTGCTTGATGCTCAAATCCGGCGGTATAATGCTATAGTTGAAAGATATCAGATATTTGCACAGGCTTATGAAGTGCAAATCAGGTCGCTGTTGGCTCAAACCGATATGTATAAAACTGAAGTTCAGGCTGCAGTAGCCAAGCAGGAAGCCAATAAACTGCAGATCGATATTTATGAGGCCCAGGTTAATGCTTTAAATACGATCGTTAATCTGTATGAATCTGAAGTCCGTGCCGCCCAGGTAAAAACTGAAATTGAGCGTAATAAGATCGCTATATTTGAAACTAAGGTCAGGGCTTTCCTGGCGCAAATTGACGCCAAGAAGAGTGAAGTTGATCTATATGACTCGATAATCCAGGGGGAACTGGTAAAAACCCAGATATTCAATAGCCAGGTGTCCGCGTTTTCCGAGCAGGTACGGGCTGCTGGTATTGAATCAGATATACAGAACAGGAATATACAGTCTGATATTGCAAAAGCTGAGCTTGAGCTGCGCGAGTATCAGACAAACATTGATAAGTACCGAGCTGACGTTCAGGCTGAATTAGCCAGAGTTGGTTCGTTAGTTGATATATACGAGGCCGACAGTAGCGTGCTGGACTCTGTCATTAGTGCCTGGGCTGCGATTATGAACATTGATATAGCTGCTGCTAAAGCTTTTGTGGATTCAAAACAGGAAGACACTCGTATCCAGCAGGAGAGAACGAAAATTAAACTCAGCGAACTTACAGAAGAAGCTAACATACGAACGCTTTCTTCTACAGTTGGCGCCAAGATTTATGAAGGACTTGTTGCCGCAGCTGCTGCTCAAGTTAGTGGGACAGCTTACGAGTTTAAGGATACATCAGCGTAGGAGAGAAAGATGGCAACCCGTGATCCATTTGGTACAGGAGCAAGATTTCAGGGCATACCTGAAAAAGACGCCCCAACCGCTGTTCGTCAGTTAAGAGACAGAATCGGTGGTTTTTTTGGCGGAGGTAAGAAAAAAACTGCTGCTGGCAAAAAAGGCACTTCTACTGGGCAAATACCCAGGGATGCGACTGGCACGGGCCGAGCTGTTTCTAAAAAACCTGTAATTAAACCAAAAGGTAAATTACTTCCGAAACTAGGAGCCGCTGCCATACCTGCTGCTGTGCTTACGTCAGGTGCCATTCGCCGTGATGCCAGAAACGAAGAGTTTGCTCCAGAATTTGTTCGTGATTTTACTGATGCTACACAGGGGATGTTTTTTGACACGAGCGGTGAAAATGGAGTTAGTGCTGAAGCCGGCTCAGAGTTCCGTTTTGGCCCCAAGTTTGGCCGACTTCAGGCTTTAGGTGAAACTATAACAGAGCTTCCTGAAAGAGGCATGGGTGTAGGTGTAAGATCATTAAAACAACTAGGCAATATTGGCCTTAGTATTGTTGGTGCTGGTGCGCCGTTTGATGTTACTGACTCTGCACAGCGCGAAGCGGCCGCTGCTCCTGTTGAAGCAGCTCCGGTTGTAGCACCAGAATCTGAAAGACTTACTGGTGAGTTTACTCCTGTTAATACGAACGCAAGAACAGTGGGTGATCTGGAGAGGGGTACTGGTGTTGTTCGCAGTCCTGCTAGAACACAGACTATTGATACAAGGAGCTTGCGAAATTTGGCCAATAATCAAACCGCAGGAGGTTCAACCTTTAGCGCTGATACAGTGACACGTCCTACTTCAGACGAGATTGTTGATGACGTATTCTCTGGTCGTAGGGGCTTCCTTAAAGGCGGTTTACGCGCAGGCGTCACGGCTGCTCAGGAAGCGCGGGATCTTCGCCAAGCATCAGCTGCTGCCAGTACTCAATTCAATCGTAACATTCGTCTTGCTGAACTTCAGAATACTTTATTAAACAGCGCAAACACTAGAGCTGGTCGTTCATTGCAACAGGAAGCTGATTACCTTACTAACCTGAAAGACGCTAATGCCCTTGTTAATGATCCTCAAAATGCTCGGTTCGCTGCTGATGAAGCTATTCGTAATCCTGATAGTCTTATTGGCAGAGCAGGTCAAGCCAAAGCTCTTAAGGAAATCCAGGAAAAATCGGGTAGTCTGTTTGAAATATTTAAACCAGGCAGTCGTCCAATTGGCGATCTTTTTGAAGGAGAAGTTGTATTTCCCTTGGCCTCGTTTGACCAGATTGATGTCAATGAAAATGGAGATATTATAGACCTGCGTTCAAATGAACTTGTTGGTTCATTGAGCGGGTTGAGCGATTTTACTGCTCAGTTTGTTGAAGACTCAATAGCGCTTAGACGAGCACAACGGCAAAGGGAAGAAGAAGAGGCAGCAGCAGCTGCTGCTATACGTAGCCGGAGGCAGTAAATGGCCGCAAAATTCTCGGCTCTTCCTGAAACGAGCCTGGAGCCTACACAAAATCAAAGTAGGGGAATAAGACGGGCTCGAGTTCTTGAGCAAAGTGGCGCCCGTCCATCTACCCCAACTCCTATTCCGCGTTCAATTGCGTCGAACGTCGGCCAACTTCGTCGAGGGTTTCGCCAGGGTACAACTGATGTTGAAGTATTAAGCCGTGAGGCTCTTGCTACTGGTGCTGAGCTCATTGGTGCTGATCGTTTTGCCGAGGGGCAACGAGCTGAGGCTGATGACGCACGCCGAAGGGTAGAGGGGGTTGATTCTCGCCCTCGAGTGGAAAGAATTGAGGATATTAACTCTCTTGCCGATGCGGTTGACTGGTTAGCTGGTATAGCTGGTCGCCAGGCTCCTATAGTTTCTACGGTTGCTGGCACAGGGCTTACTGGCCTTATTGGCCGGAGTGTGTTGCCAAGAACTGTGCTTCCTGCGCTGACCAAGCAGGGGGCGACAACTACTGGTGTGGCCGGCGCGGCGGTTGGTCTTGAGACTGGTGCTATATCTGAGGAGCTGGCTAACGACCCTGAGCTTGATGATCTCCCCGCGCGTGATCGCGCGTTGACCGCTGCTGTTGGTGGTGTTGCTGCTGGTTCTCTTGATGCTTTGCCTATCCTGAGAGCATTTAATCGAGTTGGATTGCCTCGTGCGGGACTCAGCAGCATCCGGAGAGTGGCGAAAGAAGCCGGAATCCAGACGGGCCTCGAGGCTTCAACTGAAGCTGCCCAGACGGTTATTGAGCGTGGTGCGCACCAGTTTCTTAACGATAATATTGAAATTTTAAGCGACGAAGGAATTAGTGAAATTCTGAACGCAGCCGCTGCTGGTGCTGTTATAGGTGGTGGTATTGGTACTGTATCGCAGGGGCTAAATGAGTTGATAGCACCCAGAGAGGTTGGTTCACTTGATGGTGAGCTGGAGAAATTATCTGTAGCTGATGAGCGTCGGGCTGTTGACCTTGACTCATTGGACCCCAACTCTCCGCGTCATTCCAGAGATGTTACCGGCATTCCTGCTTCTGCCCGCATCCTGCGCGCAGGCGCGCTTAACCCCGATTCTGTTGACCAGGATACTGTTCTTATATTTAAAGCCATTGCTGATGGGGACCTTGAATATACTGACGAAGTGAAAGCGGCGCTTGCCCAGGAGTTTAGGGATCCTGACTCTTTGGTAAAGGTGTTTGCTGATAGGAGAGCTCGTTTTGGAGACAATAAACCACTTCGGGCAGATGCTCGTGGCGTCATTGCCGATGATCCTCTTGATAATAAATATGTTCGTTATGATGATATTCTTGATGAAGAGGATAATGAGCTTGTTAATTTTTATGAGAACGGAGATCCTGTCAGAGAGTTGGGTTTTTACGTATCTGATGCGTACAAAAATGCTACTGCTACATATTTTACTCCTCAGAAAGGGGCTACAACCCTTGAGAAACTTGTAGGCAATTTGTCTGCTAGGGCTATATCTTTTTTAAATCCTGATCCGAATTTCGCAGTTTATGAGACTTCTCTGGATAAAAAGCTGGATGAACTTCAAAGTAGAGAGCGTGAATCGGGCCAGACCGTAGAGAAGGTTACTTTAAAAGAGTTTGCTTTGAAAAAACTCCAGGAGCAAGGCGTTACTTACTTTTTTGATATTCAAACTAATATGGAAGAGCTGGCACATAGAAAATATCAACAGCTAAGAAACACTGCTGCAAATAACCCTCAGAGGCAGGCGAAGGTCGATGCTATGTGGGATTTGGCTGGTCAGGATAAAACCAACTTCCTTACTAATTTTGAAATCTTAAAAGCCACGCGTACACCAAAAGCTTTTACAGGTCGTATAGAGGATCAGATAGAACAGTCCAGATTTAAGAAACTATTACAGACGATTAAACGTACCAGAGATAAAAAGAAGATACGTAAAGAAGGCCAGATGGAAGTTACCGCTCCTTCTGGTGATGAACTGTTTATCTCTCTTCCTGGACTTACCAGGGAAGGATTATTTGTTCTTGAGAAGAAGGGGGAGATAGAGAACGCTCAAAGACCAACCATGTCAGAGATAAGTAAGGGCTTTGCTATTGGTATGGCGAATCTTGTAGATCAGGGTTTTGATATTAGTTTTGCAGATATCCCTGACTTGAGAACTATATTCAGAACAAACGAGGGTGTTTCTATTCCTTATCAGGAAGTGAAAGAAGTAAGCAGAGTACGTGCTGCCAGATTGACTATGAGAAATCAGGCCAAGCGTATAAATGCATTACACACCGAAATTAAAAGCATTGAAGCCCAAATAAGTCGTATAAACGAGCGTTTGCAGAAAGAGCCAAAAGACAAAAACAAGTTACTCGAGCAGAGAAAGAAACTTATCGAAGGAGCCGTTCGTAGACGTGCAACTATAAAGGCAGCATTAAAGAAAGGGCGTAGTGCTTCTTTTGTTCTTCGTAAATATGACAAGAAGAAAAAATCAGGAGCTCTTCTTGATAGATTAGAAACTATGAGGGAGGAGGGCTATTATCCATATGAACGTGGTAGAGAGGCCAAAATAGGTTTTGATCCACGGGAAGCGATAGAGGATCCTTTATCGTCTCAACCATTAAGCGTTACTGGTAGTGAAGCAACCGGTTTTAAACTGGATCAGAGTAAACCCCTCTCCAGAGATCCTAGAATCGCCAAGCTTCAGGAACAGGAACGGGCTAATTTTAATCCTATTGAGGCGGAAAAATCTGATGAGCTTTTTTATGGTCGGCCACTTGATAGTAACACTCTTGATTCGTTCTTAAACCGTATAAAAGAGAGCCGTAGGCTTCGTCAGGAGAATAATGAAGATTTCACATTTAGTGCGGAAGGGGTTAAAAATGCCAGAGGCCTGCGTGTTCGTGAAGAAACTTTTATATCTCGTGTAGCTAAGGCGTTAAATATACCTGTGCCTACCCTGTTAACCCCGGATGCGATCATGTTAAACAAAGAATACATGAACTATTTTCGTATGGGTTCTCATGGGTTCTCGTCACCGAAGGAAAACATCATAGCTATTAGTCCAAACATCACTGATATTGATTTTAGGCGCGAGCTGATTGGCCATGAGTTGGGTCATATTGTCCTTGATAGGTTATTAACCAAAGACGAAAAGGCTTTTGATAAGGTATGGAAAGAGTGGAGTAGATGGCGTAAGGAGCATGTTGATCAGGATTCCAGCATTATGGAAGTATTTAATTCCAAGAAGGCTTTTAAGACTGTCATTGAAACTATATTCTCTGATCCATTTTACGAGAAGAATATTAGTGCTTTGAACCCAGAACAGTTCTCATATGTTATGGACTTTCATGAATGGTTTGCTGACCAAACTGCTCGCTATCTGGAAGAGCGCACACTTCCTGCGAAGACCGCTGCTGATAAGTTCTTTAAAGCTGTTGCTGATACTCTTATTAAACTTTATCGTATGGTTAAGAAGAACAACTATGCTCCTGCTCATACCGTGGCTGAGTTTTATGATGGCGTTATGTATAAGAATAAGGCTGAATGGATTAATCAGCAGCAAAGACATTTAGCCGAGAGTGTCCAGGGGCCTCCTGCTATTAACAAAGAGATAGATGCGGACTTACAGAATCACCTGGCGCAACCGTTTAGTGAGAATAGCACTGAGTCTCTTGTGCGTGTCATTCGTTATATGCGCAAGAACCTGCCAAAAGAAGACCTGCGCGTTATTGGTAAAATTACATCAAATAAATTCCTTAGACGTCAGGTGCGAAGGCTGTTGAATAATTATCCACGGCATAAACAACGGGCTGAGGCAGAACCTGATTATTTCACAGGTGTTGTGTATCAATTATGGCTGGCTGGTGAACTCGAGTTAGGCCCGGCTACACAAGACGCTTTTTCGTTCATTAGTGAATCTATTGAGAACATGACTGGCATCCTGAGAGATTCAACCGTAGCCAATGAAATCTTTGAAAGAGTGCAAGCGGGCAAGATCGGTATGGGCTTTTCTCCTGTTGAAAAAATTACTGACAAGGGCCGTATTACACGGGTTGCTGTGGCTGTCAAAAAAGTATTTGACCTGGTTACTGAGTTATTTGACAAATATATCAACACAGCTGATGGGTTCATGCATTCTACTGGTAATCCATACTTGATTGAGCTCGCTAATATGTTTTCCCATAGAACCAGTGTAGGTGAGCGTGAAGGCCGCACCTATCTGGATGCGAAGAAGGACTTCGTGGCCAGGTTCCGTAACAAATGGCATAACACCTATGGCAATGCGACTCGAGAAGAAAGAGCAGAAGCGCTTGAGATACTACAGAACCCTGAAAAGTATGCTTCACTCAGGAACGAAAAAGTAAAGAAATTTGTCCAGCGTACCTGGTTTTTGATGCGTGAGATATATAATTATCAGAGAGGGGCTGGTGTTGGCATCCATGATAGAGGCAAACAGTATTTCCCGTGGGTGTTTGATCCTCGCTATTTACATGAGCATAAGGATGATTTTATTAGTCTGCTTAATCGCAAAGAATATGCTGCTGATATATCCGAGATACAAAGACAGATTAATGAGAACATTACTGACAAGAAGCAACTGATCGATAAACGTGAGGTTATCGAACGTATATGGCACCAGGTTTCGCAGGCAGGTGGTATAGCTGACCTGGATCCCACAGCCTTTAGCGAAACCACATTGACTCCATATGCACCGTCGCTGAAAGCAAGAAGCCTTGGCTTCCTTTATGATAACGGTACCCCTGAGAGCCGGGAAATTCTTTCACGGTTCTTTGATAAAAACATTGATCATACGGTGATGGAGTATATCAATCAATCAGTGAAGCATGCTGAATTTACCCGGAAGTTTGGGAAAAATGGCCGCAGGATCAAGCAGCTTATGCAAAAGGCCCGTGCTTATGGTGCTACGGACGACGAAATTAATATGGCTGGCCAATATGCACAGGCTCTTATGGGTACATATGGTGGCAAGACTAACGCTTCTCTTTACAGAGTGTTCGGGATGGAAGCACCGCAAGGTGAGATCGTGAGCCCGTTTGTCCAGAAGACTACGGGCTTATTGATTACTATCCAGAACATGGCGTTGCTTGGCCTGGCGACGTTTACGTCGCTCGTTGACCCGGTTGGTATTGCTGTGCGTTCCGGCAGTATGAATATTGCCTGGAAATCTGCGAGGGCTGGTGGGCGTGAAATTGTTAATAAAATCAAACGGATCAAGGATCCTGAAGAGCGGGAAACTCGCCTCAGGCAGCTTGCAGAGAGCCTGGGGGCTATCGAAAGCAAGTTGACCAACGAAGCGCTTGAGTGGGAATACGGTGCAACCTGGATGGGAGCGCGGTTAAGGTTTATCAATGAGACCTACTTTAAAGCGATCGGGTTGTCTCAATGGACAGCCTTCACTCGTATGATGGCTTTGCAAGGGGCCCAGGAGTTCATAAAAGTTCATATGAACCGTAGGAATATGACCAGTAGACGATATATCGAGGAACTGGGTCTGCGGCCCGATGACGTGATAGTTGACGCTCAGGGTGAGGTTCTTATTTACACATATGAAGAACGGTTGAATAGAATCTATAAGGGGCAGAAATTATCTGAAAATGATATACAAAGAGATGATCGTATTCGTAATGCGCTAAACCGCTTTGTCGATGACGCAATACTTCGACCAAATGCGGCGCTACGCCCGATATGGGCATCTGATCCACATTATGCTTTGGTGTTCCACTTGAAGTCGTTCATGTACTCGTTCCATGACAGGATCCTTAGAAGGGCGGTTAATGAACTAAATGAAGGTGAGATGATGCCTATTTTAATGCTGACTATGTTTATACCGGCCATGATGTTTGCTGACATGATCAGAGATATGATCAAAGAGGCCCTGGGTGCTAATCTTAGTTACAAATCAAACTGGAGTATGGGTCAAAGAGTATCGAGTGCTGCTCAACGTTCCGGTGTGACCGGGTTGTCCCAGCTCTTAATAGATTCCCAGCGTGATATCCAGTATGGGGGCCTTGGGTTTGAGAGTCTTGCCGGCCCTTCGTTCGAACAACTTGTGTTTAGCGGAGGCAACTTTAAACTTGACGATCTATTCTTCAATAATGACAGGGGCACCTGGAAAACAGTAGAAGACAATCTGCCATTACAGAATTTGAATCTCTGGAACTTCCTGGTGGCAGAAGGTAATGCCTCGTCGGATTAAGATAAGGGGAAACATATTAAACGCGGTTAAGCTGGACCCTTTGGCAAGGCGTTTACTTGCCAAGTTTGAAAAAGAGATCGAGCGCCTTCCTTTACGCGCGATTAAAAAAGAATTTCACACGAAATTTGGTTTTATAAGCATATTTGTTAATAAATTTGTATCAGTAGCAATAATACGTGGCGTTGTGGAAGGGGGTTTAGGTAAGTTTATCTTTGCAACTGAGGGGTTAGGTGCTGCTGAGGGGTTTAGAACCTTGTTTCGTTATGATTCATCTATAGGGGAATTTGCAGCTATTGCCACCCCACCGTGGTCAGTTTTACCCAGTGTGCCAATACCATCAGTTATTTCGCTTGGTTATAATCCGGCCAGTGGCTATTTATACATCATGGAAAACAACAGCCAGATGCACGTTTGGAATAATCAATCGGAAGGCTGGTTGTCCAGGGCAATTAACTATGACACCGTTTCACCAACTACCGGCTTTGTAAATAGGCCACGGATCAGTTTTGCCCATGGAAATATGTATTTTGCTGGCCGGGATAATGTAGGTGTTAATGGATTAGTTTTGTGGTGTGTGCCAGGTGCTGGTGGGTCAACAATTCCATCCAGTTTTGATGTTGATGATACTGTTTCCTATGGTCAAGGTTTATCTGAAATAACTAATGGCCTTGGTGATAGTTATTTTTTTTCCAATCATTTGTATGTTTGTGGGGATAATTCCGGACAAGAAAATATCTATAGGCTTAGTGATGCAACTACGGTTTTCACACCAAGCAAAGAAAGCACGATTTATCGCCTGGATTCTGATGATAATTGGTCCCATATACCTGCAGCCAGTATTGAGGCATTATCAGGATGGGATAGTTTAGGAGTTAATGAAGCCGAAAGAATGTCTTTTGTTGAATACAATGGCGCATTGTATTTTGGTCCAGGGCAAATAGGCGCAGACACAACATTGTTTGATGTGATATTCAAACACACCGGCAGTGACACCACGGTTGAAGTCAGCACTACGACAAACAGAACATCTGAGCAATTATCGGTTTCGTCTGGGGGTATTTATGCCTTGGACGAAACAACCCGTGATGTTTACCTGGCCACAGGCGGTTCCTGGGCGGCTGAGTTTGATTATGATATGAATACAGCAGCTCCCCCTTTGATGTTTCCATTTGATGATGAAGTTGTAATGTTAGGGGACTTTGATAATGTAAACGCAGTGACCGGTGGCACACAGTATTTTTACAACAGCACAGATGATGCAAGGGTTATAAACCCGATTTTAGATACGTCTGCTGGTTCTTATATTGTTCGTAGTGCTATTCGTTTGCCAGTTGAGCTTACTTTCGATAACTTTGGGGATGTATGGTAATGTTTAAATACGGCAAGACATCAAAAGAACACCTGAAGACCTGTACGATCGTTATGCAGTACATCTTCAATAAGGCAATCCAGCTCCTGGATATTAAAATAATCCAGGGCCACAGGAATGAGGAGGACCAGAACAAGGCTTTCGATGAAGGACGATCGAAACTCAGGTGGCCGTTCGGGAAACATAACAAATTACCTTCTCGGGCGGTTGATGCTACTCCGTGGCCAATCCCAGAGAACTGGGGGGCTCCCGGCCCTGACGGGAAATACACCAAAGAACAGATGAAGGAGGTGGCGAAGTTCTACCATTTTGGGGGTATAATCAGGGGGATCGCTCATGAGAGGGGCGTCAACATTCGCTGGGGAGGCGACTGGGATGGGGATTTCTCCTTTAACGACCAGACCTTCGACGACCTGGTGCATTTTGAGGAGATTATGCAATGACCGATCATCCAGATCCGGGCCGGCGTTGGAATAACCGCCGGAGAATGGCCTGGATATCCTTAATGGCTATCATTGGGTTCGGCGTAGGTGCCATGGTGAACGAGTTCACCCAGCCACAGGCCGATATCATATCTGCTGTAATCTATACACTTGGAGCTATCATCGGCGCGTATGTCGGTTTCGTCACGCTTGATGATAAGTGGCAGAACGGAAAATGAAGCTGATCGCTGTACTTGTAGGTTTGCTGATCGTTGTGTCTGGATACAGCATCTATGCCACCAAACAGTGGGGAGCTGAAAAACAGGCCAACGATCAGCTCATTGAAGACCTGAGGTCTGAACGTGAGCATGTTCGCCTTTTGAAGAGGAACCTTCAGGAGAGCAATAAGCTGATTGCCAAAGTTGAGGAAGAGAAACGTGCCCTGAGGGCATCTCGTGCTGCAACGCAACAGGAGTTTGAGAAAAATGTGGAAAATGATCCGGAAGGCCGCGCTTGGAGGGATACTGATCTCCCTGCTGTTGTTGTCGACGGCTTGCACAACACAGCCAACTAAAACGGAATTTATTCATCTGACCCCCCCGTACGCTTTATTGATTGGTGAAGATATGCCGGTATTTAACGGGCAAACCAACGGAGATTTGTTAATATATATTGAAGAATTGAGGGTTTGGGGGCTAGAGTGCAACGCCGACAAGGCCTCGCTAATTGAGTGGAGCGATACTTATGGCACACGCGGTAATTAGACAATTTTCACAGCGCCTTGATCTGGAGATAGACCAGGGGGCAACTTTTCAGCCTATTTTGACATGGCAGGATGAAAACGAAGTTGCCGTAGATTTATCCGGATATTCTGCCAGGGCTCAGATACGTGATATTAATGACGAGTCTCTTCTTCATGATATGACCACGGCGAATGGAGGTATTATCCTTGGCGGTCCAGCTGGAACCATACAGTTCTACATATCAGATACAGACACCACCAATTTCACTTTTACCAGAGCAAAATATGACCTTGAGTTAATAGAACCAGTAAATAGCTATGTAACCCGGTTGGTATTCGGGTATGCGCTATTATTTCCTGAGGTGACTGTATAATGGTTTGCACTCAGAAGATTATAAACAGTAATTCAAAAGTAAATGTTGTAACGGCCGGTCAACAGGGGCCTCCTGGCCCAACTTATGTTTTCCCAGGCGGGTACTCCTCTGTGTGGATACCGGCCTCAAGTATTTCACCATTGACTACAAATGGAGCAGACGACCTGGTCTTTACTGAATACGGCGCCGGGCAGCCTGAAATCAAGACTATAGGGTTTCCTCCTTCTCTGGACAGATACGCGGATTTTGACGTATCATTCCCCAATAGATGGGACGGCCTGGACCTTAGATTTTATATATACTGGACGGGGTTTGTAGCCGGAGCAGGGGACGTCACCTGGGGGATTCAAGTATTCTCAAGGGGCGATGGGGACTCGCTTGATATGGGGCCCATCACTTCGACTACCGTCACAGACACGTTTCAAAGTGTCGACACCCAGCACGTCTCATTTATGTTTGATGTAACACCTGATGGTTCCCCTGAGGATGGTGATAATGTGTTTTGTGTTATTGCTCGAGAGGGCTCGGCAGTAACTGATACGCGTAACGCTTATGCCGATTTGCTTGGTGTGAAGGTTTTATACACTACCACGGCTTTGGTTGATTAACAGGAGAAATCCATGAGCAAAGGTAATACATTCGAGAATGATTTAATTGGCCTTATTTTTAACGGCACGGCGATTGCGAACATTGCAGATAATGCCTCAACATCCCCCCTTACGGATCTCTACTTGAGTCTCCACACCGGAGACCCAGGTGAGGCCGGTGATCAAACGACCAGTGAAGCTGCCTATACAAGCTATGCTCGGCAAGCAGTGGCCCGCACTTCTAGCGGATTCACTGTTTCAGGCAACCAGGTCACTCTTACCGCAGACGTTGACTTTCCTGAAGCAACTGGTGGTACAGAGACGATTACACACTTCGCTATCGGTACAGCCGCAAGCGGAGCTGGTAAAGTTTTATATTCGGGCACAGTAACTCCGAATGTAAGCGTGGTTACAGGGGTGATCCCAAGACTGACCACGGGTACCACAGTTACTGAAGACTAGTCTAACCTTAATTAAGGAGCTTTAATTATGAGTGCTACAAATGCCTTTGAAACCGAGATCCTGCAGTTGATCTTTGAAAATGCCGATTTTGTTGGTATCGGTGACGCTGGTGGTCTGCGTGGTTCAGTTGCCGCTGGTGTTTTCTACATCTCTCTGCATACTGCCACGCTGGACGATACGACAGCTGACCAGAGTGTGTCGGAAACCACTTATACCTCATACGCCCGTCAGTCAGTTGCTCGTTCAACTGCCGGCTGGACTGTAACTGGTAATACTGTTGATAACGATGCCGCTATCACATTCCCAACCGGTACCGGCGGTTCAGGTACTGTTACCGATTTCGGTATTGGTGATGGTGCCTCGGGTGCCACCGCATTGCATTTCTACGGTGCCCTGACTTCCTCACTGGTTGTGGGTAATGGTGTACAGCCCGAGTTCGCTATCGGAGCGTTGAACATCACCGCTGACTAACAAGAAGGAGGTGCCCCATGGCACGATTTCTGGAAAAAGTCAGCAATCTCTGGAAGCCGCAGACAAGGCACAAGTTTACTTGCAGTAATGAGAGTGAGCTTGTGACCTTGTCTTTTGGTGAGATGCAGGTAACTCTGCATTATCGTGACGCTTTCGATATTGCTGCAATCATCCGCACCCATGCAAAACAAGCCAAACTGTTCTCCGGAGACAAGAGCACCTATATACATGGTAATGGCATCATGTCTGATGCTGAAGAAAATGCTAAACGTATGGCGCCAACACATTTTTAATGGAGACAATTAATGGCAATCACTGTTACTGTTATCCCTGATAACCATACCCAACGTAATGGGCGCAGATATGTCACCGAAGTCTTTGAAGATGGGATCGGAGAAGTCACCCGGCGCAACTACCTTGCTCCGGTCGGTGCTGATTACAACCAAATCGCCAATGATCGGATCCCGCAAGTCCAGAGTTCGTTCGAAGTAAAAGAAAAAAACGAGCACCTTGAACAGGATCTTCGCCCACTTAATCTACGTTTCCAAACCGTCCCCGATCTCCTGTTAAAAGTTCGCCAGGATTATCTTAATTCCACTGGGGCTGATACCTGTCGCATTGCGAAGTGGATCGTGGACCGACTTGATGATGGTGAT